>Ga0123353_10000064_pt1 | contig 117636 bp, 88 predicted proteins | sample TergutLab28metaG_3_FD_92763 | JGI IMG/M metagenome (GOLD analysis project Ga0123353, IMG submission 92763) | Labiotermes labralis P3 segment gut microbial communities from Petit-Saut dam, French Guiana - Lab288 P3 | ecosystem: Host-associated > Arthropoda: Insects > Digestive system > Gut ...
CCCTGCGCGGCGGATCAGGGTCTTTCCGTTCTCGTGGCGTAGAAGAACCGCTCGTTCGAGGGAACCGTTCAGCCAGTAGCCAATAGCCAGTAGCCATCAGGTATGGCAACGCGTGTTGTTGCTCACACGATCCGATTTTTTTACGACGTACCGATCGTTGCCGCTTTCATTGTCTTTTCGCCCTTGTCCTTCCATACCTATTGGCTACTGGCTGAACGGTTCCCTCGAACGAGCGGTTCTTCTACGCCACGAGAACGGAAAGACCCTGCGCGGCAAATTTGCCCGGCCCCCCTCACGGCAACGGAATGTCCGACTCGCGGACGTAGACGTACCACTTCGGCACCACGCCGAAAAGCACCACATTGCCGCTGATGAACTCCACGAACAGATACTCCTGCCCGTCGACGGTCCGCCGCTCGTAATGGGCCGGATCCGGGTAGCCAGGGGATTGCAGCGACTCCACCAGCCCGCGGGACCAGGCCGTACGACGGCTTCCGCCGCCGGTGAGACGCCACAGGACCGTCCCGTCCGAATCGAAAACCAGGCCGGCGAAGACCAGATCCTCCTCCTTCTGCTCGCGGCCCAGCGACGGCGCATAGGCGTTCGGGGAGTCCGTGAAATCGACCGCTTTCCAGACGCCCACCACCTCCGGGTCGTCGACGAACTCGGAAAGATCGACCGTTTGGGCGGTCGCCAGCGGGATGGGAAGAAGTTCCGATACGCGGGTCAGAACATACCACTTTGGCGTCGCGCCGAGATGGATGACGTCGTTGGTGATGAACTGCACGAACAGGCGTTCCTGGCCGTCGACGACTCGCCGCTCGTAATGGGCCTGTGGGGCGTCCGCGGGCTGGCTTGGGAATGGGAGAACCCGCCCGTTGGTCCACCGCGTACGCAACGCGACGCGAGGAAACCGCCACTCCAACATCCCCTCGGAACCGAAGACCAGGCCGTTCACCATCAAGTCTTCTTTCCATTCCGGGGCGCGCGACAGCGTATAGGCACGCGGAAACTCGGTCAAATCGACCGCCTTCCATACCCCCACGACGGCGGGGTCGTCGACAAACGCGTCCGAAGGGCCGGTCGTCGTCGAGGTGATCGTCGCCCCAGCGGCGGGAGCGGCGACGGGAGGGACGGGAGCGGTGGATGGGCGATTCGTGGGTACCACATAGATAAACGTCCCGACGATCGTGATGATGGCGAAAGTCATGGCCATGACCACGGCAACGCCAAGTACCCACGGACTGGACGCCTTCCTTGGCGCGGCGGCTGTGCCGTCGCCGGCCCCGGGGGGTGCGGGATAATCCTCGGCGTACTGTTCCGGCGGCGGCATGGTGGCCAGCGCCTTGGTCAGCCCGGCGTCACCGCCGGTGACGTGGGCGGCGTCGAGTTGCTCCTTGGCGTTGTAGGCGATCTCGACCCGCTCGGCCGCCGGGGCGTACCGCAGCGCGTGCAGCAGGGCATCGAGATATCGTTCCATGTCCGCTTGCGGTGTCGAGGCGGAAGGCGATCCGCCGACGTCATTACGGTGGTCACGATTCATGCGTCGTTCTCCTCTCTGAGGCCACGTTCGATTGCGATGTGATTTCGGATTCGGTTCCCGCCCCGTCGGTCATGTCGGCCACGTCGCGTGCTAACCGGGCCCAGGCGGCCCGCCACTCCCCAAGGCGGGCACGCCCGGACGGTGTGAGTTCCAGCACCTTGCGCGCCGGACCGCCGGCAGAGACCTCCGGTCGCGATCGCGCCCACCCCCTGGTTTTCAGCCTTGCCAAAGCGGGATACACCGTATTTTCCGACAACGCCAGCGCCCGCGTCCGGGCCAACCGGGCGACCAGCTCGTACCCATGACCGGGTTCACGCTCCAGCAACGCGAGCAAGCAGAACTCCGTCACGCCTTTCCGCAACTGTGTCATGTCATCCAGCATGGGTCACCTCTACCCTGCATTACACTACTGTGCACTACACTGTATCAGGCCGCAATCGCTTGTCAACAAGGAAAATGAAAAAAATTCGGTTGCATCGTTTTCGGACACACCGCCCCTCGGAGGGCGTCGATTCCCCTGAGGTGCACATCGCGTTTACCAGTGAAAATCGTCGTAAAGCCCAACCTGGCCACAGGCCCTGCCATTTTGCGTTGCGGATCGTGGTGTGCGACAGAACGTTTCGCTGTACACAGCGATCCGCAACGCAAAATGGCAGGGCCTGTGGCCAGGTTGGTTAGACTACCTCTTCACCACGAGTTTCCCGCGGCCGAACGTTTTGACGCAGATGTCCACATTGGTTTTTCCCACCGTGAGCGTGTGGGTTTTTCCGTCGAACACGTACCTGGCGGTGACCCACTTGTTGTTGAGCGGAATCTTCAGCGACCGCTGGCCCGGCCCCGTGAGCAGCGAGACGAGCAGTTCGATCTTTTCGACGGGTTTTTCGTTGACGTAGTTCATCGGCTCGCCCATGGGCACGAGGCCGCCCTCGCGGATGTAGAGCGGCACGGATTCGATGTCGGCCTCCACGGTCAGCCAGCACGGGCCTTCGACGCGGTCGCCCGACCAGAACTCCGTCCAGGTGCCCTCGGGCAAATAGACGCGGCGGCGGTTGGATTCGTCGAAAATCGGGGCCACCAGCAGGTCATCGCCGAAGAGCCATTCGTCGCACATGTTCCATACGGTCGGATCGTTCTGGTATTCGACCACCAGCGCGCGGAGCATCGGCAGGCTGTTTTCGACGCACGCGCGGGCCTGGGCGTAGATGTACGGCATGAGGCTGTAGCGCAACCGCAGGTAGTCGCGGCAGATTCGCAGCGTGTCGGGCGCGAATTTATACAGTTCGCGGTCGCCGTATCCGTGCACGCGGCTGTGCGAAATGAACATGCCAATCTGCATCCACCGAATCAGCAGTTGGTCGTTGGTCGTGCCGCAGAAGCCGCCGATGTCCTGGCTCCAGAACTGGAAGCCCGACAGCCCGAACGACAGCCCGCCGGCCAGTTGCGGCAGCAGGTTGAAGTAGTTGGGGCTGTTGTCGCCTCCCCAGTGCAGCGGATATCGCTGGCCGCCCGCCCAGGCCGACCGCGCCCACACCACGCCCTCGCCCGTTTCCTGCGCCGTCGTCTCGAACAACGCCTTGTTGTACAGCAACGGATACAGATTATGATGCTGCCGCCCCGGTCGGCCGTCGGCGTAGACGCCCGTCTTCGGGGCCGCCTCGCCGAAGTCCGTCTTGATCGCCTTGACGCCAAGCCGGAACAGCTTGCGGAAGTACTCCATCTGCACGCGAACGGCCTTGGGATTGGAGTAATCCATCACGCCCACTCGGCCTGTGAAGCCCGGCGTGAAGCAGAACCCGCCCTTGGCGAGGTTGCCGTCGGCGTCCTTGACGAAGCCCCCCACCGCCAACAGCTCGTCGAACATCTCGCTGCCCTCGGGAATATACGGAATCTGCCAGAGGCTGACTTTGAAGCCCATGTCGGCGAGTTGTTTGAGGAAGCCCTTGGGATCGGGGAATCGCGTCGTGGAGAACTTCAGATCGCACAGCCAATCCTTTTCGAACCAGAACGTGTCCAGGTGAATCACGTCGCAAGGCACGCCGTTTTCACGCATTTTGTGGGCGATATCGAGCACTTCCTCGGCGGACTGGTAGCTGATTTTGCTCTGCCAGTAGCCGAACGTCCACGCGGGCGGGAGCGCCCCTTTGCCCGTGAGGTCGGTGTAGCGGTCCAGCACATGTTTGATGTCGCCCAGGAAAATGTAGTAGTCGAGGAAGTCGTCCTCCAGCCCCCACTGCACGTCCATGGCCGACATCGAGCCTACCCACACCGTCGCCAGGCTGGAATGATTGAAAAACACGCCGTAGCCCTTGTTGGAGACGAAGAAGGGCACGTTTTTGTAGCTGCGAGGCGAGGAGACGCCCAGCGCGTCCATCATGTTCAGGTCGAGGGTTTGCCCGACCTTGTTGAGGCCGAGGAATTTTTCGCCCAGGCCGTAGATGCACTCGTCGTAAGCGAGGTCGAAATTTTCGGTCGCCAGCGGCGAGCCGTCGCCGCCGAAGCGGGCGACGCCCGTATTGTAGCTGTCGAAGAAGGCGAAGTTATTTTTTTCCGGCCCGCCGACGCCCGTCACCAGCCGTCCCGACTTGTCGTAGATTTCGATACGGTAGGGATCGAGATGGACAATGATTTTCGCCTTGGCGGTGTCGATGCGGACGGCCTTGCGGTCGGGCGGCAGGTCGCGCGCCTGGCCGGTCCACGCGAGGGTGTTGGCGGCGATGAGATTCGACGCGCCCACCGGGGCGTCGACGACGGCGATTTTGCAGGTTTGCGGCGGCTTGAGTCCGCCGACGACCATGTCGGTTTTGTTTTCGGGCACGACGTCGGCTTCGGCGTAGCGGACGCGGATGCAATCGCCGCTGACGACGTCGATCCGCACGCGGCCGCTCACCGTTTTCCCCACGCGGGCCAACTCCTGCTGATTCAACATCGACGAATCCGCCGACGACAGCTCACGGCGGATGTTCAGCGCGGCCGTGGTCGACAACTCCACCGCCGTCCTGTGCACCTTCACCACCTCCGCCTTGATCACGCTGGCCTTAATGACATTCTTCTCCGCCAACGCCGTCGTGTAATTGCCTTCATGGGCTACGCTCATGGGGTCTCCTTATATCTGGCAATACTTGAATTGCAGCTCTCTCTGCCTGATGGCAAATTTTTTCAACCAATCCACGGCATCCCATAGATTTTCCGTAATATACTTGCCTATTAGTTCCCGTTCGTTATCATAAATCCGAGCATTTGAACGTATCAGAATTATGCCCCACGGTTCATCATGATCATCAATGCGAATAGGAAAAGCCCAGTGGTGCAGCGCAGGAGGTGGATTCTTTTTTACTTCCCGCATTTTCATGCCAGTGCGTCTAGCATAATCTTGTTTATCCGCCTCACTCGAAAGTCGTAATTCGTGTGTCTTTGAAAAAACAACTTCTGGCTGACAGCCTGCTCGACTATTTTTATGCCAACAACGCCCCGCATACCCATGACATTCGTTTTCGTTTCGATCACTAATATGTAGTGATTCCATCCCTGCGCAATTACCGCTTGCCGCCAACACAGTTAGCTTCTCTGCCTTTGGCTTGGTGGTATAGAAAATGATGACATCGTGTTTTGTCTTTCCCACGGCATCATGTATGTGTTCGGAAATCCGCTTAACAATCATATTCACCGGCGGACAATATTTGCCACGGCCTTTGAGTTTTTTCACTCCCGAAGTCATCCTGAAGCTAAACCACCCGTGGGCTGCTGCGAAGATAAATAACCCAATGGCTTGAGCGATCAAAAGGTCACAAAGAAAGTCTGCGGGTCTCTCATGCCCCCTCTGCACCTCTACGGACAAAAGAATCCCCACGATCGAGATAGTCACAAAAAAGAAATTACGCAACCACCCAGTCAACATCACAATACGTTTTTTCCATGGCTCCGTCATTAAATTCCCTTTGGAATTAGCGGCTGATGATGAACTGACAATGATTGTTTGTTGTCGAGAGCATCGCGATATTCTCGAAGCGTCTTGAGAAATTTTTTGAATTTCGGAATCACCTTTCGGTAGCTGGAAATCGCGTCTGCCAGACTCTCTTCATCCACATCCACTGCAATATCCAACACACTGTAAAGGTCTTCGAATTTTGCAAGTTCTGTACAAGAGACTTCCGCGTCTTTAACACAATCCGCGAAATTCAAGCCGTTTTCTTCGTAGATTTTTCCCCAAGACTCCGGAGGGTATTGCTCTTTCACCGCGATCATGCGCTCACGCAGGACGACGCTGCGCCGATCAGCCACATACACCCAAGCTCTTTTCGCGCATTTGATCGCTGTATTCAGATGGCGAAGCGATTGGGCCTCTTTATCGCTATCGTTACACAACTGCGATTTTTGCGCCCGCAAAACGTGATCCAGTGTTTCGCACTGAAAAAAAAGCGGAGGCCAGTAGAATTCATTACGGGGGCCCGTTTCTTCGTTGATAAGTACCAGAAATTTTGTTTTCAAATAAATACTGATAAGCTTCCTCCACTCTTCCTGATTGGCATCCACGGCAGCCTCTTCGTCAGGGAGTTTTGTCCCCCCAGCGAGTGCCAACTGAAGCATCTCTATCGGCCCGTAATCTGTAAAATCCACGCAGTCCGCAAGGAGTTTATTGTGAATTTTCGCCAGCTCAAGGATGACACGGATGTACGGATCAATGGTTTTGCTCACATCCCCGACATCCTTTTCGTTCCGAAGAATCGCTATTTTGTTGCAATACCCGTCCACTTTCTGTTCGACGTTTTGTGTAAATCCTGGAATGTGCCTCAGCCAGAATTCCCGGGGATAGTAGCCAATGATTCTGCGGATCCTCTCGCGCAAGATAATGCTGAGGTCGTCAGCCAAATCATAAAAAGCGCGGTAGACATGCCCTTTTGCTCTATCCAATTGCTTGAGAATGTACAGGCAACCGTTGTCTATTCGCTTGTCTTCTGTTTCCGATTCAAGTTCTTTTTCTCTTTTTTTCGCCCGAACGATGTGGTCGAGCGCATCGCGGAATTGGATTTGCGGAGCCCAGCAAAAGTCACGTTTGTGTCCGGGTGTTATTTTTTCGGCAAACAGCACTAAAAATTTTGCCCGCCGATAAACCTCGATGATGTCACGCCAGTACTCCAGCCGCTTCCTGCGGAAACTCGGGTCGTCCATACTAACCTCGAAAAAAAAGGGATGCGGATCACGCATCCCTTCCGTACCTCGGAAAAGAACAACACCCAATGACGGAAACCTTCAAGTCATATATCCAATAACGATCTCCGCATGGCTTGCCTATGACGATTCTCAATGCTTTCGCTCGTAGAAAGCAACCCCAGCCACATGCGAACACTACCCCGCATCAATCGTCTCTGCTTGTCAGCCGCCTGCTGCATCTCCACTGTGACTCGACGGATTTTTGGCAAATCCTCGTCCATCACATCACGCCACCCCGAAGCGCACTTGTTTTCCATGTCTCGTCCCTACTTTCCGTACACCGGACTCAAAACAAGCCACCCAGCATACTGGTTGCCGCCTACGTGTCAAGCGGAATACACCGTATTTTAGGGAATATCGGCTTTTTTTTCCTAGCAACTGCAACGAAACAAGGCCTGAGGCAAGAAACTTAAACACACATCGTGTTTTGGTTACACTAGGTACTTCCTGTTGTGCTTTCGCGCCTTTTCACATACCTTGTATTGTATGTGCCGCCATTGTCAAGTAGAAAACGAAAAATTTCTCCATGGCCACCCAGGCTACCATGCAATGCAGAATCGTCGTTATCTATTATCCCTCGATCTTTTCCATTGACACTCCGCCGGGAAATGGGTATGGAGAGGCAGCCCCGGCGAGCGGTTCGTGCGGTGGCGTGGTTTTTTGTGCTACTTTTGAGGTGAACACAAGCCTACCCAGGCGAAGGTGAGGATCGGCATGGTGATGAATCAGCTCCCGTTTTCCGGCAAAATTCTGGTCATTGGATACGGCTCGGTGTCCCGGTGCGCCCTTCCGTTGTTATTTAAACACATCCAGGTCGATCCCCGAAATGTCACCGTAATGGATTTCGCCGAGTCGGTGGACCCGACGAACATCCTTGCGTTCGGCGCGAATTTTGTCCGCGAAAAAATCGAGCAGGCCACCATGGGCCAACAACTCGCCGAGTACGTCGGCAAGGGCGACCTGATCATCGACCTGGCCTGGAACATCGGGGCCGAGGACGTCCTCCAATGGTGCCGCGACCACGAGGTGCTCTACGTCAACACCTCCGTGGAGCAGTGGGACCCGTACGAGGGCAAGGACACCAAGCCGCCGCAGGAACGCACGCTGTATCATCGGCAGATGAGCATCCGCCGGCTGATCGCGGGCTGGCCGAACAATAAGGGGACAACGGCCGTGCTGGATCACGGCGCCAATCCGGGCCTGGTGAGCCACTTCACCAAGCAGGCGCTGCGGGACATCGCCACCAAGTGGCTGGCGGACCACCACGGGCAGAACGCCCAGCGGGAACGGATCGAATCCGCCCTCGACGAGGGCGAATTCAACAAGCTCGCGATGGCCCTGGGCGTCTGCACGATCCACATCTCCGAACGCGACATGCAGATCGCCAATCAGCCGAAAAAGAAAGACGAATTCGTCAACACCTGGTCAATCGAGGGATTCTACGAGGAAGGCATCGCGCCGGCGGAAATGGGCTGGGGCACCCACGAAAAATGCCTCCCGCCGCGGGCGTTCGTCCATCGCGACGGCCCCGGCAACCAGATCTGCCTGGCCAGTTTCGGCTGCCGCACGTGGGTCAAGAGCTGGGTGCCCGCCGGTGAAATTCTCGGCATGGTCATCCGCCACGGCGAGGCCTTCTCCATCAGCGACCACCTCACCGTCTGGGACGGCAACAAGCCCCTTTACCGCCCCACCGTCCACTACGCCTACTGCCCCTGCGACGCCGCCATCGCAAGCCTTCACGAACTCCACATGCGGAATTTCCAGCTCCAGCCCGAACTCCGCATCATGGGCGACGAAATCACCTCCGGCCAGGACCAGCTCGGCTGCCTGCTGATGGGCCATAAGTACAAATCCTGGTGGATCGGCTCGATGCTCGACATCGCGCAAAGCCGCCGCCTCGTGCCCCATCAGAACGCCACCACGCTCCAGGTGGCCTGCTCCGTGATCGCCGCCGCCTGCTGGATGATCGAACACCCCAACCAGGGCGTCTGCCTGCCCGACGACCTGCCCTACGAATACATCCTCGACCGGGCCAAGCCGTACCTCGGCAAGTTCATCAGCAAGCCGGTCAACTGGACGCCCCTGCAAACCTGGGACAACGCGTTCGAACGCTTCGGCGTCCCCAAACCACCCGACGAGGACGTGTGGCAGTTCACCACCTTCCTGACGCGGATGGGATGAGAAAACGTGACGCGGGCGTCTCGCCCGCGTTGTGCGCTCCATGGGCCTGGTACAGGAAATGGAATACGTTACATCACCTTCGACGCCCGCGCGGTCAGGATGCCCGCGGGACACGCGGGCGAGACGCCCGCGTCACGTTGACAGGCTCTATTGGAGAATCCTATGTCGCTACACGAAGTGCGGTTCTGGGGTACGGCCATTGAGCAGTGCGCGAGCATGATGGTGATTTTGCCTGCCGGGCGTGGGCCGTTTCCGGTGTTGTATCTGCTGCACGGCCTCAGCGACGACCACACCGGCTGGGTGCGGCGGACGAGTATCGAGCGGTACGTCGAGTCGCATCACGTCGCCGTCGTCATGCCCGCGAGCCTGCGAGGCTGGTACTGCAACGACCCGCGACCCGAAGGCTGGGCGTACGAAGACCACATCATCAAAGACGTCATCGGCTACGTCGACGCGACGTTCCGCACGATTCCCGACCGCACAGGCCGGGCCGTCGCGGGACTGAGCATGGGCGGGTTCGGCGCCCTCATGCTCGCGATGCGGCACGCGGACAAATTCCGCGCCGCCAGTTCCCACAGTGGCGCACTGGACTTCCTCCACAGCCACGAACGCGAAAACCGCGAAAAATATTTCTCGATCTTCCCTCCGGAAAAATACAACCTGTTCGACCTGGCCAAAACCTACGCGGCCGCCGGGCAAAACGTCGCCCTGCGAATCGACTGCGGCCGCGAGGACGTCCTCATCCAATGCAACCGCGAATTCCACGCCCATCTGCAATCGCTGGCCATCCCGCACGAGTACGAAGAATTCGACGGCGACCACACCTGGGCCTACTGGGACCAACACGTCCAGGAAACCGTCGCCTTCGTCATGCGGCAGTTTGCGTAAAACGTGACGCGGGCGTCTCGCCCGCGTGTGGCGAGGGCATCTTGCCCTCGCTGACCGTTCCATATGGCTAACATCACCAGAATCAAAGCGTCTCGTAACCGGACGCGGGCAAGATGCCCGCGAGACACGCGGGCGGGACGCCCGCGTCACGTTACGTCGCCGCGCCTTTTTCGAGGTCCAGCAGCCGCTGTTTGACGTTCACGCCGCCAGGAGCGCTGAAGCCGCCCAGTTTCCCGTCCGCGTAGCGGACGCGATGGCACGGGATCACCAGCGGGATATTGTTCCGCCCCAACGCCGACGCGACCGCCCGGGCGCTATCCGGCTGGCCAATCAGCGTCGCCAGTTGTGTGTAACTCCGCGTCTGGCCTGGCGGAATCAGGCGGCACTGCCGATACACCAACCCCGCCAACGTGCCCTCCGCCGGCATGCGGCAGGGAATGTCCAGAAAATCCACGGGTTTGCGATTGAAATACTCGCGGCAGCGAGCGATCAACACCTCAAACGGCCGATCGTCCTTGGCCGCCTTGGGATGCTCCCACGCCAGCAACGCCGCCAACTCGTCGGGCTGATAATGCGGCAACACAATCCGCTCCAACCCGTCAGGCCCCCACACCCCGCCCATAGGCCCCCACGCCGTCGGCCAGGTCGCGTAATATAAATCGGTGTTTTTCGTCATGCGTTCATTGTACCTTTTTGCCGCGAATACCGCGAATACCGCGAATTCTTTTTGAAAGGAACGATTCATTTCGCAGGTCTCACGGACGAAAAGGATTGCAGAAACGAAACAGAAATCCTTTAATCCGTTAATCCGCGTAATCCCGCTCGGTCTTCTCGAAAAGAAATTCGCGGCATTCGCGTAATTCGCGGCAAAAAGGACATCGCGAAAAGGACATCATGAAAACCATTCACATTGTCGACGATCATCTGCCCTTCGCGTGGGAGCGGGCCGTGCTGGCGTGTTGGGAGCAGGGCGAAGCCTTTCGCACCGAGTACGACCGCCCCGGCGATCCGCCAAGCCGCGACGTGACCTGCATGATCCACATCCGCAAACCGTTCAACGAGCCGCGGATCCACCGCAGTTTCCCTGGCGGGCTTGACGATCTGGAAAAATACCGCAGCGAAGTGCTCTACGGCGTGCATGACCACTGGATCGACCCCGCCGCGGGCAAGTGGGAGTACACCTACCACCAGCGGCTCTTCGAGTACCAGGTGCCGGGCGCGGGCCTGTTCGACCAGATCGCCGCCGCCGTGGAAAAGCTCAAAGCCGTGCCGCACACGCGGCGGGCGCAGGCCGTCACGTGGCAGGTGTGGAACGACATGAACATTTCCGACCCCGCCTGCCTCCAGCGGCTGTGGTTCCGCGTCTCCGAAGGCCGGCTGCACATGAACGTCCACTTCCGCTCCAACGACGCGTACAAAGCCGCGTTCATGAACATGTACGCGTTCGCGGAACTCCAGCAGGCGATGGCCGACGCGATCGGCGTCGCGCCGGGCGAGTACATCCACATCGCCGACTCGTTCCACATTTACGGCAGCTATTTCACGGAATTCGAAGGTTTTTTGCACATGGCCAAGAATCGCAGGCCTGAAGAAAAAGTCTTCGACCCCGGCCTGGCGCGCGAACTGTTCGTCGAAGGCTGCGACCAACTCCTGCGGGAAGAGATGCCCGAGGCAAAAAAACAACTCGTGCGGCAACGGCGAGAGAAACTGGTTGGCGAATGAAACCGTAGCACGGGCATCTTGCCTGCAACCAAGGTTTCCATGGGCGAGACGCCCATGCGACTCACGGGCGGGACGCCCGTGCTACGGGCGCAAAAAAAGGCGTCAGGGGAGGGGACCTGACGCCATACAACTTCTCGGCCAGAGGGAGGGGACTCGGCCGAGGATGCCTCTATGCAATTGTTCAAAACGTATACAACACGTCCAGAACTTTTCCCTCTTTTACCTGTTTTTTTCAATTTGTCAAGGAAAATAGGGAAAGTGTGATCGAAATTCCGGCATGGCGTGATGTGTTGGCTGTCTCTCTTGGCCCCGGCAGGGGCCGCGTTGGGTAGCCCGCCCGTACGCGGGCGTGCCCTGGGTAGGGGGATTTTTTTCTATAGTTTTGTCGTGCCTGACGCCACTGGCCGACGTCGCACACGCACGGCCTGACGGCTTCGAACGACACGCACTTCCCCCTGTGCGCGTCATTCGCTGCCGCCTTCGCGTGACGGTGCGCCCTCGGCCCGTGGCGTCAGGTACGGTAAATGACATGCAAAAACCTGAACCCCAGGGCGCGCCCGAGTACGGGCGGCCCTGGGCTACCCAACGCGGCCCCTGCCGGGGCCAAGAGGCAGAGCGATATCAACCGTTATTCAGATACCAAACGTCTGGGCATACCCTGGTATGCTGATAGATGCACGGGTGCCCGTTTTCTCGATTGAACATCGCCTCGTCGTCGCGGTAGAATAATTCTCTTTTGGAGTGTACCGCATGGTGACCAAACGGATTATTCCCTGTCTGGACGTTGAAAAAGGCCGGGTTGTCAAGGGCGTGAACTTTCTGAATCTGCGCGACGCGGGTGACCCGGTCGAGTTGGCCCGGCGGTACGAAGCCGAGGGCGCCGACGAACTGGTGTTCCTCGACATCACCGCCAGCTACGAAGAACGCGACATCATGATCGAGTACGTCCGCCGCACGGCCGAGGAGATCTACATGCCCCTGTGCGCCGCGGGCGGCGTCCGCACGCTGGAGGATTTCCGCAACCTGCTCAACGCGGGCGCGGACAAGGTGGGCATCAACTCCTCCGCGGTCCGCACGCCGGACCTGATCAACGCGGCCTCGGAACGGTTCGGCGCCCAGTGCGTCGTGGTCGCGATGGATCCCAAGCGCGTGATGCGCGACGGGAAAGAAGTGTGGGAGATTCACATCAACGGCGGCAGAGTGGCGACGGGGCTGGACGCGGTCTCGTGGGCGCAGGAAGTGGAGCGTCGCGGCGCGGGCGAGATTCTGCTGACGGTGATGGACGCCGACGGCATGCAGACAGGCTACGACCTGGAGATCACGCGCGCGGTGAGCGAGGCGGTGAACATCCCCGTGATCGCCTCGGGCGGCGCGGGCAGCGCCGAACACATTTACCAGGCCTTGACGGCCGGCAAAGCCGACGCCGCCCTGGCCGCCAGCATCTTCCACTTCGGCGTGTGCAGCGTAAACGAAGTCAAAGCGTACCTCGCCCAGCGCGGCGTGGCGGTGAGGAAAACAGCTACGTAGGAATTGCGAGAAACGACTGTAAAACTGTTCATCGGTCCCGAAGGAACATTTTCGTTGACTCGTTAACTGGTTAACTTGCCGACGGATCAACGAGTTAACGAATGAACGAGTCAACGAAAATATTCCCTGTTCTATGAGGTACGTTTTCACCGACGTGCCACGCAAGGAGTCCACCACCCATGGCCAAAGAACACCAACCCATCGACGATCACGATCAGCATTCCGGGCGGCACGGGAAACCGCCGCAGTTGGAGCAGTACTTCCGCGCGATGACGTCCGGCGAGGCCAGCGATTTGCACCTCAAAGCCAACGCCGTCCCGCACGTCCGCATCAAGGCGATCATCCGCCCCACGCGCGGCGAGCCGCTCTCGGGCGACCGCATCCTCGAAATGGCCATGGAACTGCTGACCGAAAAACAGCAGCGGTTCTTCCAGGAAACCGGCAGCATCGACGTCGCGCACGAGGTGCCCGGCGGCGACCGGTTCCGCATCAACATTTTCCGCCAGCGCGGCGAGACGAGCATCTCCGTGCGGCGCGTGACGAAAAAAATTCCGAGCTTCGAGCAGCTCTACCTGCCCAAAGTGCTCGAACAGGTCGCGATGGAACATCAAGGCCTCGTGCTGCTCTCGGGCGCCACCGGCAGCGGCAAGAGCACCACCATCGCCTCGATGATCGAGTACATCAACACCCACCGCGCCTGCCACGTCGTCACCATCGAGGACCCCATCGAATACATCTACGAGGACAACAAGGCCCTCATCAGCCAGCGCGAAATCGGCATCGACGTCGAAAGCTTCGAGTCCGCCCTGAAGTACCTCATGCGCGAAGACCCCGACATCGTGCTGATCGGCGAAATGCGCGATCGCGACACGTTCCAGGCCGCGCTGCAGGCCTCCGAAACAGGCCATCTGGTCTTCGGCACGGTCCACGCCTCCAGCGCGCCGCAGACCATCGGCCGCGTGCTGGACCTCTTCCCGCCCGAAGCCCGCGAACTGGTCCGGCAAAGCCTCTCCTTTAACCTGCGGGCCATCGTCTGCCAGAAACTCCTGCCGTCGATCTCGAAAACCGTCGACCGCGTGCCCGCCGTCGAAATCCTCATCTCCAACCCCTCCGTCCGACAACTGATCTCCGAAGCCCGGGAAACCGAACTCACCGACGTCATCCGAAGCCACGAACGCGAAGGCATGTGCACCTTCACCAAAAGCCTCAAGGAACTCATCGAAAAAGAACTCGTCGACCCGAAGGTCGCCTACGACGTCGCGCCAAACGTCGACGAACTGAAAATGGCGTTGAAGGGCATCCAGACCAGCCGGGCAACACTGATCGGACGCGGGTAGCCGGCGAGCGCATGTGCATCCTCTCCCCTTGCGTGTCTTTGAATTCGGCGCCACCGGCCACAGGCCCTGCCAGTTTGCGTTGTAAAACGGTGTGAACAACAGAACGCTTTGATTGTCACAACGGCCTATAACGCAAACTGGCAGGGCCTGTGGCGCCTGAACTCGAAAAACGGACAGTCCATGCGTTTTCCCTACGTTCGTCCTGGCGGGAATAGCTAGCGGGCGGGGAAATTTGTAAAATGGCCGCATGGAAAACCAATCGACACCACAACCCGACCCGCAGCCGGCGGGGTGGCTTAAGGCTGTCCTGGGCAAGCTCAAGCAGAACCTGCACCTGGCGATCATCATCAGCTTTACGTCCCTCTGCGCGACCATCACGGTGGCGGTGTGGAACAACTACAAGATGGATCTCCGCACGGAGAACACGCGGAAGCAGCAGGAAGCCCAGCAGGAGCGTTCGCGAAAGCTACAGGAGGCCCAGCGGGAGCACGATCGGCTGGAGCGGCTCTTCGAGAGCGGCAGACGGCGGGGCAGGGATTTCGAGAGCAGGAAACAATACGAAGAGGCGGTCAAGGCCTATCAGACGACCCAGAAGGACGTCACCCGAGCCGCCATGCCAAAAGCCTGGGCGGAGCTACAGCATTTGCAGGGATGCGCGTTGATCCATCACGCCTCGGCGACCCGAAGTCCAGGACTGCGGGCACGCCTGCTCGACGACGCCGTGGCCGCCTTCGACGACGCGCTGACCGTGTACACCCGCGACAAATTCTCCGAAGGCTGGGCCGACACGCAGCATTGGCTGGGACGCGCGCGGGTGATCCAGGCCGAGGCAAGCAAAGGCCCGACGCGGGACAACCTGCTCAACCAGGCGGAGCAGGCCCTTCACCAGGCCGCCGAAGCCTATGCCGACTACTCCAAAGGCTGGGCCAACACGCAATCCTGGCTGGGCCGCGCGTGGGTCAACCAGGCCGAAACCAGCACAGGCCCGACGCGGGACGACCTGCTTGCGCTGGCCGTACAAGCCTTCCGCCAGGCCGCCGAAACGTACGCCGACCGCTCCACCGACTGGGCGGCCACACAGTATGGGCTGGGACGCGCATGGCTGAATCAGGCCGAAACGAGCGAAAAACCAACGGAAGACAATCTGCCTGCCCGGGCGGAACGGGCCTTCAACAGAGCGTTGGAAGCGTACACCCGCGAGGAATCTCCGCAACACTGGGGTAATGCCCAGTTCGGACTCGGACGCGCGTTGTTGAAACAGGCCGTGACGGCCACCGAACCGGAACGCTCCCCCCTGCTGGACAAAGCCGAGCAGGCCTTCCGCAAGGCCCTGGAAGTCCGCACCCGTCGCGATTGGCCCGAAGACTGGGCGCTAACGCAACACCATCTGGGCAAGACGCTGCATACCCAGGCCCTGGCCAGCGAAGGCCAACCGCGCGTCGGGCCGCTCACGGAAGCGATCCGCTGCTTCGAAAGCAGCCTCGGCGTGCACACCAACGAAAATTTCCCGGGCCAACACAAGGAAACGCAGGAAATCCTGTCCGAAACCCGCCGCCTGCTCGCCGAGGCGGAAGGAACGTGAATTGTCGGCTTAACGTGACGCGGGCATCTTGCCCGTGTGTCACGAGTCCGTCTCGGCCTCGCCAACCGTTCCATGCGGCTGACGCGACGAGGAAAATCAAGGTTTTCCAAACGGTCAGCGCGGGCGGGACGCCCGCGAGACACGAGGGCGAGACGCCCTCGTCACGAGGATGCGTTCACCCTGTGAATTGTCGCGGAAACTGTTTTCGTCGCGTCGTGCCGCGTGGTACACTGGGGGCGCATGTGCGATGATGATCGTGGCGCGATAGAGGCTGGGATGTTGTTTCGGCCTTTCCTGTGATGCGGTTTTTCTGGGAGTGCGATATGACAGAGGCGATGCTCGGCGAGGCGATGCTTGGCGGGCTGTTGGCGCAGGCGGGTGCGGGCGGTGCGGCGGGTACGATGGGCGGGTACATTTCCGTTGCCAAGGTTGTCGGCATGTTGATTTTCCTCTTCCCCTGGTTGTGGCTGGCGCCGAAGGTCAGCAAGGACGCGCTGAAAACCAAGTCCTCGCAGCCGCTGTGGGCGGGCGTCGTGCTCGGCGCGGGAGCGATCGGCATGCTGTGCTGGCTGTTCCTGCCGTACTACTTCCTGGGCATGCTGATTTACGTCATCCTCCTGGCGGCGGTGTTTCTGGGATACGTCGCGTACCGCAACGGCCGCGTGGAGGAGGACGACCGCATCCTCACCAGCAAACACCTGAGCACGCTGTTCGAGAAAAAGGAAAAGGTCGACGTCAAGCCGGTCACGAAGGTCAGGCTCTACAACGCCGACGGTAAACTCGTCCCCCCGCCGACGGTTGGCGCGACCGAACGCGACATCCTTATTTACAACTTCGCGCAGGATTTCTTCTTCGACATGCTCTGGCGGCGGGCGAGCGAGGCGGACATCGTGCCCTCCGGCGCCGGGGCGTCCGTGCGGTTCGTCATCGACGGCACGCTCACGCCGCGGCCCTCGATGAGCGTCACCGACAGCGACGCGCTGGTGCAGTACATCAAAACCGCCGCCCGCATGAATATCGAGGAACGCCGCCGCCCGCAGCAGGGCGTCGTCAGCCTGGACATCCCCGGCGACACGAGCACGAAAATCGTCGTGACCTCCGCGGGCACCACCGGCGGGCAGCGGATGCAGCTCCGCATCCAGAAGCAGATCGTGCAGACCCGGCTGGCCGAGCTGGGCATGAGCAAGGACGTCTACACCCGCGCGAAGGCGGCCACCAAGGAAAAAGGCATCGTCCTGGTGTCGGGCCGATCGGGCACGGGCGTCACGAGCACGCTGTATTCGCTGCTTCGCGAGCACGATTCGTTCACACAGCAGTTGGTGACGTTCGAGAAGAAGCCCGTCACCGAATTGGAAAATGTCACGCAGACCCGCTACCAGGAGGCGTCTGAGTTGGCGCCGGCCCTGGTGAGCACGCTGCGTCGCGATTTCGACGTGATGATGATCGACGAGTGCGGCGACGCGCAGGCGGCCTCCACGATCGCGCAGGCGGGCGAGCGGGTCTCCATCCTGCTGGGGATCTCCGCCAGCGACACGTTCATCGCCCTGGCCAAGTGGATCAAACTGGTCGGCGGCTCGGAGTCGGCATTGGCGAATCTGCGGGGCATCCTCTGCCAGATGCTCGTCCGCAAGCTCTGCCTCAACTGCCGCGAACCCTACAAACCCGATCCGTCCATGCTCGCCAAGGCCAACATCGCAGGCCGAGAGGTCGACGTCTTCTACCGCACGCCGACCAAACCGAAGCTGGACGAAAAAGGCATCCCCATCCTCTGCCAGAACTGCCAGGGCATAGGATATTTCGGCCGAACCGCGGCGTTCGAGTGGCTGGAGATGACCGACGACATCAAGAAACTGGTGCTCGACGGCGCCAACGCCAGCCAGATCAAGGCGGCCTGCCGCAAGAAATCCATGCTGTATCTCCAGGAGCAGGCGTTGGCGAAGGTCATTTCGGGCGAGACGAGCATCCAGGAAGTCATCCGTGTCAGCCAGCAGGAAAAACCTGCGGCGGCGAAGTAAGGAGAGCGGTCCATGTTTCTTGCTATTGTTGCGTTCCTTCTGATCGTGGGCATCGCGCTGTGGCAGATCCGCCAGGGGGCCTTCAGCGCCATGATCACGTTGATTCTGGCAAGCCTGTCGGCCGCGATCGCGCTGCACTACTACGAGCCGCTCGCCCAGTCGCTGTTCGACTCGATGGACCACAACCGCCACCCGATGTTCATTCAGGCCGTCTCGCTGATGGCCTTGTTCACGGTGGTGCAACTGGTCCTTCGCACCGTGTTCGACATGACGATCACCAGCGACGTCGGATTCGCGATGTGGCCCAACCGGATCATCGCGGGCGTGCTGGGACTGTTCGTGGGCATGGTGCAGGTGGGCGTGCTGACGATCGCCCTGCAAATGCTGCCCGTCGGGCAGAGCGTGATGGGGTACGTCGCGTATAACGACGACCTCACGCGAGGCACGGGGCTGGTGCCGCTGCATCCCGACCGGTTCGTGCTGCGGATGGTGGGCGCGTTTTCGGGCGGGTCGCTGGCGGACAAGAATTCGTGGAACGCCCGGCATCCCGACTTCCTCAAGGAACAGTTCGCCCGCCGCAATCTGGGCTGGGATCACCCCGGAAAGAAGGAGCAGGATTCCAAGCCCGGCGAGTTGCGGGCCAAGCCCAAGATGCTGGAGGCCGCCACGCTGGTCCGGCTGGCCGACTCGTCGCCGCTCGTGGAAAGCCTGCCCCGCAGCGCAGACCTCACCCGCAGCGATTACACCTATTACATCGCCCGCGTCGAAGTCGCCTCCGAGGCTATCGACACCGAGGACAAATGGATCCGCCTGGCGGGCACGCAGTTCGAATTGGCCGCCATCGACGACGACGCGCGGAAACATTTCTATCCCGTGGCCTTCCTGGTCCTGGACAGCGGCAACTGGAGGCCCGTCACGATGATCAGCAGCGACGAGAAGGATCCGGGCATCGCCAGACCCGTGCGGCTGGTCGTCGAACGCGACTACAGCAGACTGCCCGCCGGCAGCGAGAATCATCTGGCCGTCGACTGGGTGTACGTCCTGCCCGCCAGTGCCAAACCGAAAAGCCTCACCTTCCGCGGCGTGAGCACCCAGGGATTCGCCGAAAACGCGACGTTCGAAACCGTCTCCTCGCCCAACAAAACCGGCGCGCTGGAAACCGCCACCAGCCGACGGTGATAACGTGACGCGGGCGTCTCGCCCGCGTGTCGCGAGGGCATCCTGCCCTCGCGGACCGTTCCTGACAGCTGACGTCATGAAAAAGTCAAGGTTTTCCACGGCCGGACGCGGGCAAGATGCCCGCGTCACGTTGCAGACGTTCGCCTCGCATTTTCCCCGCCGACAAGGGCTACACAAGTGACAAACGTTCCTCCCCCCACGTTCGAATCGTTGGTGAATAAAAAAGTCACGGTCGTCGGGCTGGGACATTTTGGCGGCGGCGTGGGCGTGACGCGATGGCTGTGCGGGCAGGGGGCGATCGTCACCGTCACCGATTCGGCAAGCCCGGAAACGCTGGCCTCGTCCGTGGCCCAGTTGGCGGACCTGAACGTGACGTTCCATCTCGGCGGGCACGACGAAGCCGATTTCACGCGGGCCGACCTGCTCGTCGTTAACCCCGCCGTGCCGAAAAATTTGCCCTGCATCGAAAAATCACACGCCGCCAGCGTGCGGCGGACGAGCGAAATCAACCTGTTCCTCGAGCGGTGTCCCTGCCCGGTGGTCGGCGTCACCGGCAGCGTGGGCAAGAGCACCACGACGGCCATGATCGGCGAAATCCTCGCCCGCCGCTTCACGACGCACGTGGGCGGCAACATCGGCGGCAGCCTGCTGACAACGCTGGGCGACATCCGCCCCAACCACGTCGTGGTGCTGGAACTCTCAAGCTTCCAACTCGAAGATCTGCCGCGGCTGGGCATCTCGCCCCGCGTCGCCGTCGTGACCAACCTCAAACCCAACCACCTCGACCGCCACGGCACGATGGAACACTACGCCGACGCGAAGAAAAACATCTTCCGCTTCCAACGCCCCGATGACGTGCTGGTCCTCAACGCCGACGACTCGACGACGGTAACATGGGCGGAGGAGGCACGAGGGCGGGTGGTGTTTTTTCACCACAAAGGCGCGAGGGGCAGAAAGGCCGAGCCGTTCGAACTGCTGCTGCCCGGCATGCACAATCAGGACAACGCGCAGGCGGCTTGGGCGGCTGCGTCGCAGTTAGGCGTGGATCGCGCGACCGCGGCCGACGCGTTGAAAAACTTTACGGGGCTGGAACATCGGTTGCAGTTCGTCGCCGAGCGCGGCGGCGTGCGGTTTTACAACGATTCCAAATGCACCACGCCCGAGGGCGCCATCGTGGCGTTGGAGGCGTTCCCGTCGGGGAAAATCGTCATTCTCGTCGGCGGGTCCGACAAGGGAGTGAGTTTCGCCTCGCTGGGCGTCGCACTCGCCCAGCGGGCAAAATGCGTGATCACGCTCGGCGCGACGCGGGACCAACTCTTCGCCGCCGTCGAGGACGCCCTGCGGCGAGATGACCTCCCCGCCGCGCCAGACGGCTTGGGCGTCCTCACCGCCGAGTCCTTCGACGAGGCCGTCGCCCTCGCCGTCGCCCACGCCGAACCCGGCGACGTCGTCCTCCTCTCCCCCGCCTGCGCCAGCTACGACATGTTCACCAACTACGAAGAACGAGGCCGGCGGTTCGTGGAACTGGTGACGTAAAAGTTTCACCATTCGTCCGATTGCGGTTTTGGCTCTGCCGGTTTGCGCTGTAGAATGTTCCGTACCAAAACGTTTCGCCCTGCACAACGTCCTGCAGCGCAAACCGACAAGCCATCGCGAAACGTTGCGCGTATACAACATGACCGAACCCATTACATTCACGAAACTTTCCGGCAGCGGGAACGATTTCATCTGCCTGGCCAATCTGGACGGCCGATACGACGCGCTGCTGGGCGACCGGCGGCGGCTTGCCGATTTCGCTCGCGCGTTGTGCCGGCGCGGCCTCGGCATCGGCGCGGACGGACTGGTCTTCGCCTGTCCGCCGGAAATCGAATCCGCCGCGGACGTCTCCGCCCACTTCATGGAACCCGACGGCAGCGAGTCGGAACTCTGCGGCAACGGCACGGCGTGCTTCGTGAAATTCCTCATCGACGGCGGCCACGTGACCGCCCGCGACCTCCGCATCCTCACGCCGGCGGGCGTCGTGCGAGGCCGACCCGTCGACGGCGAGTACGTCCGCGTCTGCATCCCGATCCCGACGGAGATCCGGCACAACGTCGAGCTGCACGTCGAAGGCACACCGAAGCCGATGCGGTGTGACGTCGCCGTCACCGGCACGCCGCACGCGGTGATTTTCGTCGACGACGTCGACCGCGTGAACATGCCGCATCTGGGCCCGCTGGTGCGACACCATCCGCATTTCGGCCCGCGCGGCGCGAACGTGAATTTCGTGCAGGTGCTCGGCCCCGGCAGGCTGGCGATTCGCACGTGGGAATTCGGCGTCGAGAGCGAGACGCTCGCGTGCGGCACGGGGTCGGCCACCGCGGCGGTGATGGCCTCGCTGCGAAACGATTGGCCGGCGGCGTTCACCAACGGCGACGCGTCAATCGACCTCCGCGTCCACAGTGGCGACACCCTCCGCGTCTGGCTGACGCGACAGGGCGACACCATCACCGACCTCTGCCTCGACAGCATCGTCCGCACGGTCTTCCACGGCACGCTGGCGGAAGAGACGCGCAGATTGTTCGACTATTAGACTGTTAGGCGCGACGGTCCGAACATGAAAAACGTTTCGCGACGGCTTGCCGTTTTGCGCCGTGGGCGCTGGAATCTCTCGCTGGAACCAATGATGAGGATACATCCAGAACGAGTAATCCTGGTAGGATGTGGTGGCTGCCTGATCATTGGCGGAACCCTTTTCGTTTCTGGGATTCTACTGGATACACCAATCCTCAAGAGCATCGCATGGTGGTTCTGGATCGCGGCAATCATAATCGGCTGGGGACCGCCCCTCGTGGCCATTGTTATTGTTGCCGTTGGGAATATCATCGAAAAATATCGACGCAAGTAACACGACAATGCCACGAAGCGAAAAAATACGACTGGATTTTTCTAAAGGCTGGACGCCCCAAGCCCCGGCAGGGGCGTCTTGGGTAGCCCCCTGCTTCGCTCTGCGAGCTACGCAGGGTGAGCGGTACGCCGCGAACCCTGGGACCATGTGTTGTTCGAAATTCCTCGTCGTGCCTGACGCCACTGGCCGCAAGTCATACCGTCACGCGAAGGCGGCAGCGAACGACTCGCACGTTCGCCTGCGCGCGTCGTCCGAAGCCGTATTCGCACGACGGTGTGACCTCGGCCAGTGGCGTCAGGCACGACGAGGGGACGAAAAAAGAACCGCAATCCCAGGGTTCGCGGGGTACCGCTCACCCTGCGTAGCTCGCAGAGCGAAGCAGGGGGCTACCCAACGCCGCCCCTTCGGGGCTGTGACCCGCCGATTCGACGCGGGCCGGGAAGGCCGATCTGTCCTTATACCATATAATACGGCTACAGTGTCGGCGATAAATCATTAGACCTGATGTCTCATCACCCGCGCCTAACCGTCTAACGCCCATGATCAGTCTCGACCAAAATTGTCATCCGCTCTGGGACGTGTATCCCAAGCTGCACGCGTTGGCGGCTCGCGGGATTCGCGTTGTGCAGTACATTGAAGATTTCGACACGGCCTTCACCGCCGTCGGGGCGGTCTCAAACGCTCCGTTGCGATTGGCAAAGGAGCGGTTTTACCGCAGCGGCGGCGCGGACTGGGGGGCGGCGTTGTTTTATAACGAATTCCTGGGCCGCCTGCCGACGGAGATCCGCGCGTGGGAGCCGTACACGGGCATGAAAACCGACGTCCTCGCCCGTCACCTTGGCGTGAGCGTCGACGACCTCTACGACCGCCACAGCCCCGGCGACAACTGGCAACTCATCGGCCCAAGCTATCTTAACGGCGACACGCGGCGGCATCACACCATCGGCGACCTGATGTTGTTCGACGAAACGTTCGAACACGCCCGTCGATTGTTTGATCATCTGGCACGGGAAGACATGGAGCGATGTTTTCCCGAATCCCACTCGCGCGAGGCGGCGGGGCGCTTCTGCTCCATGCTGTGGAGTTCCCTGATTGAGATGGGCGCGGTTCGATCCCCGACGCTGACGGATTTTTACCTTGGCCTCGCCGACGATGCGTTCGTCTACAACTATTTTGGCCAGACGACCACGCCCTCCGGGTTCGCCGTGAACCACGTAACCGGTTCGCAAAAACACCATTACCAGAACGGAATCGAGTTTATTCGCGGCAGCGAATTACCGGGAATCGGTGTGGATTCGCCGGTGCTGTCGCTGTTTCTCACGCACTACGAGCGGGCGGCGGCGCTGTACAACCAAGCCGTCGTGGAGACGCATCCGGGCTTGCGGACGTTGGATATCGCGGCGGGCGAGTTGCCGTTCTTTGGCGTGTATGAACACGACGGCCACAAGGTGCGGAGTCCGATGTTTTTGCAAGGCGACGTTGTGCGGATCGCCGACATGGAATTCCGCGTCCGCGACGGGCGACTGAGCGGCGAAGAGTTGGACCGCGCCGGCGTGACGCAACTGCCCGGCAAGGCCATCGTGCTGGTGTTGCAACTCCGCACGGGGCCTCACGCCGACCGCCTCGCCCTGCCGTATCACGGCAGTTCGTACATGCCCACGGCCTACCGGTTCCAGCGGCTGTTGTGCGACGCGGGCCTGCTCGACGCGGCGAGCGTCAAGCCTGTCGTTCGCGTACGGCTGCGGTTTTTGGACCGCCTGCGCGACGTACACACAACCATCGCCCTGCCGCCGCATTTGGCCGACGCGATGGGAAAGTCCGAACTGCCCGCGTGCGAACTGGGCAAGCATTGGGCCGACGTGCAGACCGACGCACGCGAACGGCTGGCCCAACTGGCCGACCCTGCCGGCAGATCGCGATGGATGCACACCGCCCTGCCCGACGTGACGCGCGACTTGGCCGACCTCGACAGACGCCGACGCGCCCTCGCCGCCGCCAACGAAAAAGACCCGCAACTCCGCGACATCTGGAAACAAATCAAACCCCTCCAGCAACGCCAACTCGCCGCCCTCGTCCAACAAATCGACCGCGACTGGCAACTCAAGGATCTCGGCTACTACGACAGCCGAGGCGCCATCTGGCCATGGTGCCTCGCGCTGGGCGGCGAGGAATTTTACAACCAGGTGATCCGGCAGGCGGACGTGTATGAAGAAAATGCGTAAACCCGTCGATATGGCTCTGCCTGTTTGCGCTATAGAACGTTGAATAGGCAAACGTTGCCTATTCAACACTCCACGACGCAAACAGGCAAAGCCATATCAAGCGCTACTTCTTCTCGAACCATCCCATCGCGCGCATCGGGCAGTCGAGGTTGCGCGTGTAGCGTTTGGCGGCCCAGCGGCAGGCGTTGGTGATGACTTTCTGGATCGTCGGGTTGTGATAAATCGGGTACGTTTCGTGGCCGGGGCGGAAGTAGAACACTTTGCCCGCGCCGCGCTGCCACGTGCAGCCGCTACGGAAAACCTCGCCGCCGGCGAAGCTCGAAATGAAGATCGTCTCCTCGGCTTCGGGAATGTCGAACGGCTCGCCGTACATTTCCGTCTGCGGCAGGATGATGCACGGTTCGTCGATGCCGTCGACGATCGGATGGCCGGGCTTGGTCAGCCAGAGCACTTCGCGCTCGGCGGCTTCGCGCCAGCACAGGCCGCACGTCGTGCCCATCATCCGGCGGAAAATTTTCGAATAGTGCCCGCTGTGCAGCACGATCAGGCCCATGCCTTCCAGCACGGCCTGCTGCACGCGGTCGACGATGGCGTCCTGCACCTCGGCGTGGGCCATGTGACCCCACCAGACCAGCACGTCGGTGGCATTGACGACGTCCTGCGTCAAGCCGTGCTCCGGTTCGTCGAGCGTGGCCGTGCGAACCGTCAGGTCGCCCGCCTTGCCCAGAGCGGCCGCAATCGTCTTGTGCATGCCGTCGGGATAAATCGCCTTGACCGTCTCGTTCTTCTTCTCATGCCGAAACTCGTTCCACACCGTTACGCGAATGGACATTGGTACCCTTTCTGGTTAACGAAACACGTTATACCGCCACATCATTCGCTTTTTTCGGGGAAAATCAATGAGCAGAGATAAATTATCCCCTATGACTAACGTGTACGAGACAACATTCGCCCTTGTGCTATTGGCGACCTGTGGCATAATGTACGCACAATGGCCGTTTTTGTCGGATGTAAAGGATGGCCAGAGGCTTTTAGCGAAAACAATCGAAAACGGAAGATGATGCAGGAGATCGAACATTCCGCAGGCCTTTAAAGGGAGAGAGGTCCACTATGCGAGTAGAGAAACACAGCCATTCAGGAAAACACTGGTTGCTCCTCCTGGCGGCGGCGATGGTCGCCTGCGGCATGGCAACGACCACCTCGGCGGCGGAAACGGGCGCAGCGGTGTATGTGTGGGGGAATGGCGGCTACTCGCAGTTGGGGTGGAACAACGTCCCCACTTCCGACCGTTGGATGCCGGTCGTGGTGCCCACGCTGGAACAGGGCGTGACGGCCATCGCGGCGGCGGATCGTTGCAGTTTTGCCATTCAGAATGGATCGCTGTATGCCTGGGGCGATAACAGCTACGGCATGTTGGGGCTTGGAACCAGCGGCGATTACAGTCACTATAGTCCTCAGTTTGTGTCGGCCAATGGGGCGTGGACCAACAGCGGCGTGACGGCCGCCGCGGTGGGGACTTGGAACGGTTTTGCCATTCAGGGTGGATCGTTATATGTGTGGGGTTCCGACATCCTTGGCAGCTCGGGGCTTGGGGGCACCGTAACCTTCGCCCCTCAACCGATGTCGACGGGCGGTGAGGGATGGACCAACAGCGGTGTGACGGCCATTGCGGCGGGGGATCGTTACAGTTTGGCCATTCAGAACGGAGCGGTGTACGCGTGGGGCTTTAGTGTCGCCTCCACCCCTCAACCGGTGTCGACGGGCGGCGAGGGATGGACCAACAGCGGTGTGACGTCCATTGCGGCGGGGCATGTTCACAGTTTGGCCATTCAGGATGGAACGCTATACGCGTGGGGTGCCAACTTCTATGGCTGCTTGGGACTGGGACTTGAGGACCAGGGCATCCAAGCTACGCCGCAACCGGTGTCGTTTCCGGGGGCGGAGGGCAATGTGACAGCCATCGCGGCGGGCGGGACGTCGAGCATGGCGGTGGTGGACGGACAGGTGTATGTGTGGGGTTACGGGTATGATTCGACACCGCAAAAGGTGGATGGATTGGCAAACATTGTGAATGTTGCAATAGGAGGCAACGACAACACCCTGCACCCCAGCTTCTACGCGTTGGACGCGGAGGGTGTGTTGTGGGCGTGGGGACACAATAACAGCGGCCAGTTGGGCGTCGAGTTTGGGCTTGGGACGTCGACATTCATTGCGACGCCGCAGCGTGTGGGAGCGGGAATGGGAGCCAATGGCGAAGATCTGACGTCTGCGTCGATCAGCGCGGGGAACGGTATCGTGATGGCGATCCAGGGCGTGCCGGTTCCAGAGCCGGTGAGTCTGCTGCTGTTGTCAGCCGGTGCGGCGGGGTTGCTGTCTCGACGGCGGAAGTGAGTTGTTTCGCCGCGGAGCGTGTGTGGGATGTGACGGTTGAGTGACAATCTGGCTTGCCGGTTTGCGCCGCAGGGCGTTGTGGAAGACGAAGCGTTGTTTTTCACAACACCCCACAGCGCAAACCGGCAAGCCATTTTCATGGGGTGTGCGCCCGGATGATCCGGCACACATTAAATTCCCCCCACGAAAAACTTTTTCTTTACTTGCAAGTAGTATAAAGAGCCGATACACTATGTATCATCAACATCGCGGCCTTTGGGGATTGGCGATCGAGACGGACTCCATTGGAATTCCTTCTGGCGCGTGTTGAGTTCGGCTTGGCGCCCGCGGGTTACCGGGCGCGTCGATGGCGGGAACGTCAGCGTGTGACGCTCGCCTCCGAAGCCCGGTGCGGCTATTGACCCCGGACGTGCTTTGTTGCATTTTCGCCGCTCCCGGACGATTTTCTTTTGGGGTTCTTTGAGGTTGTCTGTGTCTGATTCTTCGATGTCTGGTTCTATGGAAGCGGCGGCCAGCAAGGCCGTCACTCGGTTTGCAGATTTTCCTTTTCACGAAACCCTGTTCACGGATCTCGCCGACGCGGGGTTTGTTACGCCCACGCCCATCCAGGCCGCCTGCATCAAGCCGGCGCTGGAAGGCAAGGACGTGATCGGCCTGGCGCAGACGGGCACGGGGAAGACGGCCGCCTTCGCGCTGCCGATTATCCACCGACTCGCCCAGCGAATGGAACTGGGCGCGCTCGTCCTGGCGCCCACGCGCGAGCTGGCCGCCCAGATCACCGAGGCCTTCGAAAAACTCGGTAAATCCAGCGGCATCCGCGTGGCCACCCTCGTCGGCGGCGTGCCCATGAACGAGGACGACAAGGCCCTGCGCAGTTGGCCCAACGTCGTCGTCGCCACGCCGGGGCGGCTGAACGATCACATCACCTACGGCACGAAATTCCTTGCCGACGTGGAGATCCTCGTGATCGACGAAGCCGACCGCATGCACGACATGGGCTTCATCCCGCAGGTCCGCAAAATACAGGCCGCCCTGCCCGCCAAACGGCAGACCATGATGTTCACCGCCACGCTGGACAAGGAGATCGAGTCGATCGTCCGACAGTCGATGAAGCATCCGGTCCGCATTCAGGTGGACGCGGTCGCCCCGGCCCAGCGGGCAAGGCAGCAACTGTTCGCCGTCAGCGAGGACGATAAAATGCCCCTGCTGGTCTCGCTGCTCAACGACAGCGTCGGGCGCGTGTTGGTCTTCCTGCGCACCAAGCGCGGCGTGGACCGGCTGCGCCGGAGCCTCTCCCGCAGCGTGCGGATTCCGATGACGGCCCTGCACGGCGACATGGAGCAGGAGTACCGCGACTTGGCGATGGGCGGCTTCCGCGACGGGCGGTTCCGCGTGCTCATCGCCACCGACATCGCCGCGCGCGGCATCGACGTGGCCAACATCGAACACGTGATCAACTACGATTTCCCGCAGCACGCGGAAGATTACGTGCACCGCATCGGGCGGACGGCGAGGCAGCAGGCCGAGGGCGTCGCCAGCAGCTTCGTCACACGGGCCGACGGCTTCTACGTCCGCGGCGTGCGGCAGCTCATCGGCGACAAACTGCCCGCCACCACGCACGTGCAGATCAAACAAGGCAGCGTGGAAATCCTCTCCCCCGAACAGGCCAAGGCCCAGGGCAATTTCGTCACCGAACCGGCCCACGACAAACCCAAACGCAACGGACACTACCGCGCCGGCGGACGAGGCCGAGGCGGCAAAGGCCAAAGAGGCGGAAGAAAACCCGCCGTGGCACGGGCGTAGAATAAAAACGACACGGAAACGCGGAGACACGGAGAAGGTGACAGGCCGCCTCTCCGTGCTTCCGCGTTTATTGTCGCAAAAACGGGGGCGCGTCATGTTTGTATGTGGACATCATCGCAAAGCCCAAACCGGCCACAGGCCCTGCCAGTTTGCGTTGCAAAACGGTGTCCAAACAAAACGTTCGCATTGCACATCGCTCTACAACGCAAACTGGCAGGGCCTGTGGCCGGTTTGGGCGACTTCTACCGACAAACGTGACGTGCACCCCTATCCGCCAATCGCATGGTGTAAGCATTTGAGTTTTGGAATTTGTTTAGTAGAATTGGTTTCGAATTTCGTGCTTCGGCTTTTTGAGTGGCTATGCTCGCGTTTGCGGACAAACTTGGGTCGCATGTGGTGCGTCGGGTTGGCGATTTCGGCGATTTTTGCCTGTTTACCGGGCGGTCGCTGGCGTGGGTCGTCGATCCGCAGGCCTTGCGCTGGCGGAACGTCCGGCTGTTGTTTCCGCAGCTCTACCGCGTGGGCACGGCGAGCATCCCGGTGGTAGTCATCATCGGAATTTTCGTGGGCATGGTGCTGTCGGTGCAGAGCGTGATGCAGTTTCGCGCGATCGGGCGCGAGGGCGCGATGGGCAGCCTGATCATCCTCAGCGTGCTTCGCGAGCTGGGGCCTGTGCTGGCGGCGGTGATCCTGGCCGGCCGGGTCGGAGGCGGCCTGGCGGCGGAGCTGGGCACCATGCGCGTCACCGAGCAGATCGACGCCCTCCGCGCGATGGGGAGCGACCCGCTGCGCGTGCTGGTCGTGCCGCGATTCCTCGCCTGCGTGCTGCTGATTCCGATCCTCACGATTTACGCGAATTTCATGGGCATCGTCGGCGGGTACGTCGTCAGCGTGCACGTGTACGGCGTGAATCCCGCGAATTTCTGGGAGGGCGGGGCGGCCACCGTCACGAATTTCGATCTGTTGTATGGCCCGATCAAGAGCCTCTTCTTCGGCAGCATGATCAGCCTGATCTGCTGCTACAAGGGTTTCACCTGCCGTCCCGGCGCCGCGGGCGTGGGCAGGGCCTGCACCGAGGCGTTCGTCGCCAGCGCGATGGCCATCATCATCATGGACTTCTTCCTTAGCGCCATCCTCAACGACATCAGCACGGCCATCTACGGCCCGGCGAAGGTATATGTGTGACGGGGGACAAGGTCTTTCCATTCTCGTGTCGCAAGTGAACCGCCCGCTCGAGGGAACCGCCCAGCCAGTAGCCAATAGCCAGTAGCCAACAGGTATGGAAGAGCAAGAGCGAAAAGACAATGAGAGCGGCAACGAGGGTCACCTAACGAAAGACTCGGATCGTGTGAGAAACCACAACCTCCGCCATACCTGATGGCTACTGGCTATTGGCTACTGGCTGAACGGTTCCCTCGAACGAATCGTTCGTTCACGCCACGAGAATCGAAAGACCCTGTCGACGCACGAAGTCGGTCTTGCATCTCCGCGTCGGCGGTGGATACAATGCGGTTTCTGTATTTTTTTGGAGCAACGAGGCCATGGCCATTCGAATTCAGTGCAGTGAGTGCAAGCGGCGGATCGTGATTGACGACGCGTTCGCGGGCGGGGCGTGCCGATGCCCCTTCTGTAGCGAGATCGTCATGGTTCCCGGCGGCGAGGGCGAGGGCACGTCCGATCGCCCGGACAGTCCCCGGCCCGAGAGTCCCGACAGTCCCGAGCGCCCGGCCGAGCCGGGTGGGCGGCCCGCCGAGCCGGGGGCCGAGCCGAAGGCCAAACCGCCCATCGACCCCAAGAGTGTTCCGGTGGCCCGCGCGGACCGCACGATGACGTACGTGATGTTCGGCGCGGTGGCGGCGTTGGCGGCGGCAGTGATTGTCGCCGTCGTGCTGGCTGTCGGCAGCGGCGTGTCGGACTCGAAGGACACGAAAGGCACAACCGCCCGCGGCGGCAACGCGGCCTCGAACGGCGCGGCCGTTCCGGAGTACTACGACATGCCCGTCGGCACGGACCCGTTCAAGACCGTCGGGACAGGCCCGGTCGTCGCGGGCGACGTCTCGCTGTTGCTGCCGGTCGTTTACGTGCTCGACGGCGGGCAGGTGATGCACGAAGTCTTCGACAACGCCGTCGCCATCGCGAACGTCTCCATCGGATCCCTGGGGGCGGCCAATCGGTTCTCCGTCATCATCAGCGCCCACACGGAAATCGAGACGACCGCGGGCACGCCGCCGGCGCCCCTCGAAGCCGCCGCGACACCCCGTGTCCGCGCCACCACCAGACCCGCCGACGAACCCGAACCCGCGGCCGACGAGCCCGCCGAAAAACACAAACGCGAAGTCGGCAAGGATCTCTACATGCCCGGAGGCTGGCTGCCCGGAAACACGCAAAGTCAGGAAGCCTTCCAGGAATGGGTGCGACGCTACCAGGAACGCGACGAAGCCCCGCGAGGCCAAACCGACGTGCTCGCGTCGGTCGACACCGCCCTGTCGCTTCGGCCGAAAACCGTCGTCATGTTCACCCTGAAAGACCTGGTAGGCCCCGACGGGCAACTGCTGCCCGAAGCCGCCGCCGTCGCCGCCCGCGCCAAGAGCATGGGCATTTCGGTCGTCGCGATCGGCCTGCACAAAGGCTCGGGCGTCAACGCGCAAGTCAAGGCGGGCTTGGAACAATTCGCCGCCGCCTGCGGATCCGAGGCGCGAAACTACGGCTTCGACCGCCTGGCGGAATGGGCCACCGAATACCGCAGCGTGCACGACACCACGGGAACGGGCGCCCCGGCGACAAGCACGGAATCCTGCACGCAACCGCCGGCCGGCGAACCGGACGAGGAACAGGCCTTCGAAACGGAAACCGAGGAAGAGGAAGAAGAAGAGAACAACGCCTGGTCCACGGAACCCGAGGAAGAAGAGCAGGCCTCGGAAGAGGACGACGTGGACTGATCGAATCGTGTGAGCATGACCTGCCGTCGATTCTTTTCAGCCGCGAATTTCGCGAATGTCTGTAATTTTTTGAAAAAGGAAGACACCGAATGATTATTATTGGCGAGAAGATTAACGCGACCCGTAAGGCCATTGCCGCCGCCCTGGAGGCGCGCGACGAGGCGGCCATTTTGAAGACCGCCCGCGAGCAGCTCGACGCCGGCGCCCATTTTATCGACCTCAACGGCGGCGACCCGCGCGAGGGACGAGAGGCCGCCAACATGACCTGGCTGGTCAATCTCGTGCAGAACAACACCGACGCGGCCCTGGCGATCGACACGGCCGATCCGGCGGCGATGAAGACCGGCCTGTCGCTGGCGAAGAAACGCCCGGTGTTCAACAGCATTTCGCTGGAAAGTCACCGTCTGGAGAGCATGCTCGATCTCGTGGGCGAGTTCGACTGCATGGTCGTCGCCCTGTTGATGAGCGATGCGGGCACGCCTTGCGGCGTGGACGACCGCGTGGCCAACGCCGGCAAGCTGATCGACCTACTCGTCGCGCGGGGCAAGAAGCTCGACGACATCATTGTCGATCCGTGCTTCCTGCCGGTGTCGGCGGACCAGACGGCCGGCCGGAATGTCGTCGATGCCATCGCCGCCATTCACGCCCACTGGCCCGAAGTGCACATCGGCGGCGGCTGCTCGAATATCAGCTTCGGCCTGCCGCGACGCAAACTGGTCAACTTCGCCCTGCTGTCCCAGGCGATCTATCACGGCATGGACGCCGGACTGATCGACCCCTGCATCCCCGGCATCATGGCCACCATCTACGCCGCCGAAGCCGTCGCAGGCAAAGACGAATTCTGCATGAATTACGTCATGGCCGAACGCGAAGGAAAATTCGGCGAGGCGAAGTAAACCCGTGACAAGCGACTAGCGACAAGTGACAAGAGCAGGCAACGCCTGATATATTTCATCGTTTTCACGCAATGCGAACGGTTTGAAAGACAAAATGTTCCTTCTCTTGTCGCTTGTCACGGGTCGCTTGTCACTTTTTCTGCTTCTTGACTGGCCTGTCGTGAGGTCTATAATCGTGCCCATCGTTCGTTCTGTAGCGAAATGAGAACTTCATGATTGGGCTTTTCCGAAAACGTCCTGTCCGCGCGTGGGCTTTGGGGTTGTGCGCTGCCGTTGCGGTGTCGTTCGTATTGGCGTGGCCGACGGCGGTACTGGCCGACAGCGACGCCGGTGTTCTGCTTGACGACGCGCGCATCAGCGGGCGGTCCGTGCGGCTGTTCCAGCAAGACGGCCAACAGGTCGTCGTGGTCACGGGCAACTTCCGCATGACGATAGGCCGGCGGACGCTGACGTCGCAAAACGCCGTCGTCTGGGCGACAGACCGTGTCGTGGGCGGCGTGACGCGGAACGAACTGGTCGTCTACCTCGAAGGCCGGGCGCTCGTCACCGAGCCGGACGGCTCCACCAACACCGACCGCACGATGATCGTCTTCCTCACACAGCAGGGCCGACTCTCGCTCGCGTCGGCAAAGCCCGGCGAAGACCCGCTCGAAAACGACGAACTCTTCCGCCGCGCCGCCGACGCGAGGGAGGACGTGGAAAAGCCAGGCCTCGTCCGTACCCCCGCCACCGCGCCAGCCGCAACCGCCGGGCCGCAACCGGCCACCCACCCGGCAAAGCCCCCCCGGCCAATCCACGTCGAATTCCGCGACGTCACCGTAAAAAATCTCCAAGACCTGGCCAAGCGATTGGCCGACAATGATACGACCCTCACCGAGTCCGAGCGGGCGATGGCGCAGCACGCGACGAAAAATCCCCGCCTGATGCGGGCCATCGTGATCATCCAGCCGAGAATCGTCCTGGGCAATCCCGAGGACGATGCGCACACAACCCTGTCGGCAGAGGCGGCGGTGATGTATACCGAGCAGAACGTCGGCCCCAAGGACTCCCACTCGCCCATCAGCGTGCGGATGGAGCGGCTGACGTTCGGACAGAACGAATCGCCGGTGGGCATCTTCCTGGACAACACGGTCGTCATCGCGCGGAACGACCACAAACTGCGGGCATCGCAGGCGTTTTACGATCTCACGACCGACCGCGCGATGCTGATTCAGCCGGTCTACCGAACCTTCGAAGCCAAACGCAACGTGCCACTCTACATCCGGGCGGCCGAGGCCCACCAACTCAGCGCCCGCGAGATCGTCTTCAAGGACGCGCGGGTGTCCACCAGCGATTTCGCGACGCCCAGCTACGCCATCGCCTCGCAAAAACTGCGAATCCAGGACCAGACGCTCTACGACGACGAAGGCCGGGCCATCAGCGAACAGGTCATCCGCGGCGAGATGACGCACGCGACGTTCCAGCTTGAGGGCGTGCCGATTTTCTATTGGCCCTGGTTCGCGGGCGACGTGTCGGACGTTCACACGCCGCTGCGGCGGGCGTCCATGGGAAACAACGCGAATTTCGGCGTCGGCGTGGAGACGAACTGGGACCTCTTCCGCCTGCTGGGCCTGGCCCGCCCCAACGGCGTCGACGCGACGCTGGATCTGGCGTACTATTCCAAGGTCGCCATGGCGGGCGTCGGAATGAAATACGCCCGAACCGACCGCCTGCGGGACTACTACGGTTACGCGCAGTTGTACGGCGTGTTCGACCACAAACGCGAGGACAATTTCGGCGACCTTCGCGAGCACATCCCCGCGCCGTACCACCGCTCCCGGGCGCTGCTGCGGCACAAGGAATACATGCCCAACGACTGGGAAATGCAGTTCGAGCTGGGCTATCTCAGCGACCGCAATTTCCTGGAGCAGTTTTTCCGAAACGAATTCTGGGCGGGCAAGGATCAGGAAACACTTCTGTACGCCAAGAAGCAGCGCGACAACTGGGCGTTCACCGCCCTGTTGCAAGCCCGCATCGACCGCTTCCTGACGCAGACGGAAAGTTGGCCCGACCTCGGGTTCTACCTCATCGGTCAGCCGCTGGCGGACGGCGCCTTGACCTACTACAACGAGAGCCACCTCGGCGTCAAACGCTGGAGGCCCGACAGCGGCACGGGCATCGGCCACAGCGACGTGATGGCCCGAGGCGACACGCGCAACGAACTCGACGCCCCAATGAATCTCGGGCCCATCAACATCACGCCCTACACCGTCGGCCGAGCCACCTACTGGAACGACAAACCCGACGGCGGAAAAGACTACCGCCTCTATGGTCAGATTGGCCTGCGTGCCAACACGCACATCTGGCGGGTCTACGATAATGTCCACAGCCGCTTCTGGAACGTCAACGGCCTCAAGCACATCATGACACCCGAAGTGATCGCCTGGATCGGCGGCGCCGGCGCGGATCCCGACCAACTCTTCCCGATGGATCCGGGAATCGAAACGTACCTCGGCCCCACCAGCGGCAGCGTGATCGGCCTGCATCAGCGGCTGCAAACCAAACGCGGCGAACCGGGCAAAGAACAGATCGTCGACTGGATGCGGCTGAACGTCTTCGCGATGTTCCTCGACGACACGACCGACACCAACCGTCAGCCGTCGGTGGGACAATACTACTTCCACCGCCCCGAGTACAGCCTCGGGCCCAACTCGCTGCTGGCGGATTACGCGTGGCACATTTCCGACTCGACGGCCTTTCTGTCGGACATCAACGTGAATCTCAACGACGGGCGGATCGGGCAATTTAACGCGGGGTTCGCCGTGCAGCGCGACCCGCGGCTGCGATACTACCTCGGCACGCGGATCATCGACGACATGAACACCGCCCTGGGCATCGTCGGCGTGAGCTATCGCCTCAATAAAATTTACACGGTGTCGTTCTTCGAACAGTACGATTTCCGCTTCCAGGACGGCAGAAACCTGCTCACAACGCTGAGCGTCATCCGAAAATTCCCCCGCTGGTACACCGCCCTGAGCGTCAGCTACGACAGGACAAACAACGGCATGGGCATCTACGTCACCATCTGGCCCGAAGGCGCGCCAGAAGCCCACCTCGGCTCAGGCCGATTCAACCCGCTCGGCAGCAGCGACAGGAACTAACGGCAGACTGTAGGCGCGACCATCGTATTCGAAAAGTGTTTTCAGCGGCTTGCCTCTTTGCGCTGTGGAACGCTCCGCACGAAAAACGATTCCTTCACGACCCCACACGGAAGAACCCACCCCACATTCGACATGGGCTTTTTCTTGAAATCTGCGCCTATCGTTGTCATGCTTACGCATCGACAGCGACCAAGGAACACGTGCTATGATTGATATAAAAGACCTCCGCGCGAATCCTCAGAAATACATCGACGGTGCCCGCAAGAAACAGATGGAGATGGAAGGAAGCATCAAGACCATCCTGTCGCTCGACGCCGACGCACTCAAACTTGGGCAGGAATTACAGGACATCCGCACGCAACAGAACGCCGCCAGCAAGGATATCGCCAAGCTCAAGGGCCCGGAAAAACAGGCCGCCATTGATTCCATGGGGCAACTCAAGGCCCGCGCGAAGGAACTCGGCGACCAGGCCGCCGCCGTCGAACCGCAGTTGGCCGCCCTGCTCATGCAGGTCCCTCAGCCGCCCGACAGCGACGTGCCCGAAGGACGCGACGCCGGCGATAACGTCGTGCTGCGTCACTGGAACAGCCCGTGGTTCGACACCTCCAAATCGTTTGAAGAAAACAAAGGGTTCAAGCCCAAAGGCCACATCGAACTCGGACAGGCCTTGGGCCTGGTGGACTTCGAGCGCGGCGTGAAGATGGCCGGCAGCCGCAGCTATGTGCTCACCGGCGCGGGGATGCGTCTCCATCAGGCCGTGCTGCGGTTCGCGTTCGATTTCATGGTCAACGAACAAGGCTTCACGCCCGTCAGCGTGCCTGTGCTGGTTCGCGAGGAGATGATGGTCGGCACGGGATTCTTCCCGTTCGGCAAGGAGCAGGCGTACGAAGTGGGCGAGAAAACCCGCGGCGGCGGATACGATTTGTACCTCACCGGCACGGGCGAGGTCGGGCTGATGGGCCTGCACGCCGGCGACATCCTCGACGAGGCGACGCTGCCTCGCAAATACATCACCGTCAGCACCTGTTTCCGTCGCGAAGCCGGCGCCGCCGGCAAGGACACCGCGGGCCTCTACCGCATCCACCAATTCGACAAGTGCGAGCAGGTCGTCCTCTGCCGGGCCGACGAACAGGAAAGTCGCCAGTGGCACCGCACGATGATCGGCTACGTCGAACAGATCCTCCAGCGCCTCGAACTGCCCTACCGCCTGCTCCAGTGCTGCACCGGCGATCTGGGCCCGAAAAACGCCGACATGATCGACGTCGAAACCTGGATGCCAAGCCGAGGCCCCACCGCCCCCGACTCCACGCCGCAAGGCGAATACGGCGAAACGCACTCCGCCAGCCGGCTGTACGACTACCAATGCCGCCGCCTCGACCTCCGCTACCGCGCGTCGGCCGACAAAAAAGTGCTCCCCTGCCACAGCCTCAACAACACCGTCGTCGCCAGCCCACGCATCCTGATCCCGATCATGGAACTCTACCAAAACGAAAACGGCACCATCACCGTGCCGGGAGTCCTCAGGCCGCACATGGGCGGGCTGGAACGGATTGGGTGATCCGGCTGTAGGCTGTGGACCGTAGGCTGTAGGCGCGGTGTCGGTGTGTTGCGTCACGCCCAATGAAAACGTTTTCACGTACGTCAATTCGCATAAGCCCACACCACGCCTACAGCCTACGGCCCACAGCCTACAGCCATTTTTGTTTCGAATTTCGGATTTTGACGCCGCCCACGCCCAGCGCGTATAATACTCGTGCCATCGTTCACAGGCAAAACTCACGAGGTAACATCATGCGGCACCAACGGAACAGAGGCAGCGCGTACGCGATGGGATTTGGGTTGCTGGGACTGCTGGTGTGCGTGGCGGTCGGCATGTATATCTGGTCGCTGTCAGCCACCACGGCGGTGAACACCTACAACTCCAGCCAGGAGACGATGGAGCGCGTGCTGGAGCATGCCAACCAGCAGTTGTCCGAGCAGACGTTCCAGGCCAATCGCGATCCGTCGAAGGCGGCCGCGAACACGGGCCAATCGAACGGCAACGTCGGCGTCGCGCCGATCAGCCCCGCCGCCCCCGGCATCGTCACGCCGCCCGTCGGCAACCCGCCCGCCAACACGCCGTCGCTCAACAAGGCCACAGAAAAAGTCCCACTCCAGATGCCCGACCGCGGGGCGGGGAAATTGATGGATGACATGTGACGGTTGGTAATAATTTGGCTCTGCCTGTTTGCGTTGTAGGGCGTTGAGAAAGGCGAAACGTTCACGTTTCACAACGATCTACAACGCAAACAGGCAGAGCCAAATCTGCGTTCAGACGTTTGTCACTTCGTCACATGATGAATTTTCCACAGGCTTCGCCACGTGGCGGCGGCGCGATCCATGAGTCCGAGGTTTTGCAGGCTCAGCGCGAGACCGGCGCGGATCTGGTCGTTGTCGGGCGCGCCAGACGAGGCCTTCTCCATGTGGCAGACCGCGTCCTCGAACTGGCGGCGGTCGGTGTACATCAGCCCGAGGCGGTAGTGCAGATCCACGTAGCCGGGCTTGATGTCGAGTGCCCGGTGGAAGGTGGCGACGGCTTCGTCCACCTGGCCGAGCTCCTGCTGCGTGATGCCCAGCTTGATGATCGCCTGCACGTACGCGGGATTGATGTCGACGGCCTTGGCGAATTGTTCCATCGCCTCGCCCAGCCTGCCCTCGGCCCGCAAGAGCACGCCGTAGCGGTATCGCAGGTCGGCATGATCGCCGTGAGCGGCAACTTCCTCGGCATGCCGTTCGACCTGGCGGTTGAGCAGGTCGGCGTTGTCGAGTTCGACGTCCTCGGGCGTGACGTCCTTGCCCACCTCGAAGCTTCGCAGGATGGTGTCGGCGAGGGCAGCCTTGAGTTGCAGCCGGGCCATCTCCGCCAGCAGCAGCGTGCTGTTGGGTTCGACAGCGGCGGCGAGATCGAAGCTTCCCAGCGCCTCGGCGCGGTCGCCCGCAGCCGCCTGCGCCACGCCAAGCCCGACGTACGTCGTCAGCGCGTCGTCGCTGATGTCGGCGGCCCGGTGGAACATTTCGACGGCCTCTTCCCACCGCCCGCTGATCAGATGCTGCGTGCCCATTTTCACGTTGGCTTCGAGATACTTGGGCGACAGTTCGATCGCCTTCTGATAGTGCGTCACGGCGGCCGCATCGTCGCCGTTTCGGCTGTACAGGTCCGCCAGCCGAACGTACAGGTCGGCGAATTTCCCCTGCTGGTCGATGAGTCGATGAAGGCGTTCGATGGCTTCGCGGATTTGGCCGTCAGCGACGAGGGCTTCCACTTCGTCGTCGTGCAGTGCCCAGTTTTCCGGCTCCATCGCGATGGCGTTTTCGAATTCCTCGATACTGTCGCGATACTGTCCGGCGCGGAAATACAGTTGCGCCAAGGCCGCCCGCAGCCAGCTTTCCTGCGGATTCTGCTCGCGGAGAATTTTGTATTGCGCGATGGCTTCGTCGTCCCGACCTGCCGCCACGGCGACGGCGGCCAACCGCTCGCGGGCGGCGCGGAATTCTTCATCGGCCTTCACGGCGTCGCGATAATACTCCGCCGCCTCGTCGCCTTTGCCTAGCCGTTCGAGGCAGAACCCGATCGCGAACAGCACGGGCGACTCGCCGGCGTGGGTTTGATTGGCGATCTTCAACTGCTCGACGGCGGACTCGACCTTCCCCTGCTCCACCAGCGCCGCCGACAACGCCAGCCGCGCGGGCAAATAATCCGACTTCAGCCGGCACGCCTGGGCCAAATGCTCCACGGCACTGTCGACCTGCATCGCCTGGAGATACGCAAAGCCAAGCTGCAAGTGCACGTCAGGCCAATCGCCGTGCGCGTCCACGGTGGCTTGCAATTCGGGAATGGTGCACCTCTGCGGAGCCCAGTAATAGCGGTCCAGGAGGTCGGCGACCTCGTGTTCCAGCCCCTTGCCCAGAAGTTCCAAAAGATAACTCACGCCACACTCCTCGTGCTTGTTTCCACATCAAAACTACGCCGTTTCCTCACGGTTTTCGCGAAGGAACCGTTTTCGGACTGTAGGCTGTAGACCGTAGGCTGTAGGCGCAGGCTTATGATGCATCAGGCCTAATGAGTCATCCGCCTGCGCCTACAGCCTTCAGTCTACAGCCTGTCTCTTCCCGCCCTACGCCGCCAAATGTTCCAACGCCTCCGCGGCGCGCTCGTACGTGCTGTTGAGTTCCAACGCGCGCAGCAGATGTCGCCTCGCCTCGTCGGGGCGACGCAGCTCCCGCATCAACTCGCCCGCCTGGCAATGCACGTCGGGATAGTCCGCGCCGGCCGTGATCGCCTCGCGAAGCCGCACCAGCGCCGCCGCCGGCTGATCCAGCGACACGTGAACCTGCGCCACGTGCAACAACGCCCGCACAAACGTCGGATTGATCTGCGCCGCGCGCAACCCAGACTGCAACGCCTCATCACGCCGATCCAGACGCATCAGCACGCGAGACAAACTTAAATGCAAGTCCGCATACTCCGGATGCTCCGAAATCGCCACGCCCAGCACGTCGGCCAGCATGGTGAACAGTTCAGCATCCGCGTCGCTGGCCGGCAGCGACAGGAACGTTTCGATAAAGTCCGCCTCGCTGGTGACGTAACGCGCCAACAGCTTCGTCTGCGACGTCTCCGTCGCGACGGCCTCCGAACGATCCGGCAAATGCACCACCTGGTGATATCCGCGCTCCGACGCCGCACGCGCCGCCAGCGAAAGCTGGTACGCCAACATCACGTCGCCAGGCCGTAACGCAAACGCACGCTGGAACGACCGAACGGCCATGCGTGTGTCCTGGCACGCCGCCGCCACCAGGCCGAGATAATAATGCGCGTCAACATCGGAGGCGTCCGCCTCAGCCGCGCGAGTCAAATGCTCGCGGGCCGGCGCCATCCTGCCCTCCGACGCATAAAACATGCCCAACTGCAAATGCAGGCCCGCCGAATCGCCAAGCAACCGCATCGCCTGCTGAAGACTCATGTACGCCTCGTCGCGACGACCGCTCTGCCACTGCGACATCGCCAACTTCCGCCAGACCGCCACCGGCGCATCCTCGCGACGCGCGAGCTTCTCCATCTCCCGCGAGCACGACTCAAACCGGCCCTGCCTCGCCAACGCCGACGCCAGAAAGCCCGTCAATTCCGACTGCGCGCCCAACAACTGCATCGCCTGACGGAAATGACTCTCCGCCGTCCGATACTCCCCGCCGCGAAGCGCCGCCAACCCCAACTCGCGATGGCACGTGCCCGCGTAATACCGCGACAACTGGCCAACCAAATCCCCCTGGCCCGTCACGTGCATCAACAGCTCGACCGCGTCGGCGTAACGTTTCTGCCCAAACAAGGCCGCCCCTTGCGCGTAATAGTCCCCGTTGGGTTCCATAAACGTGCCCTTCGACGAAGTTGGTATAGTCCGTTGCATGTTCCATCTATCGGCACTTTCGCTCCCAGGATGAAGCCAGAGTACCGATTTCTGCAAAGCAAATTTTCGTTTTGAGAATTTTTGCGTTTTTCAGGGAAAGAACGACATGATCGTAATTGTAATTTGTGTAAAATGCATAGGTTGTGGAGCTATCGTCATCATCCGTCGTGGGCGCCGAGACCCTGCACGGCCGCTTGCGGCGGTCGCGGTGGCTTGTCGTCACGCTGGGGCTGCTCTCGGCGTGCGGGCCTATGGCGATTGACATGTACCTGCCCGCCTTTCCGCAAATGGCCGCCGACCTGAACGCGTCCCTCGAACAGGTGCAGTGGACGCTCTCGGTGTTCCTGTTGGGGCTTGCCGGCGGACAGGTGCTCTACGGCACACTCAGCGACCGCTTCGGGCGGCGAGGCCCGCTGCTGATCGGCTGCCTCGCCTACACGCTGGCGGGCATGGTATGCGTCTTCACGGAGTCCATCGCCGCCCTGATCGTCGCCCGCTTCCTCATGGGTCTGGGCGGGGCCGCCGGCCTGGTGATCTCCCGTGCCATCGTCCGCGACCTCTTCCGAAAAACACAGGCCGCCCGGTATCTTTCACTGATGATGCTCATCGGCGGCATGGGGCCTGTCATCGCGCCGTTCCTGGGCGGGATGATGCTGATGTGGTTTCCCTGGCGGATGATTTTCTGGGTGGTGGCGGGATTCGGCGTGGTCTGCACGGCCGCGGTGTGGCTGGTCGCGAAGGAGACGCTCCCGCCGGAGCGGCGGTTGCGAGGCAACCTCGCCACGGTGGCGGCGCGATACGGCCGGCTGATCGTCGACCGGCGGTTCCTCGTGCCGGCGCTGGCGTTTGGGATGGCGTTCGGCGCGCTGTTCACGTACATCGCGGGATCGTCGGGGGTGTTCCAGGGCCTGTACGGCGTCAGCCCGCAGGCGTACAGTTATTTCTTCGCCATCAACGCGATCGGCCTGTACGCCGGGGCGCAGATCAACCGCATGTTGCTCAAACGTCGCGGCGTGGAGACGATTCTGCCGGCGGCGTGCGTCGTTAACGCGGTGTGCACGCTGGCGTTGCTGGGCGTGGTACTCGGCGGCGTGGGCGGGCTGTGGACATTCGCGGCCGTGCTCTGGTTGTGCGTCGCCACCATCTCGCTGATCTCCCCCAACGCGACCGCCGTCGCGATGACCCCGTTCGCGCAGCAGGCGGGGACGGCCTCGGCGCTGCTGGGCCTCTTCCAGTACACCCTCGGTGGACTCGCGAGCGGCCTGCTGGGCGTCATCGTCCGCCATGACACCGCCGGCAAGTCCGCCCTGCCGATGGCCGCCATCATCGCCGCGTGCAGCGTCATCGGCTGCGCGGTGTACCTTGTCGGACGACGACGAAAACCGATTAACTCGTTGATTCGTTAACTCGTTGATTCGTGTTAACGAGTTAACGAAAAGAGCTCCACGAACATACGGCATGGTTTTACCGTCGAGCAAACGAAAATCAGGATCCCGTTTTTCTTCTCTGTGTCTCTGTGGTAAAAAACATATGACATGACCACACACAACCTCCAACCCGCGCAGCCGCTCATCCGACGGTATCTGTTCGTCGCGGCGGCCCTGTTGGCGGCGGTGTATCTGGCGTGCGTCAACGACCGCTGGTATCCCACGCCCGACAGCGCCTTGTACGCCGGGCTGGGGCGGTCGCTCGCTGAAGGGCGAGGGTACGTTTTCAATGGCGGAGTGGACAACACGGCCACGCCGGGCCTGCCGGCCGTCATCGCGGCGGCGAGGCTCCTCACCGGCGGCGACGGCTGGTGGGTGTGCAACCTGTTCATCACGGCCTCGGGGTTGGCGGCGTTATTATTCATCCGGGCCGTGTTGCGAAAACTGCTGCCCGCCGACGCGCCGCCATCGACGAACTCATCGCCGTCACCGCCCACATCACGGCTGCGTGACACGATCGCATCGCCCGCGCCGGCGAAGTTATCCGCCGACCTGGCCACGCTCATGTTGGCCGGCTCGTTTTTGTTCTTCGAGCATTCACACTATATTTTGACGGACATTCCGCTGGTCGCGTTGGCGTGGGCTGCCTTCTATGCCGCGCTGCGGGCGACGCACGGACACTGGGCCTGGCTGGCGCTGGCGGCAGGGCTGTGCGTCGCCGCCATGACGATCCGCGCGCCGATGGCGCCGTTCCTGGCCTTGCTGGCAACGGGACTGGTGTTTGGACCGTTGCCATGCGGAACGGTCCGCGAGGGCAAGTTATCCTCGCCACACGCGGGCGAGACGCCCGCGCCACGGGCCGCGCGACGGCGTTGGTTCGCCGCCGCCGTGCTGCTGGCGGCCACCGCGGTCCCCTTCGCGTTCTGGTACGTTCTCGGCCGGTCGATCGGACCGCTGCCGTACGTCGAATCCGCCACACGGCTGACGGCGGGATTTTTCGCGCGGGCAGGCGAGGCCGCGTGGGCGCAGGCCGGCGTCATGTCCACATTCCTCATCGGCGTGCCCAGCATGCCCTGGCTGGGCTTGATCCTCTGGCCGGTGGCGCTGTTGGGATTGGCCGTGCTGTGGCGGGGCTTTTGGCTGGGCCTGCTCGTGCTCGTGCCGTACACGCTGTTCATCGCCGTCATCCGCGCTGCCGACAACCCCGATCGCTTCATGCTGCCGGTGGCGCCGCTGGTCTACCTCGGCCTGACGCAGGGCGTCTGGTCGCTCGCGACGGCGGCAGGCCACCTCGCGCGAGCACGGCGAAATCACGCGACCACCGCGTTGATCGTCCTGACGGCGGCCATCCTGCTCGCCAACGTCGTGCCGATGGCCAAGTTGGTGCATCGCATGGCCTGGCTGGCCCACACCGACCGCTACGACACCGAGGCCAAACGCGGCTTCGTGGGCGAACACAAAAAAGTCGCCGAACTCCTCGCCAACGAACTGCCCGAAGAAGGCCGATTCCTCGCCACCCGAGGCCCCGGACGAATCGTGTACTATTACAGCGGGCGACCCTTCATCACCCCGCCGCCGCACAATGACGGCCTGCTCGGCCCCGACGATGCACAGGAACTCTGGAACCTCTGGCAGGCAAACCCCGACATCCGCATCGCCGTCCTGCCCTGGCATGGCCGACAAAAACACCACGCCTACACCGCCCGCATCGCCGAACTCTTCGCCAGCGAACGCGAACTCCACCGCGGCAACACGATGATCGTCTTCGAACGTCGCTAACGCTGCGACGCCCGCAGCGCCTGGTCCAGATCGGCCTGGAGGTCGGAGAGGTCTTCGATGCCCACGCAGAGACGGATGAATTCCGGGCTGACGCCGGCGGCGCGTTGCTGGGCGTCGGTCATCTGCTGATGCGTCGTGCTGGCGGGATGGATCACCAGCGTGCGGGCGTCGCCGATGTTCGCCATGTGCGAGGCCAGTTTCACGCTCTTGATGAACCGCACGCCGGCGTCGCGGCCGCCCTTGATGCCGAACCCGACGATCCCGCCCGCGCCGTTGGGCAGGTATTTTTTGGCCAACTCATGATGCGAATGGCCGGCTAGCCCCGCGTAGTTGACCCACTCGACGGCCTCGTGCGATTGTAAAAATTTCGCCAGCGCCAGCGAATTTTCGCAGTGCCTCGGCATGCGGACGTGGAGCGTCTCCAGCCCGAGCAGGAACAAAAAGGCCGCGAACGGACTCATGCACGCGCCGGTGTCGTACAGCCAGTGCGTCCGCGCGTGCGAAACAAACGCCGCCCGGCCAAACGCTTCGACGAACGTCAACCCGTTGTACGCCTTGTCCGGCTCGGTAAACCGCGGCCAGCGGCCCGGTTCCTTCGACCAGTCGAACGCGCCGCCGTCGACGACCGCGCCGCCGACGTGCACACCATGGCCGCCGATGTATTTCGTCGTGGAATAGACCACGATGTCCGCGCCGTGCTCGATCGACCGAAGCAGCCAGGGCGTCGTCACCGTGTTGTCCACGATCAGCGGCACGCCGATGGCATGCGCGGCGTCGGCGGTCTTGCGAAAGTCCGGCACGTCGCCTCGGGGGTTGCCCATGCTCTCGACATAGACGCATCGCGTGTTGGCGTCGGCGAGCGCGGCGATCTCCTCGGGCCGATCGGCGTTGTAAAAACGGGCCTCGACGCCCAGCGTTTTCAGCGTGCGCGAGAACAGCATGTACGTGCCTCCGTAGAGGCTCGCGGACGTGATGATATTCTGTCCGGCCTGCGCGAGGGTCATCACGGCGGCGATGATGGCCGCCTGTCCGCTGGCCAACGCCACCGCGCCCACGCCGCCGTCCAGCGCGGCCAGCCGCTTCTCCAGCACCTCATTCGTGGGATTCGTCAGTCGCGAATAAATGTTGCCCGGCTGCTTGAGCGCGTACAAATTGGCCGCGTCCTCGGGCGAGGCAAAATGATACGCCGCCGTCGCGTAAATCGGCACGGCGGAACAGTGCGTGGGCGAATCATCCGCCTGCCCCGCGTGCAACGCCAGCGTGCCCAACCGATACGCGTTGTTGTCGTTTGTGTTTGTCATACCGACTCCTTGCCTGTGTCCTGCACCAGTGTATGACAAATCGAACATGGATGCCATGTGTCGATCAAAAAGATGTCCGGCATGGATATGGTTGAGACGACACGCCTGTCCCTCTGTGCACGTCGTCCGCCGCCGACTTCGCATGACGGTGCGCCCTCGGCCAGTGGCGTCAGGCACGAGGAAAGAATCCTGAAAACGCCCGAAACCCAGGGCTCGCGGCGTACCGCTCACCCTGGGCTATAGCAGACGCCGCTGACGCGGCTGTGGCCCGGCCCTTCTGCGCCAGACCGGGAAGGCCAACCAACTCCTACCGCCCGGTGTTGTCTTCGGGATGGTCCTTCACGGCGTTTTCGGCGTGATTTTCCACGAAATTCTTCGCGTTGTTGGCCGCGTTCTCCGCATGATCGACCGCCTTTTCCGCGTGATTGGCGACGAAATGTTCCGCGTGGTTGGCGGCGTGTTCCATCGCGTTGGCGGCGTGGTTGGCGGCGTTCTCCACCGCGCGGGCCGCGTTGACCCCCTTCTCGCGCGCCTTCTCCGCCTGCTCGCGACTACAGCCAACCGACACCACCAGCAATCCCGCCACCACGATCGCGGCCAGGAAATTCAACCGACTCATCATGCCTCCTCCGAGAAATACGGGCGTCCGCCGCCTCGCTTCTCCTTGACCCCGTTTGCGACATTATAGGCCGATGTTCTTCCATTTCTTATGACACAAATGAGAGACCCGTTCGAGGGAAATAAGCCAATAGCCAATAGCCAGCAGGTATGGAAAGACAAGGACAAAAAGGCAAGGAAAGCGGGAACAGGCACATGAGTAACAACATTCAGAATCGTGTGATTTGCAACAAAACCCGCCATACCTTCTGGCTACTGGCTACTGGCGAAATGATTCCTTCGATCAGATCGCCCGCCCGCGCCACGAGAAATGAAAGCCCTTGTTTTTCCTCTGCCCCATTTGCGAATCCCGTTCGCCGTTCCTACACTGAGGCCGAGGGCGTCGGCGTGGGGTCGGCGTCGCGTGGGGCGTCTTCGCGGGGGCGGTCATGCTGGGGTTGTCGCGTCGAGCGTTTCTTCAAGTCACCGCCGGCTCCGCGGGCGCCGTGGCCGCCTCCATGGGCCTGCGACAGGCGGGAAAACTCATCCCCTACGTCGTGCCCCCCGAGGAAATAAAACCAGGCCAGTGGGCGACCTTCGCGACCACCTGCCGCGAGTGCCCCGCCGGCTGCGGGCTGCACGCGCGGCACCGCGACGGCCGGGCCATCAAAGCCGAAGGCAACCCGCAAAGCCCCGTCAACCGCGGCGCGCTGTGCGCCCGCGGGCAATCCGCCGTGCAAGGCCTGTACGACCCCGACCGGCTGCGACACCCGCTGCGACGCGTCCACCGCGACGCGACGCTCGAACACGCCGCCTGGGCCGATGCCATTGCTGCCGTCATCGAAATCCTGAAAAAACCACAGAAAAACGTCCACATTGTCAGCGACTTGCAAACCGGCGCACTGGCGGAAGTGCAAACCGCCTTCGCCGCACTCCACGGCAGCGAGCCCGTGCTGTACTTCGAGCCGTGCAACTACGAACCGCTTCGCGACGCCCACCGCATCGCCCTGGGCCTGGACGCAATCCCGCGATACCGCATCGAGCGAAGCCGCTACATTCTCAGCCTCGGCGCGGACTTCCTCGAAACGTGGATCTCGCCCGTGGAGTTCGCTCGCGGCTTCGCAAACGCTCGCGAAATCCGCCCCGCCGAATACGGCCGCGATCCGTACGAGTCGCCGCCGCGCAGGCCCGGAAAATTGGTATACGTCGGGCCTCGACTGTCCATGACGGCCGCCAACGCGGATGAGTTTTTCCAATGCCAAAGCGGTGCCGAAGGCTGGATTGCCCTGGCGATTCTTCACGAACTGCTCGCCGCGGATTGGGTGCAAAACCAACGCGACGCGATCGCGGCAGCCGCGAAAATAGTGGGCGCCGAGCACGCGCTCAATCACGCGGGGTTAGAAAAATCCACCGTCGCCCGCCTGGCCCACGAGTTCGCCGCCGCGCGCGGCGCGGTCGCGCTGGCGTGTCCGACCGCCGCCACGGGCGATGCGGCACGATGGGCTTCGCTGGCGGCCATCCTTCTCAACGTCGCCGTCGGCAGCGGCGGCAACGATGCGGAGAACAACGGCGTCATCGTCGATTTCTCGCAGCCGCACGCGCTGAGCGCCGCCGCCAAACTACGCGAAGTCGCCGATCGGTTGGCCTCGCTGGGGCCAAACGACGTCGTGATTCTGCACAACGCCAACGTGGCGTTCGCCCTGCCGGCAGCGGCGGCGGGATTACAAAACGCCGCCGCCGTGATTTATCTCGGCCCGCAGCTCGATGAAACCGCCGAACTCGCCGACGTCGTGCTGCCCACCGATTCGCCTCTGGAAGCCTGGGGCGACTACGAACCGTACGCGGGCATGCACAGCCTGATTCAGCCGACGACGGCCCGGCTGTACAATTCGCGAAACGCAGGCGACATCCTGCTGGCGCTCGCGCAGGCGACGAACCGCCCGCTCACTCCGCCGTACGCGTCAAGCCCGCCGGAAGATTTCCTGCACTGGCTGCGGCTGCGATGGCAACATTTTCACCCGCAACACGACTGGCAGGACGCCCTCCGCGCCGGCGGGGAGTTTGACGAGACGCCAGGTGGCGAGATGCCCGCTTCACGTGACGCGGGCGTCTCGCCCGCGTTGTGTGTTCCACTGTCCTGGCCTATGGAATACAGTAAATCTGTTCCACAGCACAGCGCGGGCAAGATGCCCGCGAGACACGAGGGCGAGACGCCCTCGTCACGTGAAGCAGACACCCGCGCCGCAGACGACCATTTCCATCTCTGGCTGTGGCCTTCGGTGTTCCTCTTCGACGGCCGGTCAGCCAACAGGCCGTGGTTGCAGGAGGCGCCCGATCCGACGACCCAGGCCACCTGGAGCAGTTGGGCGGACATGCATCCCGACCGTGCCGCCGCGCTGGGCCTGCGCGGCGGCGACGCCATTCGCATCCAACTGTACGACGCCACGGACAAATCCGCCGCCATCACCCTGCCCGTGCGAATCACCGCCGACGTCGCCGACGACACCCTCGCCGTCGTCCTGGGCCAGGGGCACTGGGCGATGGGCAACACCGCCCGCAACCTCGGCGCCAACGCCTTCCGCCTCCGCCCGATTCAACCGACGCGCGACAACTTCCCCGCCGTACGCGTCCGCCGTGCCGCCGGGGCCAATCCATTGTCCTATCATCCAACATCCGCCATGCAGGATCAGCATCGCCGCGAACTGCTCCAGTGGACATCACTCGCGCAGGCGTCGGCCGACCCGCCCCCGCCGCGCGACGACGCGTTTCGCATGCCGCTGCCGGAAGGCTACCGCACCGACGCCTACGCACCGCACGAACACCGCAACCACCGCTGGGCGATGGCGATCGACCTGCACCGATGCGTCGGCTGTGGCGCGTGCGCGGTCGCGTGCTACGCGGAGAACAACATCCCCGTCGTCGGGCCCGCCGAAGTGGATCGAGGCCGCGAAATGGCCTGGCTGAAAATCGTCCCCTACCGCTCGCCCCACGACGCGGGCCGGCTGGGCTTCCTGCCGATGCTCTGCCAGCACTGCGACGCCGCCCCGTGCGAACCGGTCTGCCCCGTCTACGCGTCCATGCACACCGAGGAAGGCCTCAACGCCCAAGTCTACAACCGCTGCATCGGCACGCGGTACTGCAACAACAACTGTCCCTACAAGGCCCGGCGGTTCAACTGGTTCGACCGCGACTGGCCGGAGTCGTCGCGATGGCAGCACAATCCCGAAGTCACCGTTCGCGAGCGCGGCGTGATGGAAAAATGCACCTTCTGCATTCAGCGAATCCGCCACGCCCAGCACCGCGCCCTCCGCGAAGACAGGCCGCTGCGAGACGGCGAAATCCAGCCCGCGTGCGTCGCCACCTGCCCGACCTCGGCCATGATCTTCGGCGACCTGCTCCGCGGCGACAGCCTCGTGACACGACTCTTCCGCAACGACCCGCGACGCTACCAGGTGCTGGGGGAATTGAACACCAAACCGGCCGTGGTGTACTTGCGGCGTGTGACATGGAACGCCTGACCTACGCACAAATCGACGATGCCGTTCTCGGCGCGATGGCGCCGGCGAGGCGGCGGTATGTCGTCATCATGCTCGTGCTGGGCGGGCTTGTGGCGATGTTTTTCACCCTATGGATTCACCAGGCCCGCACGGGCATGGGCGTGGCCGGGATCAACTCGCCGGTCGGCTGGGGCGTGTACATCGCGTCGTTTGTGTTCTGGGTGGGCATCGCGCACAGCGGGACGTTGATTTCCGCCATCCTGCACCTGGTCCGCGCGAAATGGCGCACCGCGGTGGCCAGGTCCGCCGAGGCCATGACGATTTTCGCCGTCATGACCGCGGGGCTGTTCCCGCTGATCCACCTCGGTCGGGTGGGCGTGTTTTATTACATTCTGCCGTACCCGACCACGCGGCAGATTTACCCGAATTTCCTCAGCCCGCTGGTGTGGGACGTCGTGGCCATCTCGACCTACTTCACGGTCAGCCTGGTCTTCTGGTATGTCGGCCTGCTGCCGGATCTGGCCAGCGCCCGCGACCGCTGGCACCGCCTGGTCGGCCCCCATCACCCGCGCACGCGATTCTATCACGCCCTGGCCATGGGATGGTCCGGCAGCGGCAACCAGTGGCGGCATCACGGGCGGGCATACCTGTTCTTCGCCGCCCTGGCCACGCCATTGGTCATCAGCGTGCATTCGGTCGTCTCGTGGGATTTCGCGATGTCCATCCTGCCGGGATGGCACACGACGATGTTTCCGCCGTACTTCGTCGCCGGGGCCATTCACTCGGGACTGGCCATGGTTATCGTGCTCCTGCTGCCGATGCGGAAACTTCTGCGGCTGGAAAGCCTCGTCACCGACTGGCACTTCGACTGCCTGGCCAAGACCCTCCTCGTCACCACGTGCATCATGGGCTATTCGTATATCATCGAGCCGTTCACCGCCTGGTACAGCGGCAACGTGATCGAGCGGCAATTCATCCACTGGCGGGCGTTCGGCGACACCTGGCTGACGCCGGGCTACTGGTCGATGTGGCTGCTGAACGTCATCGTTCCGCTGGCGTTTTTCGTGCCCCGCCTCCGCCGCAGTCCCACCGCGCTGATGCTCATTTCCCTTGGCATCACGATCGGCATGTGGCTGGAGCGCGGCGTGATCGTGCCGGCAAGCCTCGCCCACGACTTCATGCCCCACGCCTGGGGCCAATACGTCCCCAGGCCAATCGAATGGGGAATTCTCCTGGGCTCGTTCGGCTGGTTTTTCTTCTGGTTTTTCGGCTTCGCGAAATTTTTACCGACCATCGCGGCGAACGAGGTGAAAGAAGAAACGCATCGCGATGGCTTGCCGGCACCACGTGACGCGGGCGTCTCGCCCGCGTTGTGCGCTCCATGTGACTGGCTACTGGAAAACGCCAAGTCGTCTTCAACATCGGACGCGGGCAAGATGCCCGCGAGACACGAGGACGAGACCCCCGCGTCACGTTACGTCTGGGGAACATTCGACACGCCCGCCGCGTTGATCGCCGCCGTGCGGCAACTGCGTGACGACGGCGTGACGGGCATGGAGACGTACACGCCGTTTCGGTTACAGGAGGTGGAAAAACTGCTCGGACGCGGCCCCAGCCCGGTGCGGCTGTGGACGTTGGCGGGCGCGTTGGCGGGCGCGGCGGGCGGATTCGCGTTGGCGATCGGCCTGGCGGCGATTAACGGGCTTGTCGTCGGCGGGCGGATTTCCTACGCCGTCATCGTGCCGTACTGCGTGATCGCTTTCGAAGGCACGATCCTGCTGGGCGTGCTGGCGAACGTGACGGGATTGTTTTTTCATGGCCGCCTCGGCAGCGCGAGGCCGTTGCCGCGCGGATACGTCCGGCGGATTTCGGAAGACCGTTTCGGCCTGCTCATCCCGTGTGATCGCGAGCAGGTCGGCGCGATGCGGGAGCGGCTGAGCACCCTGTGCGCGGAGGCGATCCATGTCGTCGAATGAGCCTCATCGCGCGCAGACGATCGCGTTGGCCCTGCTGGCGACGGTTGGCGTGGCGGCGTGGGTTGTCATGTATTGGCTTGGCGACCGCGCGAGGTTGTGGCAGTCGTTGTTGGTGGCGTTTGTGTATTTCTCGCCGCTGGCGGGCGGGCTGGTCGTCTGGTCGGCGGTCGTGAATCTTTCCAACGGGCGATGGACGGGGACGATGGAAAAGGCCGCCCTGTGGGGCCTGGGCGGCTGGGCGGTGGCGATCGCGCTGTTCGTGCTGCTGGCGGCGCTGTTCGTGCCGTCGTGGGCTTCGCGATGCGAAAACCCAACCTGGGCCTGCTGGCAGAGCGATCGGCGGGCCGACGCGGGGAAGGATTTCTGGCTGTCGTCCGAGTTCCTCTTCGCGAGAAACGCGGCGGCGCTACTGGCGTTCTGGGCCGTGGCCGCGTGGTATGTCCGCCGGCGAATGCGAGGCCTGCCCGCCCGAGGCCTCGCCACCGGCGTGGTCCTGCTGTACGTGCTGAGCATGACGCTGATCGGCTACGATCTGGTGATGAGCCTGGACCCGGTCTGGTTCAGCTCGCTGCTGGCGCCATACGTGTTCATCTCGGGCATGTACACCGCGACAGCCGCCTGGGCGATCGTCGCCGCCGACAGCGGCCTGCTCGAGCCGACCGACCGCCGGCACGACCTCGGCAAGCTGATCGTCACGTTCAGCCTGCTCACCATGTACATGATGTACGGTCAACTATTGTGCATCTGGTACGGCAACCTGCCGCCAGAATTGCGGTTCGTCGTGCCGCGGCTGCGACATCCGCCGATGCAGTACGTCAGCCTGCTCCTGCTGGGCACGGTCTACCTCGGCCCGCTGGTGCTCATGCTGCCGCGATGGGTCAAACGCCGCCCCGCGCCGCTGCGGCTGATGGCCGTGTGGGTGCTCGTGTTCATGTACGTCGAGCGATGGTGGCTGATCGTGCCGACGTTCCATCAAGGCCACGACGTGATCAGCCTGCCCATCGACCTGCACGCCGGCGACGCCGCTGTCGCACTCGCCGCCGTCGCGGGGACGGCCCTGGGAATCCGCCACGTACGACGCGCCGGGCCGGACCATGACGTCGCGGAGAAAGGCGGCGCGACATGACGAGTCATCGCCCCGCCGCCGTGCTCGCGCTGGTGCTCTTCCTGACGCTGCTGGCCGCGGCGGCGGTGTATTTCCTGCCCTGGCCCGCCGCCATCGGACCGGCCCAACCCGTCGCGTTCAGCCATCGCGTCCACGCGGGCGTCAAACAGATCAGTTGCATCTTCTGCCACCCCGGCGTGATCGACGGCCCGCACGCCACCGTGCCGCCCGTGGCCAAGTGCATGCTCTGCCACCAGAAAATCATTCCGAAACACCCGGAAATCGTCAAAATCCGCCAGGCCTACGAACGCGACACGCCCATCGCGTGGGTCAAAGCAAACGACGTCCCCGAGTTCGTCTACTTCACACACGAGCGGCACATTCGCGAGGGCATCGACTGCGGCCGATGCCACGGCAACGTCACCGCCATGGATCGCCTCGCCGCCGCGACCGAACTGAACATGGGTTTCTGCATCCCCTGCCACCGGGACAACAAGGCGAGTGTGGATTGCTATGTGTGCCATAGGTAGGGAAGAAGCCAGTAGCCAATAGCCAGTAGGTATGGAACGGCATCGGCAAAAAACAACGACAGCGGGAACAGATAACGATGCGGCCAAAATCAGAATCGTGTGTTTTGCAACTGGCTTCGCCATACCTACTGGCTACTGGCTATTGGCTACTGGCTAAAACCGTGCCCTGTAAACAATGAATCGACGACAAACCATCTTCCGCAAACCCAACTCCGCCGCGTTGGCCTGGCTTCTCGCCGGCGCGGTGTGGTTTGCCATGGGGACGACCTGGGGGCTGTTTTCGGCGGCCCATCTCATCGCGCCGGAATTGTTCGATAATATTAGCTGGCTGGTATTCGGGCGGACCAGGCCTGTGCATGTCAACACGGTGATTTTCGGATTCGTCGCGCCCATGTTGATCGGGGCGGCGCTGCATTACGTGCCCGCCCTGCTCAAAACGAGGCTGTGGTCCGAGCCGCTGGGCTGGCTTGCCTGGCTGGCGTGGAACGCCGCCGTCGCCAGCGGATTCATCCTGCTGCCGCTGGGCATCACGCAGGGCCGGGAGTACGCCGAGTATATTTTCCCCTTCGACGTGTGCATCATGGTCGCGCTGGTGCTGCTGATCGTGAATCTGGTGATGACCATCGCCACCCGCCGCGAGCCGCTGCTGTATGTGAGCGTGTGGTACGTGGTGGGCATGGCCGTGTGGACGGCAGGCGTGTATCCGATCGGCAACGTGATGTGGCAGCCCGCCACCGGCGCGATGCCCGGCGTGCTGGACTCGATTTTCCTGTGGTTTTACGGCCATAATCTCGTCGGCCTGCTGCTGACGCCGCTGGCGACCGCGGCGGCGTATTTCGTCGTCCCCCGCGTCACGCGCACGCCGCTCTACAGCCACACGCTCAGCCTGGTGGGCTTCTGGATCCTGCTGACGCTCTACACGCACATCGGGGCGCACCACCTTCTCCAGGCGCCGGTGCCGAATTGGCTCAAGACCCTCTCCGTCGTCGATTCCATGGCCATGATGCTGCCGGTTTTCACCGTGCTGATGAATCTCTGGCTGACCGCGCGAGGCCGGGGCGGCAGGCTGTGGCGCGACGTCGGCGGGCGGTTCGTGATGTTCGGGCTGATCCTGTATTTCGTCACCTGCGTGCAAGGCCCGCTGCAAAGCCTGCCCAGCGTGCAGCGTGTCACGCACTTCACCAACTGGACGATCGGCCACGCGCACATCGCCGTGCTGGGATTCGCGGGGTTCATCGCGCTGGGGGCGATGTGGCACACGCTGCCGGGCATCCTCGGCCGTCGGCTGTTTTCGACCCGACTCGTCAGCGTCCAGTTCGGCCTGCTGATGACGGGCGTGGTGGGCTTCTTCCTCGTGCTGTCGATCGCAGGCCTGGTGCAGGGTACCAACTGGGCCAACGGCAACGTGGAATACAACACCCTGCCGATGATGCCCCCCTACATGATCCTCCGCGGCGCGATGGGCCTGCTGATCGTCACCGCCGCGTGGGTAGGGCTGTACAACTGCGTGAAAACGATACGCCGTAAGGAACGTGCAACCGAGTTGGCGACAAAGCCAGTAGCCAATAGCCAGTAGGTAAGGCACGACATTGGCGAAACGGCAGTGACAGCGGGAACGGATACAAAAATGGCAACGGCCAGGATCGTATGACTGGCGACAGGCTTCGCCATACCTACTGGCTATTGGCTATTGGCTACTGGCTTTTTCCAAAAGGATTCCCATGAAAATGACCCCAGCCTTCCTCATCCTCGGCGGGTTGCTGATTTTCTGGACCAGCACGTTTATCGCCGTCATCTTGCCGGCGATGACGTTGGGCGACGAGCCGTCGGCGATCTGGAGGCCTCGCGAAGCCGATGAGGCGCGCGGGGCACAGCTCTACATCGACAACGGCTGTTCGTACTGCCACAGCCAGTTCGGGCGCACGTTCGACTGGGGACTGGGGCGGCAGCGCGTCGCCGAACAAGGCGACTACTACGCCATGCAGCCGGTCATCCTCGGCACTGAACGCTGGGGACCCGACCTCCAGCAGGCCGGCGGCGAACACCCCGACGGCTGGCACCACGCGCACTTCCTCAACCCGCGAAACACACGACCGCTCTCCCTCATGCCGTCGTGGGAATTTCTCGGCGAAAAAAATATCGAAGCCCTCACGCGATACGTGCAGTCCAACTGGGGCACGCTCGCCGACGAACGCATGGCCAGACAGCGGCACTGGGAGACCCAGTTCGTGGCCGCGTACGAATCCGGCGCCGACGCCAACGTCGCGTTCCTGCACGCCAACGTCCCGCCGACCTGGCGGGCCATGCCAAATCCCTACCCCGCCGACGAAGCCGCCCTCCAGCGCGGACAATTGATTTACCAATGGTACTGCATCGCCTGTCACGGCGAAGTCGGCGACGGCAAAGGCCGGGGCGGACTTGCGACCTTCCGAGGCCGCCCCGCCATCTATCCGCCGCCGATGAACTTCACCACGCTACGGCGAAACCTGATCGAGGACAAATACATCGGCGGCATTTTTTATTACCAGATCATGAACGGCATCACGGGCACGGCCATGCCGTACTTTAAACACGAACTCACGAGCGAAAAAATCTGGGACGTCTCCAATTACATCGCGGTGCGCTTCGTAGGCTACACCGACGCGGGCCTGGAACCCCGCGGCATCGAGGCGTCGTATGAATCTGCGGGAGACGACGGTGAAAACAAACCGTAATGTCGAAGGAACAAAGCCACAAGCCACTAGCCACCAGCCACGAGGTAAGGAACGACAACGGCGAAATGACAATGAACGCGGGAATAAATACGAACATGGCGATAATTTGTGATCGTGTAATTCACAACAGATTTCGCCATACCTGGTAGCTAGTGGCTTTCTTCAGGAGGCAACGAATGAACCCTGACCAGATCGACGCGTTGTTCAGCACGCGGTTTGTGATTATCTGCGTGACCTTCTCCAGCCTGGCGATGGTGGCGATTATCGTCATGCTGGTCTGGGCAACCCGCCGCCGTCAATTCACCGACCAACACCGCGCCCGCCGGCTGGCATTGGAGGCGAAGATTCCACCTGAGTAACAATCAGGACAATCGCATGTGCATGCCTTATTCCACACAGGATTCGCATTTCGGCGCCACTGGCCACAGGCCCTGCCATTTTGCGTTGTCGATCGTTGTGACAGACGAAGCGTTCAGTCGCTCACACCGTCTTACAACGCAAAATGGCAGGGCCTGTGGCCAGTGATGCCGAGTACGAAGGTCACGCGAAAACCGGAAAATATACATGCGTTCGCCCTGGAGTAGCCATCACCTATACTGTATTGGGGGAGCGTCGCATGTGGACATACAGCGTTTTGCAAAACCAGAGGCTTGTGCTCGCGATTTTCGGCGGGACGGTGGTGCTGCTGAGCATCGTGCTGGTTTACATGGCCTTGTGGAAACCTCGCGAGGGCGAGATTCACGAGGACGCCGTCGTTGCCTCGCGACAAAACGCCCCGCTACGGGAATGGCTGGCGTCGATGCCCTGGCTGCTCGCGGTGACGGCCGCCGCGATCGTCGTGTACGGCGTCGGCTACGTGCTGTACCTGGCCCACAGGCCTCCAAACTGGTGACGCAACCATGGCCAAAACCTTCGAAGAGTATCGCGTGCTTTCTCAACCGGCGGCGTGGGCGTTGCTGTTTCTGCTGGCCGGTGGCATTCTCGCGTGGGGCCTGTTCGTGAAATCCGTCATTCCCAACACACCGCGCGTCCACAACTACGGCGCCCTGCCCGACGCACCGGGACAATCCATCTACTCCACAAACCCCACGCCGCGCGACACCACCGCACCGCCGCAATATCAAACGCTCCCCGAAGCCAAACGTGACGCGGGCGTCTCGCCCGCGTTGTGCGTTCCATTGGCCGAGGCACCGGAAAACGATCTCTCGACTTCGCCATCCGGCACGGGCAAGATGCCCGCGGGACACGAGGGCGGGACGCCCTCGTCACGTGAGACGCCCACATCACACGCAGAGGCGTCGCCATGAACACGCGTCGCCTGCGACGGCTCATCCACGTCGCCATCGCCGCCGGCACGCTCGGGCTGGGCGCGGTCGCGATCGGGCTGTTCACCCATGTGCCGGAAATGAAAACCCAACCGAAACTGCAAACGCACGCCGCCCGCATGCCGCTTCCGCCGGCCGGGGCCGTGACCGTCGAACGACCCGCGCCCGTGCGATTCCCCGACCCCGCCGACACGCGTCCCCTGGCCAGCGGGCAAGTCTACTATGGCTATTACTGCCTGCCGTGCCACGGCCAAACCGGCGACGGCAGAGGTCCCGTCGGCGAAAGCTACCACCCCGTCCCGCGCGATCTGCGATCAGCCGCCATCCAAGCCCGCACCAACAAACAACTCCTCCGCGCCATCGCCGAGGGCACAGGCCATCAACTCGAAAACGACGGCCCGCGAATCCTCCACCTCACCGTCCCCCCACAACACGCAGGCCCGCTCATCGCCTACGTGCGGACGCTGAAAAAGTAACGAGTGACCCGCAATGAATAACGAAGACTGCGAAATTCCGCATTTTGCCCGGAATTCCGCAGTCCTCGTCAGTCATCACTCGTTACTTTTGTAAAACCGGAGAGGTCGGGATTCGAACCCGAGGTACGGCGTTAAACCGTACACCGGTTTAGCAAACCGGCGCTTTCAGCCGCTCAGCCACCTCTCCAACAAGCGGCCGTGTGCGTACGCCACGACCGCTCGGCCCTAAAGTATATCGTCACGTCGTATAAAGGTCAATAACACCAACAGGACAATCGTATCGAAATTTCCGTAGTTTTTCGCGAAAAGACCGAAGGCCGAAGGCTGCAGGAACGACATGGCGTTGCGGAGAATCATTCGCAAAGGCAGGTCGCGTCTACAGCCCACAGCCTTCAGTCTACAGCCTGTTTTTCTGCTCGATTTGAAAGCGGGCGGTCTCGCTGCCTACCATATGCCCGGACGCACGCGACGACGGCTGGCCGTCACGAAAAACCCAACACAAAAACCACGAGGACATGCGATGGACATTTTCGAAACCATTCGGACCGATCACGCCCTGTGCCGCGAAATCATGGAGCAAATGGAAGAATCCTCGCCGCGAGGCAAAACGAGGGAACGCCTGCTGACCAAACTGGCCGACGAATTCACGATGCATCAGGAGGCGGAGGAGGCGGTGTTTTACCCCACCGTGCTCGACGAAAAGGAAACTCGCGACGCCGCCCTCGAAGCCATCGAGGAACACCACGTGCTGGCGATGATTTTGCAGGACCTGGAGGGCACGGCCACCGACGACGAACGCTGGCTGCCCAAACTGGTCGTATTCCGCGAAATCTTCGAGCACCACGCCGAGGAAGAAGAAGAAGAAATCTTCGACGAAGTCCAAGACCTCCTCACCGAAGACGAAGCCGACGACATGGGCAAAGAATTCGCCCAGGCAAAAGAAAAGGAAACCCCAAAGAAAGCCGCCACAAAACGCGGTGCCGCCGTGGAGGCCGACGAAGAAGAAGAGGAGGAAGAGGAAGAAGAAGACATCGACGAAGGCCCGGAGGAGGAGGAAGAGTATGAAGAGGAGGACGAAGACGATGACGACCTGCCCGACGTGGAGGAGGAGGACGAGTAATTGGTTTCAGCAACCGTTTTCAGCGGCTTGCCTCTTTGCGCTGCAGGACGTTCTGTACTGCAAGACCATGCCGTAGCGGAAGTGCGGCGTCACGCCTCGGCAGCACCTTGGGCAGCCCTTGCCTCTTCCATGCGTTGCAGGAGCGCACGGGTTTCGAGAGTCTTGGGATGATCCTTCCCGAGCACATCTTCTCGCAGTGTCAGCACGGCCTGGCACTCCGTTTCCGCTTCGACATGCCGGCCCTGACCGTGTAACGCCTCGGCCAACCGGTGGCGGCTGACCAGCGTGTCGGGATGCCGTGACCCCACAACCTCCTCCTGAAGTATCAGCACGGCCCGACACTCCGCCTCCGCCTCGACATGCCTGCCCTGACCTTGCAACGCCTCCGCCAAATTGCTGCGACCAAGAAGCGTATACGGATGCCTGGCCCCGAAAACCTCCTCCAGCCGTTTCTGTGCATCCAGACACAGGGCTTCCGCCTCGACGTCTTTTCCCTGACCGTGTAACGCCCCGGCCAAATTGATGTGCATGAGGAGCGCGACGGGGTGCGTAGCGTCCGAACCCGCCTCGTGTTGTTGGATGACCTGCCGACATTCCGCCTCGGCCTCGACGTGTTTATCCTGGTCCACCAGCGCAGCCGCCAGATTGATATGGAGCATCATCGCGGAAGGATCCGTAATATTCCATTGGCGCTTCCACTCCAGCGCCGTCCGGCTCTGGGCTTCGGCCTCGGCATATCGGCCTTGGCCAAGCAGCGCAAACGCCAGATTGTTGTGAAGATTCAGCGTGGAAAGCCGCCTGACGTTGCCCCTCGTTGGCAACTCCTGCGTCAGTGCCGTCCGACACTCGATTTCCGCCTCGACGTATCGCCCCTGGTCCAGAAGCGCAGCCGCCAGATTACCGCGGAGGATCTGCACGCAAACAGGACTGACGATCCAGACCCGCTCCTGAGATGTCAACATCGCCCGGCACGCGATTTCCGCCTCGACATATCGGCCCTGACCATGCAGCGCAACCACCCGTTTACAGTGACGGGAAATACGATGTGCACGCCACAGCCCCACCAACAGAAACCCGGCGAAAACCGCGACGAAGACGGCTCCGAAAACGACCCACATGTTGTCCATCTGCACACCTTCTTCTTCTCACCATTCTGCTGCATTTTCGCGTGAAGGCAAGGCCGTTTATAGTGAATGGAGATTTTCCCCCAGCATCCACTTCGCGACGGTCTGGGCGGCGTTGGGTTTTCCTGCGTGGGTGGCGGCTTGTTGCATTTGGAGCAGCGTGGTCTCGTCGCGGAGGATTGGCAGGAGGTGTTCGCGGAGGCTGGCGGCGTTGGTGGTTGGGGTTTTTGTGTCGGAGACGATGACGGCGGCGCTGGCGTGTTCCAGCGCGGCGGCGTTGCGTTTTTGTTGTTGGTCTTTGTGGTGCGGGTAGGGCATGATGACGCTCGCCCGGCCTGCGGTGGCGATTTCGGCGACGGTGCCGGCGCCGCCGCGGCTGAGCACCACGTCGGCGGCTCCGTAGGCCAATTCCATGCGGTCGCAGTAAGGCAGGGTTGTCGTGTGCATGCCGGCGGCGCGGAGGCGGGTTTCGATGTCCTTCGCCGCCGGCAGGTGGCTGATGTGCAGCACCTGCCAGCGATCGGCCAGCGGGGCGAGGTCGTCGGCCAATTGGCCCAGGGCTGCACTGATGGACTCCGACGACAAACTGCCGCCGAAGACCAGCAGCGTTCGCCGCGACGGGTGCAGATGGAATGTTCGAATGGCTTCATCGCGTGCAGCCGCCGTCGAGGCCTCGTCGCCAAACGCGGCGGCGAAGGCGGGGCGAATCGGGCAGCCGACGCACCGCACCTTGTCGCGATGCCGCGAGGCGAACGCCTCCGCCGTGCTCTCGAACTGCGTGAAAATCACCTCCGCGTGCCGGGCGAGCATTTGGTTGGCCTTGCCGGGCACGGCATCGGGATTCAAAAACGCCCGCCGAACGGACGCCCGCGCCGCCTGCACCATCACCGGACCGGCCGCGAAGCCGCCCAAACCGAGCACGGCAGCCGGCCGCAAATCGGCAATCAGCCGCTTGGCCATCGATCGACTGCGAAGATACGTCGTCACGAAAGGCCAAAGTTTTCCCAGCGAACTCGGCAGCGGCTGAATCGGCTGCGGCGCGACGACGTACGACAGCGGGCTGAGGATTTGTCGATCAATGTCGCGTGACGAACACGCAAAGACGATCGTGGCGTCGGGTTCTCTGTTTACCAACTCTTGTGCGACGGCCAATCCCGGATACAGGTGACCGCCAGTACCGCCACCGGCGAAGATATAAACGCTCATAGTAGACTACACTTTCGCGATGGCTCCGCCGGTTTGCGCTGTAGAACGTTGTGGACTACAAAACATTTTTTTGTACGCAACGTTCTACAACGCAAACCGGCGGAGCCATATCAACCATTCGTTTATTCCGCCGGTTTGGCCGCGATCGCCGCCGCGGTGCTGCCGGTTTGCGACAGTTCGTCGCCGGGCGCCCGGCTGCGGGAGGTGACCGAGACGATCAGCGCCACCGCGGCGGCCATGATGAGCATGCTCGTGCCGCCGGCGGAAACAAACGGCAGGCCGATGCCTTTGGGCGGCAGATACACCGCCAGGTTCACGCTGATGTGGAGCAAACTCTGCATGGCGACGACGAATCCCACGCCGCCCGCCAGCGCCAGGCCGAAACGATCCGGCGCACGCAGCGCCGCCCGGCGGACCTGGAACATCCACGTCACCAGCAGGCAGATCAGCAACGCCCCGCCGAACAGCCCCAACTCTTCGCACAGCGTGGAAAAAATATAATCCGTCGACCGCTCGGGCAGATAGCCCTGCTTGAAGGTGCCGTACCCCAGCCCCTTGCCCCACCAGCCGCCGCTGAGAATCGCAATCAACGACTGCTTGGTGTGGTAGGTGCCCCAGGGATCCATCATCGCTTCGAATCGCGACCAGCGGTACGGCACGTGCACCACCAGCAGCCAGAACACGCCCGCCGCCGGCGGAATGAACGCGCCAAGATAATACCACGGCACGCCGGCGAGGATCATCGTGACGGCCGCCGACAGCCCCACCACGGCGGCGGTGCCGAAATCCTGCGTGACAATCACGCCCACACACGCGCCCGTGACCATCGCCGCCGACAGAAATGTCCAGCCGCTGCGGGGCTTCGTCGCCGGATGCGCCAGCCAGGCGGCCAGGAAAACGATCAGCGACAACTTGATGAACTCCGACGGCTGAACGGACAACTCCACGCCGCCGACAGGCACGCGGAGCCAGCGGGCGTAGTCGCCCACTTTGTGTCCGACGAACAGCACCAGCACGCCCAGGCCGACGGAGATCAACAGCAACGCCAGCGCGAACGTGGGCATCGCCCCCGCCAGCGGCAGACGGAACGATTTCGCCGCCAGCCACCGGTAGTCCAACCGCCAGAACGTCAGCAGCACCACGGCGGCCGCGACGGCGAACACGATGTGACGATTGCTGACCTGCGCCCACCAGTGCGCGTCGACGACCTTCAGGCTGGCCACGGCGGAAGGCACCATCACGGCGCCAATCGCCAGCAGGGCCAGCGTCATGATGAGAATGCTGGTACCCGTGGCGTTCCGCCGTAACGGCAAGCGGTCAGGTTGTGATGGCGTCCGTGCCATGGTGGGAGTCCATTCTATCACAAAATCTTTTTTTACCACAGAGACACAGAGGACTCAGAGAAAAAGACACGTGGTGTTCGATGGACTGTTTTCAGCGGCTTGCCTCTTTGCGCAGCAGGATATTAAAAACTAAAAACGTTTCGGTTCACCCATCCTACGGCGCAAAGAGGCAAGCCCTTACGAAATATCCACCGCATACCCACGTCTACATTTCTGTACCCTCTGTGTCTCTGTGGTAAAAAGATCAGTCCACCAGCGCCGTCGGCTGGAACTCCAGCCGCATGGCCGCCAGGGCGAGCACGGCCAGCAGGATGCCGATGATCCAGAATCGCGTGACGACCTTGGTTTCCGCCCAGCCGCCCAGGTGAAAATGATGATGCAGCGGCGCGCAGCGAAAAACCCGCTTGCCCGCGATGCCGCCTTTTTTCTTGGTGAGCTTGAACACGCTCACCTGGATGATGACGCTGAAGGCCTCGGCCACGAAGATGCCGCCCGCGATGAACAGCACGATCTCCTGCCGACAGACGACCGCGACGAACCCCAGCAGCCCGCCGAGCGTCAGGCTGCCCGTGTCGCCCATGAACACCTGCGCGGGATGCGCGTTATACCAGAGAAATCCCAAACACGCGCCAATCATGGCCGCACAGACAATCGCCATCTCCTGCGCGCCGTACACCAGCGGCACGCCCAGGGCCATCGACCACTCCCGCACGCCCGCCACCCACGCCACCACGACGAAGACCGCCGACACGATAATCACGCACCCGGTGGCCAAACCGTCCATGCCGTCGGTGAGGTTCACCGCATTCGACGTGGCCACCATCGTCAGCGTCGAAATCATCACATAGTAATAAATCGTCAGCACGATCGGCGAGGCCAGGAACGGCAGGTAAAAATGATGCGAAGGCCTCAACTGCCCCACACCCGCCTGCCCGCCGTAATGATACATGTATACCGACAACACCACGCCAAGCCCGATCTGGAAGAGCAGCTTCTCGCCGCTGGTCAGGCCGTCGCGATTGCCCTTGCCCGCAGCGCGGCGAAGCTTGAGCCAATCGTCAAAGCCCCCCAGCACGCCCAGCCAGACGGCCGCGAGAATCGCCGCCCACACGTACAAGTTCCGCAAATCGGCGAAAAACAGCACCGCCAACACAATGGCCACCACGATCAGCACGCCCCCCATCGTCGGCGTGTTGGATTTGTGCTTGGTGATCTCGTTCAGGTCGATGTGATTAAACTCAGGCCGGTCGCCGACCTTCTTCTTGATGAGAAACCGAATCAGGCTCGGGCCGAGCATCATGACCACCGCAAAACTCATGAACGCCGCCGCGCCCATCCGCACCGTCAACAACGAGCCGGGCTTGATGTCCAACGACAAAAAATTGAGAAGCCAGTAGATCATTCTCGTTAACCCGGTAACTGGTTAACTAGTTGACTAGTTAACTGGTTGACTGGTCCCTTCGCCAAACGGTTCCTCTTCACTAGTTAACCAGTTAACGAATTAACCAGTTAACAAAAATGCTTCCCTCGAACAACCGGTTCACCTTCACCCACACGCTTCGCAAATCCTACGTGGCTGCGTGGCTACGTAGCCGCCGCTCCAAAACGTACGATCGGTCCAACCAGGCGCTCCATCGCCATGCCTCGCGAGCCTTTGATCAGGATCGTGTCGCCCGCTCGCAGCAGCGCGGGCAAGGCCTCGATGGCGGACTCGACGGAATCGAACTCCGCCGTCCGCGCCGTCGCGCCCGCCGACGCGGCGCCTCGCGCGATATATCGTCCCAACAGGCCGATTCCAATGAGAAAATCCACCCGCCCAGACGCGATCTCCCTGCCCGTCCGTTCGTGCAGCGAAATCGTCGACTCGCCAAGCTCTCGCATGTCGCCGGCGATCATCACGCGACGCGCGCCCGGCTGGTCGCCCAGCACGTCCGCGGCCGCGGCCATGCTGGCGGGGTTGGCGTTGTACGCGTCGTTAATCAGCCGCACGCTGCCGGCGGGCACGGCCTCCAGCCGCATCTCCACGCCACCGAAATCCGCCAACGCCGCCGCCGCGTCCTCCGCGCTCACGCCCAGACACGCCGCGGCCGCCATCGCCGCCGTCGCGTTGCTCGCACTGTGACGTCCCGGCTGCGGCAACACCACGCGCACGTCCCGCCCGCCAACGCGAACGGAAAACCGCACGCAGTCCGCGCCACCCTCGAAATCCACCAGCCGCCAATGGGCATCCGCCGACTGGCCAAACCATGTCACCGCCGCTCCACCCGTCGCCGCAACCGCTTCGCGACGCAACGACTCGTTGTCCGCCCACACCACCGCCTGGCCCGCTCCGCGCAGCCCTGCGTAGCTCAACGAGCGAAGCAGGGACGCCTTCTCCTTCGCCACCAATTCCAGGCTGCCAAGTTTTTCCAGGTGCGTCTCGCCCACCGACGTAATCACGGCCACGTCGGGCCGGCAGATCTCGCCCAATTGCGTGATCTCGCCCGGCGCGTTCGTACCGACCTCGCACACGACGTACTGATCGCACTCGCCAACGCCCAACAGCGTCAGCGGCACGCCGATGTTGTTATTAAAACTCTTCGGACTGCACGTTCCGTGTAAACGTGACGCGGGCGTCCCGCCCGCGACACGACTCAGAATGTGATGCAACATCCGCTTGGTGGTCGTCTTTCCGTTGGACCCCGTGACGGCGATCACGCGGGCGGGCATCGCGTCGCGGTGCCACCGTCCCAGCCTGCCCAACGCCGCCAGCGTGTCCGACACGCCAATCAACCGATCGCCAAACCGCCGCGCCAAATCAGCCGGCAGCGGCACGCGAACATCCACCAGCGCCCCGCCCGCGCCGGCGGCGAACGCCTGCGGAAGAAAATCGTGCGCGTCGAATGTCTCGCCCTTGATCGCGATAAACAACGGCCCGTCCGGCCCAATCTTCCGACTGTCCATTTCGACGGCCTCGACACTCACCGCCGCCAGCGAACGTACGGCAGCGCTGGCGACATTCACATCCGCGCCGGCGCAGTCCGCGCCAGGCCACCAGAACGATTGGCCGTCCACGATTTTTCGAATGTCTTCCAGCGACGTCCGCTTCATAACAACACACCTGGCAATACATTCTGCTATCACATCCAATGCCTACACGACCGCTTGATTCTTTTAGCCCCGGCAGGGGCGCCTTGGGTAGCCCAGGGTGAGCCGTACTCGGCGAACCCTGGGGACAAGGCGTTTCATTCCGTCCAAGCCCCGTAGGGGCGCCTTGGATTCTCGCAACCTCCAAGGCGCCCCTGCCGGGGCTTTTTCTTCTTGGGCCGCTATCCCAGGGTTCGCGGAGTACCGCTCACCCTGGGCTACCCAAGGCGCCCCTTCCGGGGCTTGATACCGGCACACTCGTCAGGAAAGACCTTCGAGCTTGAGGTTGCGAATGAACTCCTTCTTATTCATCGTTTCACCAACATCTCGCGCACCACTTCGGCATCATCAAAATGATGTTTGGTTTCCTCGACAATCTGGTACGTTTCGTGCCCTTTGCCGGCTAACAAAATCACGTCGCCTTCGCGGGCGTGCTGAATCACCCGCTCGATCGCCTTGCGGCGGTCGGGTTCGACGTGCGTTTTGGCCAGGCCTGCCGGTGTGAAGCCGGCGAGGATTTCGTCGATGATCGCGCGGGGGTCTTCCGTTCGCGGGTTGTCGCTGGTGACGACGACGGCGTCAGCAAGTTCTTCTGCCACGCGGGCCATCCGAGGCCGTTTGAGTCGGTCGCGATCGCCGCCACAGCCGAACATCACGATCAGCCGCCCCCGCGTCACGGGCCTGACCGCCGACAGCACGTTCGCCATCGCGTCGTCCGTATGAGCGTAATCCACGTACACCGTGAACGGCGCGTCCACCGGCACGCGGTCAAGCCGCCCCGGCACGCGAACGCCCTTCGTCAACGTCGAGGCGATCACGTCCCACGACACGCCCAACCCGCGACAAATACCCGCCGCCGCGAGACCGTTCCGCACGTTGTGCTTGCCGATCAGCGGGCTGGCAATCATGATCTCACGTGACGCGGGCGTCTCGCCTGCGTTGTGCGTGCCATGGGATTGGCCATTAGAAGACGTCAAACCGTCTTCGCCCGACGCGGGCAAGATACCCGCGTCACGCATCACAAACTCCGTGCCGCGGTCGCTGATGTCGCGAATCACAGCGCCGAGCGTTCTCGGCCCGTCCAGGCCGTAACTCACCACACGGCCTCGCGTCACCGCCGCCATCGCCTCGCCCGACGGATCGTCAAAATTAATCACCGCCGTCGCGGAGGCGGGCAACTCCGCAAAGAGAATCCGCTTGGCCGCGAGATAATTCGCCATCGTCTTGTGATAGTCCAAATGCTCGCCGGTCAAATTCGTGAACGCCGCCGCCGCGTACTCCACGCCGGCCACCCTGCCCTGATCCAGCGCGTGCGACGACACCTCCATCACCAGGTGCGTTCGACCGGCCTGTACCATCTCGGCCATCATCTCCGCCAAGTCCACCGCGCCGGGCGTGGTGTTGTTGGCCTCGACGCTGGTTTTTCCGGTTTCGTAGGCAATCGTGCCCAGCAGCGCCGGCCGATGGCCCGCCGCCTCCAGGATCGCCCGCACCAGCAGCGTGATGGTGCTTTTTCCCTTCGTGCCCGTCACGCCGATGTTGATCAACTTCCGCGCCGGCCAGCCGTGAAACGCCTGCGCCATCGGCCCGAGCGCCCGCGCGGAACTCGACACCACAGCCCACGGCACGGACGCGGGCACGGCAGCGGCATCCTCGCACACCACCGACGTCGCCCCGCCCGCCAACGCCGCCGCGATAAAATCATGCCCATCCACCACAGGCCCGCGCACGGCCACGAAACACGCCCCCGCGGCGCAGCGTCGCGAGTCGCTCACCAGCGAGGCCACAGGCCCGTCGCCGCGGCGAACGACCACGTCCACCCCCGCCGATGCCAACAATTCCGACAGACGCATGTTTTCGTTAACTGGTGAACTCGTTAACTCGTTAACTGGTTAACTCGTTGGCGCACGTCGCAACTTCACGAGTCAACCAGTTAACGAATCAACGAAACTGTATCAAAACCAGCCCGACGGACAAAATCCGCCGTGAGGCCGGGGAGTTTCCGAGGCCCAGGAACAACGCCACCCCAAGTGACGTCAAGAGCCTGAGCCTACGCTGGGAATATTGAACAGCAAGCCACTAGCCATCAGCCACTAGCCACCAGGGTTTTCGTGACTCGGCTGTAAAATCGCTCCTCCTGTTCGAGAGAGTGATCTCGTGGCTTCGCTGACTCGTAGATCAATTCTCACACGCACACCAGCAGTATGCCCTGGCTTCTGGAAAGCTTCGCCCTACCTTGTGGCTTGTGGCTAGTGGCTTGTGGCTGCGGGTTAATCGCGATTCCTCACCCACGCGCGCCGGATGACCGGTTCGGTCCGGTCGGGCGAGACGTTCAGGTACGCGAGCGTTTTTTCCACCACGTCTTTGAATACAGGCCCCGCCACCGTGCCGCCGTAGTAGCCGCCCGTACGCGGGTGGTGTACCGAGATCAGGCACACCACGCGCGGATGGCTGGCCGGCGCGCCACCGACGAACGAACCAGTGTACACCCCGGTGGCCAATTGCCCGCCGCGGGCCACCTGGGCCGTGCCGGTCTTGCCGAAACTCGTCCAGCGGTCCATCTGCGTCGTCGCGTGCCCGGTGCCGTATTCCTTCTCCACCACGCTCGCCATCACGGCCAGCGTGCTGCGACTGGTCTGCTCCGAAATCACGCGGCGGATCACTTTTCGTTCGCTCTGCCACGTCACGCTGCCGTCGGGGGCGACGATGCAATCCACCAGCCGAGGCTGAAGCAACTCGCCGCCGTTGGCCAACGCACAGAACGCGTTGGTCAGTTGCAGCGACGTGACGGCGACCTCCTGTCCGAACGGCACGCGGGGCAGCGAAAAACCGTCCCAGTCCGAAAGCCGCCGGACAATGCCCGCCGACTGCCCCGGCCAGGCGCGACCGTCGGGCAACTGGATCGGCACACGGCTGCCGAATCCGAACCGCTTCACCACCTCGTGAACGCGGGTCTTGCCCATCATCAACCCCAGCTTGGACATGCCGATATTGCTCGAACGGATGATCACGTCCGACATGCTCAGCACACCGTACGCGTTGCCGTGGTCGCCGACCTTGCCGCCGTTGGGCGGGTAAAACGTGCCCCCGCCGCAGTCGATCGTCGTGTTCCACGAAATCAGCCCCGCGTCCACGAACGCCGCCGCGATGATCGGCTTGAACGAGCTGCCGGGCTCGTACGGACTCACCAGGGGGCGGTTCTGCCGCTGCTCCGGGTTGTCGACCTCGTTGAATTTGTTGGGGTCGAACCCTGGCGTGCCGTACATCGCCAGGATCCGCCCGCTGTGCGGGTCCATCACCACGCCCGCGACCCAGGCGGCCTTGTGCTTGTCCTTCGCGCGATTGGCGGCCTTTTCCAGAATGTCCTGGATCACCGGATCAATCGTCAGATAGACGTTCGAGCCGTCGACGGGAGGCACGTCGCGTAGCGCGGAGAGTTGCCGCCGGCCTGAATCGCCGAGGTTCTCCCGCACGCCCGCCTTCGGCGCGATGTACTTGTGCAACACGGCCTCGATGCCTTCGCCCGCTTCGCCGCTTTTCAATTGATACCCAAGCGTCGCCGAGGCCAGGTTGCCGTTGGGATAATCGCGGTGCCACTGCCACTCGATGCCGATGCCCCGGTAATTTTTGTTCTTGCGAAGCGCATTGATCGCCTCGACCTCGACCTCGTCCAGGTCCTTCTTGATCCACACGAATTTCGAGCCGCGACGCTCGCGAAACGCCTGCCGCACGCGCTCGGCGTCGACGGCCAAAATGGCGGCCACCTTCTGGCTGGCGTCGTCCAACTGGTCGTCGGGAATGTCGCGCGGGAGATTCAGGTCGCCGATGGCTTCGAGTTGTTCCGGCGTGATGTCGCTCTTGATCCAGCGGTAGGTCGTGTCGCGTTTGGCGAGGATGATGTTCTGGATTTCGCGGGCGTCCATTCGGAGGACGTTGGCCAGCGCGGTCGCGGTGAGCGGGAGTTTTTCGTTGTCCAGCAGGCTGGGGTCGGCGTAGCAGGCCGGCGATAGCTTGCTCGTGGCGGCGATAAAATCGCGATTGACGCCGCGGAAATACACGTCGCCAGGGCGGCCTGGGACCGGAATGACGATCCGCTCCTGAACCAGCGCCGCCTCCCGCGCGTACTGGGCGGAGTGCACAATCATGTCCGCGTGCTGAACGATCAGGCAGAGCGCCGTCACGATCAACCCGCCAAACAGGAGGTTCACAATCCACTTACTCGATGATGAAAGGTTCGCGTCCATGCGGGTCTCATCTTCGTTGGGCGACGGTAAAATCGCACCGTCAGTTCGAGGGAACCAAGCCAGTAGCCAATAGCCAGTAGCCACAAGGTATGGTAAAGCCTGTTACGAATCATCCGATCTTGAACTTCGCCACGTTCGTGTCTATTCCCGCTTTCACTGCCATTTCGCCACCGACGTTCCTTACCTTGTGGCTAGTGGCTGTTTTTCGGCTTACCGTCCTCGCAGAATCGGCCGATCGTTTCGTTGTGGCGGCGTTGTGGTTTCGCGGGGCGGGGCCGCTTCGCGACGTTGCACCACGGCGCGACGGGTCGGTTCGGGGGCTTTTAAGCCCTTGGCCAGGGCATCGCGATGCGTGGGGTCGATCAGTTTCGCCGCCACCGCCTCACCGCGCTCGCCGACCTGCCGAAACGACGCCAGGCGGGAAATCTCCACATCCTGTGTCCAGACCTGCCGTGGCACTTCGATATCGCAGTAATTCCGCAACGACAGCGTCTCATTGCGCACACGGGCTTCCTCGGCGCGAAACTGAACCAGCACCACGCCGATGGCCGCAAAGCACACGATGATAAACGCGATTCGCATAACCGCTCCGACAACAGCCAGTAGCCATCAGCCAATAGCCAGTAGGTATGGCCACGCCTGATGTCGATCACACGATCCAGATCTTGGCTACCTGTACACCCGTTCCCGCTGCCGCTGCCATTTCGCCGACGTCGTGCCGTACCTATTGGCTACTGGCTACATCAACCGTCAGTTTCCCAGCATCAGCTCCTGGCCGACGCGGATGCTGTTGGCGTCCTTGATGCCGTTGAGTTTGGCCAGGTCGTCGGTGGTCAGTCCGCTTTTGCGGGCGATGGCGAAGAGCGTGTCGCCCTTCTTGACGACGTACTTTTCCTTCGCCGCCGCCGGCGCGGGCGTGGGCTGATCCACGACCACCAGCGGCGGAGTCCGCGAAGCGGCGCCCGCGGGCGTCAGGCCGACAATCACCGTCTCCGTCGCGCGGATGGGAACGGTCGGCTTCGGGGCCGGTGCCGGCGCCGCCAGCGGCGGAATGGTCAACTCCATGCCGACCTTCAGGTTGTTCGGGTTGCCAATGACCGACTTGTTCACGTCGAAAATCTTGGTGTGCTGCGACGCGTTGGCGTCGCCGTAGAGTGTTCTCGCGATGCCGTACAGCGTGTCGCCCTGCTTGACGACGTATTTCTGTCCGACGACGGCCGGTTGAACAACGGGTACAGGCGTAGGGCCGAGCATTGTGTCCACCACCGCGACAGCCGGCACGGGCTGGCGGACAGGCGCGGGCGGTGTGTTATTCACGCGCGACTCCGCCGCCAGCACGTCGGCCAGCGTGTCGTACGTCACCGTCACCGTCCGGTTGCCCGACGGCACGGGCGGCGCCACGACCGGCGCAACCGCCACCGGCGTGTCATTTACGACCGGGCTTGTCTGGGCCGGCCCGACGACCGCCGACTCCACCCGGCCTGGATTCATCTGAGCGACAGGTCCGACGCTCGCATCCCACACCGACGCGGAATCCGCCGTGCCGACAACGCGATGGTCGCCGCTGGCTTCCGACGACACCGTCAACGGGCGAGTCGGCACCGGGGGCGACCCGGTGCCCTGCGCCAGTTTCTTCATCTCCGGCGACAAGGCCGACGGCCCGTCCTCCTTGGGCATGATGCCGCTGAGCACCAACCCGAAGGCCACGATAAACAACAATCCGACGAGCAAACCAATCTTCGTCTCTCTCGTCATGTCCGACTCCATTCGGTGCGACTGTTCCCAGTTTTCCAGTAGTTTTTCGTAAAGTCCCGCCGAGCGGCTAGCCTTGTGTTTTTTCGATCCCGCGAAGTTTCGCCGAGCGGCTTCGCGGGTTGTCCCGCGACTCCGTCTCGCTCGCCTGGAGCGGCTTTTTCGTCAGCAGCCTCGCCAAGCCTGTCGATTCCCACTTCGCAAACGCCTGCTTGACCATCCGATCTTCCAGCGAATGAAAGCTGATGATCGCCGCGCGCCCGCCCACCGCCAGCACGTCCGGCAGGGCGGCCAACAAACGCTCCAGATTGTCCATCTCCCGGTTCACCGCGATCCGCAAGGCCTGGAACGTCCGCGTGGCCGGGTGCACCCCGACGCGGGACTTGCGGGCCATCGCGGGAACCGCGGACAGTACTATGTCGGCCAGGCACCCGGTGGTTTCTATACTGTTTTTTTCGCGTTCGTACACGATCGCCCGGGCAATCCGTCGGCTGAGCCGTTCCTCGCCGTACGCGTAGATCAAATCCGCCAGCTCGCGCTCGCCGTACGTGTTGACAATCGTCGCCGCCGTCAGGCCCTGCGAGCGGTCCAGCCGCATGTCCAAAGGCCCGGACGCCTGGAACGATAAGCCACGCTCGGGATCATCCAACTGACTCGACGCCACGCCCAGATCCGCCAACAAGCAATCCGCGTGCGAAACGTCCGCCTCGACAAGCACGTCACGCACGTCGCCAAAATTGGCCTGAAAATACCGCACGCGAGTGCCAAACCCCTCCAACCGACGCCGCGCCCGCCGCAGGTTCGCCTCATCCAAATCAATGAGAACCGCCCGCGCCCTCTCCGACGCCGCACGCAACAACGCATCGCTGTGCCCGCCAAGCCCCGCCGTGCAGTCGACAATCACCAACCGCGACGCCGGCCCCAACAGACCCAGCACCTCATCCACCATCACGGGCGTGTGCCCAAAATCTTCCATAACATTGGTCGCTGACAACGAAGCGACAAGCGACTGGTGACAAACGACAAGAGAAGGCAACGTTTTTCGTATTCGTCGTTCTCGCGACAAGCCATCGCTCTGAAAGACAAGACACTCCTGCTCCAGTCGCTTGTCACCTGTCGCTTGTCGCTGGTTTTCCCGTCACACCGCCGCTGCCTCCGCCTGCTCCACCACGCCCGCCGCCATGGGCGAGAGCGTGATCCCGGCATACTCATCCCCCAGGGCCTGAATGCGGGCCAGCCGTTGTGCCAAATCCAGCAGGCGCTGCCGGTGGCCGTCGCCAGGCGACGACCCGTTGGCCAATTGGCTCCGCAGTTCCGAAAGAGCAATCGTCGGCCTTCCATGGCCATCGACCGTCTTACGCCGGGCCTTCTGAGGGATGAGCATGTGCGAATCCTTTCGTCCGGGAATGCCAGACCCACGTTCATCCATGACAGTGGGCCCGCGTCTCACTCGCCGGCGTGCAACTTCGCGCCGGCTTCATACAACATCTGGCCATAGGACGGCAGCGACTCCTTCACATACCGTTCCCAAGCCTCCGTCGGCCAAATCTCGATCCGTTCGTTCATGCCGACCAACGTCACCTTCTCCGAAATCTCCGCCCGCTCCAGCGACTTCTCCGGCAACACCACCCTGCCCTGCGAGTCGCTCTTGAGAGGCCTGGCCATCGCCAGCATCAACGACAGCGTCCTCTCCTCGGGCGTCGGAAACACCGACGGCTTCCGCGACGCGACCATCTTCTGGTACACCAGGTTCGGATACAGCCGCAAGTGCTTGTCAGGACCCACGACGAGAACCCAACTCTCGCCATCCACCTCGGGCACGACCTGATCCCGGAATATCGAGCCGATCGCCAAACGATGTTTGGCGTCAATCGTCGTCTCAAATTCCCCAAGAAAAAACGCCATGGCCGTCAGATCCTGAAATCCCCTTCAGCGACAGGGAATAACAGGGAGAATACACCATTCTCAGGGACTGTCTAGTAAAATCTCGCTAAAATTTCCATGGCCTGCAAAGAAAATTGCGGGAAAACCACCAGCCCTGCCGCCCCAAACCCCAAGTTGTAGTAGCCGCCACCCCAGACAATGCCAGAATTGGTACCCACTGCTGCCAGGACGGAACCAAAAAAAAATTTGTAACATTTCGTCAAGTTTTTCCACCACACCAGAAAACAGGGACAGAAAACACAACGCCCGCAGCCATCGGCCGCGGGCGCTGAGGAGCTCGATCAACAACCGATCTTAACGACGCCGTCGCAGCAGCGCCAGGCCGCCCAGGGCCAGCAGGCTCATCGTCACCGGTTCGGGAATCGGCGCGCCGAACAGTTGCACCTCGTTGATGTAGTTCGCGCTGCCGCCACCGTCCACCATCGTCAGCATGATGGCCGTGCCGATGATGCCTTCGGACAAATCGAAATAGCCATACAAAACCGGCAGAAACTGCGTCGTCGTGCCGTCGGCGAACGTCACGGGATGCCACGCGTCGTCGTCGCCGTTGCGATAGAACAGATTGAACGTCGCCGTCGCGCTGTTATAACCCGTTCCCGCCCCGGACAGGCCCAGCTTGGTGAATTCATACTCGACGCCGTTGGTGAAGTTCACGATGAAGCCCTTGCCCGCCTCGTTGAGGCTGTACATCACCGTTCGGCCCAGTGGGTTGTACGCGTCGTCCACAAAGCCGAGGTTGGGGCTGATGGCAACGCCGCCCACTGGTGTGATCGTCACCGCCGGCGAGCCGGGCGTCGCGCCCGCCAGGCCGGTGCTGGAAATCAAGTCGATGTTGTTGTTCTTCGGGCTGAGCGTGCCCACGTCGCCGAACACGCGGATGCCATGGATAATCATCCGGCCAGGCTCGTTCCCTCCGGGGCCGTTTTGATATCCGGTCGGGACAATTTGCAGATGCCGCGTGTCCAGCCCGCCCTCGGTCTTCAACACCAGGGTGCCCGTGCCCGAAGCATACGAATATTCGCACTCGACGGGAATCGTGAACGTCACGCCGCCGTCGTTACTCGCGAACACGTCAAAGCTGCTGGCCTGATACCCGGCCCAGTAGTGCAGGCGGATCGTCTTGATGTTCTGGACTTCGCCGAAATCGAAGGTGATATCGTTGTCATAGGCATGGGCGCTGTCGCGATATTCGTAGGAAATGGCCTCGCTGTAGATCCGCCAACTGGTCGCCGGCATCGTTCCGTACGCCGAGGTAATCTTCAGATCCGGGTTCCATGTATTGAGAATGTTCACATTCTCCCGATGGTCGAAAATCGCCGCCACGGCGCTGCCACACCACGCCAATGACACTGCCGCCACGAGAACCGTCGAAATGAGAATACGCATAACCACTCCTTTACGATGCACATAAACGGAAAATGAATGCCGCGCCACGAAGGCCGACTCTATATATCGTACCACAGCATGCCAACACGTCAAGGCCGCGAATGAAGAAATCGGGGCCATCGCATCTAAATTCCTTCATTTTCGTATGATTTTCCGCAAAGGGCCGTTTTTGAAGGCTGTTAGACTGTTAGGCTGTTAGGGAGAGGCTTATGGAAAATTAGGCCCAATCTCACATCAGCCGGCGCCTAACAGTCTAACAGCCTAATAGTCTAACAGTCTCTTGTACGAAAAAATGGGCGAATGTAGATGCGATGGCCCTGTGAAGAAATCAGGACGAACGCAGGTAAAATTCCAATGATTCGTGTGGGATTCGGGTTTGGCGGGAGTCGCCGCAGGCTTGCCGTTTTGCGCTGTAGAACGTTCGGAACAGCGCAAAACGGCAAGCCTGCGGCCATTCACGCCAAACCCGAAAAACGAACAAATATACATGCGTTTTCCCTGTGAAGAAATCACGCCCGCAAAGCACAACGCCCGCAGCCATCGGCCACGGGCGTTGTGAAATGTGAACGAATGGGCAACGTTCTACCGCCGCCGTCGCAGCAGCGCCAGGCCGCCCAGGGCCAGCAGGCTCATCGTCGCCGGCTCGGGAATCGGATGAATATTGAACGTTTCCGTCAGATGGATCCCGATGCCGTTGCTGCTGACGGGGACGAATGCTTCCAGGTCCCCGTCCCACACGGTGGGCATCGCGTCGTACGGAACCATGATCCGCAGGCCGGTCACGCCCGTCAGGTCGCCCAGATCGTTATAGTACCACTTCGATACTGCGCCGTTGATGTTCAGTTCGGAGTAGAACGTCCCCGCGTTCAGCCAGCCTTGCGAATCTTCCGTCTGGTATTGGACCACCCAGTAACTCGGGATCGCCCGATCGCCGTTGTCGGAATTGGCCCGCCATGCGATGGAAAGGAGGTTGATGTCTTCCGGGGTGCTGAACGTCCGATCAACGAAGAAGAAATCGTGTCCCGCGTCGATGTTCGCCGCGATGCTCTGGGACAGCCAACGGTACTGACCGAGGGAGTCAAGACCACTCGCGCCCGCTCCGCCGATATTGGAACTGGCCAGCCAGCCGGTGGAACTGGGCTTTACCTGCTGGCTTTCGAGCGTGCCGCCGATGTCGCCGAACACGTCCATTTCGCCCAGCGAACGACGGTTGTCGCCACCGGGCGGTGTGCCGTAGGTCACGCGAACCCGGAGGCCCGCCGTCGTGTAGGCCTGTCCAAGGTCGACGCCATGAACCAAAACCTGCGCCAGGGCGCCGAAGTCGCTGCTGTCATATCGCTCCACCCAAACCCAACTATTCGGATCGTTCACGTCGCAGCCAGGCGCGAGCGTGTCCACACAGATATTCGTAATCCAGCCGCCCCAGTTCCAGTCCGCGAACAGCCGCAACACGCGGATATCCTGCGGCGTGTTCCATAGCATGTACGGTTCGAGCGAGGGCTGAGCGGGATCAGGATTCTCGTCGGTGGGCCTGATGTACTGGACCTGCGGCGCGTTGTTGTCGTGCCCCCACGACCAGATGGACCGGTCGGCGATATTCCGCACTTGTCCATTCGACAACGGGTGATCCACGCCGAAATGATCCGCCGACCAGGCAAGGCTGTCCAACGCCTGGACGCCGGGACCAAACGACAACGCCGCCACGGCAAGAACAACCAAAATACGATTACGCATGACCACCACTCCTTATGGTTTGAAACGCCGACAATGCAATAACGAAAATGGAGGACACCCTGATTGTACCCCGTCTGGCCAAAACGTCAAGCGGCGAAATGGGCGGATTCAGGGCAAACGCATGTGTATTTTCCGGTTTGCTACGTGACCTTTGTGGTTGGCGTGACTGGCCGCAGGCCCTGCCCGTTTGCGTTTCAAACGTCGCCATGGGCCGAGTTCTCCGCTTTTACCACGTTCTACAACGCAAACTGGCAGGGCCTGCGGCCAATCACGCCACGTGCGAAAATCAGCGAACAGCCAGGGAAACTACATTGCGTTTGCCCTGTGGGCGGTTTTTATGTGGCGGGGCGGGGCGGTTCAGTCCTGGCCCATCATCTCGAGATAGAGTTTTTCGTGGGCGGCGACCATGGTATCGACGGCGAAGGTTTCGGCGCGGCGGCGGGCGACGGTGGCCATGTGACGGCGGAGTGGCGTGTCGTGGGCGAGGCGTATCATGGCCTCGGCGAGGGCGGCAGGGTTTTCGGGCGGGATGAGCAGGCCGGTTTGGCCGGGGAGCATGACGTCGCGGAGTCCCTCGACGTCGGTGGCGATCACGGGCAGCGAGGCGGCCATCGCTTCGACCGCCGACAGGCCAAACCCTTCCCAGCGGCTTGGCATGACCAGGAAATCGCCCGCAGAGTACAGGCCCGCGATCTCGTCAACAAACCCCGGAAACACCACCCGTACCGCCCCGTCGGCAGGCTGATTCCGCACAAATTCCTCGACCATCCCCTGCCAAGGCCCCTGCCCGGCGATGGCAACGACAAGCCGGGCCCGTGACGCGGGCGTCTCGCCCGCGTTGTGTGATCCATAGGCCTGGCCGTTAGAGGACGAACAAGCGTCTTCGCCTCCAGACGCGGACGAGACATCCGCGAGACACGCGGGCAAGATGCCCGCGTCACGTGGCCCCAACCGCTGGGCCGCCAGCGGCAACGCCTGGAGCAGAATGTCCAGCCCCTTCTGATCACATAACCGGCCGGCCCAGACGGCCAACCGATCCGCCTCGCCGACGCCAAGCCGCTCCCGCCACGCCAAGCCTCGCGACGCGTTCCGTGCATACGCGGCCAGGTCGATGCCGTTTTCGATCGTCACGCACCGCCGGGGCGAAATCCCCGACCGCCGAATGTGGTCCGCCCGCACGCTCTCCGACACGCACACGACAGGCCCGCGACGCTGGAACAGCCGACCGTACAGACTCCGCCACGGCAGAAACCGCCGCTCGGCTACGTGAACGGTGTGGGCCACGCGCGGCACGCCCGCCAGCCTCGCCGCCAGCCGCCCGGCCAGGTCGGCGTGGAACAAATGCGTGTGCACCATATCAAACCGCCCCGCCGCCAGCCATCGCGACAGCTCGCGAACCTTCAGCACGTCCCACTTGCCCGCCACGCCGAGCACGAACACCTCCACGCCGGCATCGCGAAGCCGCTCAGCGACGGCCCCGCCACGCAACGCCGCCACACTCACACCAAACCGCGACCGGTCCAGCCGCGTCGCCAACTCATACACCACCCGCTCGGCGCCGGCGGGGGCAAGCTCGGTGATCATTTCACACACGCGAATCATATCGACGAATCATACCGGAGAACGCGACCGCTAGCCAACAGGCAGGGAAAACGCACAGGCGAACGCGTATGCGCTCCTCTTGCACGCCCTTCGCCTTCAGGCGCCACTGGCCACAGGCCCTGCCAGTTTGCGTTGCAGATCGTTGTGACAACCGAAGCGTTCTGTCGCTCACGACGTTTTACAACGCAAACTGGCAGGGCCTGTGGCCAGTGGCGCCTGAAGGCGAAGGGCGATAGTGAAACAAAAAAGGGCCGCAGCCTCCTGAGGCTGCGGCCCCTGCGAACTTCCTGAGACCCTGCGAGGTAGGCGTCAGGAGCCGGCCCTGTGGAGGCCGTTTCGCGGTTGTGGCTGATGTGGCCCCTGGCCGCATCAGACGATTCGACGACGGCGGCTCAGCATCGCCACCCCGCCCACCGCCAGCAACGCCATCGTCGCCGGCTCGGGAATGTACGCGGGGTCCCTGCCCATCACCACGAAGCCGTCATAGTCGTTCAGGTTGTTGCTGACGAACGTCAGTGTTCCGTCGGATTCATACATGAAGACGTCCGGCACGAACTGCACCCATCCTTCGCCGTCGGCGTTGGTGTAGTGCTGCCAGAACACAAGGTTCTCCACGTCCTGGCCAAGACCGATGTTGATCGTGAACGCGGCCTGGGCGTCGATGGCGATGTCATACCACCAGCCCGACAACACGACGGAATCCGTGTCCGGCGCCCGCACGACATCGCGTTCGGCCTGCGACAGCACGTTGAACGTCGCCTGGAATTGCGCCATGCCGTTTTTGCCTTCCGAGTTGTACGTCAACTTCTGGCCGGTGGCGGTGTCGGTGATGACGACCCGATCGCCCCAGTACATCTGGAACGCCTGGCCCGTCTGGCCTGTTTGCATGGCCGTGAGGACGCTAAAGCTCCCGCCGTTCAAGTATGCGGTCCATACGCCGCCAAAGGTTTTGACCGGCACATCCAGCAGGCCCGTGGGGCTCTTAATGGGCTGATAGATTTTACCACTGGCCAGCGTGCTGTCGGCGATCAGAAACGTCGTTCCGAACATGCCGTTGAGCGACTCCACCGTCAACTGATTGTTGCCCGTGACCTTGATCCCAAGCCGACCCTGTCCGCCAACCGCCAATTCCTTGGTCGTCAACGTCGCCCCTCCGGACAATGTCAGCATGGCACCGTATTGACCGGATTCTCCACTGCCCGAGGCTTCCACATGCACTTTGTTGGCGTTCAGATGCGTGCCAGCACCGTCCAGACGAACCGACGCCACCGACGCCCGATCGCCAATGAACGAGACCGCCATCAATGAATCGATATTCATCGTGGCGCCGCCAAGCACGTGCATCCAACTGTCGCTGGAATACAAATAGATCCTGTGGGCCGGGCCGTTCCAGGCCGACCCAGGCCCCTGGACCGTCACCGTAGTCGGGCCGCTGGGACTGATGCCCAGGTAGATGTCGGATGTCTGGTCATAGACAAACCCGTCATCGACCACGATGTCGTTCCCTGTTGCCGCCCATGCCGGCTGAGCCAACATCAACAACAGCGCCAAGGAAATCACGGCGAAACCAGGAATCATTCTATACTTACGACTATTCATACTTCCTCTCCTTATTGGAGGGCTGTCCTAAAAGCCCTCTAGTTCGTGTCTTTCGGTCTGACAGAAAAATACAATACACAGCACGAAACGACAAAATTATTCACACACAAACCAGATAATTATATTGCGGATGATTTTCTTGCTACAGATGTGTACGTCTTATCGCCCCGCCGAGAGCAAATACCTCCACCCCGGCGGCACGTTTTCACCAATGAACGCCCGATCGTGAAAGAAAAAAGGCCGCAACCTCCTAAGGCTGCGGCCTCTGTGAGCTTCCTGAAGCCCTGCGAGGTAGGCATCAGAGATCGGCCACTGTGGAGGCCGTTTCGCATCACATTATCGTCGACGACGGCGACTCAGCAGCGCCGCCCCGCCTGCCGCCAGCAACAGCACCGTCGCTGGCTCGGGAATGTTCGTAGGATCCATGCCCGTCACCACGAAGCCGTCATAGTTGCTGAGATTACTGCTGATGAAGGACAGCGTTCCGTCTTTCTCATACGTGTAGAGTTCCGGCGTGAATTGCTCCCACTGGCCTGTCGTGGAACGCTGCCAGAACACAAGGCCCTCCACGTCCTGACCCACGCCGATGTTGAGTGTAAACATGGCTTGGCTGCTGCCAATGATATCGTGCCACCAGCCGGACAGTACCGTCAGTGTGTCATCCAGCGCCCGCACCGCGTCGAGTTCCGACTGTGACATCACGCTGAACACCGTCTGGATCGTCCCTGGGGTGCTGCTCCATTCAGCGCTGTACGTCAACTGTTTTCCGGTAGCGGAGTCGGTGATAACGGCCCGATCGCCATGATTCATCGCAAACGTCTGGCCTGTGGCGCCCGCCACCGCGTCGGTGACGGTAAAGTTCCCCGTCTTCGCGTCCCATGTGCCACCAAACACTCGGACAGTACCCCCCGTGTTCGTGTACGTAATCTTGACGGGCGTATACGTGCCGTTGGCCAGATTGTTGTCGGCCATCAGGAAAATGGTTCCGCATTGCAACGTGTTTATTGTCAACTGATCGTTTCCCGTGACCTTGACACCGACTCGCCCATTTCCGTAAACATTCAGGGTCCCGATGTCCGCCGTGGCTCCGCCCGTAAACGTAAGCATGCATCGGCTTGTGCTAGTGCCCACATCCACCATGCCGGCATTCAGATACGTTCCGGCACCGTCGAAACGGGCCGCCGCCTTGCCGTGATCGGGATTGGCAGCTATCGACAAATCGTTGCCGACATACATCTTGGCGCCATCAGACACATGGACAAAGCTGCTTCTCACGAGAAGTGCATAGGCCGAGCCGTTCCATACCGTGCCAGGGCCTTTTACCGTCAACAGGCACTGGCCTTCGAAACGGCCCATGTCAAATGTGCCGGTTGGACTAAAGACCGACCCGTCGTCGATCACCATGCTCCCAACACCCGTCTTGCCCATGTACAAATCGCCCACGTCGCCTTCCTTAACAATCGCCGCCCAAGTTGGCAGGGCCGACATCATCAGCAACACCAGGATGGCCATTACGACACTCGGAACAATGTAATTTCTACGACCGTTCATGTTTCCTCTCCTTGTTATTCGAAGGTTGTCACAAAAACCTTCTAGTTCGCAGCTTTCGGCCAATAGAAAAATACGATAGACACAGCGCGAATGTTAAATTATTCACAATCAATCTGAACAATTTATTAAAATCGTCGACTCCGATGGATTCTTATAAACTGTCCGTCATATAACGTGAAGGCCGTAACAACAGGGAAAGCACGGCAAAAGTTTGTCCTGACTTTCGGCGGCTGGCATGTTGTCGCCCCGCCGAGTACAATCGTCCGCATGGCCGACGCCTCGAAACCCGTTGCCCTCGCCGATTCCATCGCCGCCATGCCCACGCGGGGCGGAGCATCCTTGCGGGGGGTGCTGTTGAAGGAGTTGCTCGTTGTCAGCCGGCGGGGGCGGAGTTATGTGTTGCGGGCGGCGTACCTGGTTGCGCTGGGCGTCTACGTCGTGGGCGTATATCTTTCGCTCGTGTCCGGCGACGGTGTCAGCAGTTACGACAGCTATCAGATGGCCCAACTGGGCAAAACCGTCACCGCGTACATTGTTTTCTTTCAGTTGGCCGGGGCGACGCTCGTGGCCGTCGCGCTGGCGAGCACCGCGCTGCACGAGGAGATCCGTCGCCGCACGCTGACAGCCCTGCTCGTCACACCCTTGAGCGACTGGCAGATCGTCGTCGGCAAGCTCCTCGGCAGGCTGATGCCGCTGCTGACGCTGGTCCTGCTGATTCTCCCGCTGCTGGGCGTGGTGCGGGTCTTCGGCGGCGTGGAGTTCACGTACCTTCTCGCGGCCACGGGGTTGACGCTTTGTTGGGCGGCGTTGGCGGGCGCGTTCACGATGTACGTTTCGTTGCGTTGTCGAGGCCCGTTCGTCACCGCCGCCACGTCGGTCGGCCTGATCGCCGTCCACTGCCTGATGACGGGTTTGATGCCGGTTTGCTGCATCATGACCATCCTGCCGGGCCTGATGGCCAATCCGTTCCTCGCGATGACGGCGTTGACGATCGATCTTCTCCATCCCGGAAGCGGCATCCTCTCCGCGTACGTGCATACGCTGTGGCCAATCCAGTGCGTCATCATGCTCGGTTTGGCGTGGCTGTTCACGTACCTGACAGGCCAGCGGCTCCGCGTTGTCGCGGCGGAACGGCTGTTCGGCGGCGAGGTCCGCGAGGCCCCGCTCTTCGACGCGACCTCGCAACAACGCGTCCTGCACGCCCTCGGATCGACGCCCGCCGTGCTCATGCCGCCGCTGCCAGCCACGGCCTCGCCGCCACCTGCGAGCATCGCGACGGCCGCCCCACCGCCATGGCCGCTCGCCTCGCCACCGCTGCCCTACTCCGCCGAAATCCCGAGGCCTGTCCCCGCGCCGCCGGGCCCGACGCGACAACCCGACCGACGCGAGACCATCCGCTCCGTCCGCGGATCGCCCGTTCTCTGGAAAGAACTCCGCCAACAACTCCACCATCGTCTGCCGAAGTGGCTGTTCCTGGCCATCATGTTCGTCATCACCGTCACGTACACCGTGCTCATCACGACGGGCGCCATCACCTCGCGAATCACGCAGGCCTACATGATGAACATCTGGCTGGGTGTCCTGCTCGTGCCGCTGCTGTTGGCCCTGTCCAACGCGCTCGCCGGCGAACGCGAAAGTCGAAGCCTCACCGCCCTGCTCACCACGCCCCTGAGCGACTGGCGAATCCTGCGCGACAAAGCCGTCGGCGCGTTCCTGACCGCCTGGCCTGGCTGGATGATCTTCGCCATCCACCTGATCATCTTCGGCCTGCTGGGCGTGCTGCATCCGCTCGGACTGGCGCTGGCGGGGCTGGCCATCCTCAGCGTGGTCGGGCTGCATCTGGGCGCGGGGTTGTGGCTGGGATCAAAACTCAAACGCCCCGCCGCCGTGCTGATGGGAAACGCCCTGCTGGCCGGCACGCTCTGGGCGGGCCTGCCGGCCGTGGCGAAACTCCTCCGCCGCGTGCTGCCATGGGACGGCTGGGACACCGTGCTCCGTTCCAACCCGTTCATGCAAATCTACGTCGCGATCAAGGGGGTCCATTGGGACCCCACAACGGCGTTCAAAACCATAATCCATTTCCAATGGCCAGGCTATGATTGGCCAGACCAGGATTTCACCTTCACCGCCCTGACCATCGTCGGCTGGTCCGCACTCTACCTCGCCGCCGCAGCCGTCATGGTCGTTCTGGCGAAACGGAATTTACGGAACGATATGCTGTAGGGTAGCGTTATTTTTACCACAGAGGCACAGAGAACCACAGAGAGAAGAGGAAAACGTCTACACTATTTCCTCTTCTCTCTGTGGTTCTCTGTGCCTCTGTGGTAAAAATAACGCTACCCTCTAGGCACGTCGTCCCCGCCGTCGCCACAGGGCCAGCGCACCGCCGGCGGCCAGCAGTGTCAGCGTGGCCGGTTCGGGGACCTCCGCCTTGACGTAATCCTTCGGCGTCAGCGCGATGCCGGCGATGCCGGTGACGTCATAGGGCGCCGTCGAGTTGAAGGCGGCTTCGACGGTGATTTGAACTCCCTTCACATTGCGAAGGATCATCTGCCAGACCAGCTCCCCCCCCGTGATGCCCCAGGCCGACGCCGTCATCGGCACCTCGAAATGTTCCCATTCCGTGGTCCCCAGCGCCGCCACGTCCGCCGCCGAGGCCACCGTGTACTTGTACGAGCCGCTCGACGTCACGAGCGTCAACACGATGGGAAGATGCTCCATAACCCCTTCGCCATACGTGAAGACCTTGAAATCGAACGCAAGGATGCCTCCGTTGTAATCCAGCAGATTGCCGACGAACTTGTCGGGAGCGACGATCGTTCCCCACCCGTCGCCCAGATCGGTGAACCGGAGATACCCGTCGTCGCCGGACGGCCCTCCCGTGCTGACCCAATCCAGTTTCACGTTATTGATCCCGGTCCAGCCGTCCAGACCCGCGGCAAAGGTGCTCTCCACCGGAACCACCGCCGCGCCCGCAGAAACCGCCGCAACGGCCAACACCATCATGAGGCTTCCAACAACCCATTTCATTTCAATTCTCCTCCACGTCCACATGAATTAATGAGTAAAACCACTCAGGATATTCCCACTATACAAGCACCCATGAGGTCCGGCAAGGGGATCGCGTCGCAACGCAGGGCGAACACGTTCCCGTGACTCGACGGTAAAATCGCATGGCCAGTTCGAGGGACCCCCTCGTTACCTCGTTAACTGGTTGACTCGTTAACTCGGGAAACGCCGCCAGTCAACGAGTTAACGAAGATGTCCCCTCAAAGAAACGGCACCTGTTCACCCCGACGCCACGAGAATGCGTTTGCCCTGAATCGCTGTGTCGAAATCTTGAACTCCCGTTATCCCTATGGTAATCTGCGTAAATTCGGAGTCTTGTATGAGCGATAAATCGTCATTGACGGCCGCTACGGCGGGATCGAAAGCCCATCCGTGGATCTGGGTGGACGAGGACGTTCTCGGTCCAGGCCAGGTGGCATGGTTTCGGCTGCGATTCGATGCCCGCCGGGGCCAGGACGTGCGGTGGACAGGCTTTGCCGACAGCATGTACACGTTGTATTTCAACGGGCGTGAAATGGGCGTCGGTCCGTGCACGGGATTGGCCGCCAAGCCGAGGCTGACGACGTGGAACCTGTCCTCGCTGATCTCCGACGGCAGCAACGTGCTGGCGTTGGAGGTGTGGTTCGACGACCCCAACTCGCCGCCGACCGACGTGGACATCATTCAAGCCGGCGTGCTGGGCTGGCTGAGCGTGGACGATCAGATCACGCCCACCGGCACGCAGTGGAAGGCCTGCCGGATCGCCCGCGCGGGGCTGGCCAGGAAAGAACGCCGCAGTTTCGCCGCCCGGCGGATCACCGTGCTGGATCTGCGAGGCCGACGCAGCGACTGGCACGAACCCTTCTTCGACGACTCCCGCTGGGCGTCGGCCGTCGTGGTCGGCCGACCCGACCCGTACGAATTGCGGCACGACCCGCTCGGGCCTCTGACGTCGACGGTCCGTCCGGTGGCCTCCCTCATCGACGCGGGCGTCGCCACCGGCGGAGGCGAGGTGCAATTCGCCGACGACGTCGCCGCCCGGATGAAATCGCAGTCACACCGCAGCCTGGTGCGGAACGTCCACCGCTTCACCGTCCTCTCCACCGAGGAACGCGAAGGGCTGGCCATCTCACTGCCCCGCCCGCACCGCCTGCCGAACCTCCAGTGGACCAACGCCAACGCCGCCCCCACAGGCCCGGTCCGCATCCCGCCCTGCGACGGCGAATTCTATCTCTGCGTCGACTTCGGCATGCAAACCAGCGGGCAGGTCTGGCTGGATATCGACTGCGCCAACACCCTCAGCGTCGACCTCGGCTACGCCGACCACCTCCGCAACGGCCGCGTCGATCCCCTGCTCCAACAGCACGCTTTCGCGGACCGCCTGATCCTCTCCAAGGGCCGGCAGTACGTCCATCTGCCGACCGATCGCGGCTTTCGCTACCTGCAAATGACCTTCAGCGGCGAGGCCACGCTGCACGAAATCTCCGTGCGCGAGCACGTCTATCCCATCGACACCCGGACACGGTTCGCGTGCAGCGACCCCACGCTCAACAGTGTGTTCGCGTTGGCCCAGACGACGGCGAGGCAGTGCTCGCTCCACTCGCACGTGGACAACGCCCGCCGCGAACGCCAGGGCTGGGGCGGGCCCGATCTCTACGCGCAGGCGCACGGCTTTTTCCACATCGCCGGCGACTTGCGGCTGACGCGGAAAATGCTCGAGGATTACGTCGATTCCTTCGACACGCACGGATTCATCCCGAATTTCTGCCCGTCGTCCATTCTGTTCCTCAAGTGGATCTCCGCGCACGACCTGTGGTTCCCTATCGTCGCGTGGGATTACATCATGTATTCCGACGACCGCGAGTTGGCCCCGCGCCTGCTGGCCGCCAGCCAGGCCGTCCTGGACTTCTACCGCCCCGACGCCAGCGGGCTGATCCTTCGCGCCCACGAAAACGCCTGCCGGTGGACCGAATGGAACATGAACTCCGCGTTCAACGCCTCGACGTGGGAGAATCTGCTGGCGATCGTCGCGTGGCGGTCCGTCTCGACCTTGCAGCGGTATCTCGGTGTGTCGGACGCCGACCAGGCCGCCGACGCCGCCAACGCGCTGGCCGCCGCCGTCAACGCCCGGCTGTGGCACGAGGAACACAACGCCCTCGCGCAGGGTACGATGGAAGACGGCAGCCTGTCGGATTTCTGTGCCCAGGTCGACAACGCCTTCGCGCTGCGGCACGACATCATCCCGCCCGACCGTGCCGAGGCGGCCTACCGATTCTGCGCCGGACGCAGCGGCACGTGGCCGACCTCGCGCAGCGGCTGGCAGGGCTACGGCCAAGGCGAACGCGTCCGCTACGACCCGCGAAAGCCCGTCGTCGCGGGCACGCCCTTCACCAGTTCCCTGTGCGCCCAGACCATCGCGCACCTCGGCTCGCCCGCCGAGGTCGTCCAGTATCTGCGGTACAACTTCGGCGCCATGATCGACGAAGGCGAAGGCGGGCTGTGGGAGATGTGGCCGATTTTCATGCGCGAGGACGTGGCCTCGACGTGCTTCAGCCAGGGGTACGGCATCCACATCGCGGCGACGCTGATTGGCGACGTGCTGGGGCTGCGTTTCGCCTCGCCGGGCGGTCGCGAGCTGACCTTCACGCCGCGGAACACCGGCCTGGCGTGGATCGAGGGCGAGGTGCAGACCGTTCACGGCATCGCGCACGTCCGCCGCGAGGGCGCGAAATTCCAGTACAATCTCCCCGCCGGCGTGACGCTGCGGATCATCACGGGCCCGGCGAAATCCGACCAGAAAATCACCGGCCAAGGCGTGGTAACCGTCCATGACCGACGTGCAAGCGACAGGCGATAGCGATAGTGCGTTCATGGCCGCCGCGTTGGCGTGTGCGGCCTTGGGTCGCGGGCACGTCGAACCGAACCCGATGGTCGGCGCGGTGTTGGTACGCGACGGGCGGGAGATCTCCCGCGGGTTTCATCGGCGATTCGGCGGGCATCACGCGGAGGTGGAGGCCGTGCTCGCCGCCCGCGCCGCCGGGACCGACCTGCGCGGCGCGACGCTCTATGTCACGCTCGAGCCGTGCTGCCACACCAACAAAAAAACACCCCCCTGCGCGCCGATGCTCGCGGGGCTGGGCCTGCGACGCGTCGTCGTCGCGATGGAGGATCCCGACCCCAACGTGCGAGGCCGCGGATTGGCCATGCTTCGCGACGCGGGCGTGGCGATAACAACCGGCGTGTGCGAAGCGGCCGCGAAAACTCTGTTGCGTGCGTACGTCAAACTGCGAACGCAGGGCAGGCCGTGGGTGATCTGTAAATGGGCGCAGACCGCCGACGGCTATCTCGCGCTGCCGCCGTCGGCGGGGCGATGGATCAGCGGCGAGGCGTCGCGGCGGGACGTCCACCGCCTGCGGGGCCTGTGCGACGCGATCCTCGTCGGCGTGGGCACGGTGCTCGCCGACGACCCCCTGCTCAACAACCGCTCCGGCGAAGGCAAACAGCCAACCCGCATCGTGCTGGACACCCATCTCCGCACGCCGCCAACCAGCCGACTCGTCCAGACCGCCCGCGAGTTCCCGCTGATGATCGTCACACAAGCACACAACGCGGGCGAGACGCCCGCGCCACGTAGCACGGGCGTCCCGCCCGTGAGTCGCATGGGCGTCTCGCCCATGCAACCGCAGCCGATCAGCGAAACGTTCCTGATGCAAGCCGACGCGCTCCGCAACGCCGGCGTGGAACTCCTCGAACTGTCCACCGACGACAGCTTCGGTGGCAAAATCCACCTCCCCGCCCTGCTGGACGAACTGGGCCGGCGACGCATGACGTACCTGCTCGTCGAAGGCGGACACCGCGTGCTGCAACGTTTCCTCCACGCCGGCCTGGCGGACGAAATGCGAACGTACACCTCGCCACGAACCCTCCGCGACGAGTTCCTGTCCGAAGCCCTCGCCACGCTGCCGCACATGGACACACGGGAATTTCCGTCGCCAGGCATGGACTTGGAAGTCAGCCAGCCGCTCGGCGAGGATACGCTGCGCGGCTACGCGCGGGCAGCCGCGACCGTCCGTTCAGGCGAGGACAAGCGAAAACATGGCGAAGATGACGGCGGCGTTACTCGTCTGACAGGCAACGAATTAGGCGATGGCCTGGTGTTCGACCGGCTTTTGGAGGAAGCACGGAAGTACGCCAGAACGAATTTTTTCGACAAAAAAGTGGCCATCGAGTCCGAAGGCGTTGAGGTTCTGGTTGCGATGAGTGGGATCAAACACACGCTGACAGCCGCTAAAACGAATGAGGATATCTATGCGGTTATCGCATTGCCTCAACTTCTACAGCGTGCCGTCAAGACAGGAGAATCGCCCGACAAACGCAACCGGAATAACGTCGTTGCCGTTGAGCGATATCGGGCTCCGCTCCGCATTGGCGACAATACGTACATGGCCGAGATGATTGTGAGAGTGGAGAAAAAAAGCACGAGAATGCTGGGCCATCTTCGCGTGTTCCACCACCAAGAACTGAAGGGCCTGTAGATCGTCGACCCACAAGCCCTTCCCGAAGCCGGGCACGCATATACGGTAGACATGAGCAGCCGCTCAAGCTATCCCGAGTCATTGCCCGGCTTCATAAACATTATCGGCTTCTACTCGGAAAAAATCAAGCCCGCACGGTCGTTTTCTTCCGCCGGGACGTTAGACTTTATAGATCGGGAAACCACCTATGACAAACCGAGTGACGTTTTTCGTGGCGTTGGGGGCGGGCTGGTTGGTGTGTGTCGCGTTTTTCGTCGCGCGGGCGGAAACGCCGCCGGTCGCCGCGACAACTTCTACGCCGACCTCCGCACCGACGTCGCTGCCCTCGGCGGAAGCGGCGCGTATTGCGGAGTGGGTGGTGCAGTTGGGCGACGGCCGGGCCACCCGGCGGGAGCAGGCGTCGAAAGCGTTGGCCGACATCGGCCTGCCGGCGCTGCCGGCCCTTCGCGTCGCCACCACCCACCGAGACCCCGAAGTCGCCGCCCGCGCCTCCCTCCTGATCACCTCCATCCGCGCCGCCGCCATCGACGACTGCCTGCTCTGGAAAACCGAACTCCCCGTCAGCGTCTGGGGACACCGGGACACCCTCATCAACGACGAGCTGCTCTTCCTCCCAGGCCGTAACCAAACCGTCTTCGCCGTCAAACGAACCGACGGCAGCGTCGTGTGGGAATACCAAGCCGACCACATGAACTCCCCGCGCCTGGAACTAGCCGGCAACACGCTGATCTGTAGTTCCTCGTCAGGGTTCTGTCCCATCACGGCCCTGGACGCGGCCACGGGAAAGGAACGTTGGCAGACCGAAGACCGTTACTTTCCCTACGACGCGGGGACGACGCATCTCCTCGTCGGGCAGGGCGACAATCTTCAGACGCTCATCGGCCTGTCGCTGGAGGACGGCACGGTCGCGTGGCGGCTGGATGTACCGGAGTTGTTCGGCAGCCAGTACGGCGGAATGCACAGCAGCGTGCTCACGAAGGACGCGTATCGGTTGACTTCCTATCACGGGGAGAACGCGAAGTCGGTCTCGTGGGGCATGGCGGCGGTCGACCCGGCCACCGGCGAAAAACAGTGGCTGCTGACCGGTCCGGCCGGCCCGAACTACGTCCGCGGCGGAGTCGGCGACTATCTGTACACCTTCACGCCGGACCCGAACACGCAAACGCCAGCCGCCACGGTATACAGCCTGAAAACCGGAAAAAAACTGGAGAAAGGCCCGTACACGGTTGACGTCAAGGCCCTCACCGGCCACGGCGTTCTTGTCACGGACAAGATTCTGCTGAGCACCGCGTACGCCGGACTGGTCGCGTACGATCTCGCCAGCGGCAAGGAACTGTGGCGGTACGCGCCGTACGGTGATCTCGACTTTTCCGTCAAACTCGACGGTCGAAAAATGCCTGTCGAGGACATCAAACGGACGCGGGCGCAACTGCGGGCATCGCACAGCTACGCCGTCATCACCAACATCACGGTGTGCGACGGCGAGGTGATTTTTCCCGTCGGTGACGGCCTGCTGGCGCTGGATCTCGCCACGGGCAAGCCGCTGTGGAAATACCCGGCTGAGGAGTTCGTCGGCGGCGCGATGGTCGTGCGGGACGGCGTCGCCTACTTCAAAGCCGGCGGCGGCCAACTCGGAAACTTCCGTGGCGAGACCATCATCCAAGGCGCCGAAAAAACCCACCTCTACGCCCTGGACCTGGCCAAGGCGAGGCAACTGGGCATGCCCTGAACAGGGAAACGCATGTGCGTCATCCGGTTTTTCGTGTGACCTTATATTCAGGCGCCTGAATAGGAATCCTGTGCAATCAGAAGAAGTGTACATGCATTTGCCCTGTGAATTCCGCGTATCCCTCTCCGCGCCCTCTGTGTCTTGTGATAAGATAGTTTTCCCGAAAGGAGCGGCGAATGCGTAACGGTAAACCCCTGCGGTTTGCGGTGATTGGGTGCGGCGTGGTGAGTGAGTATGGACACTTGCCGACGATATCGGCCCTGGCGGGCAAGGCCGAACTGGTGGCCGTGGCGGATGTGGACGAGACGGCCCTGGGCAAGGCGAAGGCGGTGTATCCGCATGCGAAGGCGTGCACGGATTATCGCCAGGCGCTTCGCGAAAACGTGGATGTCGTCACCGTCGCGACGCGGACCGACACACACGTGGAGATCGCGTTGGCGGCCTTCGACGTCGGGGCGCACGTCATGCTCGAAAAACCGCCCGCCACCACGCTCGCCGACGCCCAGCGGCTGCTGGACGCCCAACGCCAGCACGCCGGCAGAATCTGCGCCGTGAATTTCATCCTGCGATATCACACGGGCAACCGGCAGATCAAGCAGTGGATCGACGCCGGCGAGATCGGCCGCGTCAGGGCCATCCATATCGTCGACGCCTGGTTCGGCGCCGACCACCGGGGCCGATTCGTCGATCGCGCCGCCCGAATCCTCAAGGACGACGGCAGCGTCATCGTCGCCGAGGGCATCCACCAGGCCGACCTGATCCGCTGGCTGGGCGGCAGCGACTTCGGCGCCATCCACTGCCTCGGCACCTGCGTCCATCACGGCCCGCACCAGGATTACCAGGTGCTCACCAGCCTCCTCCGCAACGGCGTCGTCGCCAGCCTCGAAAGCAGTTGGGCCTACGCGGTCAAGTCCAAGGACGGCGCGCTGGACCGCCAGGTCGACGTCATCGGCGAAGAGGGCGCCATCAAGTGGAACGAGTCCCTCGGCAAAATCACCCTGCTGGGCCGCGACAAAACCGTCGAAACCCAGGCCGCCGACGATAAACATTTCCACGACATCTACGAGGATCTCCTCGCGTCCATCCACGCCGGCAACCCCGTCGCCAACCTGCCCACGCTCGAAGACAGCGTCCACGCCATGGCCGCCGTCACCCGAGCCCACCAGGCGGCCTACGGCGACGGCGTGGCGTGACGGACTATCGCTTCATAACGGCCCTTTTTCTCAAAAAGTGACAAGCGACAAGTGACAAGCGACTAGAGAAGGAATCTCTGGTCTTTCAAAGCGTTTGTTCCGTATAAAAACACCTGAAAACCAAGCCGATTCCTTCTCTTGTCACTTGTCGCTTGTCGCTTGTCACTGGCCGCCGTACACTACGCCCATGAACACAACCTTCGACTTCAACCCGCGTGACAGCCGGTTTGCCGATTCCGCCCGACGCCTTCGCAACGCGTTCGACCGCGTGAGCGGCGCCGCCGTTCCCGTGGTCGAGCCGGGCGGGTATGCGCGAAAATTTTCCACCAAGCAGCGGCTGGAGGATTTCGAAAAGATGGCCGTCGACGCGGTCGGCTGGGCCAACGCCCAGGCCGCCAACGGCAGTGACTGGCTGCCGTTCCTCGACACCTTCGTCGACGTCGTGATGATCGCCGAGGCGTTCGGCTGCGAGGTCGTCTACACCGAAGGCGCCGACCCGTGGTGCACCGCCGCCCTGCCGGACATCTCCGGCGTATGGAATCTCAAGCCCGCCCCGCTGGGCACGAGCTACATGGTCCGCCGGCTCAACGAATGGGTGGACTACGCCCAGCGCCATCTCGGCACCGACGTGCCCCTCTGGACCGTCGACGTCCAAAGCCCCTTCTCCGTGGCCGCCCACATCGTCGAACCCACCGAGTTGATGATGGCCTGCGTCACCGACCCCAAGGCCGTCCACCACCTCGTCAACATGGTGGCGGAATATTCCATCCAGCAGATGCAGCAGCACATCCAACAGATGGAGCATCCGAATTTCCCAGGGCGAAATTACCCGAGCATCAGCGACAACATCGGCATCTGCATCGCCGACGACACGCCGCTGATCATGCTCAGCCCGGAGATGTATCGCGAATTCGCGCTGCCGTACAACAGCATGGTCAGCCGGGCACTGGGCGGCTGCCACATCCACTCCTGCGGCAACTACAGCCACAACATGGACAACCTGCTGCGGATCGACGGCGTGCGGTCGGTGCAGTTCCACGCCGGCGAAGGCGAGTACCCGCTGCCGCGAAACGCCACCGACGACGCAGCCGTCAACCGCGCCCGCCGCAACATGACCTGCCTCGTCGACGTCAACGACATCAGCCGCGGCGACGCCTGGCGAGGCCGGGCGAGAGAACACTACACCCACTACGTCCTGGACCGCCTCTTCACCGGCGACACCACAGGCCACATCTTCCAACCCCCCGGCGGCGGCAACGTCCCCGCCTGCCAGGAAGCCGTCGCCTGGACGCGGCAGGAACTCGCAAAACGCGGAGCGAAAGTGGAGTAGAAAACCGTTTCACGCTGGCTCGCCTTTTTACGGTGTAGGACATTGGAGACAATCGATCGGCCTCCCCGGTCTCGCGATGGAGTGCCGGTACAACGCCGTAAACCACACACGCATAACGCCACAGTCTGGGCTTTCGTCATTGATTCGGAATTCGGGCTTCGTCATTCGGGTTTTAGACTCCACCGACAAACGTGACGTACCCCCTGAGGACGTGACCGTTCGATTTTCTTCCTTGCTAGGCCGCTTGTTGAGATGGATAATAAACCCATTGAGCATTCGTTTCGAAGGCCACCAACAGGAGACGACAACGCGAGTATAATGTAGTGACATAACATCACGCCGACAACATCGGCGTCACGACTCGGGCATTTTACCTGTGAGTCTGTTCGGAGATTTTCGGACAGGCTCGGAAACCGCCAAATTTCATTGTCAAAAGATGACCGAGAACCGGGACGCGCTCCCCTAGGGGGCGTGGCTCGTTCTCGCGTTTTTGACGGGCCTTGGCGGGCCTCAGGTAAGCGCGTGGCGGGCGGCCCCCGATTTTTTTCCCTCCTCCCTCCCTACACGCAACACATTTTGTGAACGGATTGGATACGACTTTGCCCGAGTCCGGCACCGTGCCGGATTCGGGCTTTTTTATTTTCGTTTTGATTTTCCCCAACAAAAAATCGAGGTAATCCATGGAAACCGTCAACGTTACGGACGTTCCCAAACGGCGGGCGACACCAGCCGCGTTTTCCGTTGCCGTCGAAGCCTGTCTCTGCGGCGTCTTCATATTGTCCATGGTGGTTGGCATGGTTCGGTTCGTGAACCCGCCGCTCACCGGGGTATGGAGCGGCGAAGTGGAACGCGGCGATTCTGGAAACACCTCCCAATACAAATTGCTCTTGAATCATGATGGGACATTCGAACTTCTTAACGCGACGGAGTTGCTCCTGGTCAGCCGAGGCCGATACGACATGGCCAAAGAAACCCAAGGCATACAGCACATTCGGCTTCTCGTGAAGGACTATGAGATCACGCATGCCATACCGACGAAATGCGCTCTCATCGATCGAAAACTGATCGTGTATACGGAAATGGTCGCCCGCGTTGAGTCGGAGTCGCCAGCGGTCGTCCACTACCACGAGGAATCGGTTTACCGCAAAGACATGGATTCGGCATCGTATTTTTGCATCGCTTCTCTCTGCTGCTCCTTCCTGGGATTGGTGGCATGGCGCGTGAGAAAAAAGCGCATAACTGACAAACAGAACGCCGCAAGGAAACATGAAGAGAAGAACGTTATTGTTACTCCCGTTTGATCACCTCAACGTCCGCGCCGAAGCTGTTCAGCGCCGCCAGTCGATTCGTGGGCATGGTCGCGTCGATGACGGCGGTGCTTTCCTCGTAGGTTTGCCGCTCGACCTGCGCGTGTTGGGCGATGTATTGCATCAGTTTCCCGTTGCGGCAGTTGGCGCGCAGGGTCACGCGGACCGTGCCGCCGCCGCTGCGTTGGAGGACCGTCGACAGCAGGGCGTCGGCGCCCGCGCCGGTGGCGGCGGAGAGGAACATCGCGCCCGGATACTTCTGCCGCAAAATCGTGTACGTCGTGGGGTCGACGATGCGGTCGGTTTTATTCAGCACCAGCAGCACGTTGGCGCGGTTGATCTTCAGTTCATCCAGCACGGACTCGACGGCTTCGATCTGCATGTCCACGCGTTCGTGCGACGCGTCGGCGACGTGCAGCAGCAAATCACCGTGGACGGCCTCCTCGAGCGTGGCGCGGAAACTGGCCACCAGATGGTGCGGCAGGTCGCGGATGAAGCCCACCGTGTCCGAGAGCAGCACGCTCTGGCCTTCGCCGACGTTCCACCGCCGCGTCTTCGTGTCCAGCGTGGCGAAGAGTTTGTCGGCCGCGTACGTCTGGGCGCCCGTCAGCAGATTCATCAGCGTGCTCTTGCCCGCGTTGGTGTAGCCGACGAGGCAGACGCCGAAGGTGTCCTTGCGGCTTTTGACGGTCCGCACTTTCCGCTGCTGGATTTCGCGGAGTTCCCGCTTGAGCGCGCTAACGCGTTTCTGGACGAGTCGGCGGTCGATTTCGAGCTGCTTTTCGCCGGGCCCGCGCGTGCCGATGCCGCCGACCGACCCCGCGCCGGTGGATCCGCCTCCGGCGAGGCGTTCGAGGTGCGTCCACATTCGCCGCAGCCGGGGGTAGGTATATTCGAGCTGGGCCAGTTCGACCTGGAGGCGGGACTCGCTGGTGCGGGCATGGGCGGCGAAGATGTCGAGAATCAGCTCGCTGCGGTCGATGACTTTTCGCTTGGTGATTTCCTCAAGGTCGCGGATTTGGTTCGGCGACAGATCGTTGTCGAAGATGATCGTGTCGACGTCGTTCTGGTCGCAGCGCAGGGCGATTTCCTGGGCCTTGCCCGTGCCGATGTACAGCGCAGGGCTGACGTCCTGCCGTTTGGCGACCATTTCATCGACGACGACGGCCTTGACCGTCTTGGCCAGACTCCGCAGTTCGTCGAGCGGGTCGTTGGGGTTGGCCTTGCTTTTGGGCAGCATCACGCCCACCAGCAGCACGCGCTCGTGCTGGACCGTTTCATTGTCACTTCGTAGGGTTTCTTCCATTCCTATCCTTTATCCACATACCGCTGCAACGACAGCTTCAAGTTCCCGCGTGCCCGGCTAAGGAGGCTTTTGACGGCCATGGTGGTGCAGTCGAGGATGTCGGCGATTTCTTCGTAGCTCTTTTGTTCGTATTTATTGAGGATGATGGCGACTTTCTGGTTTTCGGGCAGTTGGTCGATGGCCGCGGAGACGTGCTCTCGCAGTTCGGCGGCATCCAGTTGGATGTACGGGGGTTCGTGATGCGTGTCGGGGATTTCCTGGGAGAAATCTTCGCCGTCGTTTCCCTCGGCCTTGATCTGGCGGATCTGCCCTTTTTTTCGCGACCGCAGCACGTTGAAGCACAGATTGGCCGTGATGCGATACAGCCAGGTGCTGAACTTGGCGGTCGGCTGATATCGGCCGACGGTGCGGTAGATTCGCAGGAAGACCTCCTGCGTGAGGTCCTCGACCTGCCCGGCGTCGCCGAGGAACCGGAAGACCAGCGCGTGCACCTTGGCGGTGTTCCGCTCGACGAGTTCCTCGAACGCGTTGGGGTCGCCGGCGCGGAACCGCAGCATGATCTGCACGTCTTCATCCTGCTGCGCCCAGGGGGCGAGCTTGATGCGGCTGTCCTTGTTATGCCACGGTTCAGAAATAACATCTCCTCCGCGTTCAGGCCACCGGTGCAGTATAGCGAAAATCCCCGTGCCGGAGGTAGGGTTTTTCCATTCTCGCGGCACGGAGGGATGCACATCCTGTTTGTGGGTGGAAAATCGTGGCGGAAATCCAAATGACGAAGCCCGAATGTCGAATCAATGACCAAAACCCAATGACGAATGGTTTTTCGTCTGCCTTATCGTGCGGCGGGCAAGTCAATCGCCATTGGGGCTTCGTCATTGTTTCGGAATTCGGGTTTCGTCATTCGGGCTTGGCGATGGTTCCGCCCACAAACGTGATGCGTACTCTCACGTCCTCACGTCACGAGAATCGAAAGACCCTGTTGCACATCCGTCCCCGCCGCATACAATGGGCCGATTCCGCGTTACTATCGAGGTGACCGTGACAGAACGATTTCATATTCACGAGCTTCCCAACGGCCTGACGTTGCTGGGCCAGCCGATGGACGGCGTGTCGTCGGCGTCGATGTCGGTCCTGATCCCCATGGGCGCCGCCCACGACCCCGCCGACGCTGCCGGGGCCGCCGCCGTCACGGCGGAGTGGCTCATCCGAGGCGCCGGCGACCGCAACAGCCGACAACTCAACGACGCCCTCGACGCGCTCGGCTGCCAACACGACGAAAGCGCCCAGGGCGAACACCTGCACGTCTCCACCGCGCAACTGGGCCGAAACCTCCCCGATATCCTCGCCATCGTCGCGGACATGCTCCGCAGGCCGAGGCTGGAAGACGACACCTTCGACCCCTGCCGGCAACTCATCCTCCAGGATCTCGAAACCCTCGAGGACGAGCCCGCCCGCAAGTGCAACATCCTGCTTCGCGAACGATTTTACCCGCACCCGCTGGGGCGAAACGTGCTCGGCCACGCCGACTGCCTCGCCGTCATGCAGCCGGCCGACGTGCGTCGCCACGCCCGTGCCGCCATGACGCCCGCCAAGGCCATCCTCGCCGTCGCCGGCAACATCGACTGGGACCGCTTCGTCAGCCTCGCCACGCAACTTTTCGGCGATTGGCAGGCCGCCCCCGCCAAGCCCGTCGACATCGCCGCCCAGCCACGCGGCGAAACACATATTCAAAAGGACACCGCCCAGACGCACATCGCGATGGCCCACGCCAGCGTCACCGTGCGACACCCGATGTACTACGCAGCCCGCGTCGCCGAAATCGTCCTCTCCGGAGGCATGAGCAGCCGGCTGTTCACCGAAGTCCGCGAAAAGCGAGGCCTTGTCTACGGTGTCTCCAGCCGATACCACAGCCTCAAGGACTACGCGGGCATGTTCACCTACGCCGGCACGCGCCCGGAGGTCGCCCAAACCACCTTCGACGTGACCGTGGGCGAAATCCGACGACTCGCCGAAGGCGTCACCGCCGACGAGATGGCCCGCGCCCGCACGCAGCTCAAAGCCGCCCTCATCATGCAGGGCGAATCCACCGGAGCCCGCGCCGGCGCCATCGCCGCCGACTACTACCACCTCGGCCGACTGCGAAGCCTCGACGAAATCGCCGCCGCCATCGAACACGTCACCGCCGACGAAGTCGCCGAATACCAAAAAGCGTTCCCGCCAGACAACCTCACGGTTCTCGTGCTCGGACCCGAGCCGGTGGAGATAGTCACAAGCCACTAGCCACAAGACACCAGGTAAGGAACGACGACGGCAAAAAAACAACAACAGCGGGCCAAAATGGACAATGTGACGACGATCAGGATCGTATGACTCACAACAAAACTGGCCATACCTTGTGGCTAGTGGCTGGTGGCTTGTGGCTCTTGCCCACCAGACGTTGTGTAAGGAAAAACCAATGAATTTCCACGAAATCACGCTCGATAACGGTTTGCGGATCATCGCGGAGGTCAACCCGGCCGCCCAGAGCATGGCCGCGGGGTTTTTCGTCCGCACAGGGTCGCGCGACGAAACGCCCGGCGTCGCGGGCGTCAGCCATTTCCTCGAACACATGATGTTCAAGGGCACCGCCAAACGATCCGCCGCCGACGTCAACCTCGAGTTCGACAACATGGGCGCCAACTACAACGCCTTCACCTCCGAGGAATCCACCGTCTACTACGGCGCCGTCCTGCCCGAATTCCAGGACCGACTCATGGACCTGCTGTGCGACATGCTTCGGCCGGCCCTGCGGCAAGAGGACTTCGACGTCGAAAAAAACGTCATCCTCGAAGAAATCGCCCTCTACGACGATCAGCCGAGATTCCGCGTATACGACGGCCTGATGGGCCACTTCTTCCACAGCCATCCGCTGGGACAAAGCATCCTCGGCTCGCGGCAGTCGATCGGTGAACTTCAGCGCGATCAGATGAAAGCGTACTTCGATGCCCGCTACGCGGCGGACAACATCACCGTCGTCACGGTAGGCCACGTCGACCTCGACGCGTTCGTGAAAAAAGTCCACGCCCTGTGCAGCCCGTGGAAGCCCAGCCAGGCCGGCCGAGCGACGCCGCCCCAACCGTCGCCGGTGGGCGTGAAAATCCTCCACGACGAAAAAATCGTCCGCGAACACCTCGGCCTGATGAGCCCCGCCCCCACCGCGCAGGCCGACAACATCCACGCCGCGCAACTGCTCGCCGCCATCCTCGGCGACAGCACGGGAAGCCGACTCTACTACGCCCTCGTCGAACCCGCCCTCGTCGACGAAGCCTCCATGACCTACGACGCCCTCGACCAGGCCGGCGGATTCATGACCTTCCTCTCCACCGACCCCGACCGCGCCGCACGCGTCCTCGAAATCGCCCACACGGAATTCCGCCGATTCATGGCCGAGGGCCCCACCGACGCCGAATTGGCCGCCGCCAAAAACAAACTCGCCTCCGCCGCCACGCTCAAAGGCGAACTCCCCATGGGACGGCTCACCGCGGTCGGATTCGACTGGGTATACCGCCACGAATACCTGCCGCTCCCCCAACGCATCGAACACATGTTCGCCGTGACAGGCCAACAAATCCACGAACTGGCCAACACCTTCGACCTGACAAAAACCGCCTGCCTGGCCCTGGGCCCGCTGGAGAACATCTAGAGCGGTTCCAGCTTGCATGGTGACTGCTGGCCGTCGCCGAGGACGAGCCAGGCCAGGAGGCCGAAGCAGCCGATGCATCGCATCGGCGATGCAGGCCGACGCCGCCTGGCGACGCCGCAGGCAGGCCAGCAGGCACCATGCAAGCTGGAACCGCTCTAGGGTTTATTGCGGCGCCGGCGGCAGTTCCGCCAGGTTTTGTCGGATGGTTTGGTAGAGTGTGTTCGTCCACTCCGGCGTGGGCGGCATGGTGGCGGGCAAGTCGCGGACGCGGAAATCCACGGGCGTCAGGATGATCGAACAATTTTTGATGCCCGTGTCGGCGGCGAGGATGAAGAGTTCCTCGGCCACGTCGTCGCCCATGGCGAGGCAGCCGATGGACGCGGTGCCGCCGTGGATCATGATGTCGCCTCCGAGGTTTCGTCGGCCGTCGGCGGTGCCCATGCGGCGGTCGAACGCGTTGGGGTAGCTCACGCGGAGCGAGAGGTGGAAGCGGCTGTTGGGGTTGAGCGACTCGACGTCGTAGATCCCTTCGGGCACCTGCCGGTCGCCCTCGCGGAGTTTAGGCCCGAGCGTGCCGCTGGCGCCGAGGATCGGGTAGGTCACGATCCATCGGAACGGCTGATCCGTGGCCGCCCGTCCCCAGACCTCCAGTTTCGCCGTGTCCTTGATGCCGACGAAGAGGACCTCCTTCGGCGGATAGTCCAGCCCCGCCTGACGAAAAGGCCCCGCCAGCCGCCCCCTCGCCGCCGCCCCGTACTGTTCCACGCGCTGCACCACCGTCGCCTTGCCGCCCCGCGCGGGATCTGTAACGTCTGGTGAATTAAAACGCACGAAATACACGAGAATTCCCAACAATAATAGGATCAGGACGAGACCGGCCGCTTGGGTGTACGGATTGCGGGACATGTCAATCTTTCGAGTATACGAATAACATTTCGCGATGGCTTTGCCTGTTTGCGCTGTAGAACGGTGTGAGCGAAAGAATATTCTTTCGCTCACACCGTTCTACAGCGCAAACAGGCAAAGCCATATCCGTGTCACTCTTTTTCCGGTTGTTTTTCCGATGGTTCCCGCACAAAGATTGCCGTGCGGGCTTCGGTTTTGTTGCCGTCTTTGTCGGTGGCGACGGCGGACAGGCCATGCCAGACGCCCGGTTTGGCCTTCGACGCGTCCCAGACGGCCTCGAAGCCGCATTCGGTTTTCTTCACGCCCTCCAGCGCGACGCCGCCGACAAAGATGTCCACTTTCACGTCTTCGACGAGGGTGTTGCTGGCCGCGGCCACCACCACGTTCACCTTGCCGCGGACGTGCGCGTCGGTCAACGGTGAGGCGAATGCGCACGTCACGCCTTTGATGAAATGTCGTTTGCCGTCTTTCATCGGCGCGATGCGCACCACCGCTTCGCCCGGCTTGAGCGTGAGCGGTCCGCCGGTGTACTTGTCGGCCCGCAACGTCATGCCGTGCACGCGATGCACGACATACGTGGCACTGGCGCGTATGCCCATCCGCGAGATGACGCGATCCTCGGCATCCACCGTGACATCATCCGTGGCGTCAGCGGATGGAAACGGCAGGTTGTCAATCGTCCGCACACCGTTCGTCATATTAATCGCGATCACCATCTCGCCGTCCTTGCCTTTTCGCGCGCCGGTGAAGATGCCTTCGCCAAGGTATGGCGCGTGGGTTTGTGGCAGGAGCATGTAGGGTTCGAGGTTTTCGATCAGCCGGAACGCGGCGGCCATGGACAGCCAGCGGTCCGTGCCCGCTTCGAACGGGTGGGCGCCGGTCTGGAGTTCGGCCTCGCTGCCGGGCTTGTTCATCCGCCGTTCGTCGCGCCAACCCTGGTAGTCGAAGCTGTAGACCCGCACGCCCGCCATGCCGGCGGCGGGGGCGTACATCAGGATCGTGCTATTGGTGGGCGTGGCGGGCTGGCCCGGCGGACAAAGCGAGAGGTCCTGGCCGGGCACGTACTGCGAACCTTCGCCGCGCTTCTTGTAGAACGGCCCGCATCCGCTGGCGAGCAGGAGCATGGGCTTGTCGCGCTGAAGGCCGTAGAGGCGGTCGTCGACGCAGCGGCGGAGGGCGTCGAGTTCCTGCGGATGGCTGCCGCCGGTGTTGTACGCGCGTCGCCAGGCGAGGATGTCCCAGAAGAGCGTCGCGTAATCGCTGAACCGCGGGTCGCCCATCCACGCCGAGGAGGCCTGGTGCGAGCTGATCCCGCCGATCGGCCAGGTGATGCCGGGGCGGCCCTTGACTCCGTTGATCGTCTTCATCAATCGGAGGAAGGCGTCGTCCTTGAACGGAAACTCGCCTCTATCCCATCGGCCGTCGGTGGGCACGGGCGTGTCGCCCCAGAGGAAGGAGACCTCGTCGATCATCTCGATGCCGACGACGCGTTTGGAGTCCGCGGCGGCCTGGAAGGCAGCCTGGACGGCCTTGGGTCCCCATTCGAGGTTGATGCTTCCGTTCATTTCGTTGCGTGTGCGTGCGACGTCGTCGCCGTGCAGCAGCATCGGCATGTCCAGTTTTTCGCTCAAGGCGAGTTGTGCATCCCAGCGGGATTTCCAGCCGGGGAACCACTCGTCAAAACTTTTCGCGCCGCCGTCAGCAGGGTTGTTGTAGAGTCCGCCGCTGAGGACGTTGAGGCCGGCGGCCCTGACGGCTTCGGGCAGGCCCGGCGTGCGGTCGATTTCGTGGGGTTCGAGCGTGAACATCGTGCGGACCCACAGCGATTTTTTCGGGTCGTATTCGGTCAGAATCGAGCCGTCGCGGCCAAAATGCGCGAACCCGTGCGGCTTGTCGACGATGATCGTAATTTTTTTCTCGGTCGAGCCGTCCAGGAACGGACCCGTGATGGTGAGTGTCGTGACGCCCGGCGCGACGGCGGTAACGTCGCGCTTGTCGTCGATGGTGGCGACGGCCGTGTCGGCGATGGGGCCGCAGGAGGACATGACGTTGCCTCCCTTGTCGTTAAAGACGGCAACCGGATTCAAGTTGATGCTCTCGCCGGGCGCGAGATAGACGCGGTTGAACCTGGGCTCGAGGTACGGTAACGGCGGTTCATTCTCCGTGACGAACATCCGCCGGAGCATGGCGCAGGTGGGGACGTCTTTTTTGAACGCGGCCACCTGGACGAACAGTTCGTGCGGGCCGTTGGGCAGGCGGGCGGTGTCGAGTTCGACCTCGATCTCGGCGGCGCCGAATTTGTGCGTGTGCTGCACGCCGTCGATGAAGACCATGATGGATTCGATGGCCTTGTCGGGGTGCTGGCCGGCGGCTTGGTTGGCTTCGCGGTCGGCATCGGTCATGGTTCGCTCGGCGTGGAGTTTCAGTTTGACGACGCCGGTGAGCGGCTTGGACAAATCCGCGCCGCTGACGGTGACGCGCCCGCCGAAGCCGTTGTCGATCCGCATCGCGACGGGCTTGCTCGTGGCGACGGTTTCGCCCTTGCCGTTGACGACGACGGCCTCCAGCACGGCATCGGTGTCCCACACGTACGCGGTGTGCCACGCGAACGTAAACGGCGGTTGCATGATGGGGCCGCACAATGGCGCGCCGTCGAGGACAAACTGCACGCCGCCGCCTTCGGGCAGTTCGCCGTCGAGTTTCGCCTCCATCGCGACCGGCCCCTTGATCGTGCCCGCCTTGGGCGAGACGATGGAGACGGTCGGTGGATCATTATCCGGGTTTCTTCGCTCCAGGGCGTGGAACGAAGACGAACAGGCGACCGTCACAACCAAGGCCACCGCAATACTCGAACGTTTCATCGGAAGTCTCCTTGAAATGTATTGTGCCGTGGGACCAAGTGTTTTTTACCACAGAGACACAGAGAAAAGAAGGTGCTCGTGCTTGTCGTGCTCGCAAAATGTTTTCAACGACTTGGCCTTTTTGTGTTGCAGGGTATTGACAATAACAGGGTGCTCCCCGGTCTCGCGTGGACGTGTTGGCACGTAGCCGCGACGGGGCGGCCGACCATTGGGTATTCATGCAACAAGGCTACCGTCTGAAATCCAGCTCACTCTCGTTTGCCGAGTTGGTGGTCGATGACGAGGAGGGCGGCGTTGTTGTCGCCGGCGAGTTTGAGTTGTTCGACGTTTCGGGTGGCGGAGGCTTCTTCTTCGACCTGGTGGATGAGGAACCACTGGAGGAACGCGCCGGCGGCGTGGTCTTTTTCGGCGGCGGCCAGCGTGTGGAGGTCGTTAACGGCGGCGGTGGTTTTTTGTTCGTGCTTCAGCGCGGTCTCGAAGGCGGCCAGCGGCAGCGGCCACTCGAACGGCGGGGCCTCGACCGCGCCGATTTTCACCTGCCCGCCTCGATCGACGAGGTAGTGGAAAAATTTCATCGCGTGCGCGCGTTCTTCCCCGGCCTGGGCGTGCATCCACCGCGCCATGCCGGACAACCCGGCGGATTCGAAACTGGCGGCCATCGACAGATACAGATTCGACGAAAACATCTCATGAACAAGCTGCCGATTGAACGCGTCCTGTAGCCGCTGGCTGATCATACGAACTCCTTGGTTCCCATTACTTTTTATATACGCCAATCGCGATACGGGCAACAGGGAAAGCGGGAAATCTCAGGCCATCGCCGTGTATTTACCCCAGGGCGAATGCGTGTGCATTTTCCAGTTTTCACGTATTTCTTCATATTCAGGCGCAATTGGCCACAGGCCCTGCCAGTTTGCGTTGCAAAACGGTATGAGCGACAGAACGCTTCGGTTGTCACAACGATCGACAACGCAAACTGGCAGGGCCTGTGGCCAATTGCGCCTGAATATGAACCCCCTGTGAAAAGAGGGCTGTATATGCGTTTGTCGTGGCATTTCCTCTTGGCCAATGGCTGAAACGACGGTACCTTTTCGGCATGCATGATGTCGTGATTGAACGCGTGCCTTTGTCGCGTCGGCGGGCAGCGATGAGGTTTCTCATCGGCGGTTCGTCGCGCGACACGTTTACGCGGATGCAGGCGGATTCGTTGTATCAGCGCACGCTGGGCGCCGACGCGGGCCTGGCGGAATTGTGGTGGGCGCGGCGAGGGCGGACGGAGCTGGCGGCGGCGATGATCTATCACAACGTCGGACGGACAGGCACGCTGTTGGCCAGTCCGGCGGCAGCGCCGGACGTCGACGCCCAACAACTCGCCCGCCTCGTCGGCGAACTGTCGCGGGCCGAAATCCGCCGCGGGTTGTCGATGATCCAGACACTCCTGCCGGCCGAGGCGAAACCCGAATTGGCCATGCTCGGCCAGGCGGGTTATCACCGCTTGGCCGAACTGGCGTACATGCAGCTGGCCGTGCCGCTGGCGTGTAACACGGGCATCTTGCCCATGAGTCGCATGGGCGTCCCGCCCATGCAAACGCCGCCAGCAGATCAGGCCTTCACATCACAGATAAATACAAACGAAGCGATTATGCCATATGCCGAGCATGGGCGAGACGCCCATGCGGCTCACGGGCAAGATGCCCGTGCTACGTTTCACGTCGCAGCCGAGTTTCCCGCGCGGGAGCTGGAACAGATCATCCGCCGCAGTTACGAGGACTCGCGGGATTGTCCGGGACTGGCGGGCGTGCGCGATCTCGGCGACGTCGTCGCGGGGCATCGCGCCAGCGGGCTGTTCTCGCCCGAAAGCTGGTGGATCGTCCACGTCGAGGGCCAATCGGCAGGCTGCCTGCTGCTGAACGAATCCCTCACCGGGCAGGACGGCGAAATCGTCTACCTCGGCGTGGCGCCGGAATTTCGCCGCCAGGGCATCGCACGGACCATGCTCGTCCAGGCGATTTCGCACGCACAGCGCGTCTCCTGGCGGCGGTTGACGCTGGCCGCCGACTCGTCAAACCTGCCTGCCGTCAGGCTTTACGAATCGTTCCAGTTCGCCGTCTCGCACCGTCGCGACGCCTGGATTTTCACGCGGCGCGACGTGGCTGAGGGTTTCCCCTCAAAAAACCGCTGTTAATCCCCTGTGGATAGAAGTTTTTTTTTCGCGGTAAGTTCCCGCATGCATCGGCACTTGAATACTGTGGATAATCGTAAGCCAATTCACCCCCTTGCAGATCGGGGAATTCCGCAGTAAAACCTCATCCACTTCGGCAGCAAGCCGCTGTCGAAGTTCGTGTGGCATGAGGCCGCGCGGCGTTGGCTGTCATGACGGATCGCCCCGTTCGACAAGGACCGAAACATGAACAGTGTGACGCCCGTGGTGCGCGCCAAAACCAAACCCGACAGGCCTGCCGACGCGAACGGCTCCTCGCCCGTCTGCGAAATCTCGCCCAACCTGCAAGCCGTGCTGTCGGCTTTGGAAAAACGTCTCGGCACGCAGAAATTCAACGCGTGGTTCCGGCACGGGCTTCGGCTGACGCTGGAAGGCGACGTGCTCCGCGTGTTCGCCTCGAACGCGTTCGCGGCGAACTGGATCGACACGCACTACTCTCGCGATTTGTCGGCCGTCGCGACGGAACAACTTGCCTTGGCGGTGACGGTTTCGGTGGCGGTCGATCACGGCCTGACGGGCGACCTGCGGAAGCGGCAACGCGATTCGCAGGCGACGGCGGTAGACATGGCCGTGCAGGGGCGCGCCCGGTCGCGGCAGGCGGGCGAAGCATCGCCGTTGCGACATCGGCTGGAGGGGTTCGTCATCGGCGAAAGCAATCGGTTGGCCTACACGTCGGCGACGGCGATGCTGGGCGAAACGCCGCCCTTCAACTTACTGTTCATTCACGGCTCGTGCGGCGTGGGCAAGACGCATCTGTTACAGGGCGTGTGCAATCTGACCTCCCGCGGCGTCCGCGGCGGCAGGGTGATGAAGTGCCGCTACGTCACCGGCGAGCAGTTCACCAACGAGTTCATTCAATCGCTGCGGGCGAAAAAAATTGAGGAGTTCCGTGCCCGCTATCGAAGCCTGGATCTGCTGGCCATCGACGACGTGCATTTTCTCTCGGCCAAGAAGGCCACGCAGGACGAGTTCCTGCACACGTTCAACGCGATCGAGTCGGCGGGCAAATTGATTTTGATGGCCAGCGACGCGCACCCGCGGCTTGTTGGCGAGATGAACGAGCAGTTGACGAGCCGTTTTTTGTCGGGGATGGTGGTGAAGGTCGGCTCGCCGGACGAGGCGTTGCGTGGCGAGATTCTGCGTCGCCGCGCGAAGGAGATGAAATTGAACGCCGACGCGGAGGCGTTGGCGTACGTCGCGCAGCACGTTCGCGGAAGCGTACGGGAGCTGGAAGGCGCGATGTTCAAACTGTCGGCCATTGCCGCCCTGAGCGGCTCGGCCGTGACGCGAGCTGTGGCGGCGGAGGCGCTGGCCGATCATCTGGCCCGTGGCGACTCCGCCGTCACCTTAGGCGGCATCGAGGCGATCGTGTCGGCGTTTTTCGGCATCACGCAGGCGGACCTGCATTCCTCCCGCCGGACGCGAACGGTGTCGACGGCCCGGATGGTCGCGATGTTCCTTGCCCGTCGACACACGCGGATGAGCTTCCCCGAAATCGGGAAGGCCATGGGAAAAAACCATTCCTCCGTCGTGTTGGCCGTGCAAAAAATGGAGGCCGCCCTGGCGGAGAACGCGGACCTGGACTGGCTCTCGCCGATGGGCACCAAAACGATGCCCGCGTCGGACGTGGTGCAGGTGCTGGCCGAACAGTTGTAGAATGGTGCGAGGACAATCGCATTCCCGGCCGTTGGCGGATCAGGCGGCTGGGTGTGTCGGCCCGCTCTGGGAACGGGCTGATCGTCGGGCGGGGGCGTGGCTATGGAGGGCGCTTCGGCGCGACGGCATACGGAGTTTCGCCGCCGCGGGACGATCGCAAAGGACGCTCGCCGCCGCCCGACATGATCCGCTGCCGACGACGGAAGTCGGCACGCAAAACACACGGATGAACGCCCGAGTACGGATACTCGGGCGTTTTTTACGTGACGCGGGCGTCTCGCCCGCGTTGTGTTACTACGCGATATACGTGAACGCCTCCACGTACAGCAGCGCGATCGGGGCGGCCAGCAGCGGGCTGTCGGCGATGTCGAGCACGCCGCCGAATTCGGGCACGATCGCCCCGCTGTCCTTCACGCCGGCGGCCCGTTTGAGCAGGCTCTCGCACAAATCCGCGAACTGCCCGAACGCCCCCACCACCACGCCGAACATCACATACCGCCATAAATGCGAACCGGGGCCGAACAACGGACCGAACCAATCGTGCTTGCCGAACGGAAACGTCTTCATCAGCCACGCGCCGAGCACCGCCACGCCCGCCGCCGTCACCAACCCGCCGGCCAGGCCCTCCCACGACTTGCCCGGCGACAGCCACGGAATGAGCTTATGCTTGCCCAGAAACGACCCCGTGAAATACGCGCCGATGTCCGTGAATTTCACGACGGCCAAAAATAACACCAGAAACGCCAGCCCGTGCTCCACGCGAAGCAGCAGCACCAGGCACGACCCGACGCCGACGTACAACACGCCCAGCGCCGTCACCGCCACCCGCCGCAACGCGTCCTCCGTGCGATGGACGGCCATCTGCTCCAGGAAAATCAACCCGACCACGCCGCCCAGCAGCAGCAATGGCAGATACTTCGCCCCGGAGGACATTTTCATCGACGCGTCGAACGCCAGAAACTGGCTCCACACCGGCAACGTCGCGATGGCCACCGTGCCGAGCACACCGCTGATTCGCAGCCCCGACGTGCCCAACGCCTTGGCCATCCGGTGCACTTCGAGGAACCCCATCGCGGCCATCAACGCAATCAGGCCCGCCAGCGGCAACCCCTTGACGCCCGCGCCCGACACGTCCGACGCCTCCAGCCGCCAGTCCCAAACCATCAATCCAATCACGCCGGCCATCATCACCGACCCGAACCCGATGCGGATTTTCATGCTCTTTTTCATCATATCTCGCTCACCGTTTTCCCTTCGCACGTTGGGCTTTGAAGAACTCCGTCAGCACGCGGCCGCACGGTTCGGCCAGCACGCCGCGGGTGACCGCCACGCGATGATTGAGGCGGTCGTCGGTGCAGAGTGCGTAGAGTGTGTCGACCGCGCCAGCCTTGGGGTCGGCGGCGCCATACACCAGCCGGGCCAGCCTCGCCAGCACGATCGCGCCCGCGCACATGGAGCACGGCTCAAGCGTCACGTAGAGCGTGCAGTCCGTCAGCCGCCAGTCGCCCATCGCCGCGGCGGCCTGCCGAATCGCCAGCATCTCCGCGTGGGCCGTCGGGTCGCGGTCGATAATCCGCCGATTGTGCGCCGCCGCCACCACCGCCCCGCCACAAACCACCACCGCGCCAATCGGCACGTCGTCCAGCCGCCGGGCCAACTCCGCCTGCTCCAGCGCGGCCTGCATGAACCGCTCGTCGTCGTGTCGTTCGTGCTCCGTCATTTCGTTTCGCCGCGTTGTTTCGCCAGGTCGATCGCCAGTTGAATGGCGTGGCGCATGCTGGAAGGGTCAGCCTTGTTTTTTCCCGCGATGTCGAACGCGGTGCCGTGGTCGGGACTGGTGCGGATGACCGGCAGCCCCAGCGTGACGTTGACCGCCTCCCGCCAGGCGAGCAGCTTGATCGGGAGCAGCCCCTGGTCGTGATACATCGCCACCACGCAGTCGAATTTTCCATCAAGGGCTTTTAGGAACACCGTGTCGGCGGGAAACGGCCCGGAGGCGTCGATGCCCACCTCGGTCGCCATCAACAGGGCCGGCTCGATGACGCGAGCCTCCTCGTCGCCAAACTGCCCGCCCTCGCCCGCGTGCGGGTTCAGCCCGCACACCGCGATCCGAGGCCGCTCGATCCCGAACCACTCCCGCAAGGCGCGATGGGCCAGATCAATCGGCGTGAACACTCTGCCGATGGTAAACAGGTTCCGCAGTTCCAGCAGCGAATTGTGAATGGTCGCCAGCACGACGCGCAGTTGCGGCGCGACGAACATCATCGCGACGTTGCGAACGCCAAATTTTTCCGCCAGCAGTTCCGTGTGGCCGGGGAAGCGGCGAAATCCCGCCATGGCCCAGGACTGCTTGGCGATGGGCGCGGTGACGATGGCGTCGATCAGGCCTGCCCTGGCGGCGTCGATCGCGCCCTCGCAAAAGGCCATCGACGCCTGCCCGCCCAGCTTGCTCGCCCCGCGAGGCTGGGCCGACGGCAGGCCGAACTCGTCGTAATCCAACACGACCACCTCGTGCGGATAGCGGCGGATGTTCTCGTGCCGGTCGCAAAAGACCGGCAGGGCAATCTCCGCCTGATCGGCCGTGTACTCCATCTGCTCGGCCAGCCCAAACACGACAAACCGCGCCTGCCGACGCAACGACGGTTCCGCCAGGGCCTTGACAACAATCTCCGCCCCAACCCCCGCCGGGTCGCCCATCGTAATCCCAATTGTAGGCCGCTCGTTCGACATGAAAACATTATACCGAAAACACGCCCCACGTGGGCCTTTTGCCGGGCTTGTCTGCAGGACAAACGCATCTAAATTCCCCGTTTTTTCGCGGAGAGGCTGTAGGCTGTAGACTGTAGGCTGTAGTCGCGGCAGTTTTTGCGACATTTTTTTCGGCACGGCATGTCGCGCCTACAGCCTACAGTCTAAACGCGGGCCTTTTTAGATGCGATCGCCATGGGCTTGTCTGTGGATAGGCGTCAGAATATACTGTGAGGAGAAACGGGAACGTGTCTGATGGCGAAAAAACGCGTCTATATCGAATCGTCGGTGATCAGCTACCTCACCGCGTGGCCGTCGCGTGATTTAATCACGCTGGCACGACAGCACTTGACACGGGAATGGTGGGCGCGACGAGAGGGATGGGAGTTCTTTGTGTCGCCTGCCGTATTGGAAGAAATCGCTGACGGCGATCCTCTCGCGGCGGCGGAGCGGCTTGTCGTAGTGCGAGAGTTGCCCGTGTTGTCCGATCACCCCAAGGCACGGGCGATGGCTGGTAAACTGGCCACCGAGATCCCCATACCAGACAAGGCACAAGCCGATGCCGCGCACTTGGCGTTGGCGGCGTTTCATGGAATGGACTACTTGGCGACGTGGAATCAGACGCACTTGGACAATCCCCATTTACGGGAGAAAATCAGGGAAACCATCAGAGCGCAAGGATTCTCGCCCGCGCTGGTGTTAACCCCCGAACGCCTGCTGGAGGTGAACGATGACTGACGAGCGAAATCCTGTCGAGGAAATTCGTGCCATCCGCGAGAAGATCTGGCGAAAGCACAAGACGATGGATGCGTATTTTGACCATTTGAACGCGGTCCCGTCAGCGGATGTTCTGCTGGCTCAGGTTCGCAAGAAGATCGAAAAAGCCCAAGCCAAACCAAAACACCGTCCGGCCTCTCGCCGCCAAGAAACAAAGGCCCACACATAACACGGGCCGAAGCCTCAACGGTGCGTTTTACCATGAACAGAAAAGGGCCGTACGTGTTCGCACGTACGACCCTTTCAGCCAGTCGGGGCGGAGAGATTTGAACTCTCGACCTCTTGACCCCCAGTCAAGCACGCTAAACCAAGCTGCGCCACGCCCCGGACAAGGTGGTTATTATAATCAACGCCCGGACGATGACAAGGCAATTCCTGTTGTGCCGCCTTGTCCTCAACGGGTATGCTGACGCCCCGGCGTTTCCGCCGCGAGGGCTTTCATGAAGACGAAACCGAAAACAAACCGGAACTCCGACACCGCGACTCCAACGGCCTCGGTCACGGACTACGCCACCACCGCGGCCATGGACGCGTGGGTGCGGCATCCGATTCTTGGCGACCCCTCGTTTGACACGTTCGAAAAATTGGGCGACACCGTGCATGTTTCGCAGCCGCCGTACGAGTGGGCGGTGAACGGGTCGCTGTTTCGCGATCCCGTCGGCGGAGCGTGGTACTACTTCGGCGGGCTGTATCCGCTCGGATACGCCATGGGCGAACGCGACGGAAAAAAATCGTTCTACAATTTCCGAATCTTCCAATCCGCCGACGAAGGCCGATCCTGGCAGGACCTCGGCTGGGGCTTCGAGAGCGGGTTCCGTTTTGACGGGCACACCGCCGCGGCGAATCATTATCCCGACGTCGTCATGACGTACGATCCCGATACAAAGCTGTACTGGCTGGCGTACGACTGGCTGAACGAGGACTGCTCCTGGGCGACGGCCCATCATCCGCCGGAGAAAACGTACGACTCGGGGGCGGCCATCGCGTACGCAACGACCCCGGCAGGGCCGTTCACGAGGCTGACCTCGCCGATTTTTTCGAACCTCGAAATCAGCCGAAAAATCGGGCGGTTTACCCGCGCCTACGGCACGTCAATTTTCAAACGTAAAAACGACTGGCTGGCCTTGACCTTGTGCGATTCGGGCGAATATTTTTCGTGGGGGTTGCTCGGGTTCACCGCGCCGTCGCCGCGCGGGCCCTGGTCGGCGCCGAGGATTCTGCTGTCGGTGGACCGCGGCGAGTACTATCCCGCACCGGTGGAATTTTTCCCATGCTTCGCCGTCGGCGACACCGTGTACGCGCCCGCGACGGCCCTGGGACGCAACCGAAATTACCAGACCCTGCACGCCGCGCCGCTCGAAGCGGCGCACGCCCCGGACGCGTGGACGCTCACCGGCGACGGCAACGCGTGGCACGCCCGCCCGCTGCCGCACGAACACTACGGCATCTGGGGACAGACATACCACGGGTTCGTCCACGCCGGCCCGGCTGGCGAATGGCTCACCGTCATGTACCCCTCGCGCGATGAGCGGGGATTCGGCACGCTGTCGGTCGCACAGAGGCCCTGGGACACGCCCCACAGCGACGGCTTTACGTTTTCCGGCCACGAGGGAAAATCCGTCGTGCCCCTGATGCGGGCGTACAAACGATTCGGCCTGAGGGCCCGGTTTGTGTTCACCGGAACCGTCGAAGTCGCGTTCGATTATCACGGCGTCCTCGGGCCTGACAAACCCCAGGCCTGCGCGGAGCCGTCGGCGGAAGCGTTGACTGATTATCTGGCGGTGCGACTCTCGGGCGAGACGTTTGCGTTGGTTTCCGTGCGTCGCGGCGGAGCGGGCGAAATCGTGTTGGACAGCGGAACATTTCCGCGAACGACCGACGCGGGCGGCGCCGGCGGCAGCAACGTCAGTTTGCATCTGCGTGTTGGCGACGGCAGGATCGCGTTCGAGATCAACGGGGTTTCGCGTGAATTGTCCGGCCCGGCCTGGCCGGCAGGCGTGGCGATCACCGGCGGTCCGCTGGCGTTGATAACCCATGAGTATTCCCTGTTAACGTGCGACGAATTTCTCGTCGATGGCGAGGAGATTCCGTGCGTGTTGCGATACGACGCGCGCGACGCGTTGCTCGGCGCGGGGCAGCGAAGCGCCGACTGGCAGGCCGTCGAGAGCGTTGGCCTGACGTGCGTCAGCCAGCATGCCGTGGTTCGCTCGCCTTCGGATTCGCCGGGGTCGCCGGCCGTCGAGATGTACGGCAAATGGAACGTCGTCGGGCGGGGCGTGACGATTTATTCGCCGAAATCCAGCCGGCTTGGCGTGATGCGCGTCGTCGTGGACGGCGAATACAAAGCATCGGTCGATCTGTGCGCCGACGCGGACATTGCGTCGGCCCCGGTGTACGCGTGCGAACTGCCGCCGGGCCGACACAGCGTCGCGGTATTTTCCGAACAAGGCCCGATCGTTCTCGACGTGCTGGACGTCCGAACGACATAACATAACGTGACGCGGGCATCTTGCCCGCGTGTGGCGCGGGCGTCTCGCCCTCGCTGGGTTATTGAACAGATTAATGTTTTCCATAGACTGGTCACATGGATCACACAACGCGGGCGAGACGCCCGCGCCACGTTACAGAAAGGACAACCACATGCCGAAAAAATCCACCGTGTCGAAGATGCCCGCCGTTATCAAGCCGGGGCTGTTTGGCCTGACCGTTCCCGCCGACGCCCGGCGGGCGGATTTCGACATCTCCAACGAAGCCCTGATCGCCAACGGCGTCAAACCGTACGCCGTCTTCATCGGCGACAGCATCACGGGCAACTGGGACCTGCAAGCCTATTTCGGCGCGGGCAGCGTGCTGGTCAATCGCGGCATGGCGGGCGACTCGTCGGAATACGTCCGCCGACGCTTCGAAGCCGACGTGCTCCAACTGGCGCCCGAATTGGCCGTCATCTGCGTCGGCGTCAACGACACCGGCTGGGGGGCAGGCTCGCCCGACCCCGCCAAAGTCGACGTCGTCCTCCGCAACATCCAGGCGATGGCCAAAGCGGCCGCCGGCCGCGGCATCGCCGTCGCGATCGGCTCGAATTTCCCGCTCCGTTCGCCCATCTGGTACAACCTGCCGGAATTCGCCGTCGCGAAAAACCGCCTGACCGTCAAAATCAACAAGGGCCTGCGGGACCTCGCCAAACGCGGCGGCCACATCTACGTGGACTACCACCGCCACGTCCTCGACCGCACGGGCCTGATGCGACAAGACCTCGCCTACGACGGCATCCACCCCAATCACAACGGCTATTGCCTCATGCGCGACGTGCTCAACGACACGCTTGCGAAGGCGGGATTCACGTTGTAACGCGGCAAACGCATGGTCCGGCTGATGTCGCTGTGCCGCATGAGGCTTTGGGCTGTTTTGGAGTTTATGCCGCTGACGGCTAGAGCGGTTCTGAAATGTTGTCACCTTGTTTTAGCCACGAATACCACAAATTACGCAAATTCCTGAATAAAAATCCGCGTCATTCGCGGCTAAAAGGGGACAGCTCATTTCAGAGTTGCTCTACCAGCGTGCCGATGGGCCTATTCCCGCGGAGACGTATCTTGTGGCGGAGTTTGTTTTGCTTTGCTTTGGCGTTTCACCGGGCAGGCGGCGAATGGTTTTTCGGTGCGGCTGACTTGGTCGGTGTGCTTGGTTTGAAGAATGGCCAGTTCCAGCAACTGGGTCTGCCAGTTCTGGAGCGTAAGGATCCCCTGGAGGGTTTCGACCAGCATTTTCGGTTTTTTGTCGCGGAACTTTGACATTTTCTTGCCCTTTTCCTGGAAGGTTGTACTATCTCTGGTTGTCGAAAAACACACAATCACGACGAACGGTAGCTTCTTGAATCATGATACGTACGTAGTAAATAGAGAAAATATCACAATTACGAATATACGTCAATACAAAACTCACAATCGTGAATAAAATATGAACAATATAACACATTCAGGAGAAATTCACGCTCGCATAGCTGCCTTGCGGATGGAAATGGATGGGGTTCGTGGCAAGGCGGCCTTTGCAAAGCGGCTGGGGTTGTCGCCCAGCACGTACGACAACTATGAAAACGACCGGGCGGTGCCGGTGGAGGTGCTGGTGCGGATCTCCGACGTGACGGGCGTGGATTTGCGTTGGCTGGTGACGGGGCGGTTTCCGGAGGAGGCGGTGCCGGCCAGTCACCTGGTGGTTCAACGAGCGGCAGCGATGCTGTCGCGATACCCGCAGGCGGCGGAACCGTTGGCGGCCTTCGTCGAGTTGCTGTCGGCAGCGATGGCGTTTCCGAAAAAAGGCCCGCTCGGCCAGAGCGCCGACGGCGTGCAACCTGTTGTCGAAGGCCAACATGCATATTCCGTTCACGGAGCTGTTGCTGGCCAGCCTATGGAGATTCCGGTGTCGGCGGCACCGGAGGTAGAGGTAGCGGCTTCGTCGTATACGGCTTCGTCGTCCGTGGTGTCGGCGGTAGCGGAGATCCAGGAAGCCTTTCGGGCGAAGGTTGCTCAATCGCCTGTGGCGTCGGATGTTCGCGCCCCGGGGAATGCGGCGATCGCCTCCCCGCCGCCGTCGCTGCCGATTTCCACCGCCGCCGCGTCCGAAGCCCGAGGTCGACCTCCCGAAACCCCAGGCCGTCAGGCATGGATTCCCGTTCTGGGGCGGTCGGCGGCGGGTGTGGCGAGTTTTTGGGGAGATCAGGATTCGACGGGCGTTGCCCGGCTGGCGGATGCGATCGCACGTCATGTCGGCGACGTGCAGTGTCAGCAGGCTCGCGTGGAGTTGTCCGACGGGGCGTCGATGAGCCCGGCCGATCCGGCGGACGGACTCCAGCTCGTGCGGCTTGTCCTTGGCGACGGGGCAGCGGGCGTGACCGAATTTATCGAAAGTCCCTCCCTGAAGGCACGTTATGCCGACGCGTTTGCCCTGCGGATCGACGGCCTGTCGATGCATCCCGACATTTCGCACGGCGATCTGGTGGTACTGAGCCCGTCGGCGGAGGCGGTGGACGGCAAGGCGGCCGTAGTGCAATTGGTCGATCAGATCGGCGTGACGTGCAAGTTGTGGCGTCGCGAGGGGGAGCAGGTGCACCTGATCCCCGTCAACGACCAGATGCCACCGCAGACCTATCCCATCTCATCGGTGGTCTGGGCGTTTCGCGTGCTGGCGAAAATCAAACCAGCGTAAAGAACGACGGCAACGCGTGGAAGGCCATGCCGGAACCTCGTCAGGGCCATCGCATCTAAACTCCTTCATTTTCGTATGATTTTCCGCAAAGGACCGTTTTTGAAGGCTGTTAGACTGTTAGGCTGTTAGGGAGAGGCTTATGAAAAATTAGGCCCAATCTCACATCAGCCGGCGCCTAACAGTCTAACAGTCTAACAGTCTAACAGTCTAATAGTCTAACAGCCTCTTGTACGAAAAAATGGGCGAATGTAGATGCGATGGCCCTGGGAACCTCATCGGGCGTGGTCGGAATCGGTGGGTGCGGCCGGAGCCAGCCCGGTGTTGGAGTACGCGAGGATTTCGAGCGTGAGATGTTTTCGCCAGCCGGCCAATAGATGCGGGGCGTGTTTGGACTTTCGGCGGTCGGTGAGGGCACGGACGAGTTCGGAGTAGTTGTGTTTTGCGGCGAACAGTTCGGGCGTGATCTGGTTGGCGAGGCAGTGTTGGGCGCCCGCGACGGCCAGGCGGTGTACGAGTTCCTTGTCGCCGTCGAGTGGCGGGGATTTCGGCAGGCGGGGGAGTTTGTCCTTGGGCGTGGCCAGGCCTGCCTGGACGGCGCGGGTGATGTCGTCGCCGTGGCGCGACGCCAGCGGGCGGGGCACGAACCGGCAGGCGGCAACGGCGGTCGCGGCGGCGGGTTTTGCCCTGGCCAACGCGACCATGGCCGGATCGGCGAGGAACGTTCGCGCGGGCAGGTCGGCGATGGCGGCGGCGGTCTCCCGCCAGACGGCCAACTCGCGAAGCACCGCCAACTCCACCGGACTCAGCCGTCCGATCCCGCGAACCTTCCGCCACGCCTGCCACGGCTCGCACCAGTACAACTCCGTGCCCTCGAACGGCTGCATCTCCTGCGTCATCCAGTCCAGCCGCCCCAACTCCGTCAGACGCCGACGCAAAAATTCGTACACCGGCGTCAGCCAGGTAACGTCCGCGGCCGCGTATTCCAACTGTTGCGCCGTCAGCGGCCTACGCAGCCAATCGCTGAAACTATGCCCCTGCGGAATCTCCACGTCGAAAATCTGCCGCACCAGTTTGCCGTACGACAGCGGATACGGCAGCCCCGCCAGCCCCGCGGCCACCTGCACGTCGAACACATTCGCCGGCGGCTTCCCGCACGCGTGGAAACACATCTCCCAGTCCTGCGTGCCCGCGTGGGCGATTTTCACAATGGCCGGATCGACGACCAGAGGCCAAAACTCCGCCAAATCCAACGCCAGCGGATCCAGCAACGACACCGTGTCGCCAACGGCCACCTGAACCAGGCACAACTTCGGCCGATACGAACGCTCGCGAATGAATTCCGTATCGACGGCAAACGCCCCCGCGGCCCGGATGGCCCGACAAATTCCCCGCAGCCGTCCCGGATCGGAAACGACCAGCCGCTCATACGCACCGAAATCATCACTCGCCGTCGACACCACAGTCCCATTCACCTGATTTCCATAATCCGCATCACACTATAGTACATATCGACCAGACCGCAAGTTCGCCATAGGGATTTACCGGGGCACGGGGCACGGGGTGTGACAACATTTTCTGGAACAATGTAATGTGTTGTTTCTGCGATTCGTAGCCGCGAAGCGGCGACGTTGGGTAGCCCAGGGTGAGCCGTACTCGGGGCCATCGCATCTACATTCTTTTGTTTTCGTGCGATTTTCCGCAACGGGCCGTTTTCAGGCTGTTAGACTGTTAGACTGTTAGGGAGAGGCTTATGAAAAATTTGGCCAAATCCTACATAAG
>Ga0123353_10000065_pt1 | contig 116079 bp, 116 predicted proteins | sample TergutLab28metaG_3_FD_92763 | JGI IMG/M metagenome (GOLD analysis project Ga0123353, IMG submission 92763) | Labiotermes labralis P3 segment gut microbial communities from Petit-Saut dam, French Guiana - Lab288 P3 | ecosystem: Host-associated > Arthropoda: Insects > Digestive system > Gut ...
ATTTATCGCCATATCTTGGGTAAGTGTTTTTTGTATTCGTTTAACTATTCGTAATTACTACTATTCGTATTATTGTTGACATGCAATAGGGCTGCCTCGCTTTTTCTTAGCAAGACAGCCCCTCAGATTGTTGACAAACGACGATTTCGGGCGATCACAGATCGCCCCTACGAAAATTAACCGCATATTATCGGCATTTTGTAGGGGCGAACTTTGTTCGCCCTCAGCTTATCCATGTGAATATTACCTGCGCCCGATACCGCCGCCGCGGAACGAGCCGCCGCCGCCGGAGCGCGGGCCGCCGCCCATTGGACGGGAACCGCCCATACCACCCAAACCGCCCGGGCGCGAGCCGCCCATACCGCCGGAACGCCCGATGCCGCCGCCGGAGAAAGACCCTCCGCCCCCGGAGCGCGGCGCACTGCCCGTACCGCCGCCGAGACGCGTCCCGGTTGACGGCGGCCTGGGCGCTGACGGGCGGTGGTGGTGATGGTGATGGCGCGGACGCATGGCCCGCCCCATGCCGTAACCCATAAAGAAACCGCCAAGGCCGCGGCGCCTGCGCATCATGGGCCCGCCGTAATGGCGACGGCGGCCCGCGAACGATGCTCCGAAAACAATTGCTATAACCGCAATCACAACAACGGTTATAACTATAAACCGCACAACGCCCCAAAACCCGTCAATCAATCTGTTTATCGGGGATTGCCCCCCGGTGTATTCCACGGGGTTCCCGGCGGGCTGGCTCGTCACGGGGCCAGCCGCGGCCGGGGCGTTAATTTCGGCGTACAGCCCGTCGATATGAAGCGCCAGCGCGTCAAACGCCCGCCTTACCGCCGTATCGTAACTGCCCGCATCAAAAAAATGATAGAAATGTTCCTCTAAAATACTTTCAAACGTTGAAACAGGCATTTTTGCCCGCAAATCCGTCCCGGCCTGTATCATGAAACGGTTACCGGGCTGTTCGCTAACCGCGAGCAGCATCAGCAATCCGTTATTTTTCTCCGAACCAATTCCCCAGCTGTTAGCCATTTCCAGCGAATAATCCTCAATATCGGCCCCGTCAAGGAAATTTACCGTCGTTATAACTATTTGCGCACCCGTGCGGGCATGTAAATCGTCGTTAACGGCGACGATATGGTTCTTCGTTTCGCCCGACAGGATATCCGCAAAGTCATTGACATAAAAATAATCCGTGTGCGGCGGAATATTAGCCTGCGCATATGCAGGCACAAGCGTCGCGGCAACCAAAAAAGCCATTAATAAGGCTGCGGTAAACCTTTTCATTAAAAAACCCCCTTCGTCCCATCAATTATAAAACAAATGCAAAGGTTTTACAAGCCCGGTCAGCTCAAAAATTACGGCAGGGAACCTCCCAAGCCTTTCGTTGAACGCCGATGCCGCGTTGTTGAACACAGCGCTTTGGCGCGTAATAATTACGTTGAGCGAATCAAGCTCCGAAATCACGTCGCGGAATTCGGCGCTGTCTGCGTTGTTTTGCGCCATATAAAGCTCAAGCTCCTTAACCGCCCTGCGTAAACCGTCATAAGCCTTATAAAGCCTGTCGGCTTCCAGGTTCTTTTCATTTATCTCCGCGTTAAGCGCGGTTCTCGCGCTTTGCAGCCCGGTCATCACGTTTATCCCGCCGTCGAAGTGCCGCCCGGCGATAACCGCGGCGTTATTTGCCTTCCCGTGATAATCCCTTAAATCCGCCATTATATTAATTTCAATATTCCTGCCGCCGATCTGCTCCACCCCGCCGGAAAACACAGCCGCGCCCTCTGCGCGGAGCTTCCCCAGCGGCCTGACCCCGCCTATAACAAAGGCGATAACAATCAAAGCCGCCGTTATCAGAACAGCCGTCCTGTTTTTATTAAGCTTCTTAATAATCCCGCCGTTCATCTCAAGCCACCTCCTTTGCGCTCCGTCAGTCCCTCGGAAGCCAGCACATTTTTAAGCACTTCGATATCCGTTTTAATGTCCAGCCGTTTTTCCGCGTACATGGAGTCAAGCTGCTTGCAGAAAGCGGCTACTATTGTGTCCATCACGGAATGCACCTTTTCCATGATAGCCGTGATGTTGTCGCTCTTATGCTCCTGCGCCTGCATGTCGGAGTAGGTGTCCAGCAGTTTGAGGGTCGTCGGGAAGTAGTAATCGATGAAACTCCGCAGCTCCAGCGCGACGCGCGGGTTTTTTACGGTATAATCAAGCATCTGGCGGCTGATTTTGGTTATTTCTTTTATCTGCGTGCTTAGTATCAGCTCCGTCAGGGCTTTGTCGGTTACGCGCTCCAACGCCTTTTCAAGCTCCGCGATATAAGAATACCCCTTATCTATGATCTCCATGCACCGTATGTCCAGCGCGCCCTTTTCAGTAAGCGGCCTGAGCACCGTGCTTTCGGGAATCACGCGCTTCGCCAGAATATAGCAAATTACGGAAACAGCCGCGGCGATGCACAGGTCCGAAATCCTGTAAAGCGGAAAAATCAGCCCGTAAACAAGCCACGCAAGCCCAATGGCATATATCGGGTTAACTTTCTTAATCTTAACCTCCTTGAACATCTGTTTATCCTTCATATAAATCACCCTTTCAATCAGCTTAGATATATAAAACGAGTAAGTACCGGAGTAAGCCAGGTTTCGATAAAGGCGGAAACCGCCGAAGCGAGCAGCCCTACCAGCAATTTGTAAGCATAACCCGCCATCGCCCCGCCCGACAGATATGCGCGCGCTCCCGTGCCGCGCATGATATGCCTCGCGCGGGCCCGCCCCACGGCCTGCCTTGCACAGCCGCAGACAACGTAACAGCAGACGGGAACCCATATAATATTTTGCGGCCCCAAAAGGGCTATGGCATAAATAATGCCGTCCGCGCCCCGCGCGTACCACAGCGCCGTTACCGAAAACGCCAGCCCGCATATCTTAACGGACAAGACCCCGTAAGCCAATAACACAGCCGGGGGAACAAACGCCAGGAACCATATCGCCGCCATTGCCTGCGCGTATTTAAGCCAGCTTAGGGTAAAGTACCCAAACCTGCTGCCCGCCGGGTTAAATGTATCCAAATATACGTTTACAACAGCGATTAGTCTGTCAAATTCCGGCGGCGCGCCAAGCGGGATTAATACGCCCGCCAGGATGCCGGACACAACCGCGGCCAAGGCGGTTAACCTTATGATCCCGTTAACTGGTACCGTGCGCGGCTTGCCCACAAAATCCCTCCGGTAGATAATATTCGCCGGCCAGGGATGTTAGACGCGCCCATGAATAAAAATAAGCCTTTCAACTTCATGTAATTTGTGCTATAGGAGTTCCTGGACGCCTGCACAAATGACAAAGGGATGGAAGTCATCAACCCGCTGCTCGGCTTTTTGGAATCGTATACCGCGGAGCATTTCGCCGATGAAGAGGCCCTGCAGGTGGAGAGCGGATATCCGGGTCTGGAAGAGCACAGGAAAGCGCATAAAGCCTTCATCGGTGATTTCGTTGACTTAAAAAACACGATTGACGCGGAAGGCATGAATCCCGGAGTCATAAAGACGGTTAAGTCTTTGCTGGTTGACTGGGTGGTCAATCATATAAGCGGCGAGGACCTGAGGTTTGCCGTTTACTTTAAAAAGAATTACCGGGCTTAATTTATATGACCATCTTACCTCCGCCACACCTTCCATGCCCCGGCCTTTCACAACAGCCGGGCCTATTACTTATAGCACCGCCCCATAAACGCCGCCTCCGCCGACCCGCCGCTCAAATCTGCAGCCAGCTTCAATAGTTCCCCGGCCGCGGCCGTTTCCGTTTGGACGGTCAGCGTTATATCCGAAGTATAAACAGTATTTAATACAATAAATCCCTTCTTGCCCAATTCATACTGAAATTTGCTCAAAAGCGGGTAATTCAGCCGCAAATCATAAATATCGTAAAGCACGCATGTGATAACCCCGGCCGCTTCCACGGCCTCCTTCGCCGCCTGCCCGTACGCGCGCGTAAGCCCGCCCGTCCCAAGGAGCGTCCCGCCAAAATAGCGCGTTACGACCACTATCGTGTTTACGACGCCCTGCCCTTTCAGCACGGTTAAAACCGGGCCGCCCGCGCTGCCGGAGGGTTCCCCGTCGTCGCTGTACCGGACATGCCCGCCGTTTTGGCCTATAACATACGCGTAAACATTGTGATTTGCGTTGTAATGCTCTTTCCTGACGCGGTTCAGTACGGCTTTGGCGGCCTCCTCGTCCGCGGCGGGCTCCGCAACGGCAAGAAAGCGCGACCTCTTCTCCGCAACCTCAGCCGCGCCGCGCTTCCCCAATGTCTTATACGCAGGTTTCTCACTCATCCGCGATTTCTTCCCCCGCATCCTGCCCGACGCTTACGATGCATTCCAAAACCCTTCTGTGCTCGGTCTTATGTACCGTTACATGCAGATTTTCATATTCAAAGAAGTCGCCTTCCTCCGGTATTTTGCCAAGGCTGTCCATAATCCACCCGTTCACCGTGGAGGCGTCCACCTCATCTTCCTCAACGTCCAGATTAAAGAACTCAAACAGCTTATCGACGTCGGCGGAGCATATAACCCTGAACTTGTTCCCGCCCAACGGCACGAACTCTTCGATTATATCGTCGCTTTCGTCCCAAATCTCGCCCACCAGCTCCTCAAGTATATCCTCCATCGTAACAATGCCCGCCGTGCCGCCATATTCGTCGGCAACCACCGCGATATGGCTCTTCTTGCGCTGAAGCTCCTTGACCAGATCGCTTATTTCCATAGAGGGCGCGACAAAGACAGGCTCGGTTATAATGCTTTCCAGCGGCTCGTTCTGCTTAACCGTAAAATTGAAGAAGTCGCGCAGGTTAACCACCCCGACGATATTGTCAATCGTTTCGTCATAAACGGGCAGCCTTGAAAAACCCGTCGTCAGGAACAGCTCCGTAATATCGCCTGCTGCCGCGTCCTTCGCGATCCCAACAATATTAACCCTGGGCGTAAGCACGTCCTCCGCCTTCAAATCCTTAAATTCTATCGCGTTGTGTATGAGCTGTTTGTCCTCCTCGTCCAACTCCCCGTCCAGCTCCATCTCGTCCACCATGGACATAAGCTCCTCGTCCGTAATAGCCCGGTCTTCCTCCGACGGCTTGGAGATCACGCTCAAAAGCTTCTTCCACTTGACGAAGAAAAGGCTGAACGGCGTAAACAGTAAAATCATAAACCGCAGGATAGGCGCGGAAAACATGGCGAACTTCTCCGGCGATTCCTTGGCAAGGCTCTTCGGCGTGATATCACAAAGGATCAGGACAAGAAGGGTAATGATGACTGCGGATATGGTGGCGCCGATCTCCCCGAAATGCCTGATAAAAAAAGCGGCGGATATGGACGCGGCGGATAGGTTAACGATGTTGTTGCCCGTCAGGATGGTTGTAAGCACTTTGTCGAAATTGTCGTGCAGGCTGAGGACAAGCGCCGCGCGTTTCGCGCCCTGCTTAGGCCCCCGCTCCCCCATCGACTTTACGCGGACGCGGCTAAGGGCGGAAAACGCCGTCTCCGTAGCGGAAAAATATGCCGACAGCAGTAATAATAAAGCCAGTATCAACAAAGTAAGGATACTTTGCGAATCCATAATGGTATAATTCCTCCGTAATAGCTTAATTTAATCAAGTATACGTTAAACATACCTGTTTGTCAAATATCTATGCCTATCATACTCATCCCATTCAGATTCGTAGATAAAATATTTTCACAGCGTACGCGTCTAGCGCCGGCTTTTGGGGGCTAGATGAAGATATTTTGTCTTTCTTCTGATATGGGATGAGTATTACCCGTTTATTTTTCCCATTTGCTGCCAATAATTTATTTTACCGGGAGCGCGGGCGTCCCGCCCGCAATAATCAAACCGGCGAGAGGTTAAGCATATGGCGGCCATATCGGGCATTTTATTAGGCACACAGCTTGTTCTATGCGTTTTCATTGTCATTTATTTTCTCCAGAATGTTAACACGGCGCAATCCGGCGTAAAAGCGCCCCGCTCTCCCGAGCCGTGCAAAGAGCTGGCCGCGATAGAGCCGCTCCGTAAAATAAAACTAAACGAACCGCTGTCCGAGAAAACCCGGCCCGCCTCACCCGATGAGATAATCGGCCAGGAATCCGGCATGAAGGCCTTGCAATCCGCCGTCTGCGGGCCATATCCCCAGCATGTGATAATCTACGGCCCGCCGGGCTGCGGCAAGACGGCCGCGGCGCGCTGCATATTAAAACAAGCCAAGGGCTTTGCTCCCGGCGCGCCCTTTGTGGAGCTTGACGGCAGCATCCTGCAATATGACGAGCGCGGAATCGCCGACCCGCTTATCGGCTCCGTCCACGACCCCATATACCAGGGAGCCGGGGCGTTCGGCAAGTCCGGCGTCCCTTGCCCGCGCCCCGGGGCGGTGACAAAGGCGCACGGCGGCATATTGTTCATCGACGAAATCGGCGAACTCAGCAACCCGCACATGAGCAAGCTCCTAAAGGTTTTGGAAGACCGCCGCGTTAACCTGCACAGCTCTTATTATTCACCGTTTAACGGCTCTATACCCGGTTATGTCCATGATATTTTCAAAAACGGCTTTCCCGCCGACTTCCGCCTGATCGGCGCGACAACGCGCCGCCCCGAGGATTTGCCCCCAGCTCTGCGCAGCCGCTGTACGGAGGTCTTTTTCCGCGCCCTGAACAAAAACGACCTTACGCAAATAGCGCAGAACGCCTGTGACAAAACCGGGATGAAAAGCTGCGAAACCGTGCCCGCACAAGCCGCGCGGCACGCCGCAAGCGGGCGCGATGCCGTAAACATCATTCAGTCCGCCGTATCGCTGGCGAACCTTGAAAACCGTAAAACCCTCACCGTTTCAGACATTGAATGGGCTGTTTCCGCAGGCGGATACGCTGAGCAGCCGGAACTCAGGCTAGGCCCCGGCGGCAGGATAGGCGCGGTAAACGCGCTTGCGGGCGGTACGGGCGCGGTTGTTGAAATTGAATCCGCGGTGACAAAATCAATATGCCCCGTCAACGGCACGCTGACGCTGACAGGCCTTCCCGAAGAATCTGTCAAAACCGCGCTGACCGTACTGCGCGGCTTTTGCGTAAACCCCGCCGATTTCGATATCCATATAAACGTCCCCGGCGTTTCCGCGGAAGGACCCGGCCTTGGAGCCGCTGTTTTCGTTTCCCTATACTCCGCCGTTACCAGGACACAGCTTCCCAACCGCATGGTTATAATGGGCGAGGTTACAGTCAAAGGCCGCATAGCAGCCGTTAAAAACCCGGACGCAATGCTGGAAGCCGCGCGGGAAGCGGGTGCCGACACCGCCCTGATCCCCAGGGCCAACTATAACCCCAGCCGCCACGCCGCCTTCCCCGGCATTAAAATTATCCCCATCGAAACGGCGGAGCAGCTCCTTGCGGCGGTTTTCGGCATAAAAACCGATATGCGCCTTGATATTACCCCCCGGCATGTGGTATAATTACGTAAAAGAGGGGGATTGTATGCGCAGATATCTGCTATTCGCGGTTTTTTTCCTGACTATGTCCGTATTCCTGTACGGCGGCAATTTTGTTATAGCTACGGGCATAAACGCCGCGTACATTTTTATTGAGGATCCGGAAGAAACCCACGTTCACGCCCTGCCCGACGGATTTGTCTACGCCGCCGACTTTGTGCCGTTCGCCTTGCAGGACATCCGTTATTACAGCGAATATAATTTCGTAGGGGAGCGCATAGACGGCTATCTCGCGCCAGTTGCCATCCTTACGCTGGAAGCCGCCCTTGCCCTGCGAACGGCAAGCGAGATCCTATTTGACCAAGGTTACATCATCAAGATTTTCGACACATACAGGCCTGCCGACGCGGTGGCGCATTTCGTGCGCTGGGGCAGGGACCTTGAGGATGAGCGGATGAAGCATGTCTTTTACCCCGGCGTAAACAAATCCGACCTCTTTACCTCCGGTTACATATCCTCACGTTCCGGGCATTCGCGCGGCAGCGTCGTAGACCTCACGCTGGTCTGTTTCCTGACCGGCGGCGATATAGACATGGGTGCGCCCTTCGATTTCTTCGGCGATATTTCGCACCACGGCACAAACCAAATAACGCCCGAGCAATCGGCCAACAGGCTCATTCTGCGCCGCGCGATGGAAGCCGCCGGTTTCAGGGCGTATTCAAGGGAATGGTGGCATTACACGCTGAACGACGAGCCGTTCCCGGACACCTTCTTCAACTTCCCCGTTCAATGACAAAAAATAAGGTAATCCCATACATATCGGCGTGCGCCACAATTATATTTTGGTCATCCGCCTTCCCCGCGGTAAAATACAGCCTGGAGTTCTACTCCCCGGGCTCAATTATGCTTTTCCGGTTTTTAATCGCTTCCGCCGTGCTCCTCGGTTATTGCGCCATAAAAAAAGTGCGCCCGCCGCACAAAAGGGACCTACCGCTATTTATATCAACCGGATTTTTCGGCATGTTCCTGTATATGTGGGCGTTCAACACGGGGACGGAGATGGTTCCCGCCGGAATCAGCGGTTTCATTATAGCCGCGTCCCCGGTGTTCACGCTTATCCTCTCCATCCTGTTCCTCAAGGAAAAAGCCGGGCCGCTGATCTGGCTGGGCGTGCTGGTCAGCTTTGCGGGAATAGTCATCATCGCTTCCACGCAGATAGCGGATATGCGGCTGAACACAGGCGTTTTGCTGCTTCTGGCCGCCGCCGTTTTAACCAGCTTCTTTAACATCATCCAAAAACGTATCCTGAAAAAATACACCGCTATACAGTCAATTTCCTATTCCGTAGCCTTCGCCGCCCTTTTCATGTGCATTTTCTTTCCTTCCCTGATCCGCGACATCGCGCACGCCCCGGCGGCGGCAAACGCCGTTATCGCCTATTTGGGCGTGTTCCCCGCCGCAATCGCCTACGTCCTGTGGAGCTACGCGCTGTCCAAGGCCGAAAAAACGATATATGTGACCAGTTTCCTGTACCTTTCGCCGTTTCTGGCCTCCATAATGGCTTTCCTGTGGCTTGGCGAAAGGATTCCCGCTTTGGCAGTCGCGGGCGGCACCGTTACAATCGCCGGTATGGTCATTACCAATTTTGTCAGGAAGCCCTAATAATATTTCGTGCCCCTGTCTATCCCGCGGTACTGCAGCGCCTCGCCCAAATGCCTTTCGGTGATCGCTCCGCCGCCGTCCAAATCCGCTATAGTCCGCGCTACCTTTATGATTTTATGGTAAGCCCTCGCGGACAGCCCCATTTTTTCATAAGCCGTTTCCAGCATTGCCGCGCCGGCGGAATCCAGCGCGCAGAACCGCTCAAGCATGGGTTCCGTAAGCCGCGCGTTCACTTTTGCGTTAAAATCCCTGTACCGCTCACGCTGCAAACTCTGCGCCTCCATTACGCGTTTCCTAATGTCGGCGGAGCTTTCGGTTTTTTGAGCGGACTGGAGTTTGTCATAATCAACCCTGGGAACCGTTATATGTATGTCTATCCGGTCCAGCAGCGGGCCGGACAACCGTTCCTGATAGCCGTTAACCTCGCGCTGTGAGCAGGTGCATTTTGCGCCCTCCCCGAAATAGCCGCACGGGCATGGGTTCATCGCGCAGATCAGCATAAAGGCCGAAGGGAACGTAACCTTGCCCGAAGCGCGCGAAACGGTCACTTCACCGTCCTCCATGGGCTGCCGCAGAGCTTCCCGCACATCCTTATAAAACTCCGGGAACTCATCCAGAAAAAGCACTCCGTTATGCGCCAGGCTGATCTCACCGGGCTGGATAAGCTTGCCGCCGCCAACCAGCGCGGAATAAGACGTGGTATGGTGCGGCGAGCGGAACGGGCGAGCGGTTATAAGCGCCGCGCCATGGCCGCTCCGCTGGTTACTGACGGCGCAAGCGCCATGGCCGCTCCGCTGGTTACTGGTCTTCATAAACCCGGCCACGCTGTAAATCTTCGTGACCTCTATGCTTTCGTCAAACGTCATGTCCCCCAGTATAGACGGCACGCGCTTGGCAAGCATCGTCTTGCCCGAGCCCGGCGGGCCCGTCATCAGCACGTTGTGCGCGCCCGCCGCCGCCACTTCCAAGGCGCGCTTCACATGCGCCTGGCCTTTAACGTCGGAAAAATCGTATTCCGTTTCCATAAGCTCCGTGTCCCCAGCCGTCAAGCCCGTTGCCGCGTAATCCGGCAAAATCCCGGTTTTAAAGAACCTGACCAAATCCGCAAGCGTCTTTATGGCGGCAACCCTTGCGCCGTCCACAAGCGACGCCTCCCCGCCGTTTTCAAAGGGCACAATAAAACGTTTCACGCCGTTTTTATAAGCGTTTATCACCATGGAAAGAATCCCTCCCACCGGCCGTATAGTACCGTCCAGCGACAATTCCCCCGTAATAAACACGTTTTTGGCGCGTTCAGCCGCAATTTCCTCCGTACCGCATAAAATACCGACGGCAATCGGCAAATCAAAAGAAGCCCCTGCCTTCTTGGTGCTGGCCGGCGCTAAATTCACCGTAACGCGGTGCGAAGGCATCCGCAGCCCTGAGTTCCTTATCGCGGCGCGCACGCGTTCCCGGGATTCCTTGACCGCCGAGTCTGGCAGGCCCACAACCTCCGTACCGGGCAGACCGGGGCTGATGTCCACCTCGACCACCACCGCCGTCCCCTCAACGCCCTCAACCGCGCCGCTTATTATTTTATTGACCATATATGTACCCCGGGGGGAGCGCGGCTCCCCCGTCATCCTTCGTTAAGCCTCCGCTTCGAAGCTTTCGCACTCGGTTTCCCGGTTGGTGCGGGCCTCACCCGATGTGTTGCCCACAACGATGTCCTGTAATGTGCAGTGGCTTACCTTGTCGTTATACTTGCAGCTGTGTACGCCGCAGTTGATGTCCTGATTTCCGATGTTCGGTGCCATAATACGCCTCCTAGTTAAGGTTTTTCCATAGTAGGATGCTCTGTTTTTAACTATTTATTCACAAATTTGATGTTCAGGTTATCAAGTGATAACGTAAACGCGTCAAGGAAGCGCTCCGTAAATAATTCCAGCTCGGGGCAGTCCGCGGCGGCAGCCCGCAGCTTTGCACGGCAAGCTTCATACGGCGCCTCAAATTCCTTATTGCCCGCGTTTACCTCGTTAACGCATTTTATGTACGCGCACAGTCTGTCCGCGGCTTTTACCAGCAGCGTCTCGTATTCGTTTCCGCTCTTGAAATATCCGGAATAAATATCGCGCAGCTCACCCGGCAGCCCTTCCAGCAGCTTGTCCGCCGCCGCTTCCTCTATACCCTTGTACGCGGCAAAGATATCGCCGTTGAAATACTTCACCGGCGTGGGGAGGTCTCCCGTCAATATCTCCGTCGCGTCATGGAACAGCGCCAGCGCCGCAATCCTGTCCGCGTTATGCTCACGGTCAAGGTACGTATTCCCCAAAACCGCCAGAAAATGGGCAAGGAACGCGCATTCGGCGCTGTGCAGGCTAAGGCTTTCGGGCTGGGTGTTGAACATCAGCCCCCAGCGCATGATATGCTTCATACGGAAAAGCATCGGCAAAAAGCTTTGCTCCATATATTTCTCCTAAAGAATTGCTTTTGAAATGATTATATCGGCATTGGTGAAATTTTTCAACCACAATTTAATACCGCTTCCACAAAACCCTCGTCCGTCTTTGTCTCTTCGGCAAGGAACGCGATATCCCCCGCCGTTATGGAATCCCTTGGATACCCCTTGGTTTTATTCGTTATCAAGCTTTTGCGAAGCGTCCCCATGTCCTGCTCCACGGCGGAGATACGCTCAGGCGTGTCCGGTATGATGATATTCTTCCCCGGAATGTTTTTACCCGGGTCACCGAATTTTATGACAATACCGTTTTCACGCGCGAAACTAAGCTGCGCCTGGGAATGCCTGCCCGCTCCGGCGTACTCGGTTCCCTGCACGACAAGGATCTCGTCCTGCCCCATTTCCCGCGCCAACGAAAAAGCGGCGGCAAGCCCGGTATTACCCGCCGGGCCGCGTTCCAGCCCTTCAAGGGCTACCAGGACCTCCGTGGCGTAAAACACCTCGCCCTGGCTTACCAGCACGTATCTGTCCATATAGCGCAAGGGGCGCGCCGCCGAGCGCCGTGTGTCCGAACGGTCCGGATCCGCGGCGAAAGGCATTCCGGATCCCGTATGCCCTGTTGTGAAGCTTTTAAGGTTGTAGCTTTCGTCGCTTGTCAGATCCAAGCCCCTTAAATCCACTGAGGCCGCTATTACCGACGCGCTCCCCGCCCCCGCGCGAATCAGGCCCCGCGCGGTGCCCGTAACATTGCCGCCCCCGGCGTGTGCGCAGATTACCGCGTCCGGGTTCCTTCCGTATTTTTCATTGGTTTCCCGAGCGATTTCATAGCCCAGCGTCTCAACGCCCAAAACGCCGAAAGGCGAATAGAGCGACGCGTTCATAAAGCCCGTTTCTTCAAGGATGGACAGGAAAACATAAAACATCTCCGGCCCCACGCTCAGTTGGAGCACCTCCGCGCCGAGCGCCTCGCATTTACGCGCCGCTTCGACGGCTTCCGGCTGGCACCTCATGCGCGAATCGTAGCATTCCTGCACAACCACGCACCTAAGGCCCTGCCGCGCCGCCTGCGCCGCAACCGCCATGCCGTAGCTGTTTCCCGCCGCCGCCACAACGCCTTTGTAACCCGCGCGTTTGGCGTGGTGGCAGGTTATGGCCGCGCGGCGTTCCTTGGACGAGCCGGAAGGGTTGCACGCCTCGTCCTTGAGTAAAACCCTTGCGCCTTTGCCGGGCGGCGACAGTTGCCGCAGAAGCCTTGTTATATTCCTCAACTCGATAAGCGGCGTGTTTCCGGCGGAAACCGCTTTCTGGATGCCGCGGATATCGTCGAACCCATACCCGCCAAAAGCCATCAGCGCACCGTAATCAAAGGCAATTGAGCCGCTTTCGTAAACCCCGTAGTCTATCCCCAGCGAGGATTTTAATATTTTACTCCGACGCGCCATCACGCCGGCATAACTTATGTCCTTTTTTCTCATAGGTCGTCGCTTCCGTCACTGTTTTCAACAAGCTGCCCGCGCATAAACTCACGCGCCTGGTCCGCCGCTTTCCTAAGCTCCGGCACATATGTGCCGTAACCCACGGCAAAGCTTGGGTTTACCTCAACCAGCACCCCGCTCTCCTTCCGTCCCGACGGCGTAACGATTATCGCCGGCCCGCCAATCTGCGCCCGGCGCGCCAGCGTTCCCCTCACCCATTTCTTTAAATCCGTCCTGCGCGTGTCCGCCGGCAGATTTTCCCCCCGTTCAGATGCCAGCAGTACCACGTTTTCAATCGTTACCCATGCGCCTTTTTTTACCAAATATAATTCTCCTATACCAAGTGTTTAAATACTTCTTCAATCAGCTCAACACACAATTTTCCCGACGCGCCGTCTTTGTCCAGGCTGGGGTTATACTCCACAAAATCCATTGAGCGGAGCAGACCGGAGCCTGCCAACGCCCGAAGCATAAGCTTTACATAATACACATCCGGCCCGTCGGGAACCGGTGTGCCCGTAGCCGGGGCAAGCCCGCCGCACAGCACGTCGATGTCAAAGCTCAGGTGTACGCGGGTTGCGCCGTTTTTCCGCGCATTGTCAAAAACGCTTTCAAGCACGCTGACGACACCCTCACTACGCATTTTGTCCCAAGTTCTGATGAATATACCATGTTCGTTAATAAAATCTATTTCGCCCTTATCCAAGGCCTTGCCGCGCTGTCCGAGCATGAACAGGTTCTTTATCGGGAGCTGGACATTGGGCAGGATGCTGTGGGGCTTTTCCTCGCCAAGCCGCATCAGGGCGGCTACGGGCATCCCATGGGCGTTCTTTGAGGGTGATGTCTCGTCCGTGTTCAGGTCCGCGTGGGCGTCCATCCATATAACCGCCGTATCAGGGAAAAACGACAGCCGCCCCGCTATCGAACCGGCGCTGATCGAGTGGTCACCGCCCAAAAAAAGAGTGAAATCTTCGTTGTCCGCGTACTTTATGGCCATATTGGCCACAACGCGGTTGAAGTCTATCACTCTTTTATAATTGAAAATTTTCTCGTTATTCAAATTTTCGCTTTTATTCTCATTCCCCGGATCTGCGTCAGGCACGGCCACATCGCCTTTATCCCGCACGATCCTGTGTTTCCCGATCCTGTCCAAAAGCCCCATTTCACGCAGTACGCGCGGGGCTTCCCCGCATCCCGCGACACCAGCGCCGTCGCCAAAGGGGACGCCCAGTACAACAACCTCCATATTTTAGCCTCCATGTGTAATATTACCGAATTTATTATATCTTATGCCGTCTTTTTAGTCAATGTTTAATCAGGTTGACAGTTTATATTTTGCGTTGTATAATGATGTTTAAGCCATTTGTGATTGAGGAAGGAAGGTACACGATGAAAAAGGCGGATTCCATCGAAAAAATGCTCAGTAAGCAGCAGCTTCTGACAATTGCGGATTTGAACGCCACGAAAATCAATGAAATGTCTGAAAAGCAATTGCAAAGCTATACCAAATCATTAAAATCATTCATGAATATATTCCCCATGCAAAAAGGTAAGCTGGAGAGCGCGTTTGCGGAAAAGGATTACGCAATGGTGCTGCAATGGCTGAAATCCATAAGAGACAGGCTTTCGCAGATACACGCAGATAATTTGGCGAGGGACTGCGAGAAGCAAATCAACGCGAACGAGGATATAAGCAGCATACGCCATGAGCGTTTGGGGCATTTCATCAAATTCTTCTTCTCAACGCTGATGATTTTGTTTGTGGATATCCAGCATATGATGGAAGCGCATGAGGCCAATGAGGCGCAGGGATTGGACCAGATGAGCCAAAGGGAGAAGCAGGCCATAAAATCGGTGATAATTAAGCAAAAACTGTACACCATAAAGGAATTGGAACGCGCGAAAATAGAATTAATGTCGGAAGCGCAGCTAAATAATTATATTGACGACCTGGCCGCCTTCCACGAGAATTTCCAGACACAGGAGACCGGCGTGCGCAGCTCGTTCAAGACAAAGCAATACGCCACTATTTTGCGCTGGATTTCACTTATCGAGGAATCCCTTGTTAAAATACACGCGGACAGCCTGATTGAGGACTACATAAACCAATTAAACCTGCATAATGATATAAGCAACATCCGGCACGACAAGCTGGAAGTGAATATTGACTACTTACTGTCCGCTTTGTCTATGTTTTCCGAGGATATAAAGGCGTTGAACTTACCTAAGATGAAATAGATGGGGGCTGTATATGGCTGAATTCGTAACCCCCGCCGAGGCCGCGCGGCTGATAACCGAGGGCGCGTCGCTGATGGTCGGCGGCTTTATGGGATGCGGCACCGGGCACAGGGTTATAGCCGAATTGGCGAGGCTGGGCACGGGCGGGCTGACACTGATATGTAACGACGCGTCAAAACCCGGCGGGCCGGACGGAAGCGATTTCTATGGCGTGGCAAAGCTGATACACAACAGGCAGGTGAAGAAGCTGATCGCCTCACATGTCGGGCTTAACCCGGAAGTCGCGCAGTTGATGAACGAGGGCGCTATTGAGGTAACGTTGATCCCGCAGGGTTCCATGGCGGAAATGATACGCGCGGGCGGCGCGGGTCTTGGCGGCGTGCTTACGCCTACGGGCCTTGGAACGATTGTTGAGGACGCCGCGCATGTCCACAGCGTTGTTGAGGTTGACGGCAGGAAATACCTGCTGGAACGCTCCCTCCGCGCTGATTTCGCCGTTATCTGCGGGTATTATGTTGATAAAGCAGGAAACGTGTGGTATAAAGGAACAACGCGGAATTTCAACCCCGTCATGGCAATGGCGGCGGATGTCGTTATCGCCGAAACCGAGCATGTGGTTGAAATAGGTGCTATAGAGCCGGAAAATGTTGTTACGCAAGGGATTTTGGTTAATTATGTGGCGTTTGACGGGGGTGCGCTGTGATGGAAAACGCAAAGGATTTTATCGCGAAGCGCGTCGCCGCGGAGCTTAAAGACGGAGATACAGTAAATTTGGGCATAGGCATTCCCACCCTTGTACCCGCTTACCTGCCGGATGGCGTAACCGTTGTTTTACAATCCGAAAACGGCATGGTGGGCGCGGGGCCCAAGCCCGCAGCCGAAACAGCCCAGCCCTTCCATGTTACCGACGCAGGCGGCCAGCCCGCAACCATCGTCCCGGGCGGGGCTTTTATTGATTCAACCACCAGCTTCAGCCTTATACGAGGCGGGCATATCGACTGCACCATTTTGGGCGCTTTGGAGGTTGACGGCGAAGGGAACCTCGCAAACTGGATCATCCCGGGCAAGCGCGTACCGGGCATGGGCGGCGCTATGGACCTTGTCGTAGGCGCGAAAAAGGTTATCGTGGCGATGGAGCACACCGCGAAAGGCGCGCCAAAAATCCTTAAAAAATGCAGGCTTCCCCTGACGGCGGTTGGCTGCGTAAACCTAATCATAACCGAGATGGCCGTGATGGAGGTAAAACCCGGCGGCCTTTGGCTTAAAGAATACAACCCGCTGTTTACGTTGGAGGAAATTAAAAACGCTACTGAGGCGGAGCTCATTATGTCCCCGGATTTACGGAAAATGGTGGTTTAGATGACCGATATAAATCAAATTCTCGTGCTTCTTGATCTTTCGGGCGCGCAGAAAGCCGAGTTTGAGAGCATTTACTCCGGCGCGTCTTATGTTTATATGGAACCCCAAAGTGTCACCGAAGAAGCCGTTAAGACGGCGGATATAATAATAGGACCCGTACCCCGCGCAATGGTACAGAAACTGCCCAAGCGCGGAGGACGGTTAAAATGGATGCAGCTTACTTACGCCGGAAGCGACCACATGCAGGCACCGGGCGTGTTCCCCGAAGACGCTGTACTGACAAACGCTTCCGGCAGCTATGGCGACGCTATGGCGGAATACATGCTGGGGATGCTTTTCACTATAAAGAAAAATCTGCATATTTGCCGCGACAACCAAAACAAGGGCCTTTGGAAAAGCGTACCTTCGGGTACGCTGGTTGACGGCGCGGTTACGCTTGTTATAGGTTTAGGGGATATCGGCGGCGCGTTCGCCAGGCGCATGGACGCGCTGGGCAGTTATATAATAGGCGTACGCCGCTCAAATACGGATGCCGCGCCCGGTGTCAGTGAAATGCACCTTCCCGGCAGTATCGACGCTCTTTTGCCCCGGGCGGATATCGTTGCGCTGGCCCTGCCGTCCACGCCGGAAACGCGTCATACCTTGTCGGAAGCGCGTATCGCGGCCTTGAAAAAAGACGCCGTAATCATAAACGTCGGCAGGGGTACCGCCATCGACACCGAGGCCCTGTGCGATGCCTTGTACGGAAACAAAATCGGCGGCGCGGCCCTTGATGTGACCGAGCCGGAGCCCCTTCCCGAGAACCACCGGCTTTGGGCCGCTCCAAACTGCCTTATAACCCCCCACGTTTCCGGCGCAAACGATGCGGAAAAGACATATGAAAAAATCGTTGACCTCTGCCTCCATAATTTCCGCGCTTTTGTATCGGGCGGGGAGATGAGGAATGTCGTGGATTTTGAACGCGGTTATTGACGAAAGCAAAAATAATAAGCAAGTAATAATTTGCGAAAGCCAGCTCCCTAAGAACACGGGAACTGGCTTTCACTGATTATTTTTTATTTATTATTTTTTATTCCGTAACCTTCGCCGTATTAACCCTAACACCGGGGCCCATCGAGGGCGCGAGAGTGATTGAGCGCAGATACTGTCCTTTCGCGGCGGCGGGCTTTGCTTTTATTATGGCGCTGACCAGCGTTTGGAAATTGTCAACCAGTTTATCCGTTCCGAAAGAAATCTTGCCGATGGGGCAGTGCGTGATGTTTGTCTTGTCCAGGCGGAATTCGACTTTACCGGCCTTGATGTCCGCTATGGCTTTGGTGACGTCGGCGGTCACGGTGCCGGACTTGGGGTTGGGCATCAGGCCCTTAGGCCCAAGGACGCGTCCCAGACGGCCCACAACGCCCATCATATCCGGCGTGGCGACTACTACGTCATAATCAAACCAGCTTTCGTTCTGGATTTTTGCCACAAGCTCCTCCGCGCCGACAAATTCCGCCCCGGCCGCTTGGGCTTCCGCCGCTTTTTCGCCCTTGGCGAACACGAGCACACGCATCGTTTTGCCCGTACCATGGGGCAACACCACGGCGCCGCGTACCTGCTGATCGGCATGGCGCGAATCGACGCCCAGACGTATATGCGCCTCAACGGTTGCGTCAAAAGCGCAGTAGGAAAGCTTCTGAACCAGATCTACAGCGTCACGCGTATCGTAAAGGGCCGTTTTATCGACCAATTTAGCCTTCTCAAGATATTTCTTGCCTTTTTTCATTATTTATCCTCCTAAAGTGGTAATATCGGGTAAATTTACCCTTCCACAACGATGCCCATGCTGCGCGCCGTACCTTTGACCATGCTCATGGCGGCCTCTATGCTGGCGGCGTTCAGGTCGTTTTGCTTTATCTCAGCTATCTTGCGCACTTCCTCCGCCGAAACCTTGGCGACCTTGGTTTTGTTCGGAACAGCGGAGCCCGATTCGATCTTGGCGGCTTTTTTCAGCAAAAGAGCCGCAGGCGGGGTTTTGGTTATAAACGTAAAGCTCTTGTCCTGATAGATTGTGATAACAACGGGGATGATCATGCCGACCTCTTTAGCCGTGCGCTCGTTGAATTCCTTGCAGAATCCCATCAGGTTAACGCCGTGCTGACCCAGAGCGGGGCCGACCGGCGGAGCGGGCGTGGCTTTGCCAGCCGGAATCTGGAATTTTACGATACCTGTTACTTTCTTTGCCATTGCTAATCCTCTCCTATGAAAAAGTGGTTTGGCGGGTATAAACCCTTCCACGTGAAGCCGTTCGTTATATTATCCTCTGAACCTGCGTAAAATCCAATTCCACGGGCGTTTCCCTGCCGAAGAATGACAGGGACACGATTATTACGCGCTTGTTCATGTTTATCTCTTTTACGACGCCGACGTTGTTGCCGAAAGGCCCGTCGATGATCTTCACCGACTCGCCCACGGTTATGTCGATTTTTTCCTCGACCCGGCGTATGCCCATGTATTTTATTTCATCCTCGGTCAGCGGTACAGGCCTGGAACCGGGGCCGACAAAACTGGTTACGCCGCGCGTATTGCGCACAACATACCAGGTTTCGTCGTTCATTTCCATGTTTATCAGGACGTAACCGGGGAATATTTTACGGCTCACGGTGCGCTTCTGGCCGTTTTTAATCTCCGTTTCGTCCAAAACAGGCACCATGACATCCAAAATTTGGTCCTGCATGTTCCTGTTTTCAACCAGTTTTTCTATATTGGTTTTTACCTTGTTTTCATAACCCGAATATGTGTGAACCACATACCATCTCGCATTATTGGATACTTCCGGAGACGCTGATGACATAGGCGGCCCGCTCCTATTGAAGCAGATTGATGAACAGGGTGTACCCTTGGGAGAACACCAAATCCATCAGCACAATTACGCCCCCGATAACCCCGGAAATGATTATAACATTGACAGTATGCTTGATTAACGACTTCCGGTCCGGCCAAATAATCTTCTTAAACTCCCCGGACATATCCTTCCACTTACTCTTAACCGTTTTCAGCAAAGCGTCAAAACCCTTAGGCTCTTCCTTCTTAACGCCCTTCTTCTTTTCCTTATTATCCATACAACCTCTCCTTCCAATCCCAGCTTTAACTATTAACTGCTCCTACCTAGTCTCCCTATGGGCGGTATGTTTGTTGCAAAATTTGCAATACTTCTTAAACTCCATCCTGTCGGGATGGTTCTTTTTCTCCTTGGTCGTGTTGTAATTCCTGCGCTTGCATTCCTGACACGCCAGTGTTATCATGGTTCTCACGTTGTCCACCTCATTTTAATAAATAATCAGTTTATTTTCACAACAAAAAAAGACTCGCCAGTCAATTATGAACTATATCACACATCATAAATATTGTCAAATATTTTTTTCGTTAAAATATCATAATCAAATAACGATAAGCGTTCCCCCCTTATATCAGGCGGGAAACCGCATTTTGCAACCGCCGACGACGCCGTTTCCCTTGAAATCCCCAAGCCCTGCGACAAGCAATTTACCAGGGTCTTGCGCCGCGTGGAGAAAGCGGCGTTTATTACCTTGAATAAATCGGCTTTGGCGGAACTTACAGGCGGAGAATCAAACATTTCCAACAACACAGCCCGCGATTGCACCTCCGGCTGCGGATAAAAACAAGACGGCGGCAATTCGCAAATGGTTTTAATCCGCGCATGGTAAGCGGCTTCCAAAGCCAGCGGACAAGATGTCCGCGTTCCCGGGAGCGCGGACATCTTGTCCGCCACTTCCTTCTGTATAACAACCGCAGCAAGCGTAGGTCTTGCTCCACAGTTAAAAATCTTACGCATTATAGGTGTTGTAATATAATAAGGAAGGCTTCCATAAATTTTAAAGGTTGGCCCTTCCCCGCTGTCATTGCAAGCTTGACCCGCAATCTCATCTATATTCATATGTAAAAAATCACCGCGGAACACGGCAACATCCAACCCCGCCGCCTTTAACTCAAGTTCTAGAACACCGGCAAGGGTTCTATCCAACTCAACCGCCGTAACCCTGGCGGCGGAACGGGCGAGCGGCATAGTCAGCGCACCAAGCCCCGGGCCAATCTCAAGTATAAAATCACCCGAGCCGGGATTCACGGCGGCGGTAATTTTATCCACCGCCGCCGGATCCACAAGAAAATTCTGACCAAGAGCCTTATTCGGGCGCAGCCCATACCTGTTTAAAACAGCCTTAACCGCCGCGTTTGTCATTGTAAGCCGTTAATTTCCTTATACATAGTCGTTTGCAATACCTGCCCGTACGCGTCGCCATTGACGGTAAACGCAACCTCATGAGCCCGGTACAGAAAACCCAGCGTATCGGCGGCAAGCTGCATCACATGGCTTTCCAGTTCACCTAACCCGGACATTTCGGTTATAAACGCCGGGGTAAAGTCAACATGCAGAAGGTTCGCGGCGCGGTCATAGCTAATAGAATTAATATCCACACCGGAGCTTAGGTTATAGTTCCAATAATCCCGCAGATACGCCCTGAACGTATTCATATAAAACGGAATGAGGTCGGTGTTGGTATGGTATTCCACCGGTACATGGTGCATATCAGGCACATTATCCAGGAAGGGTTCATCGTAATCCTCAAAAAATTCCTCAACCACATTCCAACCGTAAAAAAACTGCATAAACATAGGCAGCGGCCCGTCCACAACATCCACAAGCTGTTGATACTGCCCGCCGATTTCGGTTTGACGCTCGGTTTTGATCAATCCCAGCCCGGCGGCATAATATTCAAGGGTTTTAACGCCGTTAACCTCGTCCGTAACCTCTACGACCATCGCGTCAAAAGTCCCGTACGGCACGGTTATCTCCGTATTCATGCTGATAATTCTGGCAACCTCATGAACCGCTTCACCCAATTGGAACCTGATCCACTCGTTTCCAGCCTCAAAAGGCTCGGACAATATAAGCACCCCAAGGCTTGGGATTTCCGCCGTATAATCCGTATGGTCAAAGAAACGCTCTCTCGTATTTATCAGCCACAAATTCCCTTGCGAAATCTCGTAAACCTCTATAAGGCTGTATTCCGCGCCGCTCCTCCACGACATGATGCGCGTCTGGCTCCGGCTTCCGCGCACATGGTCATTGAAAAAAACCGTATACAGCTCAATTTCATTGGGAAAAACATTGCCTTGGGTGTCACGTCGCTGGCTGGCCGCCAATCCTTCAAAATGCATCTGCCGGTTATGCGTTCTTGGAAAAAAGTCTTGCATCGTATAAATGGTTTCGGGGGCCGCGGTTTCTCCGGCGATATCAGCTGTGGCATCGGGAGCGGCGTCATCGGGCGCGTTTTTCCCCCTGAACACACATGAAACGGCATTTAACGACAACAAAGCTATCAATAAAACGGTAATAATTTTTCTCATTCGTAATCACCCTTCAGGAAAGTTTAATATATAGTATAACCTTTTTTATTAAAGACTTGTTCCATTTACCAACTTTGTTATATAATAAATAAAATATCAGCGAATGAGGTTCCAATGAATCCAAACGAAGCCATAAAACTCTCTATAACAGCGGGCGAAATAATGCTGTCGAACGGCGCGGAGACATACCGCGTGGAGGATACGATGAAACGTATGCTGCGCAGCTGCGGTTACCACAGCTCCGAAGCCTTCGTCGTGTCAACGGGCGTATTCATAACCGTAAATTCGGAATCCGGCGACCTTACAAGCTGTAAGCGTATAATCCGGCGCTCCTTCAACGTTGACACGCTGATAAAAATGAACGACATTTCGCGCAGCTTCGCGGACGGCCGCCTGACGGCGGAATCCGCCTACGCTAAAATGGAAGAGCTGCGCACGGCTCAGCCCATCCAGAATTATACGTTCATGAAACTCTTTTGCGCCGGAATCGCCTGCGGCTGTTTCACCTACTTGTTCGGCGGAGGCCCCGCGGACTGCCTGAACGCGTTCTTCACGGGCTTTATCCTGAAAATCCTTCTGATACAGCTCCGCAAAAGCCGCGTATCGGAAGTGCTGTGCAATATCATCGGCGGCGTAATGATATCCTTCCTGACCTTAACCCTCCTAAACCTAGGCGTGGGCCGCCAGCTTGACTATATTATCATCGGCTCGCTGATGCTGCTGGTACCCGGCCTGACATTAACCAACGCTGTCCGGGACGTTTTGGAAGGCGACTATCTGTCCGGCTCCGCAAGGCTGATGGACGCCGTAACCGTGGCGATCTGCATAGCAACCGGGGTCGGCACGGCTCTGAAAGTGTGGTTCCATATATTCGGAGGGGCTTATATCTGATGATACAACTTACGCTCATTATTCAAACCGCCGTCGCGTTCGCCGCCACATTCACGTTTTCGATGATATTCAACATACCGGGGAAGGAACTGCTGTTCTGCGGCATAACCGGGGCCGCGGGCTGGTTCGTAAGCAGGCTTATGCTTGTTTTTGTACCGGGCGGGCTGGTGCTGGGTACCTTTGCCGGCACCCTTGTGCTCACCTTTATTGGGCGCTGCCTATCCTACGCCAGGAAAACGCCGGTGCTTGTTTACCTGATTGGGGGCATTCTGCCCCTTGTACCCGGCGCGGGAATTTACTACACCATGTACGAGTTTATCATCGAAAACGACACCCTCAAAGCTCTGGAGCTTGGCATCGAAACCGCTAAAATCACCGGCGTCATAGCAATCGGAATCATCTGCGTACTGTCACTGCCGCGTATCTTTTTTATATTCGGGCGAAAGGAACCCGGGCAAATCTAATTTTCTCTTAATTTTACCGCTCTGGCCGCCTTGCGCCTGTTCTGGTCCGCCATGTCCGCGTAATGCTTGCGCGTGGTTTCAACGCTCTTATGCCCCAGCACATCGGCGACAAGGTAAATATCCTCCGTCTCGCGGTATAAATTAGTGCCGTATGTAGAGCGCAGTTTATGCGGCGTAATCTTTTTATAACCCGTAACAATCTGCGAATATTTCATTACAATTTTCTGGATCGTGCGCACATCCAGCCGCTTTTTCTGCAAGCTTAAAAACAAAGCGTCCTCATGTCCGGGCTTGGCGTGTTCTTCTTCTCTAACGTCCATATATTTATCCAGCGCTTCCTCAACCTCGTCGCCGAAATATATCAGCGCCTGCCCGCCGCCCTTGCGCGTTATGTAAATACCGCCGTTTTCAAAGTCCACATGCGCAATGTCTATCCCGGCGCACTCTGACACGCGTATGCCCGTCCCCAGCATCAGGGTAATAACGGCTAAATCGCGCGCCTTGGTGTACTCATGGTAACTTTTCTGCTTTGGCGTAAGCCCTTCGCCGCTTTCAACCACATCCAAAAGCCGCGCCATTTCGTTATATTCCAGCCGGATTATTGCCTTTTCCGTAATTTTCGGGAACTCAATGACATCCGTGGGGTTTTTAGTAATTTTATCCTTTTTTTGGAAATACCTGTACAAAGAGCGTATGGCGGAGAGCTTGCGCGACTTGCCGATAGCGTGGTTCGTCGCGACAGCGGAATCCTTTCCCTCACCTTTTATATAATAATCAAGGTAACCCTTAAACTCCTCAAGCTCAGCCTTTGTCACATTTTCAAGGTCATTCAGCGTTATCTCCTCAACCCGCTTGTCAAAGCCCTTCGTTTCCTTTACTAAGAAATTAAGAAAAATGCCTATATCATAGGCATATCCAACCCTCGTCCGCGCCGTGGTATTATCGGCGACACCGTTTGTAAACTCCCGCATAAAAGGCGGCAGCCCCTTCAGCTGCTCACGCAGGCGCAGCGTATACTTAACCTGGGTTTGGTCAAAATAAGCGCTCATTTCCCATCTCTCCAACCGGGTATAGCCGAACCCTTCACCGCGCTGAAAAGTTTATCCGGCAAGTCTTTGTAAACCTGTCCCTGCATCTTTATAAATTGCTTAATTTCCTCACGTTTTGTGCTTTTGTCCACAGGACATTCGTTCTTCAGCACGGGTAGATTCTCACGCGACGCGAACGATTTGATATCCCTCTCGTCCGTATAGATAAGCGGGCGTATGGCATACAGCCCCATGCGGTCCAAAAACGTCACCGGCGCGAAGGTATTTATCCTGCCCTCAAAAAAAAGACACATCAGCAATGTTTCAATAACATCGTCCTTGTTATGCCCCAAAGCCGTTTTGTTGCAATTAAGCTCCGCCGCGCGGCTGTTCAGCGCCCCCTTACGCATTTTTGAGCAAAGTGAGCACGGGTTTTCCTCTTTTCGCGTATCAAAAACAACCTCGGCGATATTCGTTTCCACAATGGAAAGCGCAACACCCAGACCATCGCAATAACGCTGTACAGCCCCGAAATCCATGCCCTTAAACCCCAGAGACACCGTAACGGCATAAAGCTCGTATTTGCGGGGATAAAACCGGCGCATCTCCGAAAGTGCCGTCAGCAAAGCCAAACTGTCCTTCCCGCCGGACAGCCCTACGGCAATCCTGTCACCGTCCTCTATCATGTTAAAATCATCCAGTGCCCGGCGCGTATAGCTCATCAACCGTTGCAAATTCATGCCGGTTAAACCCCCGCCAACATTTTAACAAGCGCGTCCACCGCCTCGGCTTCATCCGCGCCGGCGGCGGTTATGGTTATAAACTCGCCCTCGCGTATCGACATGGATATGACGCCCATTATGCTTTTGCAATTCACTTCCATGTTATCCCGCCGTATTTGCTGGCGGCTTGTGTACTTGTTGGCATTTTGCACAAACAGCGCCGCCATGCGGGCTTCCAGGTTTATAGCGGTTTTGAATTCGCGTGATATCATAATTAACCCCCCTGTTTTAATTCAAGCTTCCGATTCCAGTTTCTTCGCGATTTCCTTCAGCTTCCTCAATCTATGGTTAACCCCGGATTTGCTTACCGGGGGCGACAGCATCTCACCGATTTCCTTCAAGCTTATTTCCGGGTATTCCAGCCTCTTCCGCGCCAGCTCCTCCAATCCGCGTGGAAGGGAATTAAGGCCCAGCCTACGCTGGATCAGGTTAATGCTCTCAATTTGGCCTACCGCTGCCGAGATAGACTTGTCCACATTTGCCGCGTCAAAATTGGCGTTTCGGTTTATATTATTACCCAGGGACTTGCGTATGCGCTCGTCCTCAAAACGCATCAGGGCCATATGCGCCCCCGTAATCCTTAATATTTCCGCTATCTGCTCCCCGTCCTTAAAATACAGAACCGTCCCGTGACGGCCTTTGCGCGACAGCACATGCGGCGTCAGCTTCACTTTTCCGAAAAGCGCGGCCAGTTCCTCGGCGTATTTCGCGTTTCCTGCCCTGAACTCGGCATGGTACGTGCCGACAGGGTCGCTTACATACCCGCATGCCAGAAGCGTCGCCGCCAGGTATGCCCTCCGGCAGCAGCCGCCTCTCGCAATCAAGCCGTTTACGCATCTGTTGTACCCGCTGTTTGCCCAAAGCCCCGCGGCGCTAAGCAGCCGTTCCGCCTCCGCCGCCGTTTCCACGGACAGGGCATGGGGCTTACCGTTTTTTTTCCTGTGTACCTTAGCCTTTGTATTAAAGTCATTTTTTATGATATCGTAAAATTTTTTCAGCAAATAAATATTATCGGTCTTTATAATAATTTCCGGTTTGTCCGTCACTCGCGCCGCACCCGCGATAATCGCCGAAAGCGCCGCCACGCGGCAATGCCTGTCCCCATCCAGGGCAGCAAAAACTTCTTTTTTTACCGACGCTGAAAACGACATTGTCATCACATCATCCCCTGGCCTCCCGTATGTCCCTGTGCGTGACATACGCGCTGTAACCCAGCCCGCGGAGATAATCGTAAATCCGGTTGGCAAGCGTAACGGAGCGGTGCCGCCCGCCCGTGCAGCCTATGCACAGCACAAGCCGCGTCTTACCCTCGGAGATATAGCTGGGCATAAGCAGAGCCAGCATTTCCTCCGCCTTTTCCAAAAATCCCGTTGCCGCTTCAAAGCCCATAACATACCCGCTGACCGGTGGGTCGTTCCCCGTAAGCTCCCTTAATTCTTTCACATAAAACGGGTTTGGCAGAAAACGTACGTCAAAGACCATATCGGCGTCCCTGGGCAGCCCATACTTAAAGCCAAAGCTTATGATATTAACTATTATGCCCGAAAAGCCTTGTCCTGTCAAAAAAATATCGTTTATTAATTCCTTTAGCTCGCGCGTAAGCATATTGCTGGTGTCAATGGTATAATCCGCCCGTTCGCGGACAGATTTTGTCAGCCCGCGTTCTTGCGTGATGCCGTCTATAAGCCGCCCGGACTTCGCCAGCGGATGGTCGCGGCGCGATTCCTTGTAACGGCGGTGCAGGGTTTCGTCGTCGCTGTCCAGATAGATGATAATCGGCCGGACTTCCCGCGCGTCTATAGCGTTTATAGCCGGCAGCAGATCGTCAAAAAGCTTGCCGCCCCGGATATCTATACCCAGAGCAAGCCTGTCATATTCAAGACCCGGGTCAAAGCAAACCTCGGCAAAACGCGGTATCAGCGCCGGCGGCAGGTTATCGGCGCAGTAAAAGCCAATATCCTCCAAAAATTTCAACACAGTAGTTTTACCCGCGCCGGACATGCCGGTCACAACAACTATCTGCTTTTTATCCATTGTATAACTACCCCACGATTATTATTTCCGGTTCAAGGGTTATCCCTTTTTCATTAAAAACAACATCGCGCACATGATTTAACAAAGCCTTTACATCCCCGGCGGACGCGCCGCCCGTATTTATAATAAATCCGCTGTGCTTCTCCGACACCTGAGCGCCGCCTATCGCGAAGCCCTTCAATCCGCATTCCTCTATCAGCCTGGCGGCGTATACCCCGTCCATAGGCCGCTTGAACGCGCTGCCCGCGCTGGGTTTTTCCACGGGCTGCTTCCGGTTGCGGGCCTCCATATTTCCGCGCATCTTGGCTTCAATGGCTTCGGGCTCCCCCCGTTGCAAAACCAAATCGGCTTCCAGCACAACCAGCCCCTGTCCGGACACGGCACTGCGGCGGTATCCAAAGTCCATTTCATCCTTAAAAACCCTGCGTGTGCCGCCTTTCGCATCCATAACCAGCGCGCTTCCGAATACTCCGGCAATGTCGCCGCCATATGCCCCGGCGTTCATACGAAGCGCGCCGCCAAGGGTCCCCGGTATGCCGCATGCAAACTCAAAGCCGGTCAACCCGCGTTCCAGCGCGTAATCGGAGATATCTTTCAGAAGCGCCCCGGCGCAAGCGGTGATTCCGGATGGGTTTTCATAACCGCGTTTTATGCAATTCAACCGCATTGTTGAAATTATCGCCATTTCTAAATCGCCGTCAGGGAACAGGATGTTTGAGCCCCTTCCTAGAACCATGTGCGGCACGTTTAAGTCCTTACAAAGCCCCATTATATCAAGCATTGCTCCCGTATCGGCGGGTAAAGCAAATACGGCCGCGTTTCCGCCGATTTTAAACGTTGAATGCTTATGGAGCGGTTCGCCGAACCGTACTTCCGCGCGTATATCCGCAAGCTTTTGTTTGAGAATCCCAATCTCAAGCTTTACCAAGAAATACCTCCTATAAATTAAAACTCCGGTCTATATTGGCGCTCAGCTCCTTAGCCGTGTTATAACCAAGCCTTTTCAATCTGTGGTTGATGGCGGCGCTTTCGCAGATTATCGCCAGATTGCGCCCGGGACGCACGGGGATGCTGATGCAAACGACAGGGTTGCCCATAAAATCCATGGTTTCCTCTTCATCGCCCAGCCTGACGTAAACCTTAGTGTCATCCCAAGATTCTAGTTTTATAACCAAATCAATGTTCTGCGTCAGCTTTACGGAGGCCACGCCGAACATCCGGCGGATGTCAACGATGCCTATTCCGCGCAATTCTATAAGATACCGGGTGATATCGGGGCATGTGCCGACAAGCGTCGTGTTTGAAACCTTCTTGATCTCGACGGCATCGTCGGCGACAAGCCTGTGCCCGCGTTTTACCAGCTCCAGTGCCGTCTCGCTTTTGCCGATGCCCGATTCGCCCATTATAAGAATCCCCTCGCCGTAAACATCCACCAGCACGCCGTGAATGGTCATGCGCGGCGCAAGCTGGACTTTCAGCCATTTTATTACCTCGGCCATAAAATCTGACGTACGCTCGTCGCACAGCAGAACCGGAGTGTCTTTTTGCCGCGCAATCTCCGGAAGCTCCGGCGGCACATTTATATTCCTGCACACAACAAGGCACGGCAGCTTATAATCAAACAGCCTCTCCAGCGTTGCCCGCCGCGCTTCCTCCGAAAGGTTCATAAGGTAGGCATGTTCCACATACCCCATTATTTGCAGCCTTGCGGACTCAAAAAAGTCAAAGAACCCGGTAAGCTGCAGTGCGGGGCGGTTAACCTCCGGGCCAACCAAAAATTTGCCGGAAAGGTCAATTTCAGGCGTAAGGTTTAATAAGCCGAACTCATCCAGCACACTTTTAACCGAAACAACATCCATCCACTACACCGCTCTTTTACTATTCTATACTATTGCGTGTAAAAAAATCAATTATTTACTTCCTCCGTTTTTATTACGGAAAAAATTATATACGGCTTCAGCGGCCTTCCTATTAATTTTTTCGGCCTTCATCAGCGTCTCGACACCGGCTTCCTCAATCCCCTCGATTGAGCCGAAAAACCTCAGCAACGCCTTTCGCCGCTCCGGCCCTATCCCCGGAATATCGTCCAGCACAGACCGGAGCATCGCTTTCTCGCGCAGTTTACGGTGATACTCAACCGCAAAGCGGTGCGTTTCGTCCTGTATGCGCGTAAGCAGCTTAAACCCTTCGGAGGTTTTCGGCGGGCTTATCTCGGTTCCCCGGTAAATAAGCCCCCGCGTACGGTGCTTGTCGTCCTTCACCATGCCGCACACAGGTATGCTGATGTTCAGCGCGTCCAGCACCCTCTCGGCAATGCCGGCCTGCCCTTTTCCGCCGTCAACCAAAATAAGGTCGGGTATCCGCGTAAACTTGCCGTCCTCAATGTCGAAACCCTCCTCCATTTCCTTTATATAACGGTTAAAACGGCGCGCGACGGCTTCTTCCATCGCGGCGTAATCATTCGCCCCGGCAACGTATTTAATCTTGAATTTGCGGTAATCGCTGCGTTTGGGCTTGCCGTCCTCAAAAACGGTCATTGACGCCACGCTTTCATATCCCTGTACATTGGAAATGTCAAAGGCCTCGATCCGCCTTAATTCCGATTCAAGCCCTAAAAATCCCGCGATCTCAGCCGCCGCTCCCCTTGTGCGCTCCTTTTCGCGCTTCATCTGCTCGCCGAATTGCGCAAGGGTTATCTCCGCGTTTTTCTTCGCCAGTTCAATCAGCCGTTTCTTATCGCCTTTCTCCGGCACAACAAGCGCAACCTTGCGCCCGGCGGTGTTCCGCAGCCATTCCAGCATAATATCACGGTCCTGAGGGCCTATTTCGACGTCTAATTCTTTTGGAACCGCCGGCACGCCGCTGTAAAACTGCGTAAGGAAGGCCTGCATTATCAGTCCGTCCTCGTCCTTGTCCACCCCGGTCATCATATAATGCTCACGCCCGGTCATTTTACCCTCGCGGATGAAAAATACCTGCATCATTGCGCAGTCCTCACCGCGCGCCATAGCGATAACGTCATGGTCGCCTGATGAAATCGTTTCCGTTGCCTGCTTCTCGTCCAATCTCCGCACCGCCGTAATCTTGTCACGGAGCGCGGCGGCCTTTTCAAACTCCATCTCCCCGGCGGCATTAAGCATTTCTTCCTCAAGCCTTCTGACAACCCCGCCCCGTTTGCCGTACAGGAATTCCTTTATCTCCGAAACATTCGCGCGGTACTCCTCCGCTCCGATATGCCCGCCGCAGGGAGCGCGGCATTTACCGATGTGGTAGTTCAGGCATGGACGCTCTTTACGGGCCGCGTTTGACGAAATCTTTTTCGTGCAGCGTCTAAGAGGCCACAGGGTATTTGCCAGCTCCACAACCTCGGAGACAAAAGTGACGCCCGAAAACGGGCCGAAGTATTTATTCCCGTCCCTGGCGGCCTTGCGCGCCATCTCGACACGGGGAAAATCCTCGGACAGAGACAGGCAAATGTAGGGATACGCCTTGTCGTCCTTCAGCTTGACATTATACCGGGGCATATATTCTTTTATAAGGTTGCATTCCAGCACCAGCGCCTCAAGCTCGGTGTCCGTGACAATGTACTCGAAGGACCTCGCCAAAACCTGTATGCTTAAAACCTTACTGCGGTCAAAATTCCTCGCGTTTGTGCTGGAGGGCTGGAAATACGTGCGCAAACGGTTTTTCAGGTTTATTGCCTTGCCGACATATATAACCGCATCGTTTTTATCCCGGAAGATATATACCCCCGGCTTATCCGGCGCGCGTTTTATTTCCTCGTTGAAATTAAAGGCGGTATCCCCGCTCACACCAAATCCCTCAGGAACACGGACCATGTGAACAACGCCAGCAAGTGCGCCGGGTAGTACACATAAAACCAAATCTTAGACGCTCCGCGCAATCTGGCCGGGCCGGGCGACCCGTCGTATAACAAAACCAGCAGCGGCGCAATGGCGGCGAAAACGGCGAAATCGCCCAGGCGGCCCTGATAAAACGGCACCCATCCCGGTATTATCCCCGGCCTGTATTGGGTATGCACCCACACAACCATCGGTACCGCGCGTAAAAACCGCCAAGCTTCCGCCGGAATCTTCCCCAGCGCATTGCTCCCCTCGAAACTCATAACCCAATATATAGAGAAAATCAGCAGCACGCCGGCACTGCGCCCGTAGTCGGTGTTCATCCTGAATGCGGCAAAAGCGCACAGCACCGGGCCAGCAAACCCCACAACATGCCCGGGTATGCCCAGAAGACAGCCCTTGAAGCCTTTGCGTATTAAATCAAAGATAAAAATAGACGCCGCGCCGAAAAATAATGTGAAAAACACATTATGATATGAAAAAAGGAAATAATTGGGGCGCGCGCGCAAGCCGTACCAGTTTACATTATTGAACAGGCTGAACGGACACAAAGAGATTATTGCAAAAACCCCCAGCCATAACAGGTATTTCGGGCGGCTTTTCGTTTTTCTCATGCCCTCCGCGATAAGAAAGCAGAATAAAGGGAACGCTATGCGCCCAACCATGCGCATTACGGACGCCAAGTCATTGTAATCCCACAGATGCGCGAGTATGACTCCCGTATGGTCGATGGTCATACACACAACAGCTATCATTTTTAACGCCATGCTTGACATAACGGCCTCCCTAGATGTGTGCGGCCGATACGGCCGTTTCCAAGGCAATTTCCATCATATCGGTAAACGCCGTCTGCCTTGTAACCGAATCCGCGGCTTCGCCGGTAAATACGTGGTCTGATATTGTCAGTACGGTAAGCGCTTCTTTTTTCAGCCATGCCGCCGTCATGTACAGCGCGGCGGCCTCCATTTCAACCGCAAGGATGCCCATATCGCGCCAGCGTCCGGCGGCGGCTTCGTCGGCACAGTAGAAAGTGTCGCTGCTCAGGATATTCCCGGCATAAAACCTTACACCCTTCCCCCGCGCCGTTTCAACGGCCTTTTCAAGCATCCCGAAGCTTGCGATGGGCGCGTATGCTCCGGGCAGGTTAAACTGCGACGCAAAAGCCGAGTTAGTACACGCGCCTAAGGCGATAATCAAGTCGCCTATCTTCATGTCCGGCTGGAAAGCTCCCGCCGTCCCGACGCGTATAATGCGCCTGACGCCGTACTGGCTGTACAGCTCGTGGGCGTAAATGCCGATTGAGGGCTGCCCCATGCCCGAGCCCTGCACGGACACGCGTTTACCCTTATATGTCCCGGTATAACCCAGCATCCCGCGCACTTCATTATACAAGACAGGGTTCTCTAAAAAATTCTCCGCAATAAACTTTGCGCGCAACGGATCGCCCGGCATTAAAACGGCTTCGGCAACATCTCCCATTTTTGCGCTGATATGTGGGGTTGGCATAAAATAACCTCCTTGAATTTGCTAGTATACAGATTATCATTTATGCATAATAATGTCAATTGCATTAACCCCGGTAAGGCTATTGTAAATATAAATCATTAATGATATAATCAAATATGTATAATACATATGCGACACAGGGAGGATAACATGGGGTTTAAGGAATTGATATCCGTCATAGACAAAGACCGCAAGCTTTACGTACAGATGCACAGGCCCCCTGACCCGGACTGCCTGGCGTCGGCGTCCGTGCTGTCCGATATGCTGCAAAGCGTCGGGTTTAACCCGCAAATCGTCTACACCGGCCTGATCAGCAAGCCGGAAACAATGGAATTGATCGACAATCTGGGCATAAAGCTTATCCGTCTGGACACGGAATCAAATAAGCAGCTGATCCGCGCGGAAGACCAGATAATTGTCGTGGACTGCCAGAAGGAGAACAGCAACGTCGCCCGCCTGCCCGGCGAGTACATAGCCTGTATCGACCATCACCCCGCGCTGGCGGACGCTTCGTATCCCTATGCGGATATCCGCCCGGAATACGGCGCGTGCTCCAGCTTGATTTATGAATACGCCGCGGATTTTGGCTACGAGATAAGCCCCGTCCAGGCTGCGCTCATGATATACGGGATACGCATTGACACGGATGATCTGAGCAGGCGTAAATATCTGATGGATATTGATATATTCTCGGCGCTGTACAAAATCGCCAATCTGGATATACTCTCCAGCATCGGGCGCAACGCCATCCGTCCCGAGGACATAAGCACCACGATTATCGCCTATGAAAACCTTACAATAAAAAACAATGTGGCGTACAGTTTCGCCGGTGACGACAAGGCAAAGGAATCTCTGGCTGAACTGGCCGATAAGTTGATTTCCCTTGCCGACGTGTCCTTTGTGGTCGTCTACAGCAAATGCTTCAACGGCTATAACTTTTCAATCAGATCGCAGATCAACGCCCTGCACGCCGGAAAGATCGCCAAATACGCCTTCTCAAAGGTCAACGGCGATGGCGGCGGGCATATGTTTATGGCGGGCGGGTTGATACCGAAGGTAACATTCATGGATTTGCTGGGCGGCAGGGCGGTTATGGAAAGGGTCATCAGCATCATCGAGGACGCGATTGAAAACGTGAATAATGAGGCAAACGGCGCGGTCGCGACTGTTTAGAGCCTGTCTGGTATCTCGCTTTCGGTGGATTTTCGCAGAAATTTTTCGTTAGGCTAGGAATGAAAAACCGCGCGTGCTCAAAGGCACGGAAGGTTTTTTATGACGACGGCTAACGGAAAATTTATCGAAAAGACGCCGGAATGGAGATACTAGACAGGCTCTTAGGGCTCTTCGCCGCTTTCAGCGCTGTTAAACGCGCTTATCCGTTCGTTCAGCTTATCCGCGAGTTTTCTGTCCCGTACCGCAAGTACGGTATATGCGGCCGCATAGATCACAAGAAACACAAGCACGACGAAAAGGGCGTTTGCCGCGTTTATTATCCCGTAATATACCATCAGCCCGAACACCGCGCCCGCCGTCAGGATGAAATGCAGCGCCCGGATAACTATCTCCTTCCCCCGCGAAGCGGACTCCTGCCCCAAAAATATCAGCATGGGCAGGACGCTTGACAGGGAAATTAATATATAATGCAGTATCGCGGAGGTATTCATCACGATTTCAATGTCCATAAGTATCCCCGTAACTGCTGTAGTCGTAAATAAAGCCGTGTTTATAACGCAAAAAAGAAGCATCATTTTTTTTATCGTATCCTTCAGTTTCATAACCCAAACCTCTCTTTCAGCGCGGGTACGTACTGCCTCGATATCATCACTTTCTCCCCGTTTGCCAGCATTGCGCGGAAGCGGCTATCCCCGGCGGGCGAAACACTTTTGATTTTTTTGACGTTAACGATAACCTGCTTGCTCACCCGTAAAAAGTCGCCGGTACTCAGCGCGTCCTCTATTTCGTACAGCTTCAGCCTGCTGCGGTACACGGTTTTCGCCGCGCATACATATGTCTTTAAATCCACGCTTTCGACGTAGAATATATCCCCGACGGGCAGCATAAAAACCTGCTCGTCAATGTAAACCGTCAGGCTGTCCGGGCTTTTAAGCAGGTTTATCGCCCTCGTAATGTTATCGGTCATGCACCTGACGCTTATCGTTACGCTGTCATTCTCGCCCGGCGCGGGGTCCTGGATTATTATTCTCATATGCCTAATACCTTATAAATCGCTTCGTGGGCCGGGCCGCCTGAAAACACATCTACCGGAAACGGCTTCCCTTCCCTTATATAGCCGTAAAAATCCTTTATCAGCAAAGCGTGGCTCGCTCCCCAATAAGGCTTCCCGCCGGGTATGCCGTTCATGCATAGTCCGGGGGTTTCAACCGTGCCGCCCGGTTTCCTGACGGTTAATTTATCGCCCTCAACGCAGAGTGTCATATGTTCGCAGCGCACCTCAATAATAACCGTCTCATCCGTGCCGTAGCCGACTGTAGCGTAAAAAAACGCCCGTACGTTATCATTGTAATAAAAAACCATTTCAGCGGTATCTTCCGTGTCTATAACGCCTTGCAGCGTGCGGTTAGCCGTTGTTCCGGCAACATCCAGCGGTTTTCCCATCACAAGGAACAATAAATCAATAGTGTGTATAGCTTGGTTCAACAGCACGCTGGAACCCTCGGTTGCCGCTCTGCCGCGCCAACCGCTCTTGAGATAATATTCCTTATCCCTGTTCCATGTCAAAAATGCCCTCGCTCCTAAAATCCGGCCTGTTGCGCCCGATTCTATCAGGTTTTTCGCGTATACGAAGGATGGATTATATCTGTTTTGGAAACATAAGCCCAACTGCACAGGGGCATCCTTCATCGTCCTTTGCAACGTCTCCAGATCAGAAGCCGCCGTAGCCGCCGGTTTTTCAAGCAGCACGTGAACGCCGCGCGAAACCGCGTACAGCGCCAGCGGCACATGCGTATGGTGCGGTGTGCATATATGCACAACATCCGGTTTTTCCGCGTCCATCAATTCCTCCAGGCTGTTGTAAGGGTTGCAGCCGAATTCAGCGCCAAAATTACGGCTTGCATCCATGCTGGTGTCGCCGCAGGCAACAAGCCTTACCCCATCGACCTGGCGGATTGCTTGCCCATGCGTTCCGGAAACAGAGCCGCAGCCCACAACGGCAGCCCTTAAAACCACTTTATCCGTATTATTCATACCTCATACCCTTTATATAAAATCGGAAATCTGTGCCGTATCTTTCTTTACATATTTTGATGTCTTTATCAGCTCCGCCAGCTTCCTCTCAAACGCGCCGGTTTCCATGGGAAGCCGCACGGCCTTTTCCTCAAACGACGAAAGCATTATGGCGTTGGCGATCATAACGGGGTTCAGCCCCTCGCAGCCGTGTGCGACAAGGTCAATCTCTCCCGTAAGTATCGAGTTAAGGAATTTCTCGGTTACGGACTTATGCCCGTACGGCTGGCTGTAATCAATGGGGATATGCGTTTCCCATGTCTCCACCCTTGTAAAGCCGCTGGCGGTTCTGTCCGAATATTCAAGCATGGATTCCCTGTTTTGATGGAATATCAGCTTGGAATCCTCGTAAATCAGCGTCCCGTGCTCGCCCACAATCTCAAGCCTGTTTGTGCCCGGGCATTCGGCGGTTGATACGACAAACTGTGACACAAGGCCGCATTTATGCTCCATTACCGCCGTTACCTCGTCCTCAACCTCAATGTTATGGTATTTGCCGATTTTCGCGAAGCCGTGTATTTTTTCCGGCAGGCCGAAGTACCAGTGATACGCGTCAAGGTTGTGCGGGCATTGGTTCGTTAAAATGCCGCCGCCTTCGCCGGCCCATGTCGCCCGCCAGCCGCCGCTGTCATAATACGCCTGGGAGCGGAACCATTTGGTGTTTATCCATGTAACCCGCGTAAGCTTCCCCAAAAACCCGCCGTCCAGCAGGTCTTTTATCTTGACATAATGCGGGAACGTCCGCTCGTTGAACATGATGCCGAAAACGGTTTTGGGATTTTTAGCTTTCGCCCGCTCATAGGACTCATGTATTTTTAACGCGCCGTTTACATGCACCGCAACCGGTTTTTCGACAAGGACATGCAAACCGCGGTCAAAGGCATCCACCGCGATTGGCACATGGTCATAATGCGGCGTGCTGATGAGTATCGCGTCCATTCCGGCCTTTTCAAGCATATCAAGATGATTGTAATAAGCGGGCGCGTTCGCCATTTCCGCGTATTTATCCGCTTTTGCCCTATCAATATCGCAAACGCCCGCAATTTCCGCGTTGTCCATCTCCATCAAATAAGCCAAGTGCGCGGAACCGATATTTCCCAGCCCCACAATTCCGATTTTCACTCTATCTCCCACATAAACACCCCTTGCAATTTATTCCATTAATTATAACAATTTTCCTATTGCATTTCAAGAATTACTGCGCTATAATAATCGTGAAGATTTCTTCTGTGTGCGAGTTAATATTCGTTTATAACCAACATTTATGCTTAGGGATACCAGACCTCTCCCGGATGGATTGAATGCTGTAATATTTCTTACAGACCGGCGAATCCGGGCGGGCTGCAACCACCTGGATTACCAGGTTTTAAGCTTTATTAATTCCGGCACGGAGGATTCTTCACTCAAGAAACCGGAGACCAGAGACCAGAGACAAGAAAACCTTATCTGGGCTTTGTTTTCGGGTTTTTTTGCTATATTCAGGAGTTGTGTAAATGCAATACGAAGAAAAGTTTTTTGAACAGGGACTTCTTTATATCGCCGGGGCTGACGAGTGCGGGCGCGGGTGCCTGGCAGGGCCTGTCGCGGCGGCGGCGGTTATATTACCGCCCGGTTGCGTGATTGAGGGCGTTGCCGATTCCAAGAAGCTGAGCGGCGCTAAGCGGGAATCCTTGCTGCCGCGGATATTGGAAAAAGCCCTTGCCGTGAGGGTCGCCATGGTTGACGCGGACGAAATCGATAAAATCAACATCCTTCAAGCCTCATTAAAGGCCATGGGCGCGGCCCTTCTCGAGTTGCCGCTCCGCCCTGAAATATCCCTTATCGACGGGCGGTTTTTACCCGATATACATATTAATATGGAATCCGTGACAGGCGGCGACGGCAAGAGCCTTTGCATCGCGGCGGCGTCCATTGTCGCAAAGGTTATGCGCGACCGCTTGATGTGCGAATACGCTAAAACCTACCCCGAATACGGCTTCGACAGGCATAAGGGCTACCCCACCGTTTCCCATTACGCCGCTATTCTGGCGCACGGGCCATGCCCCATACACAGGCGGTCCTTCAGGCTATATTAATACCGCGTCACGGACAGAAGTTCGCGCCCGCGTCTCCCAACCTACCTCACCGAACAACGCGGGCGCGACCATTAAATGTGACGCGGTAGAGGTGAGTAATTATGAACATCGCCGACATTATCCAAACCACAAACAAGCTTCCGCAGCAGCAGCCGGATTATAATAATAAAACGGCTTCAAAAACCACGCTGCGGGGCGATGTGCGCAGCATGTCCGATTTGTCCCCCGGAGACCGGTTCAGGGCGGGCATTGTAAACATTACGCCCTCCGGCATGACGTTAAAGCTGTCCGGCGGCGATGTTATCAGCGCAAAAACGCTGAACAGCCCCGACGCGCGTATCGGCGACACGGTTATTTTTCAGGTTGTGGAGAGTTTTAAGGGCCAGATACTGCTTGAAATGGTGAAACCCGGGGATACCGGCGGCGGTTCGATAATATCGGACGGGGTGGCGCGTGAAGCCTTGCAGGCCGCCGATATGCCGCTTACCGCCGGGAATATGAAGCTTGTGATGGATCTGGCGCAGAGCGGTATGCCTATCACCTCCAATACTTTACATACAGCCGCGTTTTTTATGTACTGCTGCCCGGATTTCAAGCCGACCTTCCAGCAGATTAAATTCTTAATGGACGAAGGTTTCCCAACCGACGGAAAGACCCTCGAAACCTTCCGCGCGCTGCTTGACAAAACCGTAAGCCTGAATAAAAATATTGGCGAGCTTTTGGATTTTATAAGTAAGCTGCCAAACAGCACCCGCAATGAATTACTGCGGCTTCTGGCTCAAACCGGAGAGGAAGGTATAAATAAGGACAACACGCCATTCCTCAAAACCGGCGCTTCAGCCGGGGATACCGGAAACATAAATCAAGCGGAAGGCCGTTTGACGCTGATAGAACCCCTTCCGTTTATTATGCGGAAAGATAATCCCGTTGATAAGGCGGGGGATAATTATGAACAACGGGCAGTTTCCCATCCCGATGAACAAGCGGCGCGAAGCCTTTTTGACGAGGTTAAGAGTAAACTCTACATTGATTTAAATAATGATGGCTTGAACAATATCGGCAAGTTCTATAAAGAGCTGGATGCCGTGACCGCAAGGCTTTCCGAATTTATCAAGGCGAATATGTCAGGCGAACAAAGTTCGCATCTGCAGCGTTCGCTTACCGATATACGCAATAATCTGGAGTTTATGAACCAGATTACCGAAACAAAAGAATATTTACAGATTCCCTTCTTTACGGGCCAGAATACAAATGGGGCCGAGCTGCATGTGTATAGAAACAAAAGCGGTAAAAAACCGGGGAAGACCGGGAACAGCGCCCTTGTTGCGCTGGATTACCCGGAGCTGGGGCATGTGCAGGTATACATACAGCGGACGGGCAGCCGCGTGCAATTACAATTCCGCGCCGAGACGTCAAAGATCCTGAACATCATCGCAAGCGAAACGTACAAGCTCAACGGCGCGCTGTCCGGCAAGGGGTTCACCGTAGCCGGGCTGAGCTTTAAGCGGCTGAACTCCAGGCCCGAAGCGCATACCGTCCCGGAAGACCAGCAGTCCGGCGGCGAAGGGATTACCAAGTATTCTGTTGATATGCGGGTGTAAAACATGAACGGAAAAGATTCAAAGGATTTAAAGGATATAAAAAAGCAAAAAGCCGTTGCTCTGAAATACGAATTAGGGGACTTTGCCCCTAAAGTCGTGGCTTCCGGGCAGGGCTTTGTAGCCGAGCGCATAATCGAAAACGCGGAAACCGGCGACATTCCGATATATCAGGACAGCGCCCTTGCGGATGAGCTTACGCGCCTGAATCTGGGCGACGACATCCCGCCGGAGCTTTACGAAATTGTGGCACAGGTATTAATATATGTTTCCGACCTTGACAAAAAGGAGAGTTTAAAACGCAATGCGCCGGTTTGACGGGTTTGATAAGGGGATTTACGGCGAGACAATCGCGGAAGGGTATCTTCGCGCTAAGGGTTATGAAATCCTAAAAACGCGTTATAGATGCCCGTATGGTGAAATCGATCTGGTTGCAAGGCACGGTATTGTTATTGTTTTTATCGAGGTTAAACTGCGTAAAACCCCAAATACCGGGCTTGCGGCCGAATCAGTCACATTAAAAAAACAGCGCCGTATAATCCACTCGGCTCTGCATTACATAGGCGCAAATACAAATCCCTGCGAAACCTACCGTTTTGATGTGTTAGAGGTTTACGGCAGGGAGTTTTATACTGTCCGCCATATCGAGAACGCGTTTTACGCGGATGGATGATTCTTTTTTTTATTATTGTGGACGATGAAAAGCCTTCCTTGTTCGATAAAAAGGTCTTGTTGGTCTTTTGTGAGCGCGCGGAAAACGCGTAGGAGTTCGTCTTCGCGGTAATCCAAGGTATCGCCTGCCCTGTGATCAAGCAAATAATCCGTTGTCACATTAAAATAATCCGCAATGCGTTTTATCATTCCTATATCAGGTTCTCTAACGTTTTGTACATAATTGCTGACTGCTGACGCCGCAATATTAAGATTTGCAGCTAATTGCTTCTGAGTCATTTCTTTTTCTTCCAATAAATTCCTAAGCTTTTCACCCAATTTCACACCAATCACCCTTTTTCAAATTTTACAGGATAAACGGCTTGCAATTTTATTATTAACAATTTGTGTTGACAAATATCATTCTGTGATTTACAATAAAATGAGAAATATTGGGAGGTTCTTTATGACGATATATTGGGGTAAAAATAAAAAAAGCCATTATGATAGGCGTAATACTTACCGGGGTTTTATTCGTCTTTATGCTTTACAATATTTTCATGTTTAGTAACATAGGCGAAAGCTTATACGGCACGTGGCGGGCCGAGTGGCCTCACGAGACAACGTATTCATTTTCAGGCAACACCTTTACGGAAATGACAACGTCGTATAACCACATTTCCCGTCAGCAATTCACCGATACCAATACAGGAACATTTTCCCTTGGACGGAACCGGATTGAATTTAAATATTCAAACGGCAGAGTTGGCGTCCGCTCGTTTTCGCGTACCGAGAATACAATTACAATAGGCGCATATCGATATGACCGCCTTACTAATATGCCTTAAATTTTCTTCATCCCATCCGCCAGCACCTTCATTTCATCCGCCGCCGCGAGGGTGGCTTCGGTGATTTCCGCACCGCCTGTTAGCCGCGCTAATTCGCGTATAATGCCGGCGCGGTCCAGTTGGTTTACGCCGGTGCGCGTTGCGCCGTCCGCGGAGGTCTTGCTGATAAGGTAATTTTGATCACCCATGGCGGCTATTTGGGGGAGATGGGTTACGCAAACGATTTGATGGTTCAGGCCCAGGCTGGATAGTTTTTCGGCTACCATTTGCGCTGTGCGCCCGGATACGCCCGTGTCGATTTCGTCGAATATAAAGGTTTCGATGCAGTCGAAATCGGCCAGGGCTGTTTTCAGCGCCAGCATCACACGGGACATTTCGCCGCCGGAAGCGATACGCGCCAAGGGCTTGAGGGCCTCGCCCGGATTTGCCGATATAAGGAATTCAATTTTATCGTAACCATCGGGGCCAAAGTCGTCCCGTTTTTCAATTTCTATCTCAAATTGCGCGTTTTTCATGCCTAATATGTGCAGGACCGACTCAATTTCGCGGCGTATGCGCACCGCGGCTTCTTTGCGGTATGCCGAAACGCGGGAGCACAAGGCAAGCGCTTCCGTTTTCAATTGCCGCTGCTCTTTTTCAAGCCTTTCCAATTCCGCCCCGCTGTTTAAAAGCAAATCCAGTTTCTCACGGGTTCTCGCGCCGAATTCGATGATTTCGGGTATCCCTCGCCCGTATTTTCGTTTGAGGCGGTACAATTCGTTCAGGCGTTCCTCCACCTCGTCAAGCTCCTCGCCGCTCCGGGGCAGATTTTCGGCAAAGCGCCGGAATTCGCGCACCAAATCGTCAAGGTCGGCATAAGCGCCGTCCAGCACAGCCGAAAACCCGGCCAGCTTTCCGTCATAGCCGCTAATGCCATCCATCAGCCCCTGCGCCGACGAAAGCTTGTCCAGCGCGGAATTACTGCCGTCGTAGAGCAGACCGAGGATTTTGTGTGAAGCGGCGGTTAATTTTTCGGAAGCGTTTAAGAGCCTGCGCCTGTCCAGCAATTCATCCTCTTCATCAGGACGAAGCCCCGCCGCCTCAATTTCGTCAACTTGATATGTGTACAGTTCAATTTTTGATTCCATATCCTCGGGGCTTGCGGATATCCGCTGCACAGACTGTTTGGCCTCGCGGTAAAGCTTGCAGATATCAGCCAGTTCAGTTTTCAGTGCCGGCAGTTCCCCGCCGCAAAAACGGTCCAGCAGAGTGATATGCTTGTTTGGATCCAATAAACTCTGGTGCTGGTGCTGGCTGTGGATATCAACGAGTACGCCGCTCAGCTCCTTCAAAAGCCCGCCCGTCACAGTACGCCCGTTTAACCGCGCCGCGCTCTTGCCGTCCGCGTTCAAAGCCCGCGAAATAAAAAGGGCGCCGTCGCCGTCCGGTTCAATGTCCAGTTCAGCCAATGCCGCCATCGCGCCGGCTTTTACGGTTATTACGGCTTCAACCCGCGCCGTGTCCGCCCCGCTCTTGATAAAATCCTTCCCGGCCCGGCCGCCCAGCACAAATCCAAGCGCGTCAATGATAATAGACTTGCCCGCGCCGGTTTCGCCGGACATAACGTTTAAGCCGCTTCCAAAGCAGATTTCAAGCTCGTCTATCAGCGCCACGTTTTTTATCCTTAGCGTGTCCAGCATTTTTGCACCTCTTAAATAATTACGACCAAGTCATTTTTTCACGTAAAATATCGTAAAACCCTTTATTCTGGGTCTTTATTATCGTTGTAAAATATTCGGAGCGGCGGATGCTGACCTGCCCGTTCTGACTGATGCCGCCCGCGCCGATGCCGTCCAAATATATCGCGCCGCCCTGGGACAGAACGGTCACGGTAATAACATCCGCCGACGAAACCACGGCGGGGCGGACGTGCAGCGCATGGGGGCAAACCGGGGTGATAGCCAGGATATCTATATCCGGTTTAATGACGGGGCCGCCGGCGGAAAGGTTGTACGCGGTTGAACCCGTCGGCGTGGAAACCAGAACCCCGTCCGCTTGATACGTATCCATATGCTCTCCGTTAATCTCAACGCGCAGCATTATAGGCCTTGTCGGGCCGGAACGGCTTACGAACACGTCGTTGAGGGCGTATGCCGCGCCGGTTTCCATATCCGCCGCCAGCATCATGCGTTTTTCAAGGGTATATTCGCCCGCCAAAAGACGTTCCAGCGAAGAAACCGCGCCGTCGGCGCTGACATCCGTGAGATACCCCAACCGCCCAAGGTTTATGCCCATAACAGGCGTTCCCGACATAGCCGCCGCCCTCGCCGCCCTAAGCAGCGTCCCGTCTCCGCCCAGCACAACAACGCAGCGAACCTCGTCTATGCGGGCTTTGGGCAAATCCAGGCAGCGCGCGGCAAGGGCTTCACCGTCACCGATCAGTTTCACGGAAATACCTCGTGATGTAAGAAACCCAGAGATATCGGAGGCAAACCGATATCCGGTATCGCGTTCCGTATTTATATGAATGCCCATTGTATTAAATATCAGTTCATTTCGCGTCATATCTGTCATCTACTTTTATAGAATATGTTAAATATTCGATATTTCCGTCCCCGCCTGTAACAGGCGATTCCATTGTGTTTTTAATAAAAAAGCCGCTCCCGCGTAAGGCTTCATGAACAGTATTTACCGCGGACTCCCTTGCGGACTTGTTTTTCACGATACCTTTTTTGTTCAAATATCTGCCTTCCGTTTCAAACTGCGGTTTTATAAGGCACACAAACCCGCCGCCGGGCTTCAGCAAAAGGTTTATCGATGGGATAACCTTGCAAGCAGAAATAAAACTCACATCGCAGGAAACGAAATCAACGGGCGCAGGCAAAGCCAGACCTCTGACATCTACACCCTCAAACCGCACAACACGCGGATCATCCAGCAGCGCATCCGCCATTTGGCCGCGTCCGGCATCCACGGCGTAAACCATCCGCGCACCGGCTTTCAGCATACAGTCGGTAAAACCGCCCGTAGACGCCCCAACATCCAGGCAAACAAGCCCGTTTACGTTTATGCCGAAAGTTTCCAGCGCCCCGGCGAGTTTATAACCGCCCCGGCTTACGTAGGGCATGTCCGCGGCCAGAACCTCTATATCATCGGTAAAAGCCAGGCTCCCGGGACGCGTTGCCGCGCTTCCGTTTACAAGAACCAACCCTGCCTCAATAACCTCGCGGGCATAGGTTCTGGAGAACCCGCGCTTTTCCATAACGCAAAGGTCGAGGCGTTTTCTCACGGTTTGACGAAATCCTTTATTTTAATAAAAATACCCTTGCCGTCCATTCCGTATATAGAGAATATCTCGCCGCGCTCACCCTGAGGTATAAAACTGTCGGGAAAGGCGATTATGCGGATTGCCGGCGGATTGCCGCCCGTTAACTCAACAAGCCGCGAAAGCAGATTCTCGCCAAAGCCGCCGGATCGGACGTTATCCTCCGCCGTGACGATATATTTATAACCCGTCAGGGCTTGCAGCATCTCCGGATCAATGGGCTTCGCGGAACGCGCGTTATACAGCGCGGGATGAATGCCTTCGCGTTCAAGCATTTTACACGCGTTAAGGGCATGTTCCGCCATCGCGCCAAGGGAAATCACCGCGATATCGGGTTTAACGGTTCCGTTTCCTTGCAGCAGCAATTCGGCCTTGCCGATATCGGTTTCAGATGTTATACCATTAAAACCGGGCGGGCATCCGCGCGGATAACGTATAGCCCACGGGCCGGGCGCATTAACCGCCAGTTCAAGCATGCCCGCAAGCTCCTTCCCGTCCTTCGGGCAAAGAACCCGCATATTCGGCATATGCAGCAAGTACGATAAATCAAACAGGCCCTGATGCGTCTCCCCGTCCTGCCCCACAATCCCGGCGCGGTCTATGGCAAGAATGACATGCAGGTTCTGCAAGCATACATCATGAAGGATCTGGTCGTAACCGCGCTGGAGGAATGTTGAATAAACGGCAAAAACAGGTATTAAGCCTTGCTTCGCCAACCCCGCCGCGAACGTAACGGCGTGGCCCTCGGCTATCCCCACGTCAAAAGAGCGGTTGGGATAAAGCTTTGAAAAATCCCAAAGCCCGGTGCCGTCGGGCATTGCGGCGGTAATGGCCGTCAATTTATCATTTTTTTCCGCCATTTCACATAAAATCTGCCCGAAAATATCCGAATAAGTATTCCCGCCGGAGGAATTCGCCTGCCCGGTATGTACGTCGAACGCGCCGACGCCGTGATATGCGTATGGGGCGCGTTCGGCGTTTTTATAACCTTTGCCCTTTACCGTATGTACATGGACGAGTATCGGCCCCTCCATGCGCCGTACGCGGCTAAGCACCCGTATTAGCATGTGCAGGTCGTGCCCGTCCAGAGGGCCGATGTAGTTAAACCCCAGGTTATGGAAAATGCCGCCGCCCACAAGCATTCTTTTCAACGCGACCTTTGACTTTAACAAAAATGTATCAATATGTTTTCCGGCGCGCGGAATTTTTTCCAAAAAACCCCTTAACTCCTTTTTTACCCGCAAATATGACGACTTTGTGCGTAATCCGCTTAGATAACCGGAGAGAGCGCCGACGCTGGCGGAAATGGACATGCCGTTGTCGTTCAATATGCAAATGATATTACGGTCCTGCCGCTGCCCGGCGTGGTTCAGGGCCTCGTAAGCCACGCCGCCGGTCATTGAGCCGTCCCCCGCCACCGCGATAACGTTGAATTTATCGCCGGCTATATCCCGCGCCGCGGCTATGCCCAATGCCGCGGACAGCGCTGTTGACGAATGCCCGGTGTCAAAGGCGTCGTACTCACTTTCACGGGTTTTGGGAAAGCCGGAAAGCCCGTCCAGCATGCGCAGGGAGCCAAAGCGCCCGCGCCGCCCGGTCAGGAGTTTATGTACATAGCATTGATGCCCCACGTCCCAAACTATTTTATCCTCAGGCGTGTCAAAAACGTAATGCAGGGCTATCGTAAGCTCCACAACGCCGAGGTTGGAGGCCAAATGCCCGCCCGTCCCGGCTACCGATTCAATAAGGAAGCCGCGCACCTCACCCGCCAGCAAAACCAGCTCTTTCATGCTTAAATCTTTCAAATCCGCCGGGTTGTTTATTTTGTCGAGAATAATTTCAATCATCCTTTGTATTACTTTTTACATATTTAACAGCCATGCCGTTATTATGCCCACGCCCGCTCCGGCGAACACCTCAAACGGCGTGTGCCCGAGCAGCTCTTTTAATTCCTTTTCCAATATTTTGTCCAATTGCTTGAAGTTCGCTATAATCCTGTTTATGGCGGCAGCCTGCTTGCCGGCGGCCCTGCGCACGCCTTGCGCGTCATACATTATAACGATTGAGATTGCGGCGGAAAGGGCGAAAATTGCGGAATCAAAGCCTTCCGTCAATCCCACTGATGTTGCCGCGGCCGTTATGAAAGCGCTGTGGGACGACGGCATATCGCCTGTGCTGATAAACAGCGAAAGCTGGAGTTTGCGCGTTTTTATAAACCTGACGGCGACCTTGAGGAAACTCGCTATCGCATAGGCGAGGATAGCCGACAAAAAAACCATGTTCCTGCTGATGCTTTCAAAAAAACCCATTACGCCGCTCCTCTTTACTAATCGCCCCTACCACGGTTTGTGTACGATTTACACAAAAATCAATCCGGCAAGTTTGGTGATAAACGCGTCCGTTCCGCAGACTTCCCCCAGCGTTTTCACCGCGGCTTCCGCGTATTCCTTCATATCGGCCCGTGCCTTATCCATGCCGAAAACGGAGACATAGGTGTTTTTCCTGTTCGCCGCGTCGCTGCCGACGGGCTTGCCAAGCGCCGCCGCGTCCCCCGTTTCGTTTTCTATGTCGTCCTTTATTTGAAAGGCTATTCCGGCGGACTTCCACGCTTCCTTGTAACGCAGGGATTCCGCTTCCGGCGCGTTTCCTAGGATTGCGCCCGCATACCCCGCCGCCTGAAAAAGCGCTGAGGTTTTATTTTCATGTATATATAGAAGAACGTCCTTATCGGCTTCCTTTTTTTCGTATAGGATATCCGCCATCTGCCCGCCAATCATCCCCAATACCCCGGCGGCTTCCGCTATAACATGCGCCGCGCGGGCATTTTCCATGCAAAAATCATTTACGCAAGCCTCCAGCATTGTTTCATACGCCAGATTCAAAAACCCATCGCCGGCCAAAATAGCCGCCGCCTCGCCGAACGCCTTGAAACAGGAAGGTTTTCCGTGGCGTGTATCGCTGTTGTCCATCGCGGGCAGGTCGTCATGGATCAAGGAGTAAACATGTATCATCTCCATCGCGCAAGCAAAAGGCAGGGCTTTTTCGAGGCTTCCTCCGGCAGCGAGGCACGAGCCGATAAGCACCAGCGGACGCAGCCTTTTACCGCCGGGGAACATGGCGTATTCCATAGCGGTATGAAGATCGCCCGTATGCTTGTGCGGGGGTTTTTTGATATACGCCGTCATGGCGGCGTTAATGGCGGCAGCGTATTCGCTCATTTTTAATTTTACGTCCAAAACGTTCACTCCTGTACGAAGGGCCGCTCAAACAGGCCCTCCGCCGATTTTTGCAAAACCATAATTTCCTGCTTCGCACCCTCAAGGGTTTCCGCGCAGAAAACGGACAGTTCCATTCCCTCCCGGTAAAGCTCCAAGGACTTCTCCAGCGGTGTTTCCAGGCTTTCTATAATGTTTGTTATATCCTCAAGACGCGCAAGGGCTTCCTCAAGCGTCAGTTTCTTCTTTTTTGCCGGCATCCCGCGCCTCCGTTTTATTTAATTCAACATGCGTCATTTCTCCGCAAACCGTGCCGTCCGTAAGCTTTACGGACATTTCGCCAATGGGCTTACCCGCCGCTTCCGCCGCCGTCCGCACCACAGACCCGTCAATATACAAGAGAGCGTAACCGCGTTTCAAAACATTCAGCGGGGCAACGGCATCAAGCGCCTGTATGGCAGCCCTTGCGCGGGTTTCCGCCGCGCTTAGCCTATGTCCGGTTTCCCGCCCCATTCGGCGGATCAGGGCTAGAATACATTCCGCTCTTGTATCCGTATATATTTCCATCGCGCCGTTAAGGCGGCTTACCAGCCATTTCACGCCCTCAACAGTCTCGGCGGCTTCCGGCACGCAAAGCTCCGCCGCCGCGGATGGCGTTGGGGCGCGGAGATCAGCGGCAAAATCACAGATGGTGTAGTCCGTTTCATGCCCCACGGCCGAAACAACGGGTATACGGGACGCGGCAACCGCCCTGGCCACAGGTTCCTCGTTAAAGGCCCATAAATCCTCCGTCGAACCGCCGCCCCTGCCTACAATTATAACATCGGCGGCCCCATACGTGTTTAAAAGCCTTATAGCGGCGGCAATTTCCTCGGAAGCTCCCGCGCCCTGCACGGCGGCGGGGGCGATAAGCAGTTTTACGCGCGGGTTACGACGCCCGGCTACGGTTATGATATCACGCAGTGCCGCTCCGTTTCCCGAGGTTACGATACCTACGCAATTCGGGTATCTGGGGATAGGCTTTTTGCGTGTGACATCAAACAGGCCTTCCTGCTCAAGTTTAGCCTTTAGCTTGGAAAAAGCGAGAAACAAGCCTCCCAAACCCAGCGGCTGTATAAGCTCGGCATAAAATTGGTACGCGCCCGTTTTTTCATAAGCGGAAACGCGCCCGTAAGCTATGACCTTAACGCCGTTTTCCGGCTTAAACTCAAGCCCCTGCGCGTGGCTTCTGAACATAACTCCGTTAATAGCGGCGCGTTCATCCTTTAACGTAAAATACAGATGGCCCGAGGAATGCTCCTTAAAATTGGAAATCTCCGCCTCAACAAAGAAACCCGCCAGAAACACATCCTCGTCCATCATGCGCTTTACGTAATTATTTATTTGATAGACAGAATAAACCGTCGTCATATCCCGTGGGCCTTGGCTATCTGGCCCAGCAAGCCGTTTACAAACGCGGGCGACTCGTCGCCGGAGTAAAGCTTCGACAGCTCGACGGCCTCGTTTATCGCCACTTTCGGCGGAACGCCGTCTGAATGCAGCAGCTCATACACGGCCAGCCTCAGAATGGCAAGATCGGTCTTAACCAGCCGTTCCAGCTCCCAACCCCGCGCGAACATGGCGATTTCACCGTCGATTTCCTCCGCCCGCTCCCGTACGCCGGTAAGCGTTTCGTTTATATAATCCCTGTCCGCGCCGGCGCCCAGCCCGATTTCCTCCACGCGAAAGATTTCACGCTCAAAATACCGCTCAATCAGTTCACCAGTCGGCACATCCTGCCGGAACTGCATTTGGAACACAAGGTTAAAAGCATGCTTGCGGTCGGTTTTGCGGCTCATTAATAGGTTCCCGCCAGACCCATCACGCTGATATCGACGCTGGCGACAAGCATACCGGTCATTGTTTCGATTGCGGTCTTTATTTTCTGCTGAACGTCTTTTGTAACTTCACCGATTTTGTAGCCCTGCTTTACCGCAACGCTAAGCGCGACGTTGACCTGGCCTTCCAGTACGTAGATTTTTACGTTTTTAATGCTTTTCCTTGCTCTGACGTCGGCAGGGTCAACCGGGGCGACGCCGTCGGTTTCCAGCGCCGCGGTTCCCGCAATTATCGCGATAACCTCGTCCGCGATTTTAACCGTGCCGTTTGTGAAGGTTTGCACTGTTTCAGACATATATAGCACTCCTTTGGTTAATCGCTAGGTCAATGGACTAGTCCATTGACCTAGTTCGCGGCTTTAAACTCTGTCCAGATGATATCGTAAAGTATTTCCGCCTCGCCGATGGGTTTGAAAAGCTGGGCCGTGGCCTGTACCTCATCGGGGATATTAACGCTCAGGTTATTGCGGAAACTTTCGGGCAGGAACTCCTTCGCGGCGGTGTTGCAGTTACCGTAATTGATAATGCCGGACATTTTCGCGCTTACCTCGCCGTCCAGTATATAATTCAGGAAAATATACGCGTTGTCCGTGTTCGGCGCCTCAGCCGACAGCACAAAGCCGTCTATAAAGGTGGAAACGCCCTCCTCGGGGAAAACAAACTTTACCGTGGGAACGGCTTCCCATGCCGCCGTTGCCTGCGAGCCGTACATATAACCGACGGAAGCGTCGCCGTTGATGATGCTCCTATGCGGATAATCGGCGTTAAATGCGATAACATTGGGCTTCAGCGCAATAAGCTCCTGCCTGACCCTGTCCAGGATTTCCGGATCCGTCTCGTTTACGCTCTCGCCCAGCATCAGCAGGGTCATACCCATGATATCGCGCACATCGTCCAGTAAAACCACGGATTCGCGCAGGCTGGGATCCCAAAGGTCCCTGATCCTGGTTATAGGTACCGGCACCCTTGCCGAATCGTAAACGATAATCGGCGATCCCGTAGAGTATGGGATGGCATATTTATTATCCGGGTCAAAATACTGGTTCTGGAAAAGCGGGCTGATATTGCCGAAATTTTCAATACGGGAGCTGTCTATCTGCTGAAGCAGGCCGCCCATCCCGATCATTCTTTCGATCATGTAATCGCTGCAAAGAATCAGGTCGTATTGGTTGACTTTCTGGACAAAGGAATTAAACATTTCCTCGTTTGAGGAAAAGCTGGCGTAAACCACGCGTATACCCGTGTCGCGCTCAAAGTCGTCAATAACCGCTTGGGGGACATAGTCCTCCCAAGTGTAGATAATCAGCGTGTCTCCCGCCGTGCGGCAGCCCGCCAGCGCAAAAACCATTACCGCAGTTAAAAACAGTGAAAAAAACCTTTTCATCATTCATTCCCCTTACTTTATATAATTTTAGGATTTCCAATATCTTTTTATTATCTCTTGCTGTTTTTCCGGGAGTTTTCTCAACCCTTCCGGAAGCCGTATGAACGCGTACTCCGAAACCTCCGCCGAAGGCACAAACAGCCCGCCTATCAGCTTTGCCTTAATTATTACCTGTAAGCTTGCCGGTTTATCCATAAATTCAACGCCCAGCACCTCAACCGGTTCTATGGTTAAACCCGTTTCCTCGCGCACCTCGCGTACAAGCCCGGCAAAGGGCTGCTCGTGCCGGAGCGCTCCGCTGGGCAATCCCCACGGTATCTCTTTATAAGTATGCTTAACAATCAATATGTCTCCGTTTTCCGCATAAATCAAGCCGCTGACACATACGGTAAAGCGTTTGTTCACACACCATACTATTAAAGTCCTGATCCATGCAATCTTTCGCAGATGTTTCCAAACCGGCACCACCAGCGATTGCGGAAGCATATCCACCAGCTTATCAAGCATTCATTCCAACCTCATCCTTAAACCGCCTGTTCCTTTTCTCCCTTGTAAAAAACTGTAACAGCCCCGCCAGCGTAAACAGCACAAATATCATAATGGTTGAAAGCGCGTTTACTCTGGGGCTTACGCCTATCCTTAGCATCGAGAAGATGCGGATGGGCAGCGTCATGCTCTCCGGGCCGGACACCAGCGAGCTTATCACCACGTCGTCAAGGGACATAGCCGCCGAAATCAGCACGCCCGACAGGATGGCGGGCATGATAAGCGGCAAGGTTACGCTACGGAACGCCTTAAACGGCCTCGCACCCAAGTCCCGCGCGGCTTCCACCAAAGAAGCGTCCATGCCCCGAAGCCTGATGCTTACCATAATAAACACATAAGGTATGCAAAATGTTGAATGCGACAGCACCATAGTTGTAACCCCGTACCTGAGCGGCGTTACGGAAAAGAACATCAGCAGCGCCACACCCAGTATTATCTCCGGTACTATAATGGGTATATACATTAAAAAGCTTACCGTACGCCGGGCTTTCGCGCCGTAACGCGACACGGCCAAGGCCGCCGCGGTGCCGAAAACGCCGGAGATGGCGCAGGTTATGGCCGCAACCTCAACGCTTTTCCGCAGCGCGTCTATCAACCGCCTGTCGCGGGACATCTCCCTGTACCAGTCAAGGGTTACGCCCGTCCATGCCGCGCTGTGTTCGGACTGGTTGAACGAGTAGACCATCACAACGAGAACCGGCATGTACAAAAGCGCCATGACCAAGCCAATATAAATTTTAGGGAACACATTCTTTCTAACCCTTATAACATTACTCATTATCGTAATAGTGGATTTTACCGTCTAAGCTGTAATTATCCCTTATCCCTCCGGCCGCGCGTATGCCGAATTTGTTGGAATGCGGGTAATACGCTATATCCGGCGTGTTGTTGGTGTCCACGTCCAGGTACACCAGATTTTCCGTCTCAGACGCATTAGTGATTTTATGCGCGCCGCCCTTCCCCGCCGGGCAGACAACTATATCTCCCGCCTTGACCGGATGTTTCCCTTCAAAGGTTTCAAATATACCGTTCCCGGATATTATATAGAAAACTTCCTCGTTTGTTGTGTGGTAATGGAACGGGTAGTTCGATTTACCGGGCGGAAGCGTATAAAACGCCGCAACGGTCTGGTTGCCTTCATTCGGGCCGGATACCTCGTATTTTTCACGGCTATCCGTTACTTCATATTTATAGAACTCATATTGCATATGTTCGTTTCGGTGTACAGGAGTAATTTTTTCCATACTCGTTATTATTATTTCTTTCATCAACGACCATCCTTTAACTCATTCATTATCAGTTACAAATTCCCAAGCCGTCTGCGCCAAAGAAACAGCGTCACTTCTCTTGTATAAGCCATCCCGGGGGACTTCCGTGATATGCAAATCAAACAGTTCGGCTGCAAACACGCAAGCCGTCAGAAAACCACCCGCTTTACTCGCGTGGGGGCCGCGGGGGTCAAACCTTGTGTACAGTGAAATCCCCGGTATTGTTTGATACGCATAAATCCAAGCTCCGGCGGCGTTTATTAACACAGCGTCATTTTCATCGGCCGCGCGTTTGTACACTTGTGTTGATATGTTTAAACGCCCTTCATCGGGCCGTCCGTTAACAGTTGCCCATGCCGAGTTATACAGTACCGGCACAGCCCCGTACTCTCTCGCCGTATCGCAAAGAATCCGTATTTCATCCAGTAATCCCTCAACATTATTAAGCGACCTCCTGGTTTGATCTTGAAGAACGACATAATCAAACCTTCCGCTCCGCATTTCGCTGATAGCGGCTTCCCTTAACTCTCCGAGCGTCCCGCCGCGGTTTCCATGCCTTGAAATATCTTTGAAGTTAATCTCAACGCCGCGCGTCATTGCAATCGCCCGCAACTGTCTCGGAACATTACCGACAAATACTTGGCTGCTGCCCACGAACAAAATGGATACGGCGTTTTCGGTCCCTGCCATATATTCGGTTTTGCGTAATATAATGATATCCGTAAAAACCGCCCACACAACCGCCAATGTTAAGATAACGGCAAGAAATGCCGCCAATATAATAATCTTTTTCTTTGCCATAAACTAAAACAACCCTTCGCCGCCATCCCTTGAAAGCAGTAAGTACACAATCATAAACAAAGCCAGAAGCGCCAGCATCACCACGGACAGCGCCGCGCCGAAAGGCCAGTTCCGCGCGGTTTCCATCTGGTTGCGTATAAGGTTGCCAAGCAGCATGGTCCTTGCCCCGCCGATTAAGTCGGAGATAAAGTATAACCCGACGGACGGGATAAAGACAAGCGCTACGCCGCCCGCGATTCCCGCGGATGAAAGCGGCAAAGTGATTTTGAAGAATGTCCGCGCCTTGCCCGCGCCCAGGTCGTATGACGCCTCGTACAGCGACGGGTCGATTTTTTCGATGGCGTTATACACCGGCAGTATCATAAACGGAAGGAACATGTAGACGGTGACGGCGATAACGGAGGGATAGCTGAGCATAAAACGCCGGGGTTCGCTGATTACGCCAAGGAATTGCAAGACTGTGCTGAACACGCCGCCTGTCTGCAGAAGGATTATCCAGCCGTATGTGCGGATAAGGCTGGACGTCCAAAAAACAATCATCACGAATACTAATACGTAAAAACGTGTCTTTTTGTTCAGTTTCGCGGTAAAATACGCGAAGGGCCCGCCAATCAGCAGCGCGAACAGGCTTGTGAAAAACGCCGCGCGCAGACTGTCCGCGAATATCCCGAGTATCACCGGGTCGGTTATGCGCTCGTAATTGGCAAGCGTAAACCGGAAGATAACGCCGCCGTCAGGGGCGCGCGTCAGGAAGCTGAGTGTGATAACATAAATCAGCGGCCCGCCTGCGAGAACAGCCATCCAGAGAAAAACGGGCAGCCCGATGATGTTTTTTTTGAGCCAAGCCATTATCAGACTTACTCCTTTTGATTAGCGTTACTCAGATTTTTACTGCCATCTATAATATTTATTCCCTCTCGTCCAATGACCGTGTTAAATTTTAGGGTCATGAAAAACTTTTTCTTTTCGCATGATTCCAATTCATCACAATCCCAGCAGCCTTCATAATTCTTACTTTCAATACATAAAAGAACATCGCATTTATGGAATTCCTTAACAATTTCGCCCATTATGGCATCAACTTGCGGGATTGAACAACCTACAGCAAAATAATATCCTCCGGGCATATGGCGATATATACCTTCGCCCTAAGCGGCGCGGCGACAGCGCTGCCGTATTCGATTATGGTTAAGGTAATCTCATCGTTTGTCTCAACGGTTGTTTTAAGGCGCGAACCCGTATAGGAAGTGCTTACAACCCGCGCAGTGATTACGTTTGCGTCAATTCCGGCTATATCACGGGTAAAAACCGCCCTATCAGCCAAGATTGCGGCATGGCAAGCCGCGCCTTCCGCCAGCTTCTCGTTTTTACGGGCAATTATCCTGCTCCCGCCCATATGTACCGTTGTATTTCCGTGGGTATGTTCCGCCACTTTTACAGGGATTATATTCCGTTCGCCGATAAACTCCGCCACAAAGAGATCCCGCGGCTCCTCATAGATTTCCCTGGGCGTCCCGATTTGCAAAAACGTCCCTCCCCGCATAACGCCTATGCGGTCGGACATATTCAGCGCCTCGTCCTGGTCATGGGTGACATAAACGAATGTTACGCCCGCCTGCTCCTGTATGCTTTTCAGCTCCCCCTGCATATGCTGGCGAAGTTTCTGGTCAAGAGCGCCAAGGGGTTCGTCCAGCAGCAGTATCAGCGGCTTGTTTATCAAAGCCCGCGCAATCGCAACGCGCTGTCGCTGGCCGCCGCTAAGCTGGTGCGGCATGCGTTTTTCATAGCCCGTCATCCTGACCAGCTCAAGAGTTGCCAAAACCTTTGTTTTCAACTCTTGCTTGGTAATACCGCGAACCTTCGGGCCGTAGGCGATGTTGTCGAAAACGCTCATATGCGGGAACAACGCGTAATTCTGGAATACGGTGTTTACGTTCCGCTTATCCGGCGGCATATTGCCCACGTCAGCGCCGTCCAGCACGATATTACCCGAATCAAGCTGTTCCAGCCCCGCGACAAGCCGGAGCGTCGTTGTCTTGCCGCAGCCGCTTTCGCCCAGCAGCGTAACAAACTCGCCCCTGTAAATATCTATGTTTAAGCCGTTCAAAATACGGTTCTGCCCGAACTTTTTATTTACGTTTTGAAGGCTCAGCACGGTATCATTCATGGTCATTAGGATAACATAACATACGCAAAACGTCAAGATTTTATAGGTTTGGAAATTTTATTTGTCAACCGCCTGGAAATGATGTATAATAACTTGAGAAATAATGGTTATTTGACGGAGGTTTGATTTTGAGCACCAGAAAAACCGCCCCCAGAACCGCTGCCAGAGCCACCAACAGAAAAACGGCGGGGACGGGGAGCACGAAAACGCCCGCAAGGGGAGCAAGGCCTTCGGACAGGGTGGTTCCGTCCAAAAAGCGCGCGCGGCATACCGAAGATTTAAAACCTGAGATTAAGTCGGAAGTTTTCGCCATCATTCTGTTTGCGGCGGCAATTCTTTTATTTATCAACCTGCTGATATCGGATGGCGGCGGGTTCCTTGGCGGCGCGCTGAAAAGGTTTTTGGTCGGGACGGCGGGGTTTGGCGCGTACACGCTTCCCTTCATCATGCTGTTGTGGGGTATGGCTCTGCTTCTCGGCAAAAGCAAAAGGGTACCGGGGCCAAAGGTAGTTATGTGTTCGGGTATTTTTGTTATAGTCATAACATTTATCCATATGGTATCGCTGGACAGCACGTTGGTTTTTGAACGTTTCGGCGGGCGCGCCGCTTATCTTTACGAAAACGGCGCTGCGTCCAACGGCGGGTTTATCGGCGGCGTCCTGTCCAATTTCTTAGCTGAAACCATAGGCAGGGGCGGATCATATATTATCATGGTCGCCGCGTTTATTGTGCTGTTTATATTGGTTACGGGCAAGTCGCTGATCGACGCGGTTGTGCGCGCGCTTGTGCGGATAGACGCGGAATTGTCCAAATTCGGCGAAAAGCCGCGCGATGACGATGTATACGGCTATGAAGACGATGGGGAATATGAAACGGATGATTTCGAGTACGACCCCAGGGAAACGGATTCTTATGTTTACGAAACCCAGAGCAAACGGGAGCGCGTTGTTCAGCCACCGGTGCTCAAAACTCATAAAAAGCCGGAAAACCGCAAGATTTTTGATTATGTCGTGGATGAAGACGACGATTCCTTCGGTTATGAGGACGAACCCGCGATTTATCTGATGGACGAACCCCGCGGGAAAACCCGTAATTCCGATAAAAAGGATTATTCCGATAAAATCGTTGAATTCCGTAAAGCCGATGAACCCGCGGACATTGCCGCGGAGTATGATTTAGAACCGGGTGAGATCCCGCCTTGGGAATTTGAGCCGGACGTACCGCCTGAACCGCTTGATTCCGTAAAGGAAGCTGAAAAGGAAGAAATTGCGGATAACGCCCTTGCCGGGCTTGCGGCGCTGGTTGAGCCGGATTGGGAAAGCGGCATCAGCATTAAGGGAACCGGGGTTGAGGGCTATGTGCCCACAACCGTTACGACAGCGGCGTCCGGCGAGGATTTTGTTGCGGCTGATTTGATCAAAGCCGATTTCGCGGGTGCCGCAAAGTCAACCGCCGGAAATTCAGGGAAACAGGCGCGGCTTGCAAATACGGCGGAAACCTCCGATGAAGGTCAAAAGCCTTATACATTGCCGCCCGTAAACCTTTTGGCGGAGAACACCTACACGCCCTCTCCCAGTTCAAAGGCACAGATATTGGAAAACTCGCGTAAGCTGGAGGAGACGCTCAAGAGCTTCGGCGTTGAGGCCAGGGTGGTCGAGGTCAGCAAGGGGCCGACGGTTACGCGGTATGAACTGTCGCCGGGCGTTGGCGTAAAGGTAAGCAAGATTTCAAGCCTTGCGGACGATTTGGCGCTGAACCTCGCCGCCCTCGGCATACGCATAGAAGCGCCCATACCGGGCAAATCCGTCGTGGGCATAGAGATACCGAACAGCGAGGTGCAAACCGTATTCCTGCGCGATGTGGTAGACGGCGACGCGTTCTGGTCGTTCCCGTCGAAGCTGGGTTTCGCGGTTGGCAAGGATATCGCCGGAAACTCCGTTATCGTTGACATAGCTAAGATGCCGCACCTGCTTATCGCCGGGGCCACGGGGGCCGGAAAATCCGTTTGCATCAACACAATAATTGCCAGCATACTCTTAAAATCCACGCCGGAAGAAGTCAAGATGCTTATGATTGACCCAAAGGTCGTGGAACTGAACGTTTACAACGGTATACCCCATCTTGAAATTCCGGTGGTAACTGATCCTCAAAAGGCGTCGGGGGCGCTGTCCTGGGGTGTACGCGAGATGAACGAGCGGTATAATATGTTCGCGCGGACGGGTACGCGTGATTTAAGGGGATATAACGAAACCCTGATTCAAGAGGGTGAAAAACCCCTTCCGCAGATTATTATTATCATCGACGAGCTTGCCGATTTGATGATGAGTTGTAAATCCGACGTTGAGCAGAATATATGCCGTTTGGCGCAAAAGGCCCGCGCGGCCGGGATTCACCTGATTATCGCCACACAGCGCCCGTCCGTTGACGTAATAACGGGCCTAATAAAGGCGAATGTACCGTCGCGGCTGGCTTTCGCCGTTACCAGCGGCACGGATTCGCGGACTATTCTGGATATGGTCGGGGCGGAAAAACTGCTGGGCAAAGGGGATATGCTGTTTTCCCCTGCCGGGCTGGCAAAACCCCAGCGCATACAGGGCGCGTTTATATCGGACAAGGAAGTTGAACGGCTTGTTTCCTTTATTAAGAAAGAAAACGGCGAGGCCGTTTACGACGCCGAAAAAATCGAGCGCATAACGGCGACGGATGGCGGCGGCGATGATGATTTCGGCGAGGACGCGGATGAGTTTATCCGCGAGGCTATCAGCTTTGTGACGGACAAGGGCAAGGCGTCGGTGTCCATGCTCCAGAGGCAGTTCCGTATCGGCTACAATCGCGCGGCGCGTATGATGGAGATGCTTGAGGCGCGCGGCATAGTCGGCCCGGAGGACGGCGCGAAGCCAAGAAAGGTACTTGCCGGAACGAGGTTTTATGAGGACTTATAGCGGTTATTGGAATAGCGATAAGAAAAAACCCGCCAGGACAAGGCTGCCCGTCCTGCCCCTTGCCGTTGCAGCGCTTGTTTTCTTTCTAATAATTTTATTACGGGGGAGTGATAGCCCTCTGCCTCAGCGTAATGCGGGTGATGACGGCGCTATGCGGTTTTATTACGGCACGGCGGACGGTGAGGCCTTCAGCCTTCACGGCGCGGATATAACCTTCCCGGCTGATCAGGATATAATTAAATCGCTGGAAACGGGCTTTAAGCAGCCGCCGTATGGCAGCCGGTTCATACAGGCAATCGGCAATGACGTTTATATCAATAGAATAATGCTGATAGACGATGCGGTGCAAATTGATTTTAACATCATCCCTACGCCAGCCGGTTATTCCAACAACGAAGCCGCGGCGGCCATAAACGCCATTGCCGCGACATTATTTGAGATTTATGACGCCGTTTCGGTCATCATTACGGTGGAAGGCCGGCATTACCATACCATAGATTTAGGGCGGCATTTATTAAAAACTCTATAAATGAGAAAACACAAAGGAGATGCAGGTATGACAGACATTCAAATCGCGCGTGAGGCAAAGATGCTGCCTATACGTAATGTTGCGGAGAATTTTGGGATTGGCGAGGATTTTTTGGAGTATTACGGGAAGCATAAGGCCAAGCTGTCGGACGATTTGTACAAAAGCCTGAAGGACAAGCCCGACGGCAAGCTTATATTGGTTACCGCCATTAACCCGACTCCCGCAGGCGAGGGTAAGACGACGACGACAATCGGGCTTTCACAAGCTCTGAACAAGCTGGGCAAAAAGACCGTCGCCGCGCTTAGGGAGCCGTCCCTTGGCCCTTGCTTCGGCGTAAAAGGCGGGGCGGCGGGCGGCGGATACTCCCAAGTTGTCCCGATGGAGGACATAAACCTGCATTTTACGGGTGATTTCCATGCTATAACCTCAGCGAACAACCTCTTGTCCGCCATGATCGACAACCACATCCAGCAGGGTAACGAGCTGGGCATCGACACGCGGCGCGTGATCTGGAAACGCTGTCTGGACATGAATGACCGGGCGCTTAGGAACATTGTAATCGGCCTTGGCGCAAAAGCCGACGGAACCCCGCGCCAGGACGGATTTATGATTACGGTGGCCTCGGAGGTTATGGCTATCCTTTGCCTTGCCGAAGATTTGAAAGACCTGCGCGAACGTCTCGGCGATATTATAATAGGCTATAATTACGACGGCGGCAAGGTTACGGCGCGTGAAGTAAAGGCCAACGGAAGCATGGCGGTGCTGCTTAAAGACGCGATAAAGCCTAACCTTGTGCAGACGCTTGAAAACACCCCGGCCCTTATCCACGGCGGCCCCTTCGCGAATATCGCCCACGGCTGCAACTCCGTGCGGGCAACTAAAATCGCTTTGAAACTCGGCGAATACTGCGTAACGGAGGCGGGCTTCGGCGCTGACCTCGGCGCTGAGAAATTTTTAGATATAAAATGCCGCAAGGCCGGATTGGCACCGTCCGCGGCTGTTATCGTCGCGACGGTCAGGGCGCTTAAATACAACGGCGGCGTGGAAAAGGCCGATTTGGGCACAGAAAATACCGCAGCCGTTAAAAAAGGCATCGTCAACCTGCTTAAACATATCGAAAACATGCAGAAGTTCGGAGTTCCCGTAGTTGTTGCGCTAAACCACTTCAATACGGATACGGAGGCGGAAGTCGCCATAGTCCGCAATGAGTGCGCCCGTCTTGGCGCTGATTTTGCCCTCTCCAACGTTTGGGGCAAGGGCGGCGAAGGCGGTTTGGAACTTGCGAAGCTGGTTATCGCGGCGGCGGAGTCCGGCAAGGCGGCATTTAAGCCTTTATACGGTTTAGACCTTACCCTTACGAAGAAAATCGAAAAAATCGCCAAGGAAATTTACGGCGCGTCCGGTATAAATGTATTGCCCGCAGCCAAAACCGAACTTGCGAAGATAACCAAAATGGGTTACGGCGACCTTCCCATTTGCATGGCTAAGACACAGTATTCATTGTCTGACAACCCCGCGCTGCTTGGCAGGCCGGAAGGTTTTGAAATAACCGTGCGTGAAGTTAGGCTGAGTGCCGGGGCAGGGTTCGTTGTCGTTGTAACCGGCGATATAATGACAATGCCGGGACTGCCTAAGGTGCCCTCCGCCGAGTTTATTGATGTGGATGAAAATGGTGAGATTTCAGGGCTTTTCTAATTAAGAAAGAAGGTTTGTTATGCCTGCGAAAATTATAGACGGAAAGTTTTATTCAAGCCAGATATTAGACGAAGTGCGCGGCGAGGTCGCGGAAATCGTTAAAACGGGCGAAAGGCCGCCCTGTCTAGCCGTGGTGCTTGTCGGGGAGGATCCCGCCTCCGCCATTTATGTAAACAGCAAAAAGAAGATGTGCGCGGACGTCGGTATAACGTCCCGCGCGCATATCCTGCCCGCTCAGGTTTGGGAGGAAACACTGCTTCTGCTTATTGATAAACTAAACGAAGACGGTGAAGTTGACGGCATCCTCGTCCAGTCGCCGCTTCCCGGGCATATTGACGAGGACGGCGTGTTCAAGGCCATCGCCCCGGGCAAGGACGTTGACGGTTTCCATCCCTATAACTCCGGGCTTACGGCTATGGGCAGCGACGGCGGCCTGGCGCCCTGCACCCCGGCGGGCTGCGTGGAGCTTCTGCGCCGCGAGGGTATTCCTATGGCTGGCGCGAATTGCGTTGTTATTGGGCGCAGCAACATTGTGGGCAGGCCCGCCGCCAGCCTGATGATCAAGGAAAGCGCGACGGTCACGGTCTGCCACTCCAAAACCAAGGATTTGGCGGCTGTTACGCGCGGCGCGGACATTTTGATCGCCGCCATCGGGAAGAAGAATTTCGTTACGCCCGATATGGTTAAGGACGGCGCGGTTATTGTTGATGTGGGCATAAACCGGACGGAAGGCAGTAAAAAGATCTACGGCGACGTTGACCCCGCCTGCATGGAGAAGGCGTCCCGCATGACGCCCGTACCAGGCGGCGTCGGCCCCATGACCATCGCCATGCTGATGAAGAACTGCCTGTCCGCTTACAAAATGGCCCGCGAAAAAGAGAAGGAAGATGAATAAACCAAAAATAGCCCTTATTTCGCTGGGTTGTGATAAAAATCTGGTTGAGAGCGAGCGTATGCTTGGCAGCCTTGGCGGCGGCAGCTACGCGTTTTCACCGGGTGAGGACGACGCTGACATTATTATTATCAACACATGCGGCTTTATCCGCGACGCCGCGGACGAGGCCAAGGAGCATATAATACGGGCGCTTGAGTTAAAAGCGTCCGGGCCTTGCCGTTGGGTAATCGTTACGGGATGCCTTGCACAGAGGCACAAAGACGCGCTGTTGGAGGAATTCCCGGAAATTGACGGGCTGGTGACGGATACCTCGTTTATAAAAAAAACCGTTGAGGAACTGACCGGGATAGAAGCGGAGCGCGGAGCGTCCCGTATACTTTCCACCCCCGCGCATTACGCTTACCTTAAAATTGCCGAGGGCTGCGACAACGCCTGCGCATACTGCGCCATTCCGCTGATTAAAGGCCCATTTGCCAGCCGCCCCATGGATGAATTGCTGGAGGAAGCTAAATCCCTGGCGGATGGCGGCGTTAAAGAGCTTATTATCATAGCCCAGGACACGGCGTTATACGGGAAGGATTTGTACGGCGAGCCGCGGATTGCCCCATTATTGCGTGAACTTGCTAAAATTGACGGAATAGAATGGCTTCGCTTGATGTATTGCTATCCCGAGCATATTACGGGCGAATTGATTGACGAGATTGCGAAAAACCCTAAGATTTGCCATTATCTGGATATGCCTGTTCAACATTCAAACGGTGATGTTTTGCAACGTATGGGCCGCTTGCCCGCCCGCGCAGGAACCGAAGGCTCCGAGCAGGGACGCGGAATGGATGAAAACGGCTTACGCGATTTAATCGGACGTTTACGCGCCGCCATCCCGGATATAGTGCTGCGCACCACGGTTATGGCGGGTTTCCCCGGCGAGACGAAGCAGGAATTTCAAAGTATGTTGAAATTCCTTGAGGATACGCGTTTTGACCGACTGGGCGCGTTTGCGTATTCCAGAGAGGAAGGCACTCCCGCGTATGATCTGCCCGGTCAACTCACCGATAAAACCAAAACCGCGCGCCGGGACCGCGTTATGGAACAGCAAATCAGCATTTCGCAAGGGAATTTACAAAAAAATGCCGGTAAAACCCTGCGGATGCTGGTTGACGGATGGGACGGCATTGCCGGGGTATATTACGGGCGCTCGTATATGGACTGTCCGGAGGTTGACGGACTTATATACGTAAGGACAAAGTTCGGGAGCATGGAACCCGGGACGTTTGCGGATGTTACAATTAACGAAACAGACGAATACGACATGTTTGGTGTTTTATAAAGTTGAGGTGACGGCGTGAACTTACCCAATAAAATAACGCTCGCCAGAATTGTTATGATACCGCTGTTTCTCGCCGCCTTGCTCAGTGGTATCTTTTCACCGGCTACGGCGCGGTATACGGCTCTTGCGATATTTATAACCGCGTCATTGTCGGATTGGCTGGACGGTTTTCTGGCCCGGCGGCTCAAACAGATTTCCACTTTCGGTAAATTCATGGACCCAATTGCCGACAAGCTCCTTGTCGCGTCTGCGCTGATCGCGCTGGTTGAGCTTGGGAGCATAGAGGCATGGATGGTCGTCGTTATAATCAGCCGGGAGTTTATTATTTCTGGCATACGTCTTATCGCGGCGGAACAGGGCCGCGTTATTGCCGCAAGCACATGGGCGAAGATGAAAACCGCCATACAAATGCTTTTGATTATCGCGCTTCTTTTCTGCCATGAGGCCATAATAAGGGATTATCAAATCCTTTTGACCGTTTGCGAGCTGTTGAAATGGCTTTCCGTAATATTTACCGTTATATCGGCTTACGATTATATATACAAAAATATTGACATATTCAAACATAAAAGGTGATTAATATTAAAGCTGAAATCATTTCCGTGGGAACGGAGCTTTTGCTTGGCGATATCGTGGACACCAACGCCGCCTTTCTTTCCAGAGGGCTGGCGGAGCTTGGTATTGGCGTTTACCGGCGGCTTACGATAGGCGATAATCTGGAAAGGATGACCGAGGCGTTCCGGGATGCCCTGAAATCCGCGGATTTGGTTATCGCAACCGGCGGGCTTGGCCCCACGGCGGACGACATAACCAAAGAGGCCGCCGCCGCTTGCTTTGGTTTGCGGCTTAATTTGGATGATGGGATTTTGGACGGTATAAGGCAGTTTTTTGAAAAGCTGGGCAGCCGTATGACGGAAAACAATGTCCAACAAGCCTATATGCCGGAGGGTTCTATCACGCTGGAAAATAAAAATGGCACAGCACCGGGCTGTTATATCGAAAAAGACGGTAAAATCATCGCGCTTTTACCCGGCCCGCCCCACGAATGCGAGCCGATGTTTAACGACGTTCTGCGCCCCCTTTTAATGAAAAAACAAGACGCGACGCTTGTTTCAAAAACCGTAAAAATGTGCGGCATAGGCGAAAGCGCGATGGAGACGCATGTGCGCGATATGCTTGACAGCCGGAACCCTACGGTTGCGCCTTACTCAGGCGGCACGGAGGTGCGGCTGAGGATTACGGCAAGAGCAGCGGACGAGCAGGAAGCGCGGCGCATGATAGAGCCCGTTAAGAATGAGCTTTACGCCAGATTAGGCGGTTATATATACGGCGAGGATGAAGCCACCCTGGAAGGCACAGTTATCAGCCTCTTAAAGGAGAAAGGGCTTAAGCTTGCGCTTGCGGAAAGCTGTACGGGCGGGGCGCTTGCCGCAAGGCTGACCGGCGTTGCGGGATGCTCGGATGTATTCCTTGAATCCGCCGTAACCTATTCCAATGATGCGAAAGCAAGCCGCTTGGGTGTAAACCCGGCAGCCCTTGCCGAATATGGGGCGGTAAGCCCCGAAACCGCAAAGGAAATGGCGGAAGGCATAGCGCGAACCTCCGGCGCGGACATAGGGCTTTCTATAACAGGCATAGCCGGGCCCGGGGGCGGAACAGACGAAAAACCCGTCGGGCTGGTGTACCACGCCATTTACGCCAACGGCACATGCGAGGTTACGGAAACGCGCTTGTTCGGCTCCAGAGACCGCATACGCGCGCGGGCCGCGGTTAAGGCATTGGAACTGCTTTGGCGGTATTTAAAATAATGATCCGGCACAGAGGAGGATATAAATGGACGACAACTTGAACGCAATGGAGCTTAATGACAGCGAAACAGAGAAGCTGATGGATATTGTTGACGAGGTAAAGAGCGGTAAGGACAAAGGTAAAAAAGCGGTTAAGGCGGAGATTAAGGATAAGCCCGCCGCCGAAGCGATGTCCGACGCGGACGCCCGGATCGTCAGGCAGCGCCAGGACGCCCTTAAAAAATTTATGGGCGATATGGAAAAGGGCTTTGGCAAGGGCGCGGTTATGCGCTGGGGTGAGAAGGTTTCGAACACGTCTGTCAGCGTTATCCCGACGGGCTGCCTTGGGCTTGATATGGCTCTGGGCATCGGGGGCATACCGCGCGGCAGGATTATTGAGATATTCGGGCCGGAATCCAGCGGAAAAACAACGGTTACGCTGCATATCGTCGCCGAGGTGCAGAAAATGCGCGGGGTAGCCGCTTTTATAGACGCGGAGCACGCCCTTGACCCCGTATATGCCAGAAAATTGGGGGTAAATATAGACGATCTGTACATATCACAGCCGGACAGCGGCGAACAGGCACTTGACATCGCCGAGGAAATGGTTAAATCCGGCGCGATAGATTTAATTGTAATTGACTCTGTCGCCGCGCTGGTGCCGCGTTCGGAGCTTGAGGGCGACATGGGCCACGCGACCATGGGCGTGCAGGCGCGGCTTATGTCCCAAGCCCTGCGAAAGCTGACCGCTATCTGCGGCAGAACGGGTACGACCATTATTTTTACCAACCAGCTCCGCGCGAATATCGGCGGGTACGGGCTGGCCGAGGTTACAACAGGCGGCAGGGCGTTGAAGTTTTACGCGTCCATCCGCATGGAGATAAGGAAACAAGGCGATTCCATAAAAGAAGGCGAGAAGCTCATCGGCAACCCCACCTTCGTAAAAGTAGCGAAAAACAAGCTAGCGCCGCCGTTTAAGACCGTAAACTTCGACATTATGTTCGGTAAGGGCATTTCTTACGAGGGCGATGTGCTGGACGTCGCCGTTGCCAGCGGCATCATAAATAAAGGCGGCTCATGGTACTCATATCAGGACTATAGCTGGCAGGGGCGCGAGAAGGCCAAGGCTTTTTTCAAGGAAAACCCGGAACTGTGCGTAGAGCTTGAAAACGCCGTCCGCGCCAAAAACGATATGAAAACGCTGACGGAAATCCGTAATGCCCCGCTAAGGGAGCTTATAACCATTGAATCCAAGCCTAAAAAGGAAAAAGGCAGGAGCAAGAGCGGCAAGACCGAGGCGCAGATAGTGGAAATAAATGATGATGCTGACGGATTTGACGGGGCATTCGAGGATTAATCGATGGACGCGTCTTTCAATGAAACATTGGCTGAAGCGCAAAGAAAAGCGCTGAGGCTGCTTTCCTACGGCCCGCGCAGTAAAATGGGACTGTATCAGAAATTGCGCGACACCGGCTTTGACCATGGGCCCGCGGAAGCGGCAGTCGATGCCATGGAGGCTCAGGGCTTCGTAAACGATGAGAAAATGGCTGCGGACTATGTGGCTCTTGCCATTGAAAGCAAGGCGCATGGGCGGTACCGCATAATTCAGGAACTGACCCGCCGCGGCATATCCAAAGACTTAGCCGAAACCGCCTATGAAACATACGTTACGGAGCTTGCGGAACAATCCGCGGACGGGGAAGAAGCGGACATCGACCTTGAGAACGCCGTGGCTTCGTTAGAAAAACGTATGCGCCAAACAGGGCTTGAGCCTGACGAGCTGGACGCGGGCGATATCCGCCGCCTGACCGGCTTCCTGCACCGCCGCGGCTTCTCGTTCGGCACCATCCGCCGCGCGTTTTCACGGATTCAAGATGATTATTAAACGGTTTTTAAGGAGAGCGCTGTGTATTATTTAGACGAGGTTAAGATTTTAAGGAATAAGCTGAACGCCCGGCGCAACGCCGGGGAGCACGCCAAATGCGTTTTTCTTGGCGAGAAGCTTATCCAGCTGCATAGAAAAAATAAGAACACGCGTTCCATGAACTTTGCCGATGATTTGTTTAATCTGGCAATGGTTTACGAGGATATGGAGAAATTAGAACGCGCCCGTGTGCTGTACGTGGACTCGCTCCGTTTGATTCAGGCGCTGCTGGGTGAAGGGACTGAGTATGCGGACAGGCTTACGAACCTTGCGGTTGTGTCTGGCAAGATGGGCAAGCACTCGGTTGCCCTTGCGATGTTTTCAAAGGCGGAGCAGATAAAACTGGCAAAACTTGGGGAATATAGCCCGGAAGCGGCCTGCGCCATGCACAACCTGGCAAACTGCATGTTTGACCAGGGTTTGTATGAGCGTGCGCTGGAAAAACATAAACAGGCGCTGGCGATCCGGGAGCATAACCATTCGTCCGGCGATACGGACGGCAGGGATATCGCGTACGCGGACAGCCTTAACGCCTGCGGCTACTGCCATGAATCCTTGGAGCAGGAATCCGAGGCCGAGGGTTATTTCTTACGGGCAATGGATGTCACGGCTGATGTATGCGGCGAGGAGTCGGAGGAATATGTGTCCGGGCTTCTTTATTACGCTGATTTTCTGTGCGATAACGGGCGCGGGGGCGCGGCGTTTAAAAAATACAATAAGGCGCTGAGGATTTTTAAGAAGCTGTACGAGGATAAAAGCATGAAATACGCCGGCGCTATCAGTACGGTTGCCAACGGCTTTGAAAGGGCGGGCGATCTGAAAAAAGCCCTGTCCCTTAAAATCACCGCCATTGAAATGATGAGGGGTATCGTCGGCGGCGACCATCTGCACTTCGCCAACACTTACAAGGACATCGCAATCGGTTTCCATTCCCTTGGCGATGTCGGCAACGCAATAAAAAACATGCGCAAGGCGCTGAAAATCAAGCAATCCACAATCGGACGGATGGATGACAGCTATGTCCGGGATTTACTGGCCCTGTCCCTTTTCTATCTGGAGCAGCTTGAATACAAGCATCTGGCGGGCACGCTCAAATCCGTGCTGAAAGGCGTGGACCCGGATGACCCCAAAATACCCCCTTATTACAAGGGTTTGCGCGAGCTGTGTTTTTTAGCCAGCGAGATGGCAAAGCTGCAAAGCGATATCGACGGAAACAGCTTCACAAGCAAGCCGCTTTCCGAGGATTTAAAAAAGATCGAGGCTTTGAGTACGCTGTTAAAACTGATAAGCGAAAACTTGAGTTGATTTTATAAAGAGAGAAAATTGTAGTCACTTACGGCGAAGCTTTAAAAAGAGCGAAAAATACGGCTGCCCCTTTAAACGTAAAGCGGAGTTTTGAATGATACTCATGAAAAAACTTTTTGCAAATAAATGGTTTTATGTTATACTATTTGGAGAATAATTCAATCACATTCAGGAGGCTAAGCATGAAGGTTTACGAAAGCGGCAAAATAAGGAATATTGTCATACTGGGCCACAGCGGCAGCGGAAAGACCACGTTGTCGGAATCCGCGCTCTTTGCGTCAGGGGTTACAAGCAGAATGGGCAGGGTAGAGGACGGCAACACCGTCAGCGATTACGACGCGGACGAAATACGCCGCCGGGTAAGCATCAGCGCCTCCATAATTCCGGTAGAATGGCAAGACAGCAAGATTAACATCATTGATACCCCCGGGTACTTCGATTTCGTCGGGGAGGTGCAGCAAGCGCTCCGTGCCGCCGACGCGTCCCTTATCGTCGTCTCCGGCAAGTCCGGCATTGAGGTAGGCGCGGAAAAAGCGTGGGATTACGCTAAAGCTCAAAACCTTCCCACAATGATACTTATAAACAGCATGGACGACGAGAACGCCGATTTTGACGCCGTTGTCGAATCTCTGAAAGAAAAATTCGGGCCAAGCATCGCGCCGCTCCAGGTTCCCATTAAAGAGGGAAATAAATTCATCGGTTTCGTAGACATTATAAAGAATGAAGGCATTAAATATACAGGCGGTAAAGCCGAGCCATGCCCCGTTCCGGGCGACTTATCCGGGAAAGTGGAGGAAATCCGCAATGTGCTTGAAGAAGCCGTCGCCGGTTCCGATGAAGAATTGATGGAGAAATTCATCATGGAGGAGCCTTTGACCGCTGAGGAGATCATAAAAGGGCTAAAGGCAGGCTTAAAAGACCGGAGCGTTACCCCGGTGCTTTGCGGCGCAGCTACGCAGGGAATCGGTATCGCGGAGCTTCTCGGCGCCATTGTGTCATTTGCACCCAGCGCCGTCGAATCCAACGAAGAAACGAAAGGCAAAAACCCCAAGAACGATGAAGATATAGTGTTTAAAGGCGACGAAAGCGCGCCGTTTTCCGCACTTGTCTTTAAAACCATTTCGGATAACTTCGGGCGTTTGAATATATTCCGCGTTTACTCCGGTTCTATAAACCGCAACACCCAGCTTTATAACGCCAGCACGGAAAACGCCGAAAAAATCGGCCAGCTCCTTGTACTGCGCGGTAAAGAGCAGATTTCTGTTGACGAACTCCGTGCCGGCGATATAGGCGCGCTGGTCAAGCTTGCCAACACATCTACAAACGACACCCTCTGCGTCAAGGAAAATCCAATCATCCTGCCGGGCGTCAGCTACAGCACGCCGCTGTACCAGCAAAATATCACGCCGAAGGCTAAGGGTGACGAGGATAAGCTGGGCCAAGCCCTGTCCCGCATTCAGGACGAGGACAAGACCATTAATTTCCGCATTGACCCGGAAACCAAACAGAGCGTAATATCAGGTATCGGTGACAACCACCTTGACGTCGTAGTCCACAAAATGCGCAACCGCTTTAAGCTTGAGGTAGATTTAAGCCCCGTTATCGTCCCCTACCGCGAAACCATTAAGGGTAAAGTGGAGCAGCAGGGCCGCCACAAAAAGCAGAGCGGCGGGCGCGGGCAGTTCGGCGACGTGCATATCCGTTTTGAGCCCAGCGGCGACATGACCAAGGATTACGTTTTTGCAGAGGAAGTGTTCGGCGGCTCCGTTCCCCGTAACTTCTTCCCCGCCGTTGAAAAGGGTATCGCGGAATGCGTTAAGAGCGGCCCCATCGCGGGTTATCCCGTCGTGGGCCTCAAGGCTACGCTTTTCTTCGGCTCCTATCACGACGTTGACTCGGACGAGCTGTCCTTCCGCCTTGCCACCAGTATCGCGTTTAAAGAAGGCTTTATGAAGGCCAAGCCCGTCCTGCTCGAACCCATAGCATCCGTTGAGGTGACCGTGCCGGACAGTTACACCGGCGATATAATGGGCGACATGAACAAACGGCGCGGGCGCGTTCTGGGTATGAGCATGAAAAACGGCAAACAGGTAATCTCCGCCGAAGCCCCGATGTCCGAGATGTTCAAGTATACACTCGACTTGCGTTCAATGACTCAGGGCCGCGGCGAATTTGCATTGGAGTTCAACCGCTACGAGGAAGCGCCCAACGACGTAGCACAAAAAGTTATCGAGGCAAGGAAGAAAGAAACGGAAAATAAATAAAGTAAGGGATAAGGCCTTGGGGGAAGGTTGCTCTCCTAAGGCCTTTTTTAATAAAATGGAAAACATTGCCATAATGCTTTTATTTGTGGATAATTTTGATGAGGTTATGGATACCGTTGAAGAAATCCGGCGGCCTGTTATGGTTGCGCTTATAGACCGTAAAATAAACATTATGGCTCGGGATATGGACGCTGTTTTGCGCAAATTTGAGAAGGATAAATTCCTGATGGTTTTGGCTAAAGATAAGCTTGATGCGTTGAAAGATAAGGATTTTGAGATTTTAACGCAGATCCGGGAGATTGAGATGGGCAACTCAATGCCTGTTACGCTGAGCCTGGGTATCGGCATAGGCGGAGAAACCCTTGCGCGTACGATGGCATACGCACAGGCGGCCATTGATCTGGCATTGGGGCGCGGCGGGGATCAGGCGCTGATAAAAGACGGGGATAAATTTATTTTCTTCGGCGGCGGATCGCCTGAAACGCCTTCCAACGAAAGGGTTACGGCAAGGATAAAGCTGTACGCGCTGGATGAGCTGATGGAAGTTGCTGCGAACATAATTGTTATGGGGCACCACCATATGGACGAAGATTGCCTGGGCGCGGCTGTGGGTATATCTAAGCTTGCGGCGCAGAAAGGCCGGGAATGCTTTATTGTAGTCGGCACGGGGGTGCAAAGCATTAAAAGAATTTGCGAGGCGTTTATAAGGGACGCGGAGTATGAGAATGTCTTTATAGGCGGGGAAAAAGCCCTTGATTTATGCGGGGAGGATACCCTTGTTATTATTGTTGACGCAAACAGGCCAAGTATGGTTGAAAGCAAAGAGTTATTGAACGCGGCGGGGAAGCTGGTTGTGATTGACCATCACCGGTTGTCGTCGGATTTTATAAGCAATGCCGCGCTTACCTATCAGGAGCCGTCCGCGTCCAGCACTTGCGAGCTGGTTTGCGAAATGATGAAGCATGTCAAAGAACCCGTCAGGCTCAAGCAGCCGGAAGCCGACTTGATGCTGGCGGGCATTACCGTAGACACAAAGAATTTTACGCAGAAAACCGGGGCTAAAACTTTTGAGGCGGCGGCGTTTTTGCGCCGTAACGGGGCGGACGGCATACGGGTTAAAACATATTTGCAAGAAATGCTATGCGATGTTATCGCAATGGCGCGCTCCGTAGCCAATGTTGATATACAGAACGGCCGGTTCGCCGTTTCCGAATGCCATGCCGCCGAAAACCCTATACAAACCGCGGCACGCGCGGCTGACGAGCTTTTGAGCATAGCGGGAGCACAGGCCTCTTTCGTTTTGGCCCCTTTAAACAGCGGGACATATATAAGCGCGCGTAGCCTTGGCAAAATAAATGTGCAGTTAATAATGGAAAAATTGGGAGGCGGCGGGCATCAAACCATGGCGGCCGCTAAGGTTGAAACGGATTTACAAACGTCCAGGGTTAAGCTGATAAACGAGCTAAACGAATTGTAAGAGCGAATTGTGCCCGCCCGTTTATTTAGGAAAAAAGAACTTGCAGCCATAACTCCGAGAACCGTCACTGTTTCTGACAGCCCTTAAAATAGTGCCATACAGCAAAACCCGTCTATCCTGTATGTTTATATCAATTTCCACCTTGGAACCCATTTCAAAGGATCCCACAGGCGATTTGATAAAAGCGCCCGTTGTGCTTATATTTGCAACAACTACCGGCACCGGATTTTCAGCGCTCTGCGGTGTGCCGTCTTTAAGGATTTTAGCTATGGCGGGCGAGTCCAGGTTGTGGCGCAGGGAAGCCCGCGCCTCCCGCTGGCGTTCGTTGAAAAGCGTAACCTCGCGCATACTGGCGCGTATCCGGCGCGCCGTACCGCTATATGTAATGGCGCTGGCGGGATGTATAACCATCAGATTTATGCGGTCGCCCTCCTGCACCTCACGCAATTCATTTGAAATCCTTATTATCATATCACTTATATAATGCTCAGAAATAATTGATTTGGCAATCAGTGTATTTTTATCATCATAAACGATAACAGGACAATTTGTCAGGTTCATATTTCTTGGCATTTTTATCACTCACCCATGGCAAACATACTCACTATAATATAAATTATACGTTGCAAGCAACAGTCTGTCAACACGCCAAACACACGAAATAAAGATAAACCCTTAATACCAAGTTGCAATCAAAGCAACACTTACTCTGGGCGGATGAGCCGGCCTGAGCGTGAGCGTACTGGATCATCCGCCCGGAGTTAGTGTGATTTAGATTGCAACTTGGTATAATACGCTCCGAACAGCGCAAATACGGACTTTTTTTATGTGTATAACCACATGGCTCATCCCATTGCGCAGAAAAGTTTCATTAAAGTCCCCAAGGCCCCTTGACATTGTTGGTTGGTCGTGATAAACTAAATGTGCGGTCGATTGCGACCAATCATTTTGGGATGTGGTTAGAATTATGGAAAATCTATTAAAACTGTTCGACGCGGAATATAAGTTTATGAGCATTGTTTGGGCGCATGAGCCTGTCAATTCCACCGAATTGACGAGGATATGCGAAAAAGAGCTTGGCTGGAAAAAGCCGACTACATACTCAATGATAAAAAAACTCTGTGAACGCGGCATCATGAAAAACGAAAAAGCTACTGTAACTGCGCTTATTGCGCAGGAGGCTGTGCAAAAATACGAGGCCAACGCATTCATTAACAAGGTATTCGACGGTTCTATACCTTCTTTCGTCACGGCTTTCTTACGGGATAAAACACTGTCGGAAGAAGAAGCGCGGAGCATTAAATTAATGATAGACGAGGTGACGAAAAAATGAGCGCGATGTTAATAACGATTTTGAATATGAGCATTGCGGCAAGTGTAGCCGCTTTGGCCGTCATGCTTGTACGGATCCCGTTAAAAAAAGCCCCCAAGGTATTTTCGTATGTTCTTTGGGGAGTGGTGCTGTTTCGCTTGATATGTCCGTTCAGCATAGAGAGTATTTTTAGTTTAATGCCTGCATCATTAAACACGATACCACAGGCCATAGCTTATTCACGGGCCCCCTCGATACAGACAGGCATACAATTTGCCGGCACGCCGGTAAACGCGGCGATTAATAATGTTCCGCCGCCTGTAATTTCAGATATTTCTAACCCGTATAGCAACGTAAACATAAATACGAATATCAATGCACCCGCAAGCCTTGGAAACAGCGCAAACCCTATCCATGCATTTTTACAATCAGCCGGGTATATATGGGTAATCGGTTTTATATCCCTGTTGATTTACGCAGTAATCGGATATATACGGCTTAAAAGGCACATATATTACGCTACGCTGATACGCGATAATGTTTATGAAACAGACAGCATTAAAACACCGTTTGTTCTTGGTTTAATCAATCCGAAAATATATATGCCGCTTGGTATTGAGCCATCCCAATATGATTATATCCTTAAACATGAGCAAACGCATATCAGACGGCTCGATTACCTTATAAAACCTTTTGCTTTTATCGTACTTGCCTTGCATTGGTTCAATCCGTTTATATGGGCCGCTTATATTCTCATGTCAAAAGATATGGAAATGTCATGTGATGAAGCCGTGTTAAGAAAAACCGACGAAGATATACGCGGCGGCTATTCATCATCCTTACTTAACTTATCTGTAAAAAGAGTTAGCTTAATTACTCCGCTTGCCTTTGGGGAAAGCAACGTAAAATCACGGGTTAAAAATGTGTTGGTTTTCAAAAAACCCGCTGCATGGCTGTCTGCCGTTTCTTTTGCCGTGGTGATCGTTCTCCTTGTTGGCTTTGCTTCAAATAGAGCAAGTGGTTTTACAGCATACGGAAGCGGAGATTTAAAGCAGTATGAAATGCCGGAAAGAATATCTGTCCACAGCGGTATGACGGGGCTTTACCGCGACATTACTGATGATGAAGTTCCATTATTGGTTATTGAGGACAATGAGGGCATAGAGTTATTTTACAATTTAATTAATAATTCACAAAGACTGCCCGGTATTTTAAATGTTACGGTTTCTCCTTATTTAGCCAAAATTGAGTACAATTCATTTGTTGAATTAATAGATTTATCCCTTTATTTCCCTGTTGAAAACAGAATAAACGGATATGGGGGCATGTATATTAGCCACAGCAATTCACATACTGGGTATGAATTTTTAACAGAAGATGCTGAAGCCTTTTTAAATGTCTACAGAACAGAGCTTTATGATGTATTTATGGATTATCTTGTTGGCCTTGATTCAAATCGGACAAACGGGATTATACCGAGGACATTTTATTTAGAGGCCGATGATGAGCTGAAATTTACACGCCTGTCGTCCATAACGCTTCACAATGACAATAGGGCAAGGCTGGCAGCACCGCCGATAAGCAGTTTCGTATTGCAGCACCCGTATTTTTATTCATTTATTGACGGTGAACTATGGTTTCATTATGAACAAAGTGACAAACCTTTTGCACGGTTTGAAGTCGTTGACGAAAATACGCTTGTTTTCATAGAAGCTACCGTACCGTTACACGCAGACGAAGGAGCGCGTTATATTTTATCGGTAAATACCGAGGCATGGAACGACGGAACGCGCCACATTACGCTTGACGACGTCCGGTCAATCGCACAAGAAATTAACGTAAGTTTAACGATGGACGATTTAAGCGAATTCATTGGCAAAAACATTGGAAGCGGATTATTACTCATGGAATACTTTGTTGAAAACTCCGATTACATCCTTAGCGTTGTCTCCGGCGGCGAGGATACCGTATTTAGGGCTTTATTGATACATACTGCGGGTGGCGCCGCCAGCGGCTCGATAGATATCCGGTATCATGACGTTGATAAATTCATAGCAGACGGTACGATAGAGCTTATACGGCCATTCCCGGAACCGCAAGAAACAATAACAGCCTCAAATGATTTAACGCAACTAAGGACAGGCAGATACATTTCGGAAAGCGGTATGTCTTGGGTACATTTAGTGGATTCAAGGAATTTCCATTTTAACCGTTATAGTTATTATAGCTTTATGCCAACTGGCGTATATTCCGTTTCTGACGGAAAATTGACATTGAGAGCGGGAGGAAATGAGCTGTACGTGTTTATTATAAAAAACAATGGATTGGAATTGGAGCTTGAATCTACATATATAGAGGGTATACTTGAACAAGGGATGTTATTTACTTTTTCCAGAGAAACCGGCTAGTTAAATCCTGAGCTTCGCAGGTTTATATCTAACAACTCTACTTTTGACTTTTGGGATTTGTTCGAAAATAGGTTTTCCTTAAATGACAAATGCATTTCCGCCCAGCGAATTATAATCTTTAAAAAAACCCGGATATGATTTACATACTGCTTCGGCATTTTTTATGATAACCTCCTCCTCACAAAAACAGGCGGCAATTGCTGCCGACATTGCGATACGATGATCTCCGTTACTTTCCGCAATGCCGCCTCGAAGCTTTTCTTTTCCATTAATAATAATATCATTGGTGCTTGTTTTTACGTCTGCGCCAAGTGAAGTTAGCATTTGCCGGATTGATTTTATCCGGTCGCTTTCCTTAAATACTAACCTGTGCGTATTATATATCCGTGTAGCCCCATGTTTTGCCGCTGCATAAACGGACAGGATTGGAACTAAATCAGGAGTTTCTGCGGCATCAATTTCGGTCAGGTCTTTTATTGATTGAAATAAGCTGTCCTTTTGGAAGGAATTCTTGTTAAGCCCGGTAACATTAACGCCCGCCGCAAGCCAATATGCTGAGTTAGACCAATCGCCTTCAATAGTAAGGCCGTTAGGAGAAACATACTTCTGGCTTTGCAAGCAAATTACATTTGCAAATCTCTCAACTTTTACATTGAATTTATCTAACACGTCAATTGTCATATCGACGTATCCTGAAGATTCTAACCCGGTAGTAAGAACTATCTCGCTGCAATCATGTATAAGCGGCAGGGCAAAAATTAAACCTGATATATACTGCGAGCTTTCATTTCCTTTTATCTTATAAATGCCCGGCTGCATTTTGCCTTCAAATGAAATAGGCAGTTTTTTGGAAATAAATCTGCATCCATTCCGTTCCATTGCTTCACATAGCGGTTCAAACGGCCTGTTCATAAGATTTCCCACACCGCTTATTGTCCCGCACTTAAAGATCGCCGCAGCTACAGGCAACAAAAATCTTGCCACGGCTCCGCTTTCACCGCAATTAATGACAGGGGTGCTGTCGCTTTCAAAGTTTATGGGATCCACGGTAACTATGTCTTTATCTAATGTAATTCTTGCTCCAATTGAATTCAACGCATTTATCGCTGACCGTATATCGTTTGAACAATTATTAAGATCCTGACGAATTATTGTTCGGTTTTTAGATAAAGCCGAAGCAATTAAAACCCTTTGGGCATGCGATTTTGACGGTATGGCCGGAATTGTCCCGAAAAGTGAGCCGGGAATAATCTTTATAGTCACTTAATTGCCTCCAGCTTTATAACTTGAGTTAACAAACTCAAACAATACTTCCGATGCCTGGCGTTCGTTTAGATTGATGATGTTTGTTCTGTTGAAATTAACTTCACAGCATAATGAAATAACATAATTATTAAGTTTAAAAGTATGCAGTGTCTTAGCCAGTGTCCTATCCGTTACGTCAAATCCGTTTAAAGGTAAGCTCAGGCCTTTTCCAACCCATTTTATATACGCTTCCTTTTTCGTCCAAATTTCACAAAACCTCGCGTCATGCTGCTCTGGCTGTTTTGTTATATACATGAATTCATTCGGGTTAAAAAAACGATTGGCAATTCTAAAGTCGACTGGCTTGATCTTCTCAATATCTACACCAATCGGCCTGTTTGAAAAACCTATGGCTATTGCATTTCGAGTATGAGAAATATTGTAATGAAAGCTGGCGGAGCCGGATAAAAATGGTTTGCCGTAAGCGTTCGTTGCAAAATACAGCTCCGAGTTGTTCAATGCTAAAGACCGGCAGGCTGCATAACGAACGAATAAGTCTGATATTAAACTTAATCTCTTATCTATATCAAACTTAAAGTTAAGTATTTGCGTTTGTTTTGCCGGCGGAACCAGTTTTAAGCAATGCGCATATTCATTAAAATTATCCGCATCGTTTAATTCAATAAAATAAATCATTAACGCGGCTGCGAATCATCAATTAAAATACCGGCGCCGACAGCATTATTAACAAAATTATATACGTCGTTTTTAATTACCGAACTATCAACATCATATTTATCTACAAGAACATTAATTATTTCCTCAATGCTTTTCTCATTAATAAGCTCCCATATTTCGGCGGCAACTTCATTTAGGTCGTGTGTCAGGTCATTATCCAAATCAAAAATATAAACACAACCGTCTAAACTCTCTGTAACAATACCCGGTTTTTTTCTATACACTGTCCAAACTCCTTTCTTTATTGAAATCTGACAACAGCCATATCTTCGTTGGCTTTAAATTCAGTCTCCGCAATGTCTTTTAATCTTTCGTTAATTTTGCTCCAAAACCTTGTATTTTTACTGACATAACCTTTATGTCCAATGCCTACAATTAAAGACCATTCCTGAGTATATTGCAAAACAGAGTTATAGGCTTGAATAATAGTTTCATTATCGCTAAATGTCTTTGCCAGATAACCATACACCCTGCATAATGAATTGAACCTCATTGAATTTGTTTTGAAGTTTGACAATAACTGCATTTTTTTTAATTCCGGCAAATCCGCATCAATGAGTTGGGTTATGAACGGCAGCGTATTATTCAGCCGTTGAATAACGTTATTGCTAAAAAACAACAGTTCTTCCTCAAATGATTTTACTGCGCTTCCGGTTTCATGCTCAAACAGTATAAAGCTTTTGAATGATTGTCTGATAACCGTATAATCCAAGGCGCTGTCATATCCCGGGTTATCGTCGTAAATATCGTATGTACCGTTATTATTATCCTTTTTTATCAATATGCAATGCTCCATATTGTTAATATTATAGTTTCTGGTATATGGTAAGTAAAACATATCGCATAACATAATAGCCGGCAGCCTGATATCTGAAATATCGATATAATCGCAGCGTTTAATCTTGTAAAACTCCAAAAGTTTCATGAAATAATCAACATCGTTAAAGTCGTTTTCAATTTCGATTTTTGATTCTGTGAACTTGATTTCTAAACACCATTTATTCACAAATGCCAAATGTTCCGAGATAAATGGGTGAAGATAAAGAAACTTATCAGTAAAACAATCAACCCATAATTTTTTATCCATAAAAGCTCCTGCCTTTTTATAAGAGCCTGTTTAGAATCAATCGGCAGAGAGATGCCAAACAGGCTCAATGTAAAACAGCATAATTACTTAGTCAATTCCGGCATGATTGTAACTATAATTGGCGGGATATATTTTTTCTTTTTTATCATGTTATCACCCCCCAATATAATGTGTTTCCGTTTAATTAATTGACTTTAAGGCATTCGTGGTAGTATTAACAACCGGCGGCCTGTATATCCCCTTTTTTACTTTCATGTCCTCACCTCCTTTATAAAACAAGTTTCCTGCTTTAATGAATGACGTTACGCTTTTGATACTGCATCCGAGTTTGTAACTATGATCGGCGGGCTGTATTTATCCTTTGTAGCTTTCATGATTTCACCTCCTTTATGAACGGTAGTTACCTCTCCCGACAATTGCTTCCAGATATCTGTCAAGCTCCTCTAAAGACATTTGCTGTTTGGAATCAGAACGCGCTGCTTTTGGGTTGTGATGCGCCTCAACCATAATTCCATCGGCACCCGCCGCAAGAGCGGCTTTTGACATTTCAACAAAAATATCCTTTCTGCCCAGCGAATGGCTTATATCCACTATTATATTAAACTCCGTCTCTTTTTTTATAATGGCGACGCAGGAAAGGTCAAGCAGATTTCGCGTACTCCTGTCATATGAACGCACCCCTCTTTCACACAAGGCAAGCTTTTTATTCCCGCCTTTTACAATATATTCCGCAGCACAAACAAATTCCGCGATAGTGGCGCTTAATCCGCGTTTTAACAATATATGATAATCCAGTTTCCCAAGCTCTTTCAATAACTCGTAGTTGTACATATTCCTTGAACCAACCTGTAAGACGTCTATCTTCCCGCACATCATTTCTATATGCCTTACATCTACAATTTCGGAAACTATTTTAACATTATATTTTTTTCTTATGGCATCAAGTATCCGAATCCCTTCGTCGCCTAAGCCTTGAAAATCTGAAGGCGATGTGCGCGGTTTATAAGCTCCCGCGCGAATAACATTGATATTGCGAGATACAAGAAACTCCGCAATTTTTTCCATCATTTCATAACTTTCCACAGCGCAAGGCCCCACTATAAGCATTGGATAATCACAATCCAGCCATTCATTTGTGCCTTGAACTTTCTTATCCAAAACGACCTTCCTCCCGAATCCGCCAATTTCATTTTATTTCATTCAACCCATGAATTAAACTGCCGGTCGTACATAAGATGTATACATTTAGCGGATTTTAAGGCATTTCATGTTTCCCGACGCACATTTTTTTCTTCAACGGCGATATTCCCTCAAATATAGACACCATGAACTCCGCGCTGACATTTCCTTGATAAAAAACGCCTTTTGGAGTCAGCTCGTATCCGTTATCCGTCCTGCGGATAAGCCCATCGTTTAACTGGTATTCGATTTGAGTTGAAAATACATACTCTATCCGTTTCCCAAATTTATTATGAAAATGATCATTTGACACAAACCCTTTCCTAAACCCTATGACCATCGCTCTTTCCATAAGCTGGCGGCCGGTTATCCTATTGCTGATTCTTTCTATCGGAAGCATTTTTTTATTTATTTTCTTGATATACCTTGAAATATCGTTTTCGTTTTGATAACAGAAGCCGTTGACATACCCAAAACTGGATACTCCGAATGAAAGGTTGTCGCCATATCCGCTATATGTCAAGTCCCAAAACCGAACCGAACGCCGCCTGCTATATTCCTGCGTGCTTGTTAAACAGTATCCGGCGTCCGTCAGGGTCTGGTGAGAATCCGCAAACATGCGGTACAGCTCATCTTTCGTCGGGAGCCCGCTAACTTTGCCGTTAATTACATCATGATATAATTTTGTAAACGCGAACATAGTAAGCTTATAGATTGAAATATGCCCAAGCTCCAAAGCAATGGCCCGGGATATATCCTGCGAAAATTCTTCATGGTTAATTTGTGGAAATCCATAAATCAAATCAATCGACACTTCGTCAAACATCAGTTTTTTCGCGCCGTTAATCCACTCTATTATCTCTTGCGCGCTTTTCTTTATGTTTAGCTGCTTCCTTGCGCAGTCGTTAAAAGTCTGTACCCCGGTGCTGATTCTGGTAACGCCCAGCTCCTTTAATGACGCGAGTTTTGACATATCGGCGCTCTGTACGTTACATTCAACCGTAATTTCACAACGTCCAAGGTTAAAACCATCCCGCAGGGCGGATATTATGCTGCCTAACTGCCCCGCCGTCAACACGGTCGGCGTCCCGCCGCCAATAAAAACCGCGCCGGCCTTTGCCTCATTAAAGTATCCACTGGAAGCATACATATTGATTTCCCGAATCAAAGCGTCAACATACCGGTTGATGATATCATCGTTTACCGCTGCCATTGTTCTGTTGTAAATACAGAAATCGCATAAGCTGCCGCAAAAAGGAATATGTATATAAACTGGCATTTCATCAGCCGTGTCAACTCTGCCGGCCGTAAACATATTTTTCATCGCGCCACCCGCGCTTTCCCTTGGGTTAAATAAGGGATAGTTCATAACAGCGACATCATATCTGTTATAATTCATAAAAACCTCTCCGACATCAGTTTTTGAAAATAACTTACAACGCGTTCAAAGCGTTCTTTTGAATTTACTTTTTGAATCAATTCATTGAACTTACTCTGGAAAGCGTCCTTTTCCATATGCTTTAAATCAAACAGAAGAGAAAAACCATCGTACTCCGGCCATTTTGCTGAAAGCGCGATATAGTTATCAAGCAGTTCACGGCGATAAGCCGTGCCGGGGAACGGAGTTGATACCGTAATGTTCGTTCCGTATATGCAGGTATCGAGAATAAACTGATACAGCTCATCAAATGTATACTCGTCATCTTCCGCCAGCCCCAAAATAAAACTGCCAACCACACCGATCTTCCTTCTTTGAATTGTGTCAATCGCCAGCCGGTATTCCTCTATCCGCGATTTTTTCCATCCCGCCTTGTTTATATGATGCAAATTCGCGGCGTTCAGGCTCTCAAACCCAATCAAAAGCTTGCGGCAGCCGGATTCAGCCAGCAAGTTTAATAGTTTTTCTTTTCTATAAACAGAAATGTCAGTGAACCCATACCATTCCAATTTCAAACCTTTCATTATCTCAAATACTCCGGCGCTCGCGTCTTCATGAAATAGTAAATTGTCGTCTGTGAAAAAGATAAATGGGCGCTTCCATATTGTCTTAACATAAAGCAGTTCTTTCTCAACGCTGTCAACCGGCTTCCTTCTTACAGCGCATCCATAAATCGTTGATGACAGGCAGAAGCTGCATTGATGTGGGCATCCTCTGCTTAATTGCACGGGTATGCTCTTGTATGGATATCTCCCGGCCAGATTATACAGCGGTACGGGAGAGCGGGATAAATCCGGTTTATCCTGTGACATGTAAACGTCCTTTATTTTTCCTCTTGAAATATCAGATATAAAACTTTCCGCAGTATCTTCCGCTTCGCCTATAAAAACGCTGTCCGCGTGGCGCAGCGCTTCTTCCGGTAAAACGGACACATGAGGGCCGCCCATGATTGTTTTAGCGCCGCTTTTTTTAAAACTGTCCGCGTAAGCGTAAGCCTCTTCCGCTTGGGATGTTGCGGGCGAAAGGAATACAAAATCATAGCCCCGTTTAGTTATGCCCTCATAATTTAAGTCAACGTAACAAATATCCCAATCTTTTGGAAGCATTGCCCCCACCGTTAAAAGGCCGAGATGAGGGGTACTCCAAAGCCTGTCCCTTGATTTGAATTCCGCGAGATTATCATCATATAATCTATTTAAACCATTAATGTTACTTTTTTGCGCAAGAAGTAGCACCGCCGCCATATGCCCCTCCGTTATACATCAGAATTTAGCACATATTTCGCAATCCTTGCCCTCATATCTTTAGAGTGTGCCGCCCTTATCAGCGCCAGACGGTTAACCCGGCCTAATGAACCCCGGTTTATAATAGCTTTAGTGGCAGCAAGCGTTCCATATGAGTAAGAAGAGATTCTTTGCGCCATTTCCATTGACGCGCCAACTGTATCCTTATCCGCTGACATTTGAGCAAGTCCCATATCATTGATTTGCCCGGCGTTTATCCGCCTAACCGTCATGCACAGCCTTTTAGCGTTCGCTGCTCCCGCCGAGTTTTTGATAAGGTCAAGGCCGCCGTCTGCCAACAGCCCGCCGTACATCGGATCCGGAAGCCAAAACCAAGCGGCGCGTGACAAAAGCCTGATATCACATGCCATCGCAATCGTTACGGCTGAGCCGATTGCCGCCCCATTTATAGCCGCTATGTATATTTTTTTTGAGCTGATAATTTTTTTTGAGATTTTATGCACCAACGAAACCGCCCTGATGATTCTGATGGAAACCTCATAGTTTTTACCAGCACTCATGCCGCCAAGATCAAGCCCGGAGGAAAACACCGCTTTACATTTGCTTGAAATGACTACTGTCTTAACCGCACTTTCTTTCTCCACGCTTATCAGGCATTGCAAGAAATACCTAAGAAATTGTATATCCATAGCATTCGCCGGATGGCGCTCCAGTTCCATAACCTTAACGGCGCCAACGTTGTAAAGATATATCATTTTTCATCCCCCAAATGCGCCCGTATGGTATCAACCAGCGTTTGCAACTGAAACGCGCCGCTTACGACATCGCAGCTCATTCGTTCGTATGGAATGCCGCCGCGCGAAAAGTGTTCTTGTATGCTATGCGATGCTTTGGGAAGGAATGAGCAGTTACTTTGTAAAAATTCGATAACAAGCCCGGTTTTCGTTTTTGCGCAGATATCCGTTATACGCCGGACCCTTGTTTTGATATCGTAAAACAAAGAATGTCTAATCTTTTCCGCCAGATCCTTGTAAAAATCAGATGGCGAAATAAAGTACGGCGTAAACATCCACATTTCCTCGAAAACAAACAGGCAGCCGCAGCTTTTCTCCGCTTTTGACAATATGCTGTTATTATTCAAGGGTATTAAACCCATCCAGAATATCCTTAAACGATCTCCTGCATTGACCGGCGCCTTTCTTCCTTCCGCGTATACAAGCATTTCCTTTAATGTGTCCACAGCCGTTTTTGTACCGAAGCAGTTTTCAATGGTAAACATCTTTAGGCAGTCGTCACTTGAGATTACGCCGGGATATTTAATACGCGTATCGTCTATTTTCTTCTTAATCTCGCCGGCATAATTGGACAGTTCAACGACCTCGCGCTTCCCTCTTCCCATCTTTGCAAAAGAAGCCAGTGCCTCCTCAACGTTTTCAAGGTCATTTTCCAAATTTTCTAACGAAACGTCATAAATGGGTATGCCGTATTTTTTGTGGATAAAGCGGCATAATTCCATCGAATCGTTACATGGATAATCTAAAGCCAGAATGGCTCGCGGTTTTGCCAGCAAACCTATTTCAATCAAATATACAAATGCTTTTTGATAAGAACATGTACCGTCCGGCAGCAAGGACTTACCCACATCCTTTAACAAACCAAGCCCCGCAGCCAAGCCGACAATCCTTTCAATGTAAACGTATTCAATGTCAAATAAGTTTACAAGCTCCGAAGGTATGTAATAAGTGCATAAAACATAATCCTTGCCCGCGTCAATATTCGCCAGAGTATTCATTTGCGCGTGTATGTACGAGGCCATATATTTCTTGCCCAGCGTTTGCAAATATCTTGAGGCAAGCTCTAATTGGGTTAACATCTATAAATCCTCCGCGCGCCCAATCAGTGCCGCGCCCAGAGCGCCCGTTATCTGAGGTTCCGGCGGTATTTTCAAACCGGGTATTTTTTTCATTATATACTTCGCAATCCCTTTATTTTTTGCCACGCCGCCCGTTAGAATCGTTTCCTTTCGGGTATCCATGTTATGGGTCATTGAAAGGCATCTCGCCGCAATCGACGCAAATATTCCGGCTGTCAAGTCTTCTTTCGGCACGCCTTTCGCTATGCCGGAAACAACTTCCGATTCCGCGAAAACCGTGCATACGCTGCTTATTTTGTATGGTTTTTCTGACACCAGCCCACATTCTGAAAACTGTTCCATATCCATTTTCATAACCCCTGCCATCACCTCTAAAAACCTACCGGTACCGGCGGAACATTTGTCATTCATTACAAATGACTCAACAAGCCCCTTGTTTGATAATTGTATCGCTTTGCTGTCCTGCCCGCCAATATCTATAACAACTTCGGCCTCCGGAAATAAATGCCTTATACCTACCGCGTGGCATGTTATTTCAGTCACCGATTTGTACGCCCCCGGCACGTTCCTTCTGCCATAACCGGTACTGATAATTTTTTTTATGGCACTCCTATCCGCACAAACTTCATGGCATATAAGCTCTATCATTTTTTCTACCGCGTCCATATGGTCGTAGCCGCTTTGGTCTGTCCTATAGCAGATAACGGATTTGTTATTATCAATCATTACCGCGTTAATGGATACGGAACCTATATCAATACCCAGATACATTAGCTTTCCACTCCAAGTTCTCTGAAAATGCTTCCATTCTAAGCTTCATCTGTTCGCTTGAAAATTGCCGCGAATCAATGCAATCGCCCGGCACCTCCAGAAAAGGCACGCTCAAATCACGGCACAGCCTCCTTATTTCAAATGAGGAGCCCGCAATAGCCCTGCATCCCTGATGCATAAACATGACCACGCCATCTATCCGATATCGCCGGATAATATCCGTATACAGGCTAATACGTCGGGATGCGCTGCCAAGATAAAAATGTGACAGAATTTTATCCGCCATGCTCCCCAACAAATCGTTTTCATCCATGCCGTCCCAGTAAATATGTCCGGTTATATCAAAAACAATCTTGCACTCCAAATCATTTTCAAAATACCTCATAATATCTCCCGCATACAACGGAGCAAAATGTATCCACAAAATGCGTTTTCTCACCGCGTTATCACTTTTCATGCCTGCAAGCTGTTCAGCGTAGCTTTTCGCCGCTTCCGCGCCTATTTCAGACCCAAGCAAAAAAGTCATGCCAAAAAGGTTTCGTATCACATCGTTTCCATTAATGAGGACATTCCCCTCCCTTGCGGCATTCGCTCTTTTTAAATGCCGCCGCGCCTCGTTGGAAAGCACCGCCGCGGCACTCATGCCGGAAGAGGTAATATCCGTGCCCGTATGCTGCGCAAGCATCCAGCGGACTTGTTCAAGCTGCCTTCGTAAATCCTCAAATGATTGCTTTGTCTTAAAATAGGGAACCGCAACCAGCATTACCTTTGTATTGAACCTTTTTTCCATATATTTAATCAAACCCGCGCCGCCATCGCATATATGCGAGGAAAACACGGCTATTTCCGGAGCCGGTATATCTCCTCGTTCCATCGCTCCTATTACCGTTTTATGGTAAGAACATAAATTCACATTATACCCATTTCTTTCGGCAATATCACAATACCTGCCCGCCAAACCCAACGTAGACATCCATCCCGCCGTCAGCTCGGTATGTACGGGTATAAGCCCTGCGGCATAAAACAATTCCGTAGGCATTACCATGTTCGTCCATACTATCCGTTCCTTGCCGTTCCAAATAGCATCGGTATAAACCCGCGTCTGGTGGACAACAATCATCCTCGCCGCATCAAGTGCCATGTGGCTGGTCAAAGCCCCGCCCAAGTTCAGCCTTTGCATAAACTCGTTTTTATACATGGTTTTTAAAACCTTGGGGCTCTGCTCCAAACCCCACCACTTTTGAGAAATCGGACAAAACTTTTATTTTTTCTTTAAAGGCTTCATATCTTAGCCTGCTTCTCCCGGACAGGCCATATTTATATTCCTCTTCAATCAACATCATTGGAATGCCGAAATTCTCACATATTTTTCTAATCTCGGGATATGAAAACATGATGTGGTCACATTTTAATAGAGAGACAAGAATAACCCCATCTATATCAGACGACCGGTTTGATATCTCCTCCTCCAGCCAATTATGATAATCCATCATCCCCGGACAAGATGCCGCGCGCGCGGCGGCCTCTTTACTTGAGCCGGACGCAAGAAAAATATCGCCGCGGTTCGTTGACGGGCATAACTCAAAACGAACTTGCATTGGCGCCAGAACATCCGCCGCTTCGTTTGCGTATGATTGATCAAGAGCGCTTCCAAGCAGCCATATGCAATGTCCTTCCGGTTTTTCAAAATTGCTTTCCCATCGCGGCTTTTTTGCGTTAACTGCCCGTGATCCGAAAAAACTGTTAAGACTTTCAGCCAGCATAATGCATTGTTCGTTAAACCAGCCATTAATACCGTGTTCGCGTGTTTTTGCAATTTCCAGCATATAGCTGTATATATGAGGATATGATATCGTAATATAATCAAACAAACGCTGGGTACTATTACAGCAATTCGTAAATATTACGCCGTTAAAATCAGATAAATCAATCTCCATGGCATAGCAGGCCATACTGCAAAGATTGGCGGATGCGCCATTTTTTATGCCGCCGGGCGCACTCAGGTCATGTATACTTACCATTTCGTAACCTGAATATTCCAAAAAATGAAGAGGAACATGCGAACATGTATACAGTAATCGGACACCCATTCTATTACCCTGCTCCTTAATTACTTCTTAAATTTCAGCTTTTTATAAACATCCGTAAAAAAGCCTTTTTTATTATTGAGGAATTGAGCGTTGTTTATCGTTTTAATCAACTGCATGTACAAATAGCTGAGTTCTCTGTCAGATAGATACCGCGTTTCAATCACAGGTTGAAAAATGGTATAATCATCCCAGTCAAAGCTTTTTATTCTTCCTTCTTGTTTGAGCCGGTCAAACAGCCGTGTCCCGGGATATGGCGTATACATTGTCACGCTTGCGGCATATAAACAGGATTCATATATAAATTCCCGCAGTGCGCCGAAGATTTCCGGCGTATTATTCTCCTGCCCCACAATAAAACTTCCGGTTACGCCAATCCCATTTGATTGAATCCGGTGTATGTACTCCTTATACTTCTCCCTGTGCCGGAATTTAAAGTTCTTGTCGTCTATACCAGCTAAATCTTCTGGAAATATGCTTTCGAGCCCGATAAGAATCTGCCGCAGCCCGCTTTTGTACGCTTCCTTTATATCCGCGTCCCGTCCGCCGAAAGATATGTCTGAGTTTGCGTACCATAAAAACCGCGAAGCCCCCATTATTTCGCATATTGTTTTAAAATGAGCGTCATCGTTTACAATGTTATCATCGGTGATATATATATTTTTCGCGTAAGGCAGTTTGTCAATTTCATTCAATTCAATTTGAATCTGAGAGGCGGATTTTACGCGGAATTGATTCCCGTACAGCATACGCACATTGCAAAACTGGCAGTTACGGGAGCATCCCCGCGACGTCTGCATGGGAATCAAGCGCTGTTCGTCGCGGCTCAGTACGCGGTATAACGGAGGCGGCGAGAGTTTTAGATCTACTGCCGCCAGTTCCTGCCTATATAGTTTTTTTACCGCGCCGCTTTTAAAATCCTTTAAAAACTGCCGGAACGTATATTCGCCCTCACCAATAATAAGCGTGTCACAATAAGCGGCGCTTTCATCAGGCAAAGCGGATGAATGTACCCCGCCCATTACTATCCAGCTTCCCCCGCGCCTGTATTTTTCAGCCAGATAATAAGCTCTTTTCACATTCGGGGTTACTGTGTAAAAGCAAACGATATCATAATGAATACTGTTGTCTGGCTGTCCAAACTCTTCGTCCGCGACGTATGGCTTGCAGCCTTCTTCTTCCGCGATGGCGGCTAACAGCAACAGCGACGGCGTAAATACTTTCCATTTGATTTTCTCAAGGATTTGATTCGTATAGGAATCCCAGTATGAATTTAACGCTCCGCATTGGCCGGCCCCGTTCATTTTTGGCGAAAAAAATAAAATGGAAATCATTTTTATTTCCCCATTCGTTTATATATCCGTTTATAGTATTCCAACCTTTTTAATGCCGCCTCTTTTGAATAAATGCTTTTCAACGCGAAAGAAAAACCATCTTCAAGCTCCTTTACTGTCATTTGCTTAGGCTTAATAACGACATTCCAAAGAGTGTAATTGCCCCAATGCTTTGAAAGAATTCGCCTTTCTTTATCCAGTTGGTCAAACAATGCCGAACCGGGAAAAGGGGTGGGAACGGATATCATTGCGCCGTACAGATTATTATCAAGAGTGAAGTCAACAACTTTTTGGAAAACTTCATGATTATCATGATCCAGCCCGACAATAAATGTCCCCCATACGCCTACTCCCGCTTCTTGTATTTTTTGAATTGATTCGCGGTATTGGCTCATTCTTGCGTGCTTCCATTTTTCCAAGCTTTCAAGCGATTCGGAAACTATGCTTTCCAAGCCGATAACAAGTTTCCTACAGCCGGAGGGATGCAGAAGGGCAAGTATTTCAGGATGATCCGCCACGCTGATGTCCGTGTGAGACATCCAGTTAATCCTTTTATCTTTTAAGGATGTTAAAAGGTTAACGGCGAATTCTTTTTGCACAAGCATATTATCGTCTGTGAAATAAATATTTGGATGCGGTTTCAACGCGCTGATAAGATCCAGTTCCGCCATAACCTGAGCAATGCTTTTATGCCTATACTGAGGGCCGTATACCTTTGTAGAAGCGCAAAACGCGCAATTGTGAGGGCATCCCCTTGATATCTGCACCGGAATGGTCTTATACCTATCTATTTTAAGCAAATCATAACGCGGTATGGCCGCTTTTTTCATATCTACCGGGCTTGTATTTTCATAAATCCGGCGAGGCGAACCATTTATAAAATCCATGACAAACTCGTCCCATGTATTTTCACATTCGCCAATGAAAACCGTGTCAAAATATTCCAGCGTCTGTTCCGGCAAGTTCGTGGGATGCATACCGCCGCAGATTGTATAGACGCCCTCCCCTCTAAATTTCGCGGCAAGCTCATAAGCCCGGGTGGCTTGCTGCGTCATAAATGACATCCCCACCACATCATAGCCCGCACAAGAATCAATTTCCTCAATTTCCTCATCAAAATAAGCAATATGGTCAAAATGGCGTTCCGCCATAGCCGCGATTGTAAGCAACGGAGAATTGGGGCATGACATCAGCTCTCTCAATGATTCAATGTTAGACATGCTTGCGTACAGCCGCTCGGTTTCTTTATAATCAGCGGTTCCCATCCCTATCCCCTTTGGGGAGATTAGAGCTAGCTTCATAAGCTTTCCCTGAGATTTTTCTTTATTTTAGCCATCCGGATTTTAGAGTTTGCGGAGGAGTAGAACTGATCGTACATAAACGCCACCCCTTTCGCAAGCTGCTCTTCCGTCAGGTTGCGGGGTTTATAAACTACATCCCAAAACGTATAGCGGCTCCAGTCATAATCAATAATACGCTTTTCCTTTTCCATCTGCTTAAACAGTTCCGTCCCGGGCAAAGGCGTTAAAATTGTAAAACTTGCCGAATAAACTCCGTGTTCCAGCGCGAATCGCAGCGTATTGGAAAAGACGCTTTCGTCGTCATTATCTGTGCCGAACATGAATGAACCCCAGATATTAATTCCCGCCTTTTGAATTTTTTCAACCATGCTGCCAAAACGGTCAGACATTGAGGCTTTCCATTTATTCCGATCCAACAGTTCAAGGCTGTTTTTTGAAGTGTTTTCAATTCCAATGAACAGCCATCTGCAACCGCACTCTTTCAACGCTTTTAATATCTCAGGGTGGTCCGCGATGGAAATATCCGTTTGCGTACCCCAAGCAACGTTTTCGCTGCCAACAGCGCGGATAAGGCGTAATGAGCTTTCTCTGTCCACAAACATATTGTCATCAACAAAAAATATCATGGGCGATGGGTCAATCGCCTTTATCGCGCGGATTTCCGCCAATACCTGCGGTATTTTCTTGTTGCGGTACACAGAGCCGTACATAATCGGCAAGGTACAATATCCGCATGTTCTGGGGCATCCTCTTGTAGTTTGTATGCTGTATGAGCTGTAGAGTTCTGTATTGACAAGGTCGTATCTTGGAATAGGGGAAGTCTTTAAGTCTATTAACACTTCCGGGTTATATAGCGGTTTTGCTCGATTATTTTTAAAATCTTTAAGGAAATGAGGAAGAATCCATTCCCCCTCGCCGATTATTACCGTGTCCGCCCACCGGCCCGCCTCTTGGGGATATATTGACGCGTGTATCCCTCCAAGCACGGTATAGCTTCCCAGCTTTTTAAATTCCGCGCAAATTTCATAGGCTCTGTTAATCTGCTGTGTCATGCCCGTTACAAACACCAAATCAAAGCCTTCCGTAAACGGGATGTCCTCGCCGTGATCTTCATCAATAAAATGAAGGGAATAATGGGACGGGAACAATCCGGCCAGCGTCAAAAGGCTTAAATTTGGGGTTTCCCACGCCGCGTAAAACTTTGACACAATATCGTTGCGTTCTAAGAAACTCTTCAAGTATGTATTTTTACCGTACTTTGACCCCTTTGGAACAATTAATGCTGTTTTGATCATACATAGCACTTCCTAACTTTGGAATTAACCGCAATAAAACGTTAACTCGCTTTCCGCACACAGTGTACGCTGTTCATCCTCTATTTCACTTTCTATGAAAGCCTTGCCCGCCACAAACCAAAACGGCCCTTTCCTCTGAATAAAGCTGATTTCTACGACAAGTTTATCGCCCGGGCATACTTTTTTCCTGAAAACAGCTTTAGTTATGTTCGTCAAGTATGGATTCCCATGTGTTTTAGCTTGAACAGGACTTTTTAACAACCCACAGCTCACCTGAGCCATAATCTCACACAGGATGGCGCCCGGGACCAGTGGTTCGTCCGGATAATGACCGCAAAAAAACCATTCGGTCCCTTTGAATGTGTAAACGCCGGTTGCTTTGTTGTCTTCACCTAAGATCATTTCATCCACCAGCAGCATTGACCCTCTGTGAGGAAGCAAGTCCTTAATTTGTTCGCCTTTATATGTTTCCATTTTCAGCTACACCCCCGGAATCTCGCTAAGACTTTTAATAGACATAATGCCGGGCGGACAGTCCTTGCCATCCCTGTTAAGCCATAACGCCTGCATACCCAATGATTGCGCCGGTAGAACGTCTTCTTTTATGGAATCCCCAACCATCAATACATTTTGCGGCGATATTCGCAGCCGTTCCAACGCTGACTTAAATATAGCCAGTTCCGGCTTGTTACAACGCGCGGCCTCGGAAGACATTATAAAGTCAAATCTAAACCCATGCCGGTTAATGGAAGTGTTTAAGAGTTTGTCGTCAGCATTGGTAATCAAGCCCACCGGGTAACGTCTATTAATATCGCAAACAGATTTCATGGCGTCCGTAAATGGGGCCGGCGATGTAAAAGTGTCTTCTATCCACCTTGAAAACCGCATAAAATCAGGCTCAACTCGGAAATGCGCACAAGCTTTTGAATAACAATCCGTAAGCATTTCTTCGCCGGTTATAAAATTATCGCCGGATAAGTGAACAGCTCTTCTTCTGTTAAAATATTGGTGAAATGCTTTTGTTAAACCAACCCGCTTACGGGTTTCCAAAAAAGACTCAAACCAAGCGCGAATATCTTCAAAGGGTCTTCCTATGTCCACTAGCGTCCCGTAATAGTCAAAACAAACCGCTTTTACCTGTAAGCCACTCATTGATATCACATCCAAACTGTTTACTCAGCCGTTCATCCGATTGATCGGCGAATACAATGCTATCCGAGTCAAACTCATCAGATATTGTGTCCAGCCGTCTAAGCAAGCGTTTCATTACACGCCGGTCATCCGGGTCCAGTGCCGCCAATTCCAACCATCCGGGCAACGAACGCGATAAAACCGGGCGGCAAGGACGCAGGTACCAATGCGCTAATTCAATAAATTTATCACATTCGGCGTAAAACGGCGTGGATTGCGCCCATGAAACAATATAAAGAAACAATGGCTTATCGCCGGTATGGTAATGCATGGATTGCAAAGAATCAATAATGTTCGATATAGGTTTGCCAACATAAATCGGAATCCCGACGATATAAAAATCCGCTTGGTGATTTTTTATATCATTGCCGATATGCGTGGCTGTGACTTCGGCGCAGCTAACGGCGGAGCATATCCATTGCCCAATGCGCCTTGTCGTCCCATATTTCGATGAATAATACAATAAACCCTTCACAAGCACCCTGCCCTGTCCCTTTACGATATATCAATTTCGTATATGCTGTTTTGAACTGTATCGGAAATAAGTATGATATCCTGTCCAATTGGCGATAACGAGCCAATATGAGCAAGCCGGGCAAACGAATAATCTCGCCACCGCTTGCTGTCAATCAGCAATACCGGTTCCTGGCTTCCATGGGGCAAGAGGAACAAGCGCCGGTTTTCGCTATAGAATATATCGCCGTTGTTATTCAACGCGATAGAAATAGCCGAGGCGAAGCCGTTAAGTATAACATCCTGCTCTCGCTCTCCGGAGTGCGTATGATAACGCAATATGCGCCTGTTCCCGGTATCTGCCACATATAGTTTGTCTTCATGTGCGTATAACCCGTAAGGCTGCTTGCAGTGGATATCCTCCATAACGGAAATGCCGCCGGAAGGCTCCGCCTTAACAATCCGGTCATTATTAAAATCTGCGATGTAAATGTTCCGGTCCGCATCGCAGGTAATGCTGCCGGGAAAATCAAGCGAGACGGCTCCGGAAGGCCAGATGTCTTCCCATCCGCCGTTAAACCTGAACACGGTGTTGTGTTCCACATCCGTAACAACCAGCCGATGGTCCGCATCCAGCGCAATAGCGAGAGGAATCCCAAGTTTTGAGCCATTGCCGCAATTGCTTGGAATCTCATTAACCCTGCCTGTTTCCATTTCATATTGCAAGATGCGTCTATTGCCCATATCACATATCCAAAGCAGCTTGTTATGCTGGTCATATACCATGCCGGACGGATTTTTAAGGCCCGCTTCAGGACAAAGCAGCAGCCGCGCCGGAAGCTTGCGGTACAAAGCGCTCACGATGCTTTGGTATCTCGGACAAGCTGGGCGAATGAATGGATATCTTTGATTTTATCCATGTTTAAATCACTGTCGTCAATTTCAATATTGTATGTCTCTTCAATTTCAACCAAAATAGAAAGAGCTAAAATTGAATCAATCCCCAGCGTAAGCAACGGCGTGTCAAAATTCAATTTTTCGATTTTCACTGGATCTTTCATGCGCGAGATTATTATTTCCTTTACTTTTTCTTCAATTAATAAAGTATCGTTTACCATAGAATTACACATTCCTTTCACTTTATCCAATTTTGAATACGACACAAACGGTTATTCGCCCCGTCTAAAAAATATAGTTTATTCCCGGTAACCGCCAATGCGTTGGGGTTAGCCAGCCGGAAATCCGCAATGCCTTCATTCACGCCTGTCCCAATTCCGCAGCCGCCAGCCAGAGTATGGATTGTGCCATGGCGTAAATCAACAATCCGGATGGCATGGTTGGCTGATTCCGCGATAAAAATGTACCTGCCCTCCGCCCCGCACACAGCCGTCGGGCAATTAATCATTGCGTCCAGAGCGGAAGCTCCGTCGCCAGAATAACCGGGCCGCCCGCATCCAGTTACTGTGGAAATAATACGTGTTTTTAAATCAACGCGGCGGATTCGGTGATTTCCGTAATCCACGATATACAAACTGTCATTGGCCTCATCAATGCCGATGCCGTATATTTCGTTAAAAGCCGCGTTCAGCGCGTCTCCCCCGTCTCCATTGAAGCCAAAGCGGCCGTTTCCTGCAAAGTCGGAAATGCAGCCGTCCGGTGTGACAAGGCGGATAATATTATTCGCGATGTCATTTATGTACAGATTGCCGCGGCAATCCGCAGCAATACCTCCCGGTTTATTAAGCCTTGCATCCGCCGCGTTTCCGCCGTTGTAATAACCGGACTGCCCGCTGCCGGCGGCGCGGTTTACAGATTGCGTCGGTAAATGGCAGCGTATCACAGTATCGTTTCCGGTGTCAGTTACATAAAGGTTATCGTCGGATACGCATAAACCGGTAGGTTTATTCAACGCCCATTTCAGCGCTTTTTGGCCTTCACGCCCCGCGCCGTACTCCCCTGTTCCCAGAACGGCGGACATTGTCCGTCCATTATAGTCAACGATTTGATGGTTGTTCTGGTCGGCGATATATATCCTGCCGTCATCCGACGCCGCCAGAGCTTGAGGTTCCCACAGCATAGCAGATTCGGCGGCAATCTCGGCGCGTACCCTGCCATCCTTTCCGGGCCCGCCGGAGATAACCTCAACATATGCCTGCCGGTTATACAGGCGCCTTGGCGGCTGAGCGGGCTGATAATCGTTAAACGCCACCGCTTGGTTGCGTCTGTAAGCTTTTGCCGCGTACAGAGAGACGGACGCCTTTTCAAAAACCTTATCATGCCCTCCGTTCTCAGGATAAGCGGCAATCCCGGCGCTGAAAGACATACGCGTATTACGAAAACCGTCTCCGAAAAAATCCGCGAAACGCTGGCCGCGAAACCGTTTCCTTACCCTCTCGGCTAATTTAAGCGCGAAATGATTGTCCGCCGGAGAACATATGACATAGAATTCATCCAAGCCATGTTTATAAAAAAATTCATGCGGATGAAACTCCCGCTTTAAAAACGATGTCACTTTTTCCATCAGGCAATTAGTTTGATCCCCTGTCAGACGCATTGAATATCTTATGAGAAAATCAATGTCAACCGCAATCAGGGCAAAACTGTCTTTGTATGCCGCCAGGGCTTGCCTGACCTCATGTTGTAAAGACTGTAAAAGCATCATATAACTAATCCTCCGCTAATAAAATGTGCGGGAGCCTGTAATAACAGGCGTTATTGCGCATGATTTTATACAATAAACAGGGGTTTTGGGACAGAGTCCCCAAAGGTTTTATTTAAATTTAAATCCGGTCTTCATTCAACCGTGGAAAAGCTTTCATAAAAATCCCGCTCCCCTTGAACCAGTGTTTTTGTGCCTAGGAAACGTAAATATCTGTCAATTTTACGTCTCAGTGAATGGTTTATCCAAGGCGTATTTATCTGTTCGTAAGTAAAGTTAGCCCATCCTTCCAAGCTGTCCGGAAAAGTCATTCCATATTGTTTCGCCACATCGTACATTGGCGTCCCAAGATACGGGGAGTAAACAAACAACAGGATTTCCGCGTTATTATTACATTGCTTAATATCCTCAATTAAACGAATCGTATTATCCGTGTCCGTTTCCGGATCCCATGGGAATCCAACCATGAAAGACAAAGAAGAAATCAACCCTTCTTCCTTGCAACGGTTTACTAATTCCAACACCTGGGCATTAATTGTTTGTTTATTCAAATGGGACAGCACCTGACAGTCGCCGGATTCAACACCCACTATAACCCGATAAAAACCGCTCTTCATAAGAAGCGCGATTTCACGCGGCGTCATTTTTAAGAATTGTTCAACGGTTATGGTGCCGTCCCACCGGATTCCAAGATTTTCTTCAGTCATCCGGCGTGATAAGGAAAACGCTCTTTTGATATCAACAAAAAAATTATTATCGAAAAAATGCACGGCGTCTATATCATGCCGGGTTTTTAAGTGTTGTAAATCATTGAACACGTTTTCCCAAGGAAGCCCATGCCAGCGCTGTTTATATACGGCGCTGATGGAGCAGAAGCTGCATTTTCGGGGGCATCCCCGGCTGGACTCATAACCTAGCACACGGCGGTTACCCCATCCGGAATGTATATACCGCTCTAATCTCACGTATTTATAACCATCGGTCATGGTTGCGGGTATCTGCAAACCCTTTAGCTCTTTCCTTTCCGTTATGACGGCTTGTAAATCCGCGTCTTTATATAAGATATTCGGTACGTCCGCAAGGCTTTTTTTATTAAGAAGACGGTTTATAACCATTTCTAAAATAAGCTCCCCTTGTCCAATGACAATGATGTCTACCCATGGGTTGCCTATCGTTTCGTGCGGCATTAAACTGACATGCCACCCTCCCCAGATAATGGGTATGCCGGGGTTGAACCGGCGGACTGTTTTAGCGAACCGGAGCCCATTTTCAATTTGGAAGCTTGTCGTTGCGCTGATTCCAATGGCGGACACATCAGATAAAAGCGTTTCCGGCGGCGGTATCGCGTCCACCCGTTCATCTATTACAATCGTTTTATATAAGTCCCTGTTTTTATGCAAAGCCTGCGCAAGAGACACTACGGAAAGGGGTATGTCCGTGTATAACGGTTCGACGCCTTCTGCGCCGGCAAAAGACGGATAAAATAATAAAACCTTAGGCATGGCTTTCCTCCGTTGCCGTAAAAACAGCTATATCTTCCACAAACTGCCGCATACCCGCCATTTCAACCTCATTTCCAAGCAGGGTGTACTGGATATGGAGCATATCGCTAAGCATTGTCATTATTATGGCAAGTGATTTTGCCTTTGGGGAAGCTTCCGTCCCTCCAAACGCCAATTCGCAGAACGAACGGCTGTATAACAGGTAAACCGCTTTTAGCCTTTTTTTTATATACTCTGAATCCCCATTTTTAACCAGCTTCCACAGGTCGATATATATTGAAAGGGATTCCGGAAAACTTAGCGTCCCAAAAGCGTATAAAGCCGCTAAACGCCGTATCTTTAAATCCGGGGCGTCTATTTTGGAAACCTCGTCCGCCACGCGTTTAATCCAAATTTGACCTGCCAATTCAACCGCGTCCATTAACAGCTCCTCATCGCCATTCGGGAAGTATTTTCGCATATTATCCATTGAAACGCCGCCCAAACCCCCGACGGCTTGAAGGGTTAACGACGCGGCCCCTTCCGCTTCCAATCTGGCCAGTACCAGTTTTATTATTGTTTTTTTAGACATCTTCCATCATCCATTTATCAAAAAATTCACACAGCGCATTCCCGTAATCCCTGCCAAGAACAACATGATTGGTAAGATGGTGCGCCCTGTCAACGGTAATGAAACGGGTGCGTTCTGAACATACGGTTCCATATGCGTACAGCGCGTTATCATATGTAATGGCTTTATCCGTGCGGCTGTGGATAAACATAACCGGCACCCCTTTCAAACGGTGAAGCCGCTTTTTCGTCTGGTGGCTCATGCGTATGAATCCACCAAGATACAGGTTGATAAACAGAAACGCCGCCTGCGTGATTTTATTGCTTACTTGTTTATTCCTAAGAACATATTTAAAATAATCCCGCACAAAGATTAGTGGCCCGCTATCAACGGCGCAAGCCTTAATATCCGGCGCATATTCCAGCGCCTCAATAGCTGGCGTGGCTCCCATTGAAAACCCAATTGTACCAAACGGCCCTTTAAACCCGCGGCTGCGTACGGTTTCTATAAAACAGCGCAAGTCTTTTCCAAGCCTGTACCTGACACTGCGCGTATCCGGGCTGTCCCCATGGTTTAAATAGTCAAACGCTATGATATCATAGCCATGGTTTAATAACGGCTCAATATAGGATATAATTGATGTTTTTGAGCCTCCAAGGTAGTGGAAGGCCAAAATAGTACCGCGCGATGGCTTGCATGAGAATAGGGCGACGGCAGCAAGTTCTATTTTCCCTTTGGATATAAATGTAAAATACTGTTTTTCAAAAGGTATATCTTTAAGGAAGGCGGGGCTGGCGCGTTTAGGATGGCTTCCGCTATAGGCCAGCCGGTAACCGTCGCGTATTCGCAGAAACAAATACACAAGCGGAGGAATAAGCGCCAGTCCGTAAACAATGCGCAAGACGCCCATCAGAATACCGCCATACGGATGGCGTTGTTGCCATAATCCGCAATCAGCATCTCACTGCCATTAACATCCATCCCGGCGGGCAAGTTTAACTGCGCTTGCGACAGGCTGTCCCTGCTGTCAATATAGCCGGGTTTGCCATTGCCAGCCAGCGTGCTGATGATTTTTGAGGAAAGGTCAATCCGTCGGATGCAATGATTGCCCGCGTCCGCTATGAACAGGCTGCCCGGACCCAAACAAACCCAATAAGGGCAGTTAAGCAGCGCTTCCCAGCACAGTCCGCCATCCCCGGCGTATCCCTGTTCGCCTGTTCCGCACAGGGTGGTAATCACGCCATTAAAGATGTCTACACTCCGGATGCAATGATTACCATAATCTGCAATGTATAGCCATTTACCGTCCTGACTTACGCATAAACCATAAGGCCGGTCCAATGACGCCTCTGCCGCCGATCCGCCATCCCCCGTGTATCCGAAACTCCCGCTTCCGGCAATTGTCCTCACAGTGCCTAAGCGATCTATCATCCGTATCACATTGTTGCCATAATCATTTGTGTATATATTTCCATGCTTGTCAACGGCAATACCGCCGGGGCGGTTGAACGCGGCCGAAACAGCCGGGCCGCCGTCTCCGTCATACCCGCGCCGACCGTCGCCGGCCACGGTAACCAACCCGCCGCGCTCCGCTTTTACCAGCCTGTGATTACCCGTATCGGCAATGTATATGCCGCCATCCGGCCCGACGGCAACACCGCTTGGCTTGCAAAGACCGGCGTCCCGCCCGACTGTCGTATATATCCTGTTATCGCGGATTTGTTTAATCTGGTGATTTGAACGGTCGGCGAACAGCCATTTGTTTCCGCCGCAATACACCACGCCATAAGGCTCGGAGATACTGGAAAAATAAGCGTCCGCGCCATCATGGCCGTCACCTTTTAAGCTTCTTCCAATAACGGTTGTACATTCGCCTGCTTTTGACTTTTTGGAACCATGCCGTAACATGCGAATCCTCTGTCCATTTGCGTAACGTATGCGGTTCCGCCCATTCTTTTTCGCCTCGAAAAGGGCGCTTTCAGCTGTTTTCAACAATTGAAAGCTGCCTTTTATGTTTGCGCCGGAGGAAGCCACCCCCATACTGTAGGTAAGCCGTACTTTATCATACTGCGGGACGTTTATAAAGCGGTGTTTCCGGAACTGCGCGCGCAGCTCGTCTAAAATTTGGCGGACTTCATCCCGGTTGTTCGTCTTTAAAATAATTATGAACTCGTCACCGCCGTATCTGGCGCAAGACAGCCCGGAACGCTTTAAAAAGGCCCCGATTTCTCTGAGTGTGGCATCGCAGTTATCCCTGCCGATTTTATCTTCAATGTTAGCGAAATGATCCAAGTCAAAAATCGCGACATGCAACAGCTCCTTTTTTTTTAACGCCTTTATGATTTCCAGTTCCGCAAACCTTCGATCATTAAGCCCAGTCAGGCTGTCCATTGTCTGCATTTATAACCCTGCGCCCCCGTCAAGAACCAACACCTGACCCGTATAATAATCCGGGCTTGCCTCGGTATCCGCCAAAAAAACAGTGGCTGCCGCAACCTCATGCACTGTGCATACGCGTTTTAAGGGAACGTTTGAGATAAGCCTGTCCATTGTTTCTTCGGTCAGGCCGTCCAGCATACCAGTATCCACCGGGCCCGGGGCTATCGCGTTAACCTGTACTCCATACGACGCCGCTTCTTTCGCAAGCGCTTTCGTAAAGCCAATCATCCCGGCTTTAGCGGCTGAGTAATTCGATTGTCCGGGCAAACCGCTTATTCCGCTTACCGAGCTTATGTTAATGATACGCCCGCTTCTTTGTTTTAACATGTAATAGATGACCGCTTTCGACGCATGAAACGCCGAAGTAAGGTTAACGTTCATCACGTCGGCCCAATCCTCCGGTGTCATATACAGGAGCGAACGGTCCCTTCGTATTCCGGCGTTATTGACAAGCACGTCAATGCCGCCCGTTTCTTTTATAATCTGGCTGACGGCCTGCTTTATGCCCCCGGCATCCCGCGCGTCAGCCAGATAACCGCGCGCGCCCATCTGTTCCGCTTCTCGTGCGGCCTGCGCGTCCTTTGAGTATGTAAAGAACACGCGCGCTCCTTTTTCCGCGAACAGCTCTGTTATCCCGCGCCCAATGCCGCGGGATCCGCCGGTTATTAACACTGTTTTCTTTTCAAGGCTCATGCAAACCCTCCGTTAGCCACAACGTGCCATTTCAATCACAGCATCGTAATTTCCATAGTTTTCAACGGCTATTCTATTATACAATTCACAGCCCCGCGTGAATTCATGGATAAGCTGGATAATATCCGTACATTCTTCCATTACATGTTTTTCCGCAACATTATCCGCTGCCATATTCCCCAAATTAAGAAGCTCAATCAAGCTGTGGCGCGCGGACAAATATATCGCGCCGCAACAGTTCGTCCCGGCTTTTTTTCCTGATTTCAGCGCTATATCCGAAAACTCTTCAACCGCGCAAACGATGGCGCTTTCATATTCTCCGTTAACAATGTGCAGATACGCGTATTCCAGAGCGTTTAAACCGGCGTATACACCGTTGGATATATTGTAAATGGGCTGGGTAATCCCGAAATGAATTCCTGCACGGCAGGACGGTGCGTTAAGCACCGTATTGGGGAACAAAGAAGGGTTCACGGCCAACGCGCCGGAGCTTTGGCTTACTGCGTCAAATTCATGCAGGCTTTTCAAGCTGCTGAACGCCGAACCAAAGAATATGGGGACATTTCTTTCCAAACCGGGCGGGTCGCTCAGCAATTCATCCAGCCCAACGATACAAAGCTGGCTGATGCCGTCAATAACAGACGCCGCGTCATTTTTAACGATGTCTTGTAGGTTTATGTATATCGCATTATGAATGAATACCCGGTTATTCATGCTTAGTCTCCTATCAATATACTGCTTGTCTGCCCGCCGAACGCAAAGGAGTTCGAAAGAATACGGCGCAGCTTTGCGGCGCGGGGTTCATTGGGGACACAGTCAATATTACAATACGAATCAGGCGTGGCATGATTAATTGTGGGCAGTATCACTTGGTTTTTTATCATCAGGAATGACGCGATAAGCTCTAACATGCTGGCGGCGCCCATGGAATGTCCCAGCATGGATTTTATTGAGCTGACGGGCGGCGGCTCGGAACCGAAAACATTCCGTATCGCCTGTGATTCAATAACATCGTTAGCCTTTGTGCCGGTGCCGTGAGCGGATATATAGTCTATGTCCCTTGAACAAAGGCCCGCATCTTTAATGGCGTTCAACATGGCTTGGGATTCACCGGCACCCTCTTTGTGCGGGGCGGTCATATGATAAGCGTTTGAAGCAAGTCCCGCGCCTAATATCGAGCCGTACCGTTTCTGCCCGGGCCTTGCTCCGGCCCGCTCCATAATAATCATTCCGCAGCCTTCGCCAACGACAAGCCCTTTCCGGTTTTTGTCAAACGGCTGGCAAAGCGAAGGAGCCAGCGACAAAAGCCTTTGGAAACCCGCGAACGCCACCTTGGAAAACACATCAGCCCCACCGGCTATAACCGCGTCCACCTTGTCCCAGTCAAGCAGCTTTTTCCCAAAAGCAACGGCATAGTTCCCCGCCGCGCAAGCCGCGGGAACCGCATACAAATAACCCTGAGCCCCGGCAGCCAGCGCCACCGCTTTTGCAATTTGGAACATCGGCAGTTGTTTGTATAAGACATCAGGTATCGGCAAACCGACGTATTTAAGCCGCGTGATTTCTTCCTCGGATGAAATCTCACCCATTGTCGTGCCAACCACTACCGCTATACGCGCGGGGTCATACATGCCTTCGGAAAAACCGGCGTTCTCTAAAGCGCTGAGTGTAGCGCCGGCGGCGTATTGCGCCGTTTTCCCGAATTCTTCCGGGAAGTCATTCGGCAGTTTATCTTTCCATTCACGGGATAGGATTTTGGCCCCTATTTTTATCCTGTATTGAGCGCTGTCTTCGCAAAAATCCATTGGATTATAAGTAACGCGGCCCTGATACAGGGTATCCCAAAAACCGTCCAATGTAAAACCCGCCGTGGAAATAACCCCCATGCCGGTTACAATAATTTGGCTCATTTAACTCTTTCCTTTAAGATATCTGCGGATATCCTCCACATGATTTAATTTTTCCCAAGGGGTTTCAAGGTCGCCGCGCCCCATATGCCCATACGCTGCATAATTCCGGTATTTAACTTTTGTCAGCCCGAACTGTTCAATAATAGCTTTTGGGCGAAGGTCGAATAACTCCCGGCACATTTGCATCAGCGTTTCCTCCGGCACGGCTGCCGTTCCAAATGCGTCTATATGGATGGAAACCGGATTTGCTACGCCGATTGCGTATGCTATCTGGACTTCACAGTGGGAAGCAGCCCCGGCGGCTACAATGTTTTTTGCTATGTAACGCGCGGCGTATGCGCCGGTTCTGTCAACTTTGGTTGGGTCTTTTCCGGAAAAAGAACCGCCTCCATGGCGTCCGAAGCCGCCGTATGTGTCTACGATTATCTTACGGCCGGACAACCCCGTGTCAGCACAAGGTCCTCCCTTAACAAACCGGCCGGATGGGTTAACCATTATTTGAGTGTCCTTATCAAGCATACTCTCCGGCAATATTGGTTTTACAATGTGTTCAAGGATGCCGCCTCGTACCTCGGCTTGGCTTACAGCGTCTTTGTGCTGGGTTGAGACAACGACGGCATCAATGCGCGCCGGGCTGCCGTCCTTATACTCTACTGTCACCATTGTCTTTCCGTCGGGGCCAAGATATCCCAGCTTACCTTCTTTCCGGACTTTGCATAATTGCCGGCTTAGCTGATGGGCGTAATAGATTGGCGCCGGCATTTTACTGTCAGTATCGTTACAGGCGTATCCAAACATAAGCCCCTGATCCCCGGCTCCTTGAGATTCCAGAGTATCCGCGCAGCCGCTTGTCCGGGATTCGTATGAAGCGGTTACGCATTGGTTTATATCGTCCGACTGTCTGCCTATCATGCAGTTTACCGCACATAAATCCGCATCGAAACCAAAATCAGCACCGCTATATCCAACTTCCCTGATTATATTTCTAACAAGCTCAGGAATATCAACCACGGCATTTGAGGTTATCTCCCCCATTAAAGTTACAGCGCCGGTAGTTGCTATTACCTCGCAAGCCACGCGCGAATCAGGGTCTTTTTCTAAATACGTATCTAAAACGGCATCCGCAATCATATCGCACAGCTTATCCGGATGTCCTTCCGTAACGGATTCAGAGGAGAAATAATAGTTTTTGTTCATACATATGTCCTTTCGTTTTTATGTTCATGTTATTACTTATGCTCAACAAAAGCCCGCAGCCGGTCCTTAAAATAACGCAGCAGCTTTTTTGGAATATGGCTGTCCGCCGTTGTCACCGCAACGTTTAATCTGCCATGTATTACCATTGCGTTAAACTCAATTAAATCTGGAAATATATTGTCGGGATGGCTGATAATCCTCAAAGGGGCGTATGAGACAGAAAAAAATTCGTTTTCCTGTTCCCGCCATTCGCCAAGATAATTGAACAGGAACCGTCCACCGGAAAATGGCGAATGTCGCCCGCCTTTTCCGGTTTTATGGCGATAATCAGGACATTCATTCGCAAATGGCGTTGCCTCCACAACGCGGACTTGTGTAAACCAACCAGCCGTTCGGCTTACATTAACGTTATCCAAAGCGTCGCGCCCATGCTCTTCCACCGCGATAAGCACTTTGTCCAAACCGCTTAAATTACCAATCGCGTACGCGTACGCTATTAACATAAGCTCATCGGGTTTCATTCCGGATGAGCCGTTTACGCGTTTCAACAGCCGGGCGGTAAATGCTTCGTCCGCCTCCCATTCCGCCTTTGCCGTTTGAGAGTACGTAATTTTCTGGTTATCTTGTTTATATGATGGCTTTTCACGCTTATCTCCCGCGTATTCCTCTGTAAAGCTGGCAAGGGACCGGGTTTTATCAGGAAGCGACAAAACCCACCCGGATTTCGCTTGTTTTAGAAGCGTTGCGATATCGTTTAATAGAATATTCCATGTCAACCCGTCAACACATAAATGATGCGCGGTTAACTGAAGATATTCCTGCCCATTCCGCCGTAACAATCGCGGATGGAACAGTAAATCATTTCTCAAATCGAATTCTACAGGCTTATCACCGATATCCATCTGTTCTAAGGTTACGGGACGGGTGGCGTGTGCGTCATTGTAAAAAAAAGTATGGTTAGATTTGTCCCAATTCATGCGCAGGGCGTCGTGATGCTGTACCAGCGCCGTAAAAACGTTTTCCCATATGGTTACCGGCATTGTTTTTTTCAAAACCAGCAACAAGCTTTGGTTGTAAATCCCGGGATAAGGAAAGTCTTGCGCGGTAAACCATTCCCATATAGGCAGGGCTGGAATATCTCTCCGGCATACTTCCTGAGTGCCTTGAATCTTCGGCTTTTTTTTCATTTGCCCGGCCATCTCCCTGATGTTCGCGTTTGCCAAAATGTCCTGAACGGATAAATCGAACCCGTTATCCTGAAGGCGTGATGAAATTAGAATAGCTTTTATTGAGTCGCCGCCAAGCTCATAATAGTTATCATCAGGCGAAGGCGGTTTTTCCGGCATAACGGCGTTTACTGCCGCCAACAGCGCGTGTATGTTTTCATGCGGTATGGACGCGGCGGCTTGGTGTTTTCCGTGTCCTTCACAGTTTTGTAAACGGGCCGTATCTACTTTGCCGTTCGCGGTCAGAGGAAAACATGGCGTAAATATCCATACCGCGGGAATCATATAGGACGGTAAATGGGCTTCCAACGCCCTTTTTATGGAGGATTCGTCATAATCGCCCGACCCCGCGCAATAAGCGTATAGAGCATTGTTATGAACAGAAACGATCACGCCGCTTAAATTACATACCGACAGTATCATATTCTCAATTTCATATAAATCAATTCGGTATCCGTTCAGCTTAACTTCCCGCCCAGCCCGTCCAATGTAGATCAAACTCCCGGCCTCATTAAAGAAGGCCATATCCCCTGTTTTATATATTAAACCGCCGGGTTTAAACGGATCGGGCACAAATTTTAACGCCGTTTCATCCGCCATCTTATAGTATCCGGGGGTCAGCCCTTCACCGCCAATATGAATTTCACCCGGCATACCAGTGGGCACAGATTTGCCGTCACGGTCAAGCAGCGTAATTCTAGTATTTGCGATAGGGTGTCCAATTGGAACGGAGAGCGCGTTATCCAACGGGTTATATAAATAAGTCATGCAGCCTACCGTAGATTCCGTCGGCCCATATTCGTTATATATTTTAACGCCGCCAAACTTTCCGGCTAAACCCGCCGCGTCCGCCGCCATAAGTTTTTCGCCGCCAACTATGAATGTATGTATTTTTGCCTGTATATTTTCAACATCCATAATTAATGGGATGTGGGACGGGGTAATTTTTAAGATAGTGGGGCGGGGATCTTGTAAGATATTCCGGAACACATTTGCGCCTCCCGCGTTATCAAATATCCGGATCTCGCCGCCCTGAACAAGCGGGAGTATCAACGACGTCATGGTGAAATCGAATCCGTACGCGGAATACAAAGGGTATACATCCGGTTTATCGCCGCAATACGCGTCCATTGCCCATAAGATATAGTTTAAAAGGCTTTTGTGACGGATAGGCACGCCTTTCGGCTGACCGGAAGTCCCGGATGTGTAAATCAGATAAGCCGTGTTTTCAGGGTTTGCCAAACATTTAAAATCCGGCGAGCCGGATATACGGCTCCCGGCTTCCAATATATCTTCGGGGCGTAGCCATTTGCCCGTAAAACCATCGGGCGCCGAAGCTCCTAAATAAAAGCGGGCCTCTGTATGCAACAGGATCGATTGAACTCTTTTTTCGGGCATAAAATCATCCAACGGCAGGTATACGGCGCCGGTTCTGGCGATAGCGATAATAATGACTATTGATTCCAAATCATGCTGCGCTTGAAACGGAAGGATATCACCGGGTTTTATGCCATAACCGCGCAGAACCTCCGCCGCCTTCCCGGATGATTCGTATAAAGACCGGTAATCCATCTGTTTCTCGCCTTTGGATATTGCTACAGCATTGCCGTTAGCCTTTGTTTGCCCGCCGAACAGCTCTATCCACGTCTTATCCGCCGGAAACGGTTTTTCCGTATTATTAAAAGCGGTGTAGAAGGACCTGCTTTCATCCCGGCAGGCTAGCGTCAGTTCATTGATCTTAATATCAACGTCCAACAGTATTTGCTGTGCTATATTCATATAGCTGTTAAACATTTGCCGTATCTGGCCGCTTGTATAGAGCGCTGATTGATAATCAAAATCCATTTTAAGGCCGTCATTGTTCCAATCACGCAAAATAATCTGTAAGGCGTACGCTTGTTCGCCGTTATAAAACTCACTGCTTTCTACGGGCATACCGTCAATTGTATGACGCATGTCCGTATTATAATTATTTATACAGGCATCGTATAGCCGCGGCGTATCCGGCTGTATTTTGCGTTGTTCCTGAATCAGCGTGTTATAAGGATATTTTTGGTATGCGTATGCTTTGCCCATTACAGACGATACCCGGCGCATGAACGTTGACACAGTTTCATCCGGGCTCAGGGAACAACGAATAGGCATGGTGTTTGTAAATGTCCCGATAATCTGGCGTTCGCGCTTTCCCGAACGCCCTAACAACGGAATACCCACAAAAACATCGGTTTTCCCGGAAAATTTATATTCATGTAAAAAATAAAGGGCTGTGAAAAAGATGTTGACAGACAAATTTCGTTCAAGCACATAGGATTCTAGTTCCGCTCGTACGAATGGATCGACAGGGAAAGACTCGCGGCGGCCCGTCAGCGTTAAACTGGACATCCGGATAGTTTCCGGCCCCGGCATCAGCAAACCGGTCCAAAACGACCGCATCTTACGCTGTTTTTCAATGGTTTCTTTGCGTCCCGCCATTACATAAGACAAAAAAGACTCTTCCTGATTTGAGTCAGCTATCCCTTTTTTTAATTGTTCATATCGCCGGGCAATCTGCTCCGTCAACAGTTTCATCGACCATCCGTCAATTATGATGTGATGGGCTTTGATAATATAACCGGCCGATTGGCTGCTAAGCTTGAACAGATAGAAAGTGTACAAAGGCATGTGTTCCATTATAAAAGGTTCGGACGCCAGTTCATCCCTCCAGCACTCAAACGCTTTTCCGGGATCCTGACATGTGGTAAAATCATTACAACCGATGTTTACGCCATTCTCTTCATAGTACTGAAAAACTTCCGAGCCTTTTTCATAAAACCGCAAACCAAACGCGACATGGCTTTTTACAAATGATGTTATGGCCTCTTTTAACATAGACAGATCAACCGGGCCGGCGATATGGAAGGTACCTCCGATATTATACAGAGGCGAGCCGCTATGTTTCTTCTGGCTATACCAGATACGCCACTGCGCGTCAGATAACGGGTACTTTTGCGTGTCCGCGATATTATCTCCCATATTGTCTCCCCTAATATAATAATGTCACAGCACTAGTCCAACCCGCAAAGGTATTGCCAACAATTCCGTCCTTAGGGATTTTTTCCATCAATTACCTGTTTACAATTCTTAGCTGGACTCCCGCGCGTTTGATGTAAATCAACTCCTATAGTAAAAGAAACTCCGCTGCGTTAAAACATGCTAACATACGATAAAAATAGCATTTTGGGTATAAAATATACGAATAAATGACATTTTATGACATTTTATACCATAAGCAGTACATGTTTAGTGCAAACAATAGTTTTCATGCAACGATTTTGAAATATAATTATTGTATATGATAGAATCAAATGAACCTACCCGTAGCGGAGACTGCGGGGGTATCTCACAGATTGTGCGCTCCAGAGGGGCGGGGTATTAAACCCGAAAGGAGTTGTTTTCAATAAACAGTTTTTATAATAATGTGGGGCCACGGATACGGCAATTGCGTGAAATCAATCACTGGACACGAGAAGAGTTTTCCGAAATGGCGGATATTTCCCCAAAATTTCTATATGAAATAGAAATTGGTAAAAAAGGCTTTTCCGCCGAAACTCTTTACAACATAGCAAAGGCATTGTCGGTAAACTGTGAATACATATTAGTGGGCAGCGAAATCGGAAAGTATAACTCTGAATTATTGGGGGTTTTGAATATGTTTGATGGGTCTCACTTGAGTTTATTGTCCAACATCATAATTTCAATCTACAAGATGCAAAAAGATTCATCAAGCAAACATACTTCATAGCTATTGCTTCGCCGGCTAAACAAGGGGGTTTATTTGCGTGCCGCAAAAATCGAAAATTATATTGTGCTTAATAATCATTCTTATGTTTCCGCAGGCTTTATTTGCGCAAAACGCAATGGACGGCATTGACGCCATTGTGGAAACAGCCCTTAAAAAATCCAAAACGCCCGGAGCGGCGGTTATTATTGCGGATGGGCAAAACGTTGAGATAAGATATTATGGATACGCCGATAAAGGTATTGGCATACCCGTCACGCCCGATACGTTGTTTGAGCTGGGTTCCGTCAGCAAGGCGTATACCGGGCTGGGCATCTTATATCTTGAACAGATGGGCGCGCTGAAATTAACTGATAATGTAAACATCCACCTTCCATGGCTTACATTCCAATCCGATGCGCCTATAACAATAGGAAACCTTTTATATCACACCTCGGGCATACCTTTTGAAACATTAGGCGGTATCCCGGCGGGTAGCACTGATGACATGCTTGAGAAAACCGTCAGGAATCTTATCGGCTGTGAACTGGCTTTTTACCCGGGAACAAAATATTCCTACGCTACGATTAACTATGCCGTCTTAGGCTTGATTATTGAAAAAGTTTCCGGTCAGGGTTATGAGGCTTTTATGCGGGACGTAATATTCAACCCCCTCGGTCTGGATAACACATACGCGAACAGGCTTGAGGCTGTGGGAACGGGGATGCTGGCCGAAGGGTACAAGACACAATTTTTCAGGACAGATCCCTACTACGCGCCGGAGTATAGAGGGAACGCTCCCGCCGGTTACATATATTCATCCGCTAAGGATATGGCTCGTTGGATGCAGATGCAGATGGGAATAAACGAAGCGCCGCCGGGTTATGGCGAACTGATTAGAAGATCCCATATTGGAGACAGCAGTGTTCCGCCTATAAATAATTATTATTACGCCGCGGGCTGGAATGTGCATTTAAGAGGGGAATCCATGGAGCATGGCGGCTCAAACCCTAATTTCTCCTCAATGATTATTATAGACAATGAAATGAATATCGGCGTATGCGTGCTGACAAACTTAAATTCGTCCGCCGCCGGATATATAGCCGATAATATTTTTAACCTGTTAAATAATCGTAAAATAACGGATTTTAAACCCGGCATCTATCAAGCGGCCGATACAGTTTTTACCATCGTATTCATAGGGTCCGTTTTGTTCGGCTTGGCTTTCCTTGTTTTATCCATTAAAGCGCTGGTTGATATAATTACTAAAAAAAGAATCCGTGAGAAACTTAACAAAGTCAAGGTGGCGGGTACCTGGCTTGTTGTGCCGGTTATTGTTTTTTACGGGTTTTGTTTATACTATATGCCAAATATTCTGTTTGGGAGGCTGCCTTGGGACGCAATCCGCGTTTGGGGGTCTGTAAGCATTGTTTATGGGGGAATTGCGGCATTCGCTGCGGGGGTTGCCTTTTTCATTTATATTGTATTAACATTCAGCTTTCCTAAAGATAGGGAAAAGAATTACATTGCCTTAATCCCCTTATCAATTATAAATGGGCTTACAAGCGCATTGATTATTTTCACAATTAACGAATCTTTCAATAGAAATCTTGAATACTCAAAAGAGCTGCTGGTATATTTTATTTTCTCGCTGGTGTTTTTTGCCTATACCATGAAACTTGAGCAAGGCCGATTGATTTCAATAACAAATGAGATTACATATGAAAAACGGATGAGCATGATTGAAAAAATCATAAACTCGACTTACTACGCGATTGAAAAGATAGGGAGTTCAAGGATATATTCCGGCCTTAACAACGATACCGGCGAAATTTCAAGGATTCCGGGCATCGTTGTCGGTTTTGCCTCAAACACATTAACGCTGGTATTCTGTTTCGCCTATCTTTTTTCAACCAGCCGTCCTGCTTTTATAGCGTCCATCAGCGTACTGGCGCTCAATTGCGTTATAGGTTTTATTACAAGCCGTATATCAACCAGGTATTGGGAGAAAAACAGAGATATACAGGATATTTATTTTACGCAAATGTACGAGTTAATCTATGGATTTAAAGAAATAGTTTTAAGCAGGCTGAGAAAAGCGGATTTTTGGAAAGATATAAGTAAATACTCAAGGCTTTCCGCAAATTTATCCAAGGAAGCTTCAATTAAATTTCTAAACTTTTCTTTATACAACAACCTGATGTACAACTCCATTTTTGGCGTAGTCGTCTTTATTTTCCCGTTGTTTATTATCGGAATCAACGTAAATGATTTAAGGCAGACGCTTTTTATGGTATTTTATCTTATTGGCCCATTCGGAGCGCTTATGAGCCTGTTCCCAAATTTAACGCAGGTACGTGTAAATCTTAAACGGATTAACATGCTTTTAGCCGAACTTGATCAAGAATCCGGCGGCTTTATTGAATACACCCAAGAATTATACATCCCGGCAGAGATTAAACGGCTAAAATTCGATGGATTGGTATACAGTTATAAAGGCAAAGATAATAATACGGGCGAAGCTCAGGTCGAGTTCACGCTCGGCCCAATTAATCTGGAAATAAAAACCAGCCAAATTACATTTATCACCGGCGGAAACGGGAGCGGGAAATCCACATTAGCTAGGCTTATTGCCGGTCTGTTCCCGGTTCATGAAGGCAATGTCCTTTTGAACGGTGAGAAATGCGGCCATACTAATCTTAACGACTGTTTTTCAGCCATTTTCAGCGATTTCCACCTATTTAAAAAACTTTATGGTATTGATGCGGCATCCAAACGCGGTGAAATAGACGGATTATTTAAACGCTTGCAAATAGATAAAATAATTGATTTGAATGAAAACGGGGAGTTTAAATCGTTAAACCTCTCAACGGGGCAAAAGAAGAGGTTGGCTTTCGTCGTTTGCTGTCTAGACGATAAGCCGTTTATGATTTTTGATGAATGGGCGGCGGAACAAGACCCTGAGTTCAGGCATTTCTTCTACACAGAGCTTTTGCCGGAACTCAAGCAAAAAGGGAAGGGAGTTGTTGTCATAACTCACGACGACAGATATTTTCATCTTGCCGACCAAATGATTAAGTTAGAACAAGGTATCATACGCCGATGAAAAAACCTTGGGGCTTGAAGGCAGCCTCCCAAGGTTTTTAATTACAGCAAATCACAGTACGCCTGAATATCTTCAACTAAAGGATGTTCGTAGTGGAAGCAGAAATATGAGCAGCTCCTGTATTCCTCCCCGCCGTGTTCCCATACAACGGTATGAGGGCATTTATTAGGTTCCGGGGTATAAGTGCCGCAATCCTTGCAAGGTTTGTCCTTCATGTATTTAACTATGTGCGCCGGAAGTTTGGCGAATCTTTCCGCGCCGCCTTTCGTGGGAAGGTACAGGATCAACACGAAATAAGTCTTCATACCCCTGGTTATCACGTCTTTATATTCCTTAACAGTGTAGTACCCCACGTCCTGTTTCCAGAAATCGTCCTCATACCTGAGACGCGCTGCCAGCTTGCTGCCTTTGTAAAAACTGCCCTTATATTTAATCTTTGATTCTTTTACAGCATTTTCGTAAAACGCAGTATAGAATTTTTTTGCCTCATCATCCCATGTATGTACCTTATCCCTAACCCACGCAATTTCATTCAGCGCAGACAAGGCCGCCGTATATTTATAATCAACGGCGTAAAAGCGGTTGGCAAACTCGTCCTCTTCCTCACGGATATGCGGTATTTCAACGTCCGGAATATTACGGCAATCGCAGTAAGTCTTTAAAACCTTAATAACTCCGGGTTCTGGCGGGAATTCAACATAAAAATGTTCAAGACCCTTAACAAAACCGTTCCCCGTATATCCGTTAAAAACAAAGCCCAAACCTGTAAGCGCGTTCAATATCAAACCGTATTTTCTTATTTTTTTAGCGTTCGTTTTAAAAGCTTGTATGCTTACTTTAAAAACGCCGCCTTCCAACTCCCCGGAAGATGCCAGCGCGTACAGCAAGTCAAAGGGTTTTCTGAGAGATTTTGCCGATTCATAGATGGGGCCATGCTTTATCTTATGACTGTTCTGCTCATAAACATCCGTCAATAGAAGGCCGTACGCATCCGGGGTTTCCGCTATGTTTTGGTAAATTTTCTTAGCAAGCCCCACAAGGAGCTTTAATTCTTCCGCGAACCCTTCCTCTAATCCCGGCTTTAACGGGTAGTTTTCCGGAACGGGAATAATCGAGTTAGCCATCTCAATAGCTTGATATTGGATATGATATTTGTAAACCATGTAAGGTCACCGCCTAATATATACTTTATCCAAAGTATACCATAAAGTATATCAAAAGTATATATCATTTTTTTGGCTGCGCTATTGTTTTGTACCAAAGAGTTTTAGGTAATATTGCATAGTTTTTTTAAGCCTTGGTGAGATCCACGGCGTAACAGGGTTATCGTGGGTGTATTTCGCCCATCCCTCTAAGCTGTCCGGAAACTTCACGCCATACTCCTGCGCCGTTTTGAATATTTCCGTCCCTAAATAAGGAGAAAAGGAGAACAGAAGCGTAATAGAGCGGTCATAGATAGATTTTATCTGTTCCACCAGTTTCAAAGTATTATCAATGTCCTTTTCCGGATTCCACGGGAAGCCCAGCATAAAAGAAAGTGACGGCACAATGTCATAATCCTTACATTTCCTCACCAGAGCAATAACCTGTTCGTTGGTATGCTTTTTATTTATATTCTTTAGAACCTCGCTGTCGCCCGATTCTACGCCTACTATAATTCTGCTCCAGTTGCTTTTCACCATCAGCTCCATTTCTTGGCTGGAATAACGCAGGAATTGGTCTATTACGACCGTCCCGTCCCACTTTACATCCATATTCCTGTCAAGCAGTCCTCTGGCAAATTCAAACACTCTCTCATTACTGCAAAAGAAATTATTATCGAAAAAATGCATGGCGTTTATTCCGTGGTTCTTTTTTAAGAACGCTATATCGTTCAGCAGATTTTCCGCGCGCATACCATGCCACTTTCTGTTGAACAAGGATTTTATGGAGCAGAACGTGCATGAAAACGGACATCCACGGCTTGATTCATATCCCATTATCCTATATCCGTCCCATACCGGCTGCATATATTTGTCTATATCAATTAACCCGTAACCGGCAATCATGCTTTCCGGCAGTTGAAAGTCACTGTACTTTTCGGTTTTAGAGCTTTTTATTTCTCCGCCGTCTTTGTACACTAGATTAGGTACCGATTCAAGGCTCCGCTTACTATACAGGCAATCCGCCAAGGAATTGATTATTTTTTCGCCCTGCCCTACCAAAACAACGTCAACAAGCGCGTGTTTGATTGTTTCATGCGGCATCAGGCTGGGATGCCAGCCTCCCCACACTATTTTGATATCTGGGTTTATGCGGCGCGCCATTCCCGCAAATTCCAACCCATTGGTAATTTGCAACCCTGTGGTAGTGCTTATACCCAGCATGAACGCGCTTTCAATCGCCTTTTCAATTCCGCTTAGCCCGTCAAACCTCTGGTCTATTATTTGAACGTCGTAATCGTCCATTAAACTTTGCCCCAATGTCAGCACGGATAGCGGAATATTGGCATATAACGGGTCGTCGTTTGAATTTAACGTAAACGACGGGTAAAACAATAGAATTTTTTTCATAGCTTAACGCTCCCCCACTTTACTTTCTACATATTCAACAAGACCTTTAAAGCCGGAAAAAGCTGTAGTTACTATCATTTCGTCGTCAAACTCAATATCAAACTCGCCCTCCAGCGCCACAACTAATTCTACGTATACTAACGAGTCCACCCCGCTTTCCTCAAAGCTGGCAGCCATAACAACCCTGTTTGAAAATTGCTGGTCAACCCGGGATTTAATTACTTGCAGTATTTTTCTTTGAACCTCCGTTGTCTGTTCGGTCGGCGCTATACCGGCGCTTTCAGAGCCCGCCTCTATAACAGTGCATTCACGCACCCTTTTCCTGTCTATCTTCCCATTGCCCGTCCATATGAAGTCCTCCACCCGCTTGAAAAGAGCGGGGATCATATACGATGGAAGCTTTTGGGAAAGATGGTTCATTAAATTATTTTGAGGTATATCCGCTTCGCTTGTGTAGAAAGCCTCTAACACCATATCCGCGTCCCCTGTTGTATAAACCGTTACAACCGATTGCCTTATCCCGGCGTACTGGTTCAATTGTACTTCTATTTCCTCCAGCTCCACCCTATAACCGCGTATCTTTAATTGATTATCCATGCGGTACAGATATTCGATATTACCATCCGGCAAAACCCTTCCGGCGTCGCCGGTTCGAAATACCCTTTCCTCCGGCATGTCCGGAAGATATATAAACTTTTCAACAGTTAAATCATCAAGATCAACATAACCCTTCGCAAGGCTTTTTCCGCCTATGCATATTTCTCCTGTTTGTCCATGCGGCAAAACGGACATATTTTCATCTACAATGTATATTGCGGTATTCTTTAGCGGGCGGCCTATATCAATGCTGTCTTTTTCGGTCAAATCACTTACCGTTGCCCAAATCGTCGCTTCAGTGGGGCCGTACATGTTGTATATCCTTGCCGGCGTCCTTTCCTTTAAAACCCGCAGCAGGTTTAGCGGCAACGGTTCCCCTCCGATTAAGATCTCTTTAACGTTTTTCAGGCAGTTGAGCTCCTTATCGTGATTTAATAAAAGCTGCATCCTTGACGGGGTCATTTGCAAAATATCAACCCCTCCATCCGCGATAAGCCTGCCCATAAACTTTGGGTTGCGCTGCTCGTCTTCGTTTCCCAAAACTACGGTAAGACCCTTGTACAGGGCTATGACGCTCTCCATCAAAAAAATATCGAATGAGACGGTTGTAAGGCAGGCAATGCGTTTTCCCGGCGAAAAATCAATTATCTCGCATATTCCCTCTATATAGTTATCGAAAGCGTCCCTCCGCACCTCCACCCCCTTCGGGTTCCCCGTCGAACCGGATGTGTATAATATGTAGGCGGCATCGCTTTCATCATTATTTTGTTTACTATTCATAGGATTAAGATAGGTGTTGGCGTGTATGCCGGAATCAGTCATTATGAATCGGGGGGCCGCGTCGCTTATGATATATTGGATTCTTTCCCGGGGATATGAGGTGTCAACCGGTATGCAGGGGCAATTGTTCTCAAATAACATTAAAATGGCAAACAATAGTTCCGGCGACCGCCGCATCGCCACCACAACCTTGGCTGCCGCTTGAACCTGACAGCCGTTTTGGCTGTTTATAAAATTTTTGTAATCATCCGCACCGTAACTGCGGCCGTTAAAGACTATGTCAATATTCATCAGACTCATTTCCTCACCATCTATCCATTGTTTATACCAAGTTGCAATCAAAGCAACACTTACTCCGGGCGGATGAGCCGGCCTGAGCGTGAGCGTACTGGATCATCCGCCCGGAGTTAGTGTGATTTAGATTG
>Ga0123353_10000066_pt1 | contig 114986 bp, 98 predicted proteins | sample TergutLab28metaG_3_FD_92763 | JGI IMG/M metagenome (GOLD analysis project Ga0123353, IMG submission 92763) | Labiotermes labralis P3 segment gut microbial communities from Petit-Saut dam, French Guiana - Lab288 P3 | ecosystem: Host-associated > Arthropoda: Insects > Digestive system > Gut ...
GGTGGTGATCCGGCTTTGGTGTTTCGATAATATTGAAATAACCTTGGAGGCTTCTAAATGAGATATAAGAAGTTTAAGATTAGTGCGTATTTTTAATCTTCCGAACACTCGTAGTCACAGACCGGCGCCAGCGTCGGGGGTTTATCGTATTCATCAATTAGGACGACCACCTTTTCCCCTGTTTGTTGACAAGCATTTATAATTGTGGCTTCAAAACGACTCGAGATGTCATTTGTTTCTAAATTTTTACCCCACAAAAGTTCTAATTTTTCTACATTAACGCTTAATCTTTCCGTGAATTTTTCAACAGTAATAAACTCTCCAACATTGAAGTCCAAATAAATAACAGGATATTTCGTCCATTCTTTTTCGAGTTCGGCAATTTTTAGTCCTTCAAAAAGTTCTTTTTTCCCTTCAAAATATACCTTGAGTGTGGAAAGAAACAAACTCTTTCCAAATCTGCGCGGACGACCAAGGAAATAGGGCTTTCCGTAATGTGCTAATTGATAAACATACTGCGTTTTATCTACATAAAGAAAATTTTCTTTACGCAAATATTCAAAATCCTGTATGCCAATAGGCAGTTTTCTTATTGTAGTCATAATCAATAATTTTACAAATGCAAAAATAGTAAATATATTTGACTTAAATGAAACCTGTTTGAAAAGTACCGCTACTTGCATATTCCCATCCATTAGAACCATCCCACCGTTTTGAATGATGAGCTTCGTTTCCACATTTTGAGCATTTATAATTGTCTGAACGCTCAAAAGTTCCTCCTGTATTTCCCACATATTCATAATTATGTGCGTAGGCAAGTATTCCACATTTAGTACAGCGTTTTTTACAATCAATAATTGTTTGCCATTGATGAGCCTTTTCTTCATAGTTGGGTATTTTTAAACCACATCCCAAACAATGTTTGTAGCATTCATCTCCTTTGATAACTTCAAATATATGGTATCCAGTTTTTGTTTTTTCACAAATTCGGGATAATCTTTCACTTGCCTTTTTTCGTGCCTGAATGTCTTTCGCTCTTTTTGCAACATCTTCAAGTAAAGATTTGTTAGTCAGCTTATCAATTGCTTGCTGACATTCATAATAATTATCGGTACTATTTTTAGCGAATTCAGCAAACAATTCTTGGGAAGGATTACTAAGTTTTTTAATTGCACCCCAACACATCCAGTTATGTTTATCTGTTTTTGCAAATTCAATTAGTACATTTTGGTCAGTAATCATTTCTATCGCAGCATTACGTACCCATTTATCTTTATCCGTTTTTGCAATTTCAATAAGTACATTTTGGTCAATTAGCTTTTTCACAGATACTTTGCGAACCTCCCAATCCGAATCCTTTAACGCAATTTCTTTCAAAATTGCTTGGTCAGTTAGCTTTCCCACTGCTGCTTTTTTAACATCCCTATAGGAAGCTTTCACTGCAACTTCTTTCAAAAGCGTTTGGTCAGTCAGTTTTTCCACTGCCGCTATACCTTCATTACGATATCTAATGGCAATAAATTTCCACGCTTCCTGTCGCACATCATCGTAGTCTGCTTTTACTGCAATCTTTTGCAGTTTTTCTATTCCAGTAATTTCTTTTACCGCATTCATCCTTTTTTCAGGATTTTTGCTGTTCCAAGCTGGTGTGAATAGTTCCATAATATTTTATTTTTGTCTTTTGTGAGACGATTAAACAATTATTATTCCTTTTGCGCATTTGTCCACATCGCCCACAATGGCGATACGCATAGAATTATGAATAAAACTTTTTTTCTTCATAATAAAAGCTTTTATGTTGCAAAAATACATTTTTTCGGGTTTCGCCACAGTTGTCAGCAACGCTCTGCCTTTTTCGCTTCCCAATCGCACTGCGTTTCCTCGCTTGCGCCCAACGTCCCAGCGGCTTTGCGAGGGCGGGGGGTTCACAAAGGCTTAGGCGGGCGACACACTTGCAAATTCGCACAAATGTTCGGGCGGGCATACACCCCCGCTCTTGCAAAACCGCCCGTTGCACGCTGGCATTTATATTGTTTGTTGTGCGTTGTGATGTCGCGAAATATTTCCTTTTTATGCTCCTAAATACTTTCCTCCATAAGACGCTAACAATTCTACCATTTTTGTGAGCCCTTTCCTTTGTGCAAGACGTAAAGCGGAAGAGCCATATATATCTGTTGCATTTACATTGGCACCGTGTGCTAACAGCAACTTTACTATCTCAATATGCTTTTCATCATATCCTTTCCTTGCAGCAGCCATCAGAGGAGTTTCTTCATAGAAGACATCTACTTTCGCGCCACCTTTAAGCAATGTTTGCACTTTTTCCAGATTGCCTTCTAATACCTCCCAAATCAACGGTGGAGTACTTATTTTGCTGTTGCCCTTATTTATATCAGCACCGCACCGTACACATATACCATTTGCCCATTGATGTTCAATATCCTTCGTAAATCCACAAATTGTGCATTTTTCCTGACATTTATTGGGAACGGCTTGAAGACTGTGATGTGCATTATATTGAAAATCTTCTCTTCCACAAATGGAACATACCTTTACACACTTACCTTCAACAATTACCCAATTATGTCTATCATATTCATTTCTTACATTGCCACACCTTTCACACTTGCAGCCATTCCACTTGTGCTCAATATTGCGTTCTTTTCCACAAACAGAGCATTTTTCTATGCACTTGCCTTCAACAATTACCCAATTATGTCCTTCATCTCTTGTGGTGCCACACCTTTCGCACTTACAACCATTCCACTTGTGCCCGAAAATTTTACACGTAAATCCCATATTTTTCTTGTTTTATGCCCCTTTCGGAGCGGTTTATATTAATAACTTCAAATTTTCACTATGTTGTCCGCTGCGCTGTCGCCCGCTTGCGTGCAACACCGAAATATGCGCAACTTTCCATTTCTGAATTTTTATAAAATTTATTACATAAATAATTGTTAACTAATCGTTTATGTTTTCTTTATTTTATTGCGTATTTTGTATTGTTCCGTAATTCATGATTTGCTTGTTAAGAAATTTTCATTTTTTGTTTGAAAGATTTGAATAATTTTTTAAACGTAAACAAATTTATGATTTTATTTTTAAAGTTAAAAAAGAATTTCTGTATTTCTTAGAAAAAATGTCTGACATAATAGAGCAGTCCGGTAAAATTTATTTTTCAATCCACAAACACGTATTATATTCATAAATTTTGCACGTATACAAAAAAATTATACCTTTGTACAAACTATAAAAATAAATCATTATGAACGCAAAATTAACCCTAACAATAGAACAGTCGGTTATTGACACGGCTAAACGCTATGCGGAACTCAAAGGACGTAGTTTGTCCGGTTTAATTGAGAATTACTTGAAGTTGCTTACAAAAGAAGCCGCATCTGATGACATACCATTGACCTCTACTGTAAAAATGTTAAAAGGATCTTTTAACGCTTCTCCTAATTTTGACTACAAAAAGGAATTAATAGATGAATTAACGGATAAATACATGAAATGATGACAAAGATACTACTTGATTCGGATATTATACTTGATTTCTTTTTTGACAGAGAACCTCATGCCGAAAATGCGGCAAAAATTTTGTCTCTTTGTGAATCCAACAGGATAGAAGCCTGCATAACGCCAATCATTATCAGCAACGTCTATTATTTATTGAGAAAAACAGCAACCCACGTGTATGTAATGACTCAATTGAGATTATTGATGTCTATTGTAAATATTTTGGTAGTTAGCAAAGAAACCATTTTGCAAGCAATGAATTCATCGTTTAAAGATTTTGAAGATGCCTTGCAAAATTATGCTGCCGAATCGGACAAAACGATAGATGCTATTATTACAAGAAACGTAAAAGATTATAAAGAGAGTGCGTTGAGTGTTCAGACGCCTGAGGCTTTCTTAAAGACAATTTAATCTTTGTGTCTTTTAATGGAAAGGTGTTGTTGATAATTAGAATTACCAACAACACCTAATACTCATTATAAATTATACATTAAATCATAATGTTCTTTTGCTTTACTAAGGCGATTTCTAAAAGCGTTATATAATCCATCAGAGTTTTCCTTCATTGTACGCTGTGTATTTGTAAATGGATTTTTTTTCGTTGCGGCATCTACCTGATCAATCCACTTTTGAGGGATCGACGATGTTCCGGTCAACGCGCCCGAAATACCTGCCGAAATCGCTGCTAAACAATCTGTATCGCGTCCGAAGTTTATTCCGGCAATAATTCCCTGTTTAGTATCTCCGTTCACCAATTTAAATATGCATACCGCCTTTGTGACGATTTCGTTTGCATAAGCCATACTGTACGGCATTCCAATGCCATTATATACACTATCAAAAGCCAGTCGCAATTCCTTGAAATCTTTACATTTTGCTGTCAGTTCAAGTCCTCTTTCTATCTCTTCGACAATATTTACCCCTGCCCAAGTTGCATACCAGCCTTCACGTCCCTCCACATTCTGGCGGAAGTCGCAGTATTTTAATATATCAGCGATGACGCTGTCAACGGTGGAGCCCGGTTTTGTTGCGGAAGCAATCGCTACCCCCGTAACACACGCCCACTGCAAACCTCTGCTGTTGGTTGTCTGATATAACTGTCCTACTTCAAATACGTCTTCCATTGCCGATTTGGGGTCTCCGGCGTTTATCAATCCCATGGGGTGACATGACCGTGAAAAACTGACCAGACCGGAATAGTCGCAGTATCTTCCTATATCTCTTGCGGGTATATCTGTTTTCGCCATGGCGAGCAGTTCGCCCTCAAACGGTTCGGAAACATTACCCGCGGCTTTGGGGTTCATATCGGTGCGCCACACAGCCCTGACATCTTCGGCATTTACCCGACCGCCTTTTCGCATGATGGCAGTTATCATCAGCTTCTGACGTTCTATGCCGTCTTCGGTCGTACCCGCGTCGCGTAACCAGCCGTTGTCGTAATGCTCGTATGGCAGTAGCTCGTCAAGCGTCCCGTATGTTTCTTCTATACGCGAATAAGGCCAGCCCTCAACGATGGCAGCCATGGACGAACCTATATGCGAACCGCATATACAGCCGTAAAATTTGTCATTTAATGATACGCCTGTGATCTTGCTGCTCGGCGGAGCGACTGCTTTACCTTTACCAAACACTGATTGGGGAATAACCGATGCTAAGCCAATGGTGGCGCCCATGGCGGCAGTTGTAGTGATAAACTCGCGTCGACTAAGTTTTCCTTTGTCTTGTTTTTCCGCTTTTTCCCCAACTTCTCTTTTTTGCTTTTCTGAATAATCACTCATATTCTTACTATTTATTTTTTAAATTATACTTAACATTATAACTCAATATCACATCTCCATCTCCCTGCCCGAAACCAAACATTTCTTCACATTGACAGTCCCATATTTCACATCCAAAAACGGTTTACCGTTTTTCAGTCCTACATTTCCGAATCCGGTATCGGTAGAAAGAAAAGAGGTAAAGTTATTGCCAATCCGGGAGTCAATGTAAAGGATACCATCGACGGCATCGTAGCGAACGCCGGTTAACCCTTCGATAAGACCATAGCTCGACATCGCCCTTGCATACCATGAACCGCATTCATATTCATTAAAAGGATTCCGTATCCGTCCATCGTAACGTTCGCGGCAAATCCGGACAATTTCCAGTCCTTTTTCCACTTCCCCTTCAAACATCAGATGCGAGGCGACTTGATATTCAATTCCTGTCCACACCTCGTCGCTGTAAACAAACGGGAGTTGCAGCTTTCCGCCTTTGGGCCATGAACAAAGCAACAAGCCGCCATCGTTGCCCATGCCAAATGTAGGACGTTGCGGATTGGCATGATTGATTAGGTCTTTTTTCAAATTATATTTATGTATGGAAACCAAATGACTGGTAATTTTTGCTTTGTCAATAACTTCGGGCATTCCACAAACCAACGAAATCCAAGAGCCTAAAACGCCGTCAGACAAACAACCGATACCGTATTGATACTTTGGACCTTCTTTTGTTAGCAATTCTTTTGCTTCATCCGAATAACTTACAGTCCAAGATTCTAATTTTGTAGGATCCGGAGCATCCAGATCTTTCCATCGAATATCATGAATAAAATACTCGCCATCGTACAACTTATTTTCCATGTAATCCTTGCTTTTGACCAATAACGATTCGTACCGGCTTACATCTTCGTCCAACGCCTTACCCATCAATACGATTGCTTGCAAAGCGCCGGTATAAAAACTTGTACACATTCCGTTTGGTCCCCAGAATTCGATATCATACGTGTTGTGATGCGGTTCTTCCAATGCGCCGGTTTCTCTTGGATCCCAAACCCCGATACAGTAATCCAGGCTTCGTTTGATGTTCGGATACAATTTCTCCATCCAGTCCGTATCGCCGGAGATACGCCATTCGCGGTGGGCTTTCATGATTCCGCCCAATTGTCCGTCGGCAGCCGAGTAGAAATCATGAACAACCGGACGGATAGGCAGGTTGGAACGGAAAGTCTGGTGTCCGGCTTTGTTTTGACTGACCATAAATTCGGTTTCCCTCAACGACCTTTCCATAGCAGGAAACAAATGAGGAATTGCCTGTGCATAATTCCAAACATGCGTACAGGAGCCGTGACAACAGCCCCAGTTATCTCCGCAACCTTCCCAGCCCCACATCTTGCCGTCGAATTGCCGCAAAACCGTAGGCGATTTAATAATGGTCAGGTTGGCAGCTATGGCTTCCATCACTTCAGCCGGTAAAGTACTGGCGTAAAAAGCGTCTGTAAATGTTTGGGATTTCGTTTTAAGGTCGGCATAGTTTTTTAGCCAATAAGCGGTAACTTCCTGTATATCTTTGAATTTACTGCTGTACCATGGTCTGTAAAACTTGTCGTCGTCAGCGCCGCAAGCCTTATTCGAACCTGGGCAACAAGCCGTTACATTGGGCTTATCTTCCTCCGTTTTTGCATCTCCTCCAAATTGCATGTTCGTATAAGGAACATACCAAGCCATGTACAAATTTAATGTTTTCTTTTCTCCGGGCTTTAATTGCAAAGGGACAGCTAAGGAGGCGCCCTGTGCATCCGGTTGTGGCGCATTATCTCTCATTATGCCCGAAGAGGCGTCGTTCCAGCTTATCGTCAGAGGGTCCCACCATCCGCCCCTGAACATGCAATGGTTGACTTTGGTTTGAGGATTGTCTGTAAAAATGGCAAAATCTCCCTGTAAATGGGGCTCTTCGTTAGTTCCGGTTTGAGAGAGGATAAAACCGTTGGTTACGGGTTTAACCGTAGCAGTCCCTTTGTTGGAGACAGCCATAAAATTCTTGCCGGTATAGGAAAAAACTATATCGACCGGTTCTTTTCCCGTGTTATGGAAAGTATATTCAATTGCGCCTACCGGAATAGAGGAGTTATCCTCGTCAGTCGGAATGAAAGGACTCCATGCTTTCAACTGAACTTTGACCGGTAACTCGTTATCAGCTAACTCAATTTCAGCAAAAGGGAAACGGGCTAAAAACGTATTTTCTTTGAATCGCGGCAATCCCCAAGTAGTATGACCCATTCCGTTGCCGGCGCTTGGAAGTCCGAAACGCTTCCATTCAGGCGATTGACCTTCCAGCACTTTTGTGCCGTTTTTTACTCCCTTGATATGTATAGCAGCATACATACATGGCTCATTGAAAATCCCCGGCTGATGGCGAACCGACATGTGAGAAATAGCTCCCGAACCTTCTATGCAAAACATACCGGAGCCCATTCCCCCAATGGGAAATGCAATCCGGCTCAAATTCTCTCCTTCGTATTTGCCGTTAAAAACTCTTTTCGTCGCAGTTGTTTTTACGTTTCCTTCCGTACAGGCACAAAACAACGACACAATTGCTAAAATAAAATAAATGTTTTTTCGCATGGTTATTAGTATTTAGTTAGTAATTTTTAATTCTTAATTGACAATCAATTTAGCCATTTAATAAAAACGAAACCGGTTTCCCGCTCCGGCTGTCGGGAGAGACCCATACAAGGAATTCTCCCGGTTCAGGGCGTTTCACCATATCTTTATCCCAGATAGCCAGTTGATTGCTATCAAGCGTGAAACTTACGGTTTTTGTTTCTCCTGCTTTTAGTTCTATTTTCCGAAAGCCTTTTAATGCCCTTACCGGCTGTATTATTGAGGCAACCAGGTCTCTGATATATAGTTGGGCAACTTCCGAAGCGTCTATATTTCCGGTATTGGTAATATCACATTCGACGGTCAATGTTTCATTTTCCGACAATGTTTGCTGTGACAGTCTCGGCTCGGAATATTGGAATGTGGTATACGACAATCCGTAACCAAATGGGAACAACGGAGCATTTCCGGCATCCAGATGATAACTTTTGTTTTCGAGGCTAAAGGAAAATTGGTCAACCCCCACCGGAATCAAATTTATCGTAACAATGTCTTCAGCCGGGCGTCCTGTGTTTTTATGCGAATAATAAACTGGTATTTGTCCAACCATACGAGGAATGGTAATCGGTAATTTGCCTGAAGGGACTGCTTTCCCGAATATCAGGTCTGCCAAAGCGGCTCCCGCCATTGTTCCGCCGTGAAAGGCATACAAAACAGCATCGGCTACGGCTACTTCCTTGGGAATGGTTAACGGACGACCTGCCATAACGATCAGCACAACCGGCTTTCCTGTTTTTTTCAAAGCAGAGAGCAATTCCGACTGTGCGCCCTGAAAACCGATATTTGCAAGACTGTGGGCTTCTCCCGTCAATACTGCCTCCTCGCCGGCGAAGAAAAGCACAACATCGGCTTTTTTTGCCGCTTCAACGGCTTGGGCTATTCCTTGCGGATTTTTATCACGACTGTAGGTTAGCCCTTTTTCGGCAATGACGTTTACTCGTTGTCCGTATTCGTCGCGTATGGCTTGTAATGGAGTTACGGCGCGTTCGGGTTCACCGTCAAAACTCCACGTTCCGAGTTGTTCGGCAGGAGAGTCGGACAAGGGACCAATTACCGCAACCGTTTTAACATTGTCGGACAATGGCAGGATATTGTTTTCGTTTTTCAACAAAACAGCGCTTTCTACCGCCGCTTGTCTGGCTTTTGAAAGCGCATCGGCTGTATAATAAGGAGGTTTTGCCTGTTCTTTGGAATATGGGTTGTCAAATAATCCCAACTTGAACTTTAATCTCAATACTTTGCGTACAGCTTCGTCAACAATTTTTTCGGAAACAGCGCCCGATTGTACCAGTTCTTTCAAGTGACCAATGTAGGCGTAACCCTCCATGTCCATATCTACACCGACGTTAATTGCTTTTTCGGCGGCGTCTTTCAGGTTGGCGCAATATCCGTGGGTAATCATCTCCGTTATCGAAGCCCAGTCGCTTACCAACACGCCGTTATAGTTCCATTCGCCGCGCAATATTTTTTTATTGAGGAACTCATTGCCCGACGCCGGAACGCCGTTAATATCGTTAAACGAACACATAAATGAAGCAACGCCGGCACGGGCAAGGGCTTCGAAAGGGGGAAGGTATACTTCGCGCAATAAGTGTTCGGGAATCCATGTTGTATTGTAATCTTTACCGGCTTCGGCGGCTCCGTAACCTATAAAGTGTTTGGCGCATGCAGCCATAGACGAAGGGTCTGTTAAATCGTCGCCTTGAAATCCTTTTACCATGGCAACTCCCATAACAGAGGTTAAATAAGGGTCTTCGCCGCAAGACTCGGCAATGCGTCCCCAGCGAGGGTCGCGCGATATGTCTATCATCGGAGCAAAAGTCCAGCGAATACCGGTAACGGTTGCTTCAATGGCTGCTATACGGGCGCCCGATTCCACGAGTTCAGGATTCCAAGTAGCGGCTTGTCCCAATGGAATCGGAAAAATAGTTTTAAAGCCATGCACCACATCCCGCCCAAAAACCAAGGGAATACCCAGTCTGCTCTCCTCTACGGCGACACGTTGCAGCTCTTTTATTGTTTCAACATCTTTCTCATTCAATATCGAACCGGTTTGTCCGTTACGGATGTAATTTTTCATATCGGCGGAAGCTATTCCAAATCCTCCGCTCAATTGGTTCAATTGTCCGATTTTCTCTTCCAATGTCATGTTGGAAATCAACTCGTCTATCTTTTTCTCTTGCGAGTCTTTTGAAGGTTGGGATAAAGTTTCGGCAAATGTTTTTTTGGTATTCACTTCGATGTAATTTTTTATTCGTTAGTTATATGTTGGTACAAAGAAAGTAAAAAATCTCGATTATCGGATGTCAGGTAGTGCATTTCTCCTCCCATCCGGTAGAAGGTTTTACAATATCGCAGATAATAAGCCGGATGTTCCATCGGAGGTTCTCCTTTTGTCTGCCAGTCCCAATCCGATTCGGCAAGGTCGACAATCAGGATATAATGGTTGTCAATATGCTTTCCTTCCTTTATTTTCAGGTTTTGAGACATGGAGAGGGATTTCTCAAAAATCATAGGCGACATCACTGCCGAACCAACCGACATATATACCCCATATTCAAGATTCGATACGCTGGCGGCAAAACGTAAAAAATCATTCAAAGCCGTCCTGCCGATAGCCGCACCGTGATTCATCGGATGATTATAGATAATATCATGTCCGAACATGGGATGTCCCGTGAATGGAATACCTAAACTGTATGCCTGAGCCTGAACGGAATATTGTTTCCATGGATGGGGAATAGAGAGAAATCCGGATTTCAGATTGAAACGTTTGATAACTCCTGCTAAATCAATTGTCGCCGCCGCTTTGCCGGGGTCGGATTCCATACATTTTCGCGCCGTATCATATAATGTGCTGATTTCGGGAATTTGGAGACCTTCGCACGCAATCATTTTTCCGACCGACTCGCCATAGCCTAAATTCTCATAAGCGCCCACGATGATGGCAAGATTGATATAAAAACCTGTCTCTTCCCATATACCGAACTCGCCGCAATGAACATTTGCCTGTACATCTTCGCTTGTCTTTCCCTGAAAAGCTATTTCCCAGTCGTGTATGATTCCGGCGCCGTTGGTAGCCAAGTGGGTTATCCAGCCTCCTTTCATCAATTCTATCAAGGTCGGCGCCATACAGTTTTTAATGGTATGCGCTCCGAAGGTCAACATGATGGAGCTTTTCTTTTCCCTTGCTGTTCGGATACGTTCGACAGTGCGTTCAATCAGACGAATGCCTTCTTCCGACATTTTTTGCGGCTTCTGCAAAGGGGAAATCATATCGCGGTCGAAAATGACTTTATTTTCTCGCTCGCTTAGATGTCGAATGACAAGCTGCTCTCTGTCTAATATGGGGTAAATCATGTTTTAATAAGTTATCTTAAAATGGTATAATTCTTATATTTACCTATTTCTCTTTGTTTTTATTCTTTAATTCTAAACTTAGAAGCAATTTCAATTTGCCTATATTTTCATTTCTTAATTATTCCGATTAATCAAATTCACAACCACTTTCACCATCATATCTTTTTCTTCTGTCCTACTTTCGGCAATCATCAATGTGAGTGCGACCAATGCGTTGTTTTCAATAAGCCGCGAACCGTTTGTTTTATACAAAATGCCGTTTTTTTCCAAAAACCACAAGAAAAGAAACGCGGCAATCCGTTTATTCCCATCGCTAAAAGAGTGATTTTTAACAACAAGATAGAGCAACATTGCCGCTTTTTCTTCGATACTCGGATACAACTCTTTGCTGTCAAAAGTCTGATAAATTGTATTTATCGAACTTTGGAACGACTCGTCCTTTTCGTTGCCAAACAGCCCGCCGCTTCCGAATTTCCGGCGAAGCGTGTCAATGGCTTCCATTGCATTTTCATAAGTTGCCCGAAATGAGGTTTCTTTTGTTGTGTCATCTATTTCAAGCGACTGGTAATCATATCTATCTAATGTGTCCAGCGCATAAGTGTAATCGGTAATCACCTGCAGCAATCCCTGCGATTCATCTGCAGTAAGTTCCTTGTTTTGAATTACATTTGACAACAATTTTATTGTTTGTTTCAAATCTTCCAATTGTTCGGCTTTGGCGCGTTGGTTAATGGCGTAACCTTTTATAAGGTATTCTTTCAATACCTTGTTCGCCCAAATACGGAATTGGGTTGCATTTTTGGAATTGACACGATAACCAATGGATAGAATTGCGTCCAAATTGTAGAATTTGGTTTGATAATTTTTTCCATCGCTGGCAGTATGTTCCAAAATGGAACATACTGAAATTTCATCTAATTCTCCAGTATTAAATACATTAACCAAATGCTTGGTTATTGCCGGTCGCTTTGTTCCAAACAATTCTGCTATTTGCGCCTGCGTCAGCCAAACCGTTTCATTTTCCAATCTTACATCCAAATTGGTTTCTCCATCTGGTTTCTTATATATGATAATTTCTCCTCTATTCATAAACTTTTGTTTTTTATTGCCATATGTTCCAAAATGGAACGTACTGAAATTTCGTCTAATTTTCAACTTATATTCAACAATTCAACCAATTTCAAATACTGCGAAAAATCCGGAATAACAACATCCGCCCCAGCCTTAATCAACCGAGTACGTTTTTGAGGATTCAATTCGTAACGCCTAAGCTCATTAGTAGCCAACCCTACGGTCACACCTCCTCGTTTGCGCGTTTCCCTTATTTCAACCGGACCGTCGCCAAAGGTGATGATTTGCTTGGAGGCGTCATGACCGATTTCATCCAATATGCGGTTCAGTACAATTCTCTTTGCCTCTATGGTTACATTGCCCACTGCTCCGAATATTCTTCCTTCGAAAAAATGGTCGTAACCCAATATACGGGCTTCCTCCTTGACATCCTCTTCATCGGTTCCGCTTGCCAGATAGAGTTGGATACCGGCGTCATGCAATTTTTTCAGGAAAGGCACGGCATTTTTTATGGTTAAATCATCAACGGATAACTCGCTGGTTGCATGCTTACGTACCCTGCCCCTGACCATTTCCAATAATTCGTCATTGTAAATCTTTTTATAGCCAAACTCGTCCAGCATTTTTTCCTTAGGTACAAATCCGAATTCACGAATAATATCCAATAAGCCTTTCATTTGAACAAGCGTTTGGATTCCGGTTGTTTTGTCAATATATTCATTGACCCTTTTTTCTACCTGTTGATATATTTCAACTGTGGCGTCTCTGTATTTTTCACCCAAAATGGCTTTTATCATCATTGGAGCCATGATATGTTCCCACCCTTCGCGCAGGGTGGATATGGTTCCGTCGTGGTCGAAAATAGCATATTTGATGTTTAATTTTTCTTTCCATTCATGGATGATTTCAATTTCACTGCCGGGCAAGTAGGTTGCTTGCCGTATATTTTCGGCTAAATCCGGAGCGTATATATAATCGGGATTCACGCCGATTTCCAAAATTTCTTCGGGCGTGGCTGTTCCTGTTTGAAACAGTTTTTGGACAGTTACACCTGCAACGTATGAACCCATGCTGGCGGCTGTTTTCATATCATAACCTGCTGCCAAAGCGGCGGCAACTCCTGCCAGATAACTGTCGCCGGCGCCTACGATATCGATCCTTGACAGGGTCATCAATCCCGGAATATCCTCGATTCCATTTTCGTCAATCACTAACGAGCCATAGCTGCCGCACGTGACAAACAGCGGCTTCCCGAACCGTTTGAAGAGCATTTCGGCGGCGCGGCAAACTTCGTCGTAAGAGACCGTTTCGGTGGTATCCTGTTTCATTCCGCAAAGGATGGCGGCTTCCGAATCGTTCATTTTCCGAATCGTTCCATCATATTGCTCATTGTAATGGCGACTGTCGGTAATCCATATTTTTTCAGGAAATTTATGGATGAGTTTTATTAAATTTTCGCGAAAGTAAGGGGTATGTATTCCAACTAAAACCTGTTCATTAATGATGACTATGTCTATTGAAGGAATTAATTCCGACAGTTTTTGCAATAATTCATCCGCTTTGGCATTAGCCAACCGGTTAAAATTACCGAAGTCGATTCTTTCCTTTTCATCGTCGCCGACGTAAGGTTTTGCGAATACATGCGTTGACCACTCTTTTTCCTGCGTCAATAGATATTCGGTATGGATACCGGCATTCTTCATGATTTTTTTCATCTCAGCGGCAAACGGGTCGACGCCTACAACGCCAAAAGCATATATATTTCTGACGCCCATAGCCGAAAGATTATTGGCAACATTACTCGCACCGCCCAGTGAATATTTTTGTGTGCAAACCGGGCGTGTTGTTAGACCTGTTTCAAGTGATATTTCGCTTGCCGACTCGTCGATAAACCAATAAGCGTCCAGGCAAAAATCGCCTACAATGGCAATTTTAACATTGGTAATGTCATTCAGTATTTGTTCTAACTTCTTTTTTTCCATGTTAAATTTGAGGTTTTAAACCGGCAAATAATCCTTCTTCTACAATACAGCAAATAATATGTCCGATTAAAATATGCGATTCTTGAATACGCGGGGTTTCGTACGACGGAACCTTGATGCAAACATCGCATAAATCATCCATTCGACCGCTTTTTTTGCCGGTCAATCCAATCGTTTTTATCTTTTTTTCTTTACACTCAATCAGTGCATTCACAATATTCTGCGAATCTCCGGAAGTGGATATGCCGATGAATACGTCTCCGGCATTTCCATGAGCCTGTACTTGCCGTTCAAATAATTTCTCGTATCCGTAATCATTGCCGATAGCCGTAAGAATGGATGTATCGGTTGTCAGTGCAATAGAGGGAATACCCGGACGGTCGAAATAAAATCGGCTGACAAATTCTCCCGCTATATGTTGAGCATCGGCAGCGCTGCCTCCATTTCCGGCTAACAGCGTTTTATTTCCTGATTTATAACCATTCAAGACTGTTTCCGCAGCTTTCGCAATGTATTGAATAATTACTTCATCATTTAATATCATTTCCTTTACGGAAACAGAATCTTTTATTTGCTTTTTTATGATTTGTTGTATTTCCATTTTGTCAAATTATAGTATTATGCAAATATACAATTATTTCATTTTTATCGAAGCGTCTCCCCGATAGTGTATTAATTTGCCGTCAGCGCTTATACCTTCGATGATGACGGTATAAGTGCCGGTCTCGTCTGCCGTATAAAAATCCAGCGTTGCGTTGCCTTCGTCGTCCGTTATAACATTGGGTTTCCAGAAAATGGTGGTTCTTAAATCCGGTTTTGAATAATCAATGCTCGTTTGTGAATCGTACTTGGGAGAGTAAAATTCAATAGGCGGCTGGTAACCGAGAGGCGTCAATAATTTGATGTTATAAGAGACCGAACGGGAGGTTGCCCATCCTTCGCCTCTTTTGGTACGAATCACAATAACGCCATTGCTCCCCTGCGGTCCGAAAGCGGCTGTTTCAATACCTTTAATCACGTCCAATTGCTTAATATCGTTGGTGTTAATCATGTTGAGATAATTGGCAATCATTTGGTCCGGGCTTTCCCCTACAAATCCGTTTCTATCTCTTCGGGCTATTCTGGGCGGCATTGGTAGAGGCATATCATCAAGTACGATTAATGGAGGACCTCCGGCATTTCGTATCCGGATACTGTTTCCTCTCACTACCACTCCCGGAATACGGTAAAGTAGATTTTTAATGTCTGCCCCGCCTTGTCTTTCAATTTCTTTTTCGGAGAAAGAATAATCCGGTTCATAATAATAGATGGATTTATACTTTTTTTTGTCGTCTTCTTTTTGTACTCCGGTTACTACTATCTCCGGCAAATTGGTTATTCTCATGCCATTCTCATACGTGTAGTAGAGCTCTGTTTTTGCAACATAATCCAACAATACCGGATTACTCTCTTCTTTCTGAATCGCAGGCTCTATCGTTACGGTCTCTATTCCCGGAAAAGTCTCTTCGTCCACATGCAGTTCCGTCATGTCCTTGCCTTTTCCTTTGGGGTTAAGCGCTTGAATAACAAACTTTGTGCTTTCCGGAAATTCAAAATCCTGGAATAGATAGCGTCCGTTTTCGTCTGTTTCGGCTAAATCGTAAAACCGTGAATCCAATGATAATAATGTGACTTTGAATTTTTTAGCAATTTTTGAAAACAAACCGCTTTTTACGTTTCCTGAGAATTTTTGACTCTCTTCAAACGGAATTTGCGGATAGCTCAATTTCCCGCGAACTACATCGGGAATGGCATATCGCGTCCATCCATGCGTTTTCATCAGCAAGTCGGCGGAAAATTCAGCCTCTTTGTTTCCTTTTTGGAAATAAAATTCCGGATTTTCGATATCTCCTCTTAATTCCGAACGCAACAGAATACCGGATAACAGGCTGTATACAGTATCCGCAATCACCTCCCGGTCGTTGGTCACGGCAATTGAAAAGTTTCCCTTCAAGGGGAGTTCGTCGCCATCTTTTAGTTGGATACCGGCACGGATTAGCTCTCTTTTCCCATAAGTCGCTTTTTGCGTCTGAAATTCGGCAACTCCATGGTCATTATTCAACAGGAAAACCAACCGTTCGCTGACAACCTGTAAATCCTTTGTCAGCAAGAGAATATGACTTATTCCCGAAGGAAAAAAAGAGGCGTCAAACGTAGCGTTCTCTTTTGCAGTGTCCCAGTCGTTGGCATAAATAACCAGACCGCCGTGATGAATCAGCAAATAAAGTTCAGGCAATGAAACGGATGGATTTTTGTTGACTGTCACCCATAACTTGTTGTTTCTGCGAACGGTTTTTAGCGAAAAGGCATTCAATTGCACTTTTGGCAAATCAAACTGTAATGTGCGGTCGCCGTTGCGGCAGACAGCCTGATAATGCTCATCCGGTTGAGGTACAAACGTAAATTCTCCCATTCCATCATGATAGGTTTTGAATTTGGTAATGCTATTGCCTTTGGAGTCGGTTATTTCGCCCGTTATATTCGACGCCGTTCCGTTGCTGTTGACCGCCTTGAATGCCACGTTCGACATTTGTCCCGCAATCAAATGCCCGCCTTCGGGATAGAAAGAGACGTCAAAATCTCCTTCGGGATAAGGAATCGGTAGATATTGCTTGAAAACACGCTTGTTATCCGTCATTTCTACATACAATGCCCGCGTGGTTGCTTTATCCATGGCATTCAGTTTAACGCGAATCCATCCTTCCTTGTCCGGTTTGCCGGTAAATCTCCGCTCCTGATTTAACCGCATAATAACGGATTTCGGCAGAATAACTTTTTGCGTTTTTGTGTCGATAAAACGCAGGCTTGCGTTTATTTTTCCATTTTCGTCGAACTGGAAATCGGTCTCGGTTTGCATGGATAAGATTTGTGGGTCGCTTATGCTGACTTGTTTGGAATAAAACGAGCTTTCGCCTTGATTACGCATATATTGAGTATAAGCCCGTATTTTATAGGTTCCTTGCGGCAATGCTTCGTCGAGGGGAATTGCCCCGTGAAACAGATTATCCTTGTCCGGTCGTATTTTCACCCGTTTAACCACCGAATCCGCCGGATTAATTAATTCGACATAAACATAACGACTTGGCTGAGTCGGTTTATTGGAAAAAGCATCCAACAGGAAAGCCCTGAAAAATATCTTTTCTCCGGTAATATAATACGGCTTGTCGGTATGTAGGTATATTTTTTCGTGAGGAAAAACGACAAGTTGTTTGGTCATATTGGATACGGCACTGTCTAATGACACGCTTTTTTCTCCATACGCAACCGCGATACATCCGGCGAGCAACCAGATCATTGTTATTCGTTTCATATTTTATTTTACTTTTTCTAATGAATGTCAAAGGTAAATAAAAAATCAATTCCAAAGTTTTTCTATAATATCCAAATTCGCAAGAAAAATTTGTTTTATTAAAAATAGAGAGATACTTTTGTAAAAATTAATCAGATAATTTTTTACATGAGAAAACAATTAAAAATAATGAGTTTTTTGCTCGCGCCTTTGTCTCTAGGCTTCTTTTCATGCAACCAAAACAAGACTGTGGTTGTCGACCAAATCCTTTTGTCGGATGGGTGGAAACTACAATCTTCCGCTAACATAAATCAAGGGGGTGAAATTCTTTCTACACCAGATGCGGTTACAGATTCGTGGTATGCCGCCACTGTTCCGTCTACCGTCATGGGCGTACTTACGGCAAACGGTCAATATGGGGATTTGCTCGTAGGTATGAACTACAAAGAGGCTGACAGAACGCCTTTCGACGTATCGTGGTGGTACCGGACTTCGTTTAAAACACCTTGTACAAAAGGGCAACATGTCCAGTTGCAATTCGACGGATTGAGCTACCGCGCAAATATATGGTTTAACGGGAAACAAATCGGAAACAAGGATGAGATATATGGCGCTTTCTGCCGGTTTACGTTCGATGTGACCGAACTCTTGCAAGAGGAAAATGTGTTGGCGGTGGAAGTTTTTCGCGCTCGCGACGCTGAACCCAATATCGGTTTTGTAGATTGGAATCCGCGCCCGTTAGACGAAAGTATGGGACTTTTCCGTCCGGTAACAGTAAAAGTCAGCGGTCAGGTGGATATGAAAAACAGTTGGGTGCGTACAAAAATAAACAAGGAGACCTTGCAAGAGGCTTGGTTGACGGTTGAAACGCAATTAACCAACCTCAGCAACCAAAAAGTCAGCGGAAAATTGGAAGGCAGCATCGAAAGCCTACGCTTCTCTATTCCCGTCACACTTGAAGCCGGAGAGGTGAAGAATGTAAAGATTTCGCCCGAAGATGTGAAAGGGCTGCATATCAAGAATCCGCGCCTGTGGTGGAGCAGGGATATGGGAAGCCCTGAGCTGTATGATCTCGAACTGCGTTTTGTGACAGGCAATCAAGTATCGGATGTTGAAAAAGTTCGTTTTGGTATCCGTGAGGTTGAAACCTTTTTGCTGGATGATAAATACAGATACTTTACGCTGAACGGGAAGCGGGTATTGATTAAAAGCGCCGGATATACCGACGATATTTTCCTGCGCGATACTCCCGAAAGCTATGAAACACAAGTGCGTTATGTGTGCGATATGAATATGAACTCAATCCGCCTGGAAGGCGTGTGGGGTAACGATAAGTCTATATTTGAACTCTGTGACGCTTACGGTCTTTTGCTTATGGTCGGGTGGAGCTGTCAATGGGAATGGGTACAGTATTTCTTTGGTCCCAGCTCCAAGTTCGGTTGTATTATCACTGACCACGATAAAGATTTGCTGGTTCGTTACCTGAAAGACCAGATATCTTGGATTAGAAGCCATCCTTCCGTTATATGCTTTTCGGGAGGTAGTGATGAGCTGTTGGCGCCCGATTTGGAGCAACGTTACATGGATATATGGGATGAGTTGACCCAAGTGCCTTATTTTGGCACCTCTGCCAACCGGATGAGCGCAGTGACCGGTCTGAGCGGCATGAAAATGGAGGGTCCATACGAGTATGTGGGTCCTAATTATTGGTTTGTAGATACCATCAAAGGCGGAAATTACGGTTTTAATTCGGAAACAGGAATAGGCGCGCACGTTCCCGTGTATGAATCGCTGTTGAAGATGATTCCGCAAGATAAACTGTGGTCCCTGAACGAATATTGGGATTATCATACCACCTCCTCCAAAATGATATGCACCATGGAGCCTACGATAACAGCAGTGGATGCGATGTATGGCAAACCGGCTGATTTGCAATCTTTCCTGAACAACGCTTACTTGATGAGCATGCAATCAACACAAAGCATGTACGAAGCTTTCCGCGTCAATTACCCTGCCAAGGCAACCGGTATTGTGCAATGGATGCTTAACTCGGCTTGGCCCTCTGTGCATTGGCAACTCTATGACTATTACCTGATTCCTGTCTCCTCCTATTATGGAGTAAAAAGAGGTTGCGAACCTGTTCAACTTGTCTATAATTATAAAGACAACGGCATATATTTCGTGAATGAGACAGCATCTGCAAGCGGAAAACTGACGGCAGTCATTCGTGGTTATGATATTAACTCCAAGCTATTGTTCGACGAAAAGAGAGAGATTGTACCACAAGGCTCTGCCGCCCAATCTGTTTTTACAATTGATAATTCGACAAAAAACACTTTCCTTTTCTTGAGTTTGTTTGATGAACAGGGAGCGGAGATAGCAAAAAATTTCTATTGCCTCTCCTCAAAACCAGATGTGTATGATTATGAGAAAGACGCAAAAGAGAGAGGTTGGTTTGTAACCGCAATATCTTCGCATGGCGATTTCAAAGCGTTGGCAAACTTACCGCAAGCCGGCTTAAAGATAGAAACAGAACCTCTCAACGCTTGCGGACAAAACGGTTTGAGCGTCACGCTTGAAAATGACTCGCCGACCCTCGCCCTGCTCGTTCAATTGATGCTTACCGACGGACAAGAGCCGGTAACTCCGGTCTATTGGTCTGACAATTATGTCAGCATCCCACCGGGAGAAAAGGTAATTTTGCAATGTCGCTACGACTGTCGCAAAGAGATCAACCCGAAAGATTTGAAAGTGACGGGGTGGAACATGGCTGAACAGCGCATTTCGTTATCCAAATAAATCGAATAATTTTCTGAGAAGGTGTAGAACGCAAATGGCGCAAAAAACGCAAATTTTCGCAAATCAAAAAATAGATTAATTTTGTATATTGTTGATTATGAATAATATAATATTTGCGAAAATTTGTGTTTTTTGCGTCATTTGCGTTCAAAAATACTTTTACAGCCTCATATTTTTTCTATCTCACAACGCACTTAAACGTTTCGGAAGCGCCGTTTTGTTTGGTTAATTTCAGGATATAAAATCCTTGTGGAAGCATTTTTGAAAAATTGTTTTCGGCGAAATGTTCAAAAATTATTTTACCCGAGACATCAAAGCAAGAAATTTTTGTTAGTCCAAATAAATTATTAATAATCAATTCGTTATTTCTTGAAAAAATCTTTATGTTTTCAAATTCGTGGTTGGTTACGGCATTAATTGGCGTATAATCGAGTTTTTCGTCCATCCAAGCCAAACGCGCTTTGATATAATTTTTTACGATATTAATATTATTCGCATAATTGCCGCGCGCCCACATCATGTGTTCGGAACTAGTGAGGTTATCCCAACGTTTAAAATTAAGCTCTTGCGAGGTGTTTATCTCCACCGCATAATTATCAATCGTCTGCATCAAAGCCTCCTCTGTAATCATGCGATTGTCGCGGTAATACGCCCAAGTTTCTTTCATTTGCTGACTCAGGTCTCTGTAATTCAGCAATCTATTTATAAACGCACGAACGTTGGTGCTTGCAGTACTTCCACCCCATTGATAAAGCCATCTGTTGTTATTTTGACGAGTTTTGGTCATAATGGGATGAGTTCTGCTGTCGTTTTCAAAAGCAAGGTCAAAGTCCCAGACAGGTCCAAAATAGAATTTATCATCGTTCCGTTTTTTGTACATTTTAGTTTGCCAATAGGTGTCGGTGTTGCCCGAAAACTCGCCAACCAAAAAGTGCTTGCAAAAACTCTCCATATCGGTGTATTGCTGAAAGTTGTTGTTGTTCAGAACCGCGCTTTCCCAAGTATTAAAATGGTTTTTGATATAATCTGTCTGTGCCTCGACCCGCACATCTTCGCCCGGTGATTTTATCTCTACAGGTATGTTGCGGATTGAGTTAAAACCAAGATCCTTCCAATTGGGTTCACTGTGTAAATAGGCGTTAATCTCAAGCATATAACCTCCGGTAATAGCGATTTCGCCAACATCATCCGAAGTCATTTCATTTATATGCACACGTCCTGCGCGAATGTCAATATGGTCGCAAAGTTGGTAACAGCCCTTGTAATCGCCGTTGATAACCACATCTACAAGTTTGCCCGCAGGCGTATAGGGCATATCGAGCCGTTTGCTTATGTCGAACGCTATGAGGTTGCGTATAAGTGTTTTATCGCCTTCGTTGCTGATCAAAGTCCAATTTCTTGCTCTTGCAGGATTGCCGAGAAGATAGGTAGAATTGGCAAATTTTATTCTGTAAGGTCGTTTCTTAAAGCCCCAGCTTGCATTTCCGCGACCGCGAATTTCCAGGTTGTCCGACACAATGGTGTTGCCGTCTACCACCGAAATTGTACCTCTGACATAGTCCGTTTTATTCGCAATTCGCTCCTCATTTTCGGTATGAATATTAACTGTCGGCAGGTTTGTAAGTTGCCCGATGTGATTGTTGTTGCCTGCGCCCTGATAGCCCCAAAATTCGAGTTCGGCAATGTTGGTGCGATATTTTAGCGAGCCGTAAAAGCGCACATAGCGGAAACCTCGCGTAGAATTGATGTTCAGTGTCGAAAGCTGGTTTGTGGGCGCAGAGCTTGGAATAATGCCAATCGCCACCGCATCCATAAAATCGGGGCTATTTGCGCCTTCAATAATGCCGCATTCCACACGTCCGGGGGTTGCGGGACGCGGCGCATATTTTACGCTTGTGATAACACATTTTTGCCCCAAATCAAGCCCAACCCAGCCGCCTTTGCTGCCGCGACTGCCTTTTGTGCCGCCGTTTGCGGTGCTTTCGTCAATGGCACTTGCAAAATAGGTATTCAAATTTCCGTCAAAGCAATTTGCAAAAGAGTTGCCGTTATGGTCAGTACCGTCTCCGTAGGTGTAACCTTGCGTGCCAATCGGCGTTCCGTTAAGTTTTACAGAAGTTTGTGCAAAAATTTGTATTGCAAAAAATGCAAAAATGGTGGAAAAAACTATTTTTTTCATATAATATAGGGGACTTCTAAAAATAAGTTTTTTATATTTTGATTTTCAGAAAGAGCCGAAATCCCTTAAAAAAACCCTGTGAAAATTTCTTCAAAGTAAGTCAGTATTTCTAAAATAAACAACATTTTTGTCGAAAAACATCACTCATCTTGCAAATACAGACAATAATAATTACATTTGGTCACAATTTAATACAAAAATACCATATGAAAAACCTTTTCATTTCTTTAATGCTATGTTGCTGTGCATACACAGTTTTTGCGCAAGGTTCAAGCGCAGTTTCGTATCCTTTTATGAATCCCGATTTGCCGGTTGAACAACGGGTTGATGATTTGGTCGGGCGGTTGACGCTGGAGGAGAAAGTTTCGCAAATGATGCATTCCGCGTCTGCTATTGAGCGGTTGGGAATACCGCATTACGACTGGTGGAGCGAATGTCTGCACGGGGTAGCCCGCGCAGGTAATGCCACTGTGTTTCCACAAGCTATCGGACTGGCTGCTACGTTTGATACGGATGCTATGTTCCGGACGGCGATTGTAATTTCGGACGAAGCGCGTGCTAAGTATCATCGCGCTATCGCCGGAGGAAAACGTACACCATACTTCGGTTTGACATTTTTTACGCCAAACATCAATATCTTTCGTGACCCACGATGGGGACGCGGACAGGAAACCTACGGCGAAGACCCTTACCTGACCGGAGAAATGGGATTGGTTTTTGTCAAAGGAATGCAGGGCGATGACCCGAATTACCTGAAAACCGTCGCAACGGCTAAGCATTACGCCGTACACAGCGGACCGGAATATAGCCGGCACACCTTTGACATACACCCTCCATTGCGCGACCTATGGGATACTTATTTGCCGGCTTTCGAGAAGTTGATCAAAAAGGGGAACGCCTATTCTGTGATGTGCGCTTACCAGCGTTTTGCGGGTTCGCCTTGTTGCGGAAGCGATGAGCTGCTGGTGGATATTTTGCGCAACCAATGGGGATTTCAGGGATATGTGGTGTCGGATTGTTGGGCTATCGACAATTTTCACAAGACCCATAAAACTTCGCCTGACTCAGCCGCCGCCGCCGCCGCGGCTGTCCTTGCCGGAACAGACCTCGAATGCGGAGCCGGCTATTGGGCTCTGTTAGATGCGGTAAAAAGAGGAGATATCAAAGAATCAGATCTTGATGTATCTGTTAAACGCCTATTTACCACACGTATGAAACTCGGTATGTTTGACCCCGACAGCAGGGTATCTTACAGTAAAATTCCTTACTCTACGGTCGGTTCGGAAAAAAACCGGAAACAGTCGCTGGAAATGGCTCGCAAATCCATTGTGCTGTTGAAAAATGAAAATCAAACACTGCCTTTATCCAAGAAAATAAAGACCATTGCCGTCATCGGTCCGAATATTGATAACCGGATTTGTATGTTGGGAAATTACAAAGGTTCGCCGAAAGAGCTTATTACGCCGTTGGAAGGAATCCGTCGGAAAGTGGGCAAAAATACCAAAATCATTTATGACCAGGCTATCGGATTGACTGACGATACGGTTTTCCAGCCCATTGATTTGGGAAATGCCTTGCAAATAGATGGAAAAACCGGTTTCAAAACCGAAATTTTCAATAACAGGGAACATCAGGGGACGCCTATTTGGACACAATATGACAGGGAAGTAGATTTCTTTACCGCCAATCAACACCGGCTATGGGAGAAACTGCCGCCGAACGTCGGCGTTATCTCTATCCGTTGGACAAGCGTCCTGACTCCGGCTAAAGATGGCGAGGTTTGTTTTGAAATAACCAATAGTGACGGCAGTTTCCGTCTATTTGTGAATGATGAGATGGTATTTGAGCGCGGTTATCAGGAAATTGGCGTCGAACACTATTATTTACAGGCAAAAGCAGGAGAAAAGTATAACATCCGGTTTGAACAATCGCAGGGGAACGAACTCTCCAGCATCAGTTTGCTGCCCGTCAGGCGGGAGAAACGCAATCAGGATGAATTGCTCCGCAAAATCGTTCCGGCAGATGTTATCGTGTTTGTCGGCGGTATCTCTCCGGCGCTCGAAGGAGAAGAGATGGGGGTAGCTATTCCCGGATTCGATAGAGGCGACCGTACAACAATCAATCTCCCAACGATACAGACCGAATTGTTGAAAAAACTGAAAGCTATGGGTAAACCTGTCGTCTTTGTAATGCAGACCGGAAGCGCCCTGGCTGTTCAATGGGAAAATGAGCATATCCCGGCAATTGTGAATGCGTGGTATGGCGGTCAGGACGGAGGGACGGCATTAGCCGATGTGCTTTTTGGCGATTACAATCCTGCCGGTCGCCTGCCGGTGACATTCTATGCGAGCGACGACGACTTGCCGCCTTATGAGGATTATAGCATGAAGAACCGTACTTACCGTTACTTCACCGGAAAACCGTTGTATGAATTTGGCTACGGATTGAGTTATTCCGAATTTGAGTATTCCGGCTTGCAGGCTCCGCTTTCGGTTGCAACTGACGGCGAAATTGTTGTGAAGGCGACTGTCAGGAATAAAAGCTCGCGCGATGGGGAAGAGGTTGTGCAGTTGTATCTTTCGCATTTGGGTTCCAATTTGCCGTTGCCGGTTCGTTCGTTGCAGGGCGTGAAGCGTATTTTCCTTAAAGCGGGGGAATCCAAACAGGTGGAGTTTAAGCTTGCTCCTGAAAATTTTTCTGTTATTGATGGGATTGCTCAGCGTTGCGTTATACCGGGGAAAGCGCTTATCAGTATCGGTGGCAGACAGCCTTCGGTGGAGGCGGTTGCGAAAGGGCTGGTGCAGCAGAAGGAGGTAGAGGTGATAGGCGAGAAAAAAGTTTTTAGTGATTAGTTTTTAGTGAGATAACCAAATGCAGGATAAAATTATAAGTGGTTTAAGTTTAACTGCCGACCAAATTGAACAAATACATTGTATTTTCGCTCAAAAAGCCAATTTGCGTATATTTAACGTTAGGAATCACAGTGGACAATGATACAAAAAATCATATTTCTTCGTCAAGGATGCACACAAATACATTATTTTCCATATAAAATCAAATATTTTTATATAATCTTTTCATTTTAAAACGGAAAATCCTAACTTTGCAGTATATGATTTAAAAATAAAATAATATGTTTGGAACGGGAATTAGTAATAACGACTTATTTTTAGGAGAAAAGGTAATTCTGTCAAAAAATGCGAATGCAGTAATAAAAATAAGCGATTATGGGCTTAAAAAATTACCATTTAAGAGTAGTGCAGCATTGTCATTGGTTGGATTAGCAGGAAAGGAAGCTATTGGAGGACAACTACATCTTACGAATCTTCGATTAATATTTAAATCTCACCCTGCAAATAGATTAACAGGGAAATTTAGCATATTCCTTAATACAATAAATGATGTAAGGGACATTTCTGTTTTCATTTCAAAGAAAATGGAAATAATAACTTTAGGACAAAGTTATGAGTTTGTTGTTTGGGGGATTCCTCAATTAATGCAAGAAATAAAAAAAAATAAAGATGCTATTACAGATCAACAATTAATAGAGTTAAAAAAGATAATAACTACTGACTATGCAAAGATAGGAATAGGTTTAGAGTATTGTAAGAATGTAGATATGCTAGTTCGAGTAGTACCAGATGTATTAGATCAAGCAATTCCAAATATAACAGAAATATTAAATGACCCAATGAGTTTATCAAGTTTGACTAATCTTATTGAAATTTTAAATATAATTGACAAGTGTAATAAATAAACGTAGGTCTGTAACCTGTGGACAACGAAATAATAGAAATGAGACTTAAAAAATACCGAACATCTAACGAGTAAGGCTGTTCACAACTAATATTCTGTGCCATAATAACGAACGCGATAATCATATAACCCCGTTCTCTTTGTTCAACGGGTTGTTCAGGCACTTTTATTTAACATCCTGAATATCCCTCAAAAAAAGCGTATGCGGATCAGCATACATTTGCTTTGTTTGCTCTCTCCTTTCTTCTCTTCTTTGTTCAATCGCTGCCATATCCACACCAGCAGGAAGAGGTCCTCTCGGAGGTGCATGTCTCCATGTCAGAAAATGAGACACTTTATATTTTTTCAATATATCCACCATATCCTGACTTACATTGCTGCATTCGCTCAATGCAAATAACTTACCCTTTTCTTCAGCAGCTTGTGAACCAAAATCCAATGCTTTATCAATCAAGGCGTTGAATTCTTCTCCCGAACCATACCAGTCGATAGATAACATATCAATGTATTCGTCGCCCGGATAGCCGCGCATAAAGTCTTCCAAAGAGTATACCTTATCCGTATTATAAGCATACAGGATGTTATGCAAGCCTTTATCTCTCAGATAATTAACCGTATATCTCCACAATTCGGCATACTCTTCGTCGGTACACCGTTCGCGTCCCCACCAGAAGAATGTTCCCGAATGTTCGTGATACGGACGGAAAATAAAAGGAATCAGTTTGCCATTATCATCCTTCCATGTCATGAAATAGTTAGCCAGAATATTCAGCCAGCCGTTGAACATGGCGTGGTTTTCACCGCCCGGGAGAATAGATTTTACAGCGTTGAGATTCTCTGCCGTAATTTCAAAATCTTCAACCGAATCGGGTTCTTCATACCGTCCGGAGGTAAATTTTTTAATATCCCAGGATGATCCCGGACCATTAGGCGATATGGCGCGACCTGTCCATTGTGAAGTAATCGGGTTAATGGCGTGCCAGCTAATCGTGATAATACCGTTTTGCTTGTGAAACCATTTGACTTGTTCGGTGATTTGGGCAAAGGAGATGGAATCGAGGCTGCGATCCCTTCCTGTTTCAATTTCGCCGAGTTCAAATCCTACAACGGCGGGATAATCGCCCACAGTTTCTTTAATATCCGAACGTCCGGGTTCATACCACCAAGTATAACCGCACATCAAGTCATCCTGATGTCCGTACATCACACCTTTGTCCTGTAATTTCAACAAGCGTTGAAACAATGCTTTGGCTTCGGGGGTAGCCTTGGGGTCAACCGCATGAAATTTCGATGTAGGAAGCGAAGTACAAGCGGCTAAAAGGAAAGTAAGGATAATACAATAACCGTATTTTTGCATGTTCATTTGATTCGGCGCTGTTCGTTTTACATTTTTAGCAGGTATTTTTGAACATCCCATGCAGCATCAATATGGGCTTGATTGTTCGGATCGACAAGCGACTTGTCCAATTTCGGCACTTTGACCACTGTTCCTGCCGGAATTTGATTTGGATGTTGGATAATGTCTGTATTGTAGAAGTAAATGTATACCCAGAACCGTTTATTTCCATAATATTTTTGGGCGATAAGCGTAAGTCTGCTTCCTTCCTTCACTACAGCTTCTTGCGGAGTGCCATACGTTATCAATTTCATGTTCGGGAAATTTGCATGCATGAAATCAATTAATCTGAAATCGAATTTTTTATCAAACATATATTCTCCCTCAAATTCAGGGGCTCTGTCCGGAATAGGGGTGGTAGGGTTTGCTTTCGCTTCTGTTTTTGTTTCAGCTTTCGCTTCCACTTTTGGCTCTGTTTTTGCTTCTGCTTTTGGCTCTACTTTCGCTTCCGTTTTTATTTCTGCTTTTGCTTCCAAATTGTTATTGTTTTCCAATGTTTCGTTTGTTATCGTGTTGTCCACGAATTGGTCGCCGACTATTATTTCGTCTTCGTCAATTTCATCTTTAAGTGAAGTTTTGGCTACCTCAGCTTTTGTTCCTTTTGTTAGTAGCGGATACCACAATACCAGTGCAAAGCCTGAAATAATTAATAGACTAGCGATAATGACCCATGTGTTGCTTCTTCTCTTTTCCATATTTGTATTATTAATTTTAGTATTATTTTCGATTGTAGAATCAATTTCTATTTTATTTTCTTTTGTTATAACGTTTTCTTTTACTGTAACATTTTCCTCCGGCACAACTATTTTTTCATCTTCTTCCGGATTTTCCTCTTCCTCTTCTTCGCTTTCCGGTATATCTACAGGACCGTCTTTTGAAAGAATATATGTTTCCAAGTGTGAATACGGCTTGTTAATTGCCGTTTTCAACTCTTTTTCGGGAGTAAAGGATACCTTGTTGTGTTGCGGAATGGTTATCTCTTCGCCGGTTTGTATGTTGACGCTTTTCCGCTCTTCAACGGTTAACAGCTTGAAGGTTCCCAATCCTTTTATTTTGGCAATGCCGTCTTTATCAAGAGCTTCTTCGATGACGCTGAGGAACTCGCGCAAAAAATCTTCCGAAAGCTTTTTGGTAGTTCCGGCTTGTTCGGCGACCTGGTCGATAATATCCTGCAACGTAATTTTCATGAGACATTCTTTTTAATTCGCTCTTTTAGCGTTGAACTTGGCTTGAAAGCCAATGTCAGTTTTGGGGGAACAAGCATTCTTTGCTTGGTTACAGGGTTGACGGATATTCTTTCTTCTTTTTTGCGAATTTCGAAAGCTCCAAATCCCTGTATTCCCACAGAATTGTCGTTCAACAGCTCTTTTTCGATCGTTTTGACGGTCGATTCAAATAGCATTTCGACTTTATCTTCCTCCAGATTAAGCCGGTTTTTAAGCTCAGATATGAGTTCTTTTGTGTTCAAATATTCTCAATTAAAAATCAAGGCACTATATTACAACCTTTTTTCTTTTTGGCAAAATTTTTTTACATTTTTCTTAGTAAAAAGATAATATTTCCGCATTTTTGTAATAATGGGCTAATATTTCTTTATAATTGTACTTTTTTTCTGCCATAACTGCGGCTCCGATTTGGCAAAGTCCTACGCCATGTCCCCAGCCGGCGCCGGTGAGGATAAATTTTCCCGGTATGTTGTTTTCCGTATTTTCCTTTTCAACAATAAAGGCGGAACTGTAAAGGTGACTTTGTGATAATATTTTCCTTATTTCCAGTTCTTTTCCGATGATCAGAGAACGAAGCGTGCCTTCTATTTTTAACTTGATAATTCTGCCCGAAACACCTCTTTCAACCGGAACAAGGTCAACTATTTCCCCGAAATTTATACCGGTGCGCTTATGAATTAATGAAGCCAGTTCTTGTTGTGAATATATTACTTTCCAACGATAAAAATCGGGTGTTTCCCTGTCATAAGAATTTAGTATTTGAGAGAAGATTTTTTCGTCGGTGGTGCGGCAAAAAGATTCGGGAGAGGAGCGAATCCATTTTTCTGCGTTGGATTCGTTTGTCAAGTCTCGGGCGTTCTCGTCTTTTTCCGACGGATTGTCGATTACTTTCGTGAGGTAGGGGTGGGGGTCGTTCTCCCAGCAATTTTCGAAAAGCTCCGAAACGCCTCCGCATGATTTTGAAAACCGCGCGTCGCATATTTTCCCGCCGTAAGTCAGAATTTCTCCCCGCGTAGCTTCGATTGCCTCTTTCACCGCCTGCGTATTTGCGCGTGTGATGCCCTGATAGCGCTGACAATGATCGTCGGCGCAAACGTCATAATGGAGATGATCTTCGTGGTCGTACCAGCAAATTCGTTCTTCGCCGGATGGAGACACGGAACAATTATTTCCTTTTTCTCTCTTTTTTGATTTTTGAATTTGCGCCAACAGCCAGCTTCTGGAAATAATTGCGTGTGCTTTTAGCAGTTCCGGCGATGAGGTAGCGTTCATTTCGGAAGATATTACGCTTGTAAGGTAATCTTCTACCGGGAGAATGTTGATTGCAGTGAGTTTGTTTTCTTCTACGATTATTTTTAACGATCCTGTAAATCGTTGATTTTCTTTTTGTTCCCAATGGAAGTTTTTTCCGATTGTTACGTTTAACAGATCGAAATTAGCTATGTCTGTGTTTATTGGAACAAAGAGTAATTCGTCGAAATTTGTGTGATTAAATTGTATTTTCGTTTCGTTGATGCATACTTTTTGGCTGCCGGAATAGATTTCGTTGTTGCTTATAAGCCGGAAATCTCCGTTCAAGCGAAATTCGATTTCATCGTCGGAAAGTATTCCGACGTTTACGACGGGCTCCTTTGTTTGTATTTTCATCGTTGGAAACGGGATTTTTGTTGTTACAAAGGTAAGGAATTTTTTTATTGATTGTTGAACAGACTATAATAATGCAAATCTATAATTTTCCCATTTTTTACAGCAGCTTGTTTTAATATCGCTTCGCGTTCAAAACCTGCTTTTTGCAATACTTTTTGCGAGGCTATGTTGAAGTCGAAAGGCGTAGCATAGATTTTGTGCAATGGGAAAGTAGCAAAAGCATAAGCCGCCATTTCGCGAATGGCTTTAGTCATAATGCCTTTGTTCCAATATTTTTCACCGATGAAATAACCCAATTCAGCGCTAATACGTTCTATATCCGTGCGTATAAAAATGCCGATACTGCCAACTGCTTTTTCGTCAACCACAATTGCAAAAAGGGTAGCCGGTTTGGGTTGAGACAATGCCATTTCGATATATGCTTTTCCGTCTTCCTCCGAATAAGGATGAGGGAGAGCATCCCGAAGATTGTTCCAGATATGGATATTATTGGCATTTTCGGCAAGCGAAGCTGCATCGGATAATTGCCATTCGCGCAGGATGAAATTTGTTGTATTCATTTAAATAAAATATAACTTGCCAAATCTAATGAAAAAAATGAGATTTGGCAAGTTATATTTTAAAAACTATTATATAAATAGCTGTTTTACAATTTGTTTATTTTACAAAACGTAGAGCAATTTCTTGATTCATATCCGATTCGGCGTTGCGTGTTGCAAACTCTCTGGTGGAAGCTAAAATTTTTACGAGTTGAGAACCAATCCCTTCTTGTTCAAGCAAGGATTCTATTGTTGTAACCCTGTCGAATGATATTGCCAAATCATCTCTTTCACTTTCTGCAATATCGGCAAACACTCCGATTTCTATTTTGGCATCCTTGAAGTTTTTTAATATGGCGATAATGTTATCCAATTGCACATTAGAGCCGCTTTCAAGTTCTGTTGGACTTCCCTCTACAAAGTTAACATTGTCAAATTCAAACCATCTGTTTTTCAATGTCTCATTCGTTGCCGTTCTATATTCGTCAGACTCCAGGAACCTTATCATTTTCTCCTCAAGACCTCCGGCGTATGCGTTCAACGTAACGCCATCCGGAAGGGTTAATTCCGTCATTGTACGTTCAACCCCGATTTCCGTAGTTGTTTCTTGTTGAGTAGAAGTCTCATTTCTTTCTCCTCTGCATGATTTCCACCATAAGAAAAGAATCAGGAAAAGAATTAATAATAAGACCCATACAATCCATTCTTTTCCTTTTTTTGTTTTTTCCGGTTTGTTTTCCTGATTATTGGTAGTAGAAGTTGTTTTTGCTTGGTTATTTGTTGCGGAAGCTGCTTCCGTTTTATTGCTTCCGGCAGCGTCATTCGTTTTCAATTTCGGATACAAGTCAAAAGCTTTAATCAAATCTGTTGGAATAAGTCCTTCAAAATCGACTTTTTCTCCGCTAATTTCATTCACAAGTTGAGGCATAGTCAAATTTTCCTTGATTACTTTGTTTCCTAAATAACCGGCGACCACGGGAGCAACCATAGAGATAAGTCTATTAGCAGCCACTCTGCTTATATTGGCAAGACCGGCTATCGGGGCGGTAAAATCGGCGGCTCTGTTTCCCAGCAGATGTTGCAGGAAATCATCTCCGATATTCTGCTGATTTTTGCTTGGTTTCCCTTCAAAAACAGGTTTTATATCGGATGAGATATTCAAATTGCCTGCTTCTTCCAGTATATTTTTTATCTGAGGCGAATGTTCTTTTTTCAACAAAACACCGAGCAGACTTGGGATAATTGTGGAAACCGCGTTGGATACATTTGCCTGTTTTTCTCCAAGCAATGCTGAAGCCCTATTCATCATTTCCGGAATTATAAGAGCTCTCATTGAGTTACTAAGTTGTGTCATAGCTAACAGATATAAAAATTGATTCAAAAATTTAAGTTATCATATTTAAAACAATTAAACAGTGGTTTGGTTTAAAAGGGTATGAAAAAATATCTTTTTTAAACTTTATTTGGTTGACTCTTGTTGTTTATTTTACATTCAATGTCGTTTAGTTAAGGACGGCTTAGTTTGCAGGGGATTCCTCCCTCCACTTCGTTGCGGTCGGAATGACACCGCATCTTATTGGGGCTGGGGGTATTTGGAGCGGCGGCGTAGCCGCCGCTCCAAATATCCTTCCTCTAACCGGAAACGATCGTCATTCCGACCGCAACGAAGTGGAGGGAGGAATCCCCTGCAAATCAAGCCGTCATAAGAGAATTCTAACCTTAACTAAACGACATTGATTTTACATTTCCGATTTTCAATTTTCAACTTTCAAATTTTTCTTGAGTATGAAAAAATATTTTGAACTCTCCTTGTCCGAAGCAATTAAGTATTTTATCGAACATAGTAGCGAATTGATTCCCGGCAGTTATGACGAAGGAGTAAAAGTTTCCGTCACCATGCCGGTTCATCCGTTTTCCGCAAGTCATAAAGAGAATGACATACTGTTAAAAAAGTTAGTTTCCGAGGTAGAAAAAAGACTCAACGAAAAAAATATAGACAGACGGGAAACAGCTAAAATCATGGAAAATATAAAAGAGGCGAAAACCTCTATGGATCATGGCAATAACATGAAAAGCCTTGTACTCTATGCCAACAGGGATTTCGCTTCGATCGTAAAACTTCCTATTGAGTTGAAGGCGGAAACCGTAATAGGCGATTATTTTGATACAAGACCTGTTTATAAGGCAAAGCAACAGATTGAGAATTATTACATTGTAGTGATTACCCAACATAAGATACGCCTTATTCATGCCGTCAACGATACATTGGTACAGGAGTTTGAGGATGAAGATTTTCCGTTTTTGAATACTCAATATTTTACTACGGAATGGGAAGAACTGGGACAGGCGTCTTTTACGGACAACCTGATCAGGGAGTATTTTAAAATGGCGGATAAGCGGCTGCATAATTACATAGCCCTGAATCATTTTCCGGTCATATTGGCAGGGGATGTTAAGAGCGTCTCTTATTTCAGGGAAATGATGGATGACGACCGGTTGGTTATAAACCATTTGAACGGGAATTTTGACCACTGTTCTGCACCGGAAATTGTCAGGGAGGCATATCCTTTGGTAGAAGTGTACATGCATGACAAGATCAAAAACTACGTTTCCAACATAGAAAATGTTCAATCCGCCCGTTTGGCTTCATACGATTTAAACGAGATATACAGAAGCGTCTCTTCCGGAAATGTCAATAAACTGTACATGGCAAACAACCTTTCATTGAAAGGCAAAGTCGTAAACGACAGGCTGGTAATTGATGCTCAGGATGCAAATAATCCCGATTCACAGGAACTTACAATTAATATCATCAAAAAAACGGAAGAATCTAAAGGAAATATTATCTTTGTCGACGATGAATTACTGGAAGAGTACAAAGGTATTGTACTGGTAAGACGTTATGAATAGTGATTAGTGATAAAGTGATTAGTGATTAAAAAAAGTCATTTTTATTGTCAATCACTAATCACTTTATCACTAATCACTACTTATTATGTATATATTGGAACAGGTGTATTATGGAAATACCCTTGAAAGTTGGGGTATTTCGTTGTTGATTGTTGTCGGTGCGATTGTGTTGGACAAGTGTCTTACATTGCTTAATAAGCATGTTTTTTTGAAATTGGCGGCTAAAAGCGCCAGCCAACTCGACGATATTTTGCTTAAAACACTGGAAAGACCTGTTGTATTGGGAATATTTTTGGCTTCTATATGGATTGCTGCGAGTCGACTGAATCTGGATCCGAAGATAACCGGCATAATTAGCAGGTCGTATCAGGTACTGATCGTTCTAAATATCACATGGTTTGTTGCTCGTTTTATCCTTGCTTTTCTGAATGAATATGCTTATTCCGAAAATGAACCTAAAAAAGGTAAGATCCGCATCGACAACAGGTTGTTACCGGTCGTTAAACGCGGTATTCTCATCTTGGTCTGGATCATTGGAATCGTGATGGCGCTGAACAATGCCGGAGTAAAAGTGACAACGTTGCTGGGAACGTTGGGAATCGGGGGTATTGCCTTTGCATTGGCGGCTCAAGATACAATAAAAAATATTTTTGGCGGTGTAACTATTTATACCGACCGCCCTTTCCGGATAGGTGATGTCATACGGTATGATTCGATGGAGGGTACGGTAAGAGATATAGGGCTTCGAAGCACTCGTATCCGGCTGGCGGATAAACGCGTGGTGACTATACCTAATTATAAAATGATGGACGCTGCGGTCATAAATATCTCAGCGGAAACCGGAAGGCGTGTGCTTATGACACTGGGACTGACTTACGACACAGACTTTAACCAAATGCAGAAGGCGTTGGATATCCTGAAAGGAATGCCGGATGTGATACCGGAAATGCACCACAAGGAGTTATCGGCTACATTCTCCGATTTCGGGAGCTCATCACTCAATATTACGTATATTTATTTTATTCGCAAATCTGCCGATATCAGAGAGTCGACTTCAAAGGTGAATTTTGAGATACTTCGCAGGTTTAATGAGGAGGGATTGGATTTTGCATTTCCTTCACAAACGGTTTATTTGGAGAATAAGGATAGTAAAGATAGTAAGGGGTAATTATTAAAGCAATTTGCAACCCCCATCACTAATCACTAAATCACTAATCACTAATCACTAATCACTAAATCACTAATCACTAAAAAAAATATTATGACAAGAGAAGAATTATTCGAAAATATCAAACGCAAACAATCTTTTCTTTGCGTGGGGTTGGATACGGATGTGACGAAAATTCCGGAGTTTTTGTTTGATACCGAAGGAGAATTGGATCCTGTTTTTGAATTTAATAAGGCAATCATAGATGCAACTGCCGATTTTTGTGTTGCGTATAAGCCCAATTTAGCTTTTTATGAAAGCCTTGGCTTGCAGGGTTGGGATGTGTTGGAGCGCACGGTGGAATATATACGCGCCAATTATCCCGATCAATTCATTATTGCCGATGCAAAACGGGGAGACATAGGGAATACATCAGCCATGTATGCCGGCGCATTTTTTGGCAATATGGATGTTGACGCGGTGACCGTAGCTCCTTACATGGGCGAAGATTCGGTGACGCCGTTTTTAAGTTATGAAAACAAATGGGTTGTTTTGCTGGCGTTGACATCCAATAAAGGAGCTTTCGATTTTCAGTTTATGAAAGATGCCGAAACCGGAGAGCGATTGTTTGAAAAAGTGCTGAAAAATTCGTTGAAATGGGGAAATGCAGACAACATGATGTATGTTGTGGGAGCTACCAAAGCAGAGATGCTGGCGGATATTCGTACAATTATTCCCGATCACTTTCTTTTGGTTCCCGGCGTAGGGGCGCAAGGCGGAAGTCTGGAAGAGGTTGCCAAGTATGGGTTGAATGATCAATGCGGCTTACTGGTCAATTCTTCACGGGCTATTATATATGCTTCACAAGACAAAGACTTTGCATCCGAAGCCCGAAAAGAAGCCGAAAAGGTACAAAAGGAGATGGCTATTTATTTAAAGGAGAAAGAACTTATTTGAAATAACGCGCAAATCGTTCCCGTAGGGGCGTATCGCATACGCCCATTTGGTTATCGGGCATTGCGCCCATTTGATTATCAATCATTTCACCATGTTAGCGTATGTCATCAGGGCGTATGCGATACGCCCTACATTTGACGCGTCACACAAAAAACTAAAAAATTGAATGTCCAACAAACGAAAAATCATAAACGACCCCGTTCACGGATTTATAGCCATTCCGTCCGGATTGCACTATGACATTATCCAACATCCTTTTTTTCAAAGGCTCAGTCGTATCAGGCAGTTGGGATTGATTTATACGGTCTATCCGGGAGCTTTACATACCCGTTTCCAGCATTCGCTCGGGGCAATGCACTTGATGAGCGAAGCTATCAATCAATTGCGGTTGAAAGGCAATGAAATTACCAGCGAAGAAGCAGAAGCAGCGCTTGCCGCTATTTTGTTGCACGATATAGGTCATGCGCCTTTTTCACATGCACTGGAAAATGCAATTACGGAGGGTATTTCGCATGAGGAAATTTCGCTATTGATCATGCAAATTATCAACCGGGAAATGAACGGCAAATTGGATATGGCATTAGAGATTTTTCAAAATAAATACCCTAAACATTTCCTGCATCAATTGGTTTCAAGTCAATTGGACATGGATCGCTTGGATTACCTGATACGCGACAGTTTTTTTACAGGAGTAGTAGAAGGGGCTGTCGGTACGGCGCGCATCATTAAAATGCTGAATGTACATAACGATCAATTAGTTGTAGAGGCTAAAGGTATCTATTCCATAGAAAAATTTCTGATTGCGAGGCGTATCATGTTTTGGCAGGTTTATTCGCATAAAACTTGTGTGGCAGCCGAACAAATGCTTGTGAATGCCTTGCGCCGGGCTAAAGAGTTAGCAATGTCGGGAGAAGAGCTGTTTGCGTCGCCTTCGTTGCATTATTTTCTTTACAACAAGGTGGATAAGGAACGGTTTATTTCCGATGAAAAGGCGTTTCAACATTATGCCTCGTTCGACGATTCGGATATTGTATCCGTATTAAAAGTTTGGGCGCTGCATCCGGATAAGGTTCTTTCCGTGTTAAGCAAATCTTTGGTCGACAGGAAGTTATTTAAGACTGAAATATTGGAATATCCGGTGGAAGAACAGATTTACCAAAAACAGATAGAGGAATACAGTAAAGTTTTTGGCATAAGCGAACACGAAGCTTCTTATTTGTTGTCTCAAAATTCAATATCGGTAAATACATACACTCCTAAAGACGATAATATTAATATTCTGTATAATGACGGGACGGTAAGGGATATTGCCGAAGCATCCGATATATTGGATATTTCAATGCTGTCAAAACAGGTGAAAAAATATTATTTTTGTTGGATGAAAACGATCACAAAAAATCAATAATATTAACGATTAAAATTTTATTTTTTATGAGAAAAGTTAATTTTTTCAGTTTTTTGTTGCTCTTAGCCTTAGGCATTGCCACTGTAGTATTGAACTCTTGCGGCAAGGATAAAGAGGACAATACGAACTTTGTGACTGTTAACGAAGGCGTAGTTATTAATGGCGTAAAATGGGCGACTTGCAATGTAGCTGCACCCGGTACATTCACTGCCAAACCAGAAGATGCGGGCATGTTTTATCAATGGAATCGCAAAAAAGCATGGTCGGCTACCGGCGATGTAACTAATTGGGATAGTAGCACCCCTACTGGCGATGCTTGGGAAAAACCTAACGACCCCAGCCCTGCTGGTTGGCGTGTACCTACTTTAGTCGAAATTCAAACACTATTTGACACTGATAAAGTGAAAAATAAATGGATATCCCAAAAAAATGGTATAGAATTCACTGACATAATTACAGGTAATACGCTTTTTTTGCCTGCTGCGGGCTTTCGTGACGACGACGGTACGCTCTACTATGTAGGCTTTCTCGGCGACTATTGGAGCAGTACAGCGATCGAGTTCGGCGACTGGGGCGCGTATGACATGTACTTCGACAGCGACTATGCGGACTGGGACAGCGTCTTCAGCCGCAACAACGGGTTATCCATCAGGTCGGTAGCAGAATAATATTCAAATTTATTTATCAATTTAACAATCAATATCGTTTAGTTAGGGTTAGATTCCTTCAATGACGGTGCAATTTGTGGGAGATTCCTCACTCCACTTCGTTGCGTTCGGAATGACAGGCGCTTCCGGTTAGTGGAGGGGTTGTGGGATCGGCGGCTACATCGCCGATCCTACTACCTCCAGACCTAATAAGATGCGGTGTCATTCGAACGCAACGAAGTGGAATAAGGAATCTAACCAATGCTGTCAAAACAAGTAAAAAAGCACTACTTTTGCAGCATGAAACATAAAATTTAAGCTAAAAACTGCATTTTTATTCCATAAATTTTTCATTCCTAATCTATTTATCACTACTTTTGCAGAAAAATTGAAATGAAATTTTCAGCACAACAAATAGCCGAATATTTAAAAGGTAAGATTATAGGTGATCCTGCCGTAACTGTTTCTAATTTTTCTAAAATAGAAGAAGGAACACCCGGAGCGCTAACGTTTTTGTATAACCCCAAATACACAGAGTATATCTATACCACGCAAGCAAGCATTGTGTTGGTGAATAACGATTTTGTACCGGAAAAAGAGATCCGGGCGACACTGATACGAGTGCCGGATTCTTATTCGGCATTAGCCTCTCTGCTTAATCTGGTTGAAAATATTCAGCCTAAAAAGAGCGGGGTCAGTCCCTCTGTCGCTATTGATGATAGCGCCGTTGTTGGAGATAATCCCTACATCGGAGCTTTTACTGTAATAGAAGCGGGGGCTGAGATTGGAGACAATGCACAGATATACCCGCAAGTCTATGTCGGTGAAAATGTGCGTATTGGCAATAACGTAAAAATTTATCCCGGAGTAAAAATATACAAGGACTGTGTGATCGGCGATAACTGCATCTTTCATGCAGGAGCTGTGATTGGTTCGGATGGATTCGGTTTTGCGCCCGATGCCAATGGCGTTTTTCAGAAGGTGTCTCAGTTGGGGAATGTTATAATTGAAGATGACGTGGAAATCGGAGCCAATACTGCCATTGACCGTGCAACGATGGGTTCTACAATCATTAAGAAAGGTGTTAAGTTGGATAACCTTATTCAGATAGCCCACAATGTGGAAGTAGGAGAAAATACCGTTATGGCTGCGCAGTCTGGTATCGCCGGTTCTACGAAAATCGGTAAACAGTGCGTGTTTGCAGGGCAATCGGGAGCAATAGGACATATAACGATTGCTGATAACTCCACACTTGCGGGAAGAGCCGTTGCTGCCTGTGATATAAAAGAGTCCAATCAAGCTTTTCTTGGTTATCCGCACATGAAAGCGAAGGATTTTCAACGTTCACATGTCTGTTTCAAGCAATTGCCGGATATGAGAAATAAAATTTTTGAGTTGGAAAAACAACTGAAAGAGTTAAAAGAACAGATAAATAAAGATTAATTGCATGTCCAGACAAAAAACACTAAAGAGCGCATTTACTCTTGAAGGAAAAGGATTACACACGGGACTTCCAATAACGATCACTTTTAATCCTGCTCCTGAAAATTCCGGATATAAAATACAGCGAATTGATTTGGAAGGACAACCCGTCATTGACGCTTTGGCGGAAAATGTGGTGGAAACATCCCGAAGCACAGTGATTGAAAAAGACAATGTCCGCGTAGGAACCATAGAACATGCAATGGCGGCATTGTATGCTTCGGAAATAGATAATTGCCTTATTCAGGTCAATCAGCCCGAATTTCCGATTCTTGACGGCAGCGCCTCTTTTTATATAAAGGAGATTGCGAAAGTGGGTATTGAGGAACAGAAGGCGGATAAAGATTATTACATTATCCGGAAAAAAATAGAATATGTCAATCCGGAAACAGGCTCATCCATATTCGTGTTGCCGGATAATGATTTTTCGGCTCATGTATTAATTTCCTTCAACTCTCCGGTACTGAACAATCAGTATGCAACACTGAACAATGTGTCCGAATTTGCGGATCACGTAGCCGGTTGCCGGACTTTTGTCTTTGTTCGCGAGTTGGAATTGTTATTGAAAAATAATCTGATCAAGGGCGGAGACCTTAAAAATGCGATTGTTATTTATGACCAGATCATAGACCAGTCCGAAATGGATCGTTTGACCGATATATTGGGACAGGAACAGGTAAAGGTAAATAACATCGGTTATTTGAATGAACTTCAATTTGACAACGAACCTGCCCGCCATAAATTGCTGGATCTTATCGGCGATTTGGCACTTATCGGAAAACCTGTTAAAGGACGGGTTATTGCCACTTGCCCGGGACACAAGGTAAATACGGAATTGTCAAAATTAATCCGCAAAGAGATAAAGCGTCAAGAAGTCACAATACCTATTTATGATCCGAACAAGCCTCCGGTATTGGATGTAAACCAGATAAAAAAGTTGTTGCCTCACCGTTGGCCCTTCCTGATGGTTGATAAGATAATCGAGATAAAAGATAAAAGCATTGTTGGAGTAAAAAATATTACCTCCAATGAAACGTTTTTCTGCGGACATTTTCCCGGAGAGCCTGTCATGCCCGGCGTTTTGCTGGTCGAAGCGATGGCGCAGACGGGAGGGCTTCTGGTCTTGAATGCATTGGAAGATCCTGAACGCTATTCTACTTATTTCCTGAAAATAGACAACGTTAAATTCCGCCAGAAAGTAGTTCCGGGCGATACGGTTATTTTCAAGCTGGAATTAATGACCGAGATTCGCAGGGGATGCGCCTATATGAAAGGATATGCCTTTGTTGGCGACAAGATAACAACAGAAGCCGAATTTATGGCTCAAATAGTAAAAAATAAATAAAATCACAATAATAAGAAATGAAACAACACCAATTGGCATGTATTCATCCGGAAGCTCAAATTGCTTCTAATGTAGAAATAGGTCCATTTGTTACCATAGACAAAAATGTGGTGATAGGAGAGGGTACTCGTATATTATCCAATGTGACAATTATGGATGGCGCCAGAATCGGGAAGAATGTGATTATTTTTCCGGGAGCCGTTATTGCTGCTATCCCGCAGGATTTAAAGTTTATGGGAGAAGAGACAACAGCAGAAATAGGAGATAATACGACCATCCGTGAGTGTGTAACAATCAACAGAGGCACGGCAGCCAAAGGAAAAACAATTGTAGGCAGTAATTGCCTGATTATGGCTTATACGCACGTTGCTCACGACTGTGTTATAGGCAATCATGTGATTCTCGGCAATACCACCCAGTTGGCGGGAGAGGTTGAGATTGACGACTGGGCGATTCTCTCAGGAGGCGTTCTGGTACATCAGTTTACCCGCGTGGGTACACATGTAATGGTACAGGGAGGCTCCCGCTTCGGTAAGGACATTCCGCCTTATGTTACAGCCGGTAGAGATCCGGTGACTTTTGCGGGAGTGAACTCAATCGGATTACGCCGCAGAGGATATACCGACGAGCAAATCCGTGATATTCAGGATATATACCGCATCTTTTTCCAATCTGGCTTAAATATGACCCAAGCAATAGAACGCATGGAATCGGAACTGCCTGATACAAAGGAAAAAGAAACGGTTCTCAACTTCCTTCGTAATTCGCAACGGGGGCTTATCCGGGGGTATTTTGATTGAGAAAGAGATGGGAAATGATTTAAAGCGATATTTGCGAATAGGTTATTTCCTCATTTGCTTAACGGCAATTATTGCGGTTAGCGCACAGCAAGTATCTTTAAAAAAGCAGCATGGATTCAAATATAAAAAAATGCTGTCGATTTTTGATTCATTGAATATACAGGAACCTGATTTTGATAAAGTAACTCTTGAGTTGAGAGTTTTGCGTATTGTATGGAGTAACGATCGTCCAAATTCTGTTTTGTGGCAAATACGCAAAGACAGGAATGAGCAATGGACAGGTGTTTCCTATCAATTTTTTTTCTATAATTCGGAGCATTACGATTTTAAAAATATTAAAACTTTTCCGTTGCATTTCAAAGATACATGGCAAAATACTTGGGATAATATTTTGAGAAATGATTACTTGAATATACCCGATGAAAAAGGAATTAAAATAGAATGTAAGAAAGATGACGGACTTATGTTGGCAATAGGAGATGGAGAATCTTATGCTGTAGAAGTCTTAACGAAAAAAATTAAACGAAGAATTTGGTTTTCCAATCCTGAAACTAAATATAAATTTTACGAAGAAGAATATAATCTTGATTGCACAGGATTAGACAATTATGAAAATTTTATAGCATTTATGAAATTATTGGAACAGGAATTTTCTGATTGATTGTTGTTTTGCAAATTTGGCAATACAAACAATGTAATTTTCAAAAACTGTTTGAGTTATTTATTATATGTTGAAAATTTATTCCCGTTAGGGAATATCGCTCGGTAGAAAATAGCATCCATACGTGACACCTGCATGCCGTAGGTATGCAACCCAATATATAGGTCGCATACCTAACGGCATGCGAGATGTTGGGGCATTCTGTTTTCTACCGAGCGAGAATCCCTAACGGGATTTTGCAATTTAAAATGAAGCCCTATAAAATTAATTTTATTTGATTTTACAAATTAATTAGTTAACTTTGCTGGTTACGAATCAAAAAAACAATTTATGGAACCTGTAGTAGACTTGAAGAAAATTAAAATAGGACTTTGGGGATTTGGACGTACGGGACGCGTGGTAGCAAAAGAGTTTTTTGAGGATAAAAGTTTTGAATTAAAATGGATTATCCGTAAGACTAAGCCTACTAAAATCCAATATGCCAGTCATTTGTTTGGATGTGAATACGATGCTATCCCTATTGTTGGCGAACAGGAGTTAACTGCCGATTTTTTCAAACAGAATGAAGTGGATATTATCGTTGATTTTTCGAGTGTCAATGGATATAAGGAGTATAAAGCGGCAACGGAACAAGGTATACGGATTATATCCGCCATTTCGGATTACACGGAACAAGACATTTGTCAATTGAAAAAATATGCTGAAAAAACAGCGGTTTTATACTCTCCTAACATTACATTAGGAATCAATTTTCTTTTTGTTGCCTCCCAACTATTCCAGAAAATTGCGCCATACGCAGATATTGAGATTGTGGAGGAACATTTTCGGGAAAAGAAAGAGATATCCGGTACGGCGTTGAAAATTGCCAAGGTACTGGGATTGAAAGATGAGCGCATAAATTCTGTACGGGTAGGAGGAATTGTAGGCAGGCATGAAATTATTTTCGGATTGCAGAATCAGACTGTTCGTTTGACACATGAAAGCATCAATAAAGCCGCTTTCGGACGAGGCGCTATTTTTGCCGCTAAATGGTTAATTAACAAAACAAAGGGATTCTACTCTATGGAAGAGATTATTACAGAGATGATTGTAAAAGAACTTGTCGAAAAAAATAGCGCTATTTAATTAGCAAAAAGTTACCGGAAACACAGACATTGTATAACAGTGATACCATTTCGATTTATACGAAGACAAAAAGACACAAATATCATTGTAATGGAATATTGTATTTTTTTAATATTTTTTATATTGAAAACAAAAGGATATTTAAAACCTCACTTTGTATATAAGAGATAAAAATCGTAACTTCGCTCACTGATTTTTAATCTATTCATAATGAATTATGGCAGAAGTAATTAGAATAAAACGGGGTTTAGACATAAAATTGAAAGGCAGAGCAAAGGATGTATTTGCAAAAGCGGATCCCGCTGATTTGTTTGCCGTCAAACCTGATGATTTTCATGGAATTACGCCGAAAGTAGTCGTAAAAGATGGTGAGAAAGTAAAAGTAGGAACCGTTCTGTTTTATGATAAAAAAAATCCGGATATAAAGGTTGTTTCGCCTGCAAGCGGGACAGTTCTTGCCGTAAACAGGGGCGATAAGCGAAAGTTATTGGATATTCGTATCCAGTCCGACGGACAATTTACGTCCGAACCTTTTGAAAAAGCGCGCCCTGCCGATCTTTCTGCCGACCGGATCAAGCAGCTCCTTTCTACGGGAGGATTTTTGCCATTTATCAAGCAGCGTCCTTATGATGTGGTTGCCAATCCGAATGACATCCCGAAGGCTATTTTTATCTCCGGTTTCGATTCCGCCCCTTTGGCTCCCGATTATGATTTTATTCTGGTCGGAAAAAACGAAGATTTTCAATTAGGCGTCGATGCGCTTGCCAAGCTGACTGTCGGCAAAGTACATATTGGGATTAATACGGCGTATGCTTCAAAAATATTTAAAGAGACGAAAGGCGTTGTCATACACGAATTTCAAGGAAAACATCCGGCTGGCAATGCAGGAGTTCAAATTCATCATGTCGCTCCCATAAATAAGGGAGAGATTGTTTGGACGATCAATCCTCAGGATGTAATTGCTATCGGATGCGCTTTTCGGAAAGGAACATTGGATTTTTCCCGCTCAGTCGTACTTTGCGGTTGTGCGGTAAAAAATCCGGCTTACTACAAAACTGTTTACGGAGCTTCCATTTCCAATCTGGTAAAAGAAAATGTAATCGACTCGCAACCTGTTCGTTACATTAGCGGAAACCCATTGACCGGCACACAAATTTCGGCAGACGGATTCCTGGGCGCTTACGATGCTCAAATCACGGTCATTCCCGAAGGAGATACGCATGAATTTTTCGGCTGGATGATGCCGCGATTGAAAAGATTCAGTGTGAATCGTTCCTATTTTTCATGGCTTTGCAAAAATAAGGAATATTGCCTTGATACCAATGTGAATGGGGGAGAGCGGGCATTCATCATGTCCGGTGAATATGACGCGGTCTTTCCGATGGATATTTTGCCCGAATTTTTGATAAAAGCCACCTTAGCGAAAGATATAGATAAAATGGAGCAACTCGGCATTTACGAAGTGGCTCCCGAAGATTTTGCGCTGTGCGAATTTGTATGCACTTCCAAAATCGAGGTGCAGCGGATTGTGCGGGAAGGGTTGGATTATCTTAGGAAGGAAGTAGAAAGTTAAATATATTATTATGAAAACAAAAGCGTTACTTCTTATCTGTAGCTGTCTGTTGGCAATAAATTTGCAAGCAGCTGTACGCTATGTAAAACCAGACGGAACTACACTGGCAGAAAACGCTGTTGATGCAACCTCGTGGGCAACGGCATGTAATGACTTGCAAGCTGTAATAAATGTCTCCGAAGCCGGCGACGAAATATGGGTAGCTGCCGGTACTTACGTACCCAACCGCCGTCCTGATTACATTGATATCGTCTATAATACCAAGAGCCGCGACAATGCTTTTTTGTTAAAAAAAGATGTAAAAGTGTACGGCAGTTTTGTCGGTACGGAAACTATGCTTACCGAACGTCAATTACCCGCTTCAGGTAATTATACTTCGATACTAAGTGGCGATTTTAACGGTGATGATGGTGCTGACTTCACCAATAGAGATGAAAATGCACATCATGTTGTTGTTTCCGTAGCTGATGTAGGTGTTGCTTGTTTGGACGGATTCACTATTACCGGAGGAAATGCCAATGGCATCAGTATGGTATCAATCCAAGTAAATACCTCTTATTATTGGATTTATCGAGCATACGGTGGAGGAATCATTATTCAGGGTTCTTCTCCTGCCTTGAGCAATATAAACGTCAGTGGAAATATGGCAACCGGTGGTGGTGGAGGAATAGACAATAGTTCTTGCTCCTCTATTTTGACTAATGTAAGCATTAGCGGAAATACATCATTCGGTGATGGCGGTGGAATGCGCAATGGCAATTCTTTTCCTGTTTTGAACAATGTAAGTATTAGTGGGAATGTAGCAACCGGTAATGGAGGAGGAATACATAATGGAGCTTCTTCTCCGGTCTTAACCAATGTAAGCATTAATGGAAATCAATCATTCGGCAATGGAGGTGGAATGTCTAATACCTCTATTACACCTTCTTCCCCTATCTTGATCAACGTAAGCATCGACGGAAATACGGCAACCGGTAATGGTGGCGGAATATATAATGACCGTTCTTCCCTTATTCTTACTAATACAAGTGTTACTAGGAATACAGCAGCCAGTAATGGAGGTGGAATGTATAATTATAGTTCTTCCCCTATTATGACCAATTCAAATGTCAATGGAAATACGGCAGCAACCAGTAATGGCAACGGAATACATAACAATTATTATTCTTCGCCCAAAATTCGCAATAGCATAATTTGGGGTAATGGCGAAAGTATTTCGGACAATGTATATAATACCAGTAATTCCGATCCTGTTTACAGTTACAGTTTGGTAGAAGGGTTAACTGAAACAGAAGGAGTTATTTTTGAAGGCGAAGACCCGATTTTTGTGGATGTCGCTAACGGCGATTTTCGCCTGCAAGCCGGTAGCCCGTGCATAAATGCAGGTAACAATTCGTTTTTCGATGCCGGACAAACGCCTGATTTGTCTGCTATCACTGCTGATTTGGCAGGAAATTCACGCATCAGCGGTGGTACTGTAGATTTGGGGGCATACGAATATCAAATGCATACCATAAGCGGACAGGTTATGGCAAATGGTAGTCCACTTGCGGGCGTGACGATTAGTGATGGAAATGGTACTACGGTTGTTACCGATGCAACAGGTAAATACATCATGCCTGCATATTATAATTCTACGGTAACCCTCACGCCAAGTTTGGAAGGATGTACATTTACGCCCGCAAATATTTTGTGTAGCAATGTTACAAGCGACCTTGCAAATAGAGATTTTATTGCAACTATTCCTCTTTCGATTACACCCGATATCAATGGTATAGTATATGTAAGTCCGACAGGTGCGGGTAACAAAACCGGCGACAGTTGGAGTAATGCTGCCAAAGGCTTAGCCGAGGCGCTTTATAAAGCCCAAACTAACGCCGGCATTAAAGAAATCTGGGTAATGGGTGGTATCTACAAACCTGAATACGAAGCAGGTAATGGTACAACCGATCGCGACCGCTCCTTTGTGCTGGTAAAAGATGTGAAAATATGCGGCAGTTTTGCAGGTACGGAAACTTCTCTTGAAGAACGACAACTACCCGTTTCGGGCGATTATACTTCGATATTAAGCGGCGATTTTTTAGATGATGACGGCGCTGATTTTACTAATATGGAAGAAAATGCCTACCATGTAGTAATTTCTGCAGGCGATGCAGGTGTTGCTTGTATAGACGGTTTTACTATCACAGGAGGAAGCGCCGTTGAAAGATACGATCAGCGTGACATTATAGTAAATACCTATTCAATTTCTCGAGGTAGCGCCGCCGGAATGTGTAATTGGTATTCCTCGCCTGTTATTACCAATGTAAAGATTAGCGGAAATTTAGCAACTACTAATAATTCTTATTATCGTGCTTTGGTTGGTGGAATATGTAATCATTACTCTAATTCTGTTCTGACAAATGTGATCATTAGTGAGAATAAAGGCGGTATTGGTGGAATGTATAATACTTACTCTAATCCTATTTTGACCAATGTAAGCATAAACAGAAATATAGGTGATGACAATAACAATAGTGCTGTGTATAATAATAACTGCTTATCCCCTGTCTTTACCAATGTAAGCATTAGTGAAAATGTAGGTAGCGGAATGAACAACTCTAATTCTTCTCCCGTCCTGACTAATGTAATTATCAGCGGAAATACGGCGATTAGAGGAGGTGGAATGTATAATGATGCTTATTCTTCCCCTATCCTTACCAATGTAATCATCTGCGGAAATATGGCAACTAACGATGGTAGCGGAATGTATAATTATAGCACTGCTTCACGTTCACCAAAAATCCGCAATAGTATTATTTGGGGTAATGGGGAGGTTTCGGATAATAATGTATATAACGGTAATTCTCCTTATGCTCCTGTTTACAGTCACAGTCTGGTAGAAGGAGTAACAACAGAATTTATTCTCGATGGACAAGACCCGCTCTTTGTTGACGCCTCCAACGGCGATTTTCGCTTGCAAGCGGGTAGCCCGTGCATAAATGCAGGTAACAATTCATTTTTCGATGCCGGACAAACGCCTGATTTATCGGCTATCATTACTGATTTGGCGGGGAATTCACGTATTAGCGGTGTTACTGTAGATTTGGGGGCATACGAATATCAAATGCATACCATAAGCGGACAGGTTATGGCAAATGGCAGTCCGCTTGCGGGTGTGACAATCAGTAATGGAAATGGTACTACGGTTGTTACCGATGCAACAGGTAAATACATCATGCCTGCATATTATAATTCTACGGTAACCCTCACGCCAAGTTTGGCAGGAGGTACATTTACACCTGCAAATATTTTGTGTAACAATATTACAAGCGACCTCACAGATAAAGATTTTACTGCAGAGATAAGCACCCATACCATAGGCGGACAAATTATGCTAAATGGCGCTCCACTTGCAGGTGTAGCGATTAGTAATGGCAGCGGCGCTACAGTTATTACCGACGTAACAGGTAAATATAGCATGGAAGTACTCTATAATACTACGGTGACTCTTACGCCAAGTTTGGCAGGATATATATTTACGCCTGCAACTATTTTGTGCAATAATGTTATAAGCGACCTCACAAATAAAGATTTTACGGCAGAGATAAGCACCCATACCATAAGCGGACAAATTATGGTAGATGGCGCTCCACTTGCAGGTGTAGCGATTAGTAATGGCAGCGGCGCTACGGTTATTACCGATGCAACAGGTAAATATAATATGGAGGTATTCTATAATACTACGGTAACTCTTACGCCAAGTTTGGCAGGATATATATTTACTCCTGCAACTATTTTGTGCAATAATGTTACAAGCGACCTTGCAAATAGAGATTTTATTGCAGCTATTCTTTTGATTACACCCGACATCAATGGCATAGTATATGTAAGTCCGACAGGTGCGGGCAACAAAACCGGCGACAGTTGGAGTAATGCTGCCAAGGGCTTAGCCGAGGCGCTTTATAAAGCCCAAACGAACGCTGACATTAAAGAAATCTGGGTAATGGGTGGTACTTACAACCCTGAATACAAAGCAGGCAATGGTACAACCGACCGCGACCGCGCCTTTGTGTTGGTAAGAAATGTAAAAATATACGGCAGTTTTGCAGGTACGGAAACTTCTCTTGAAGAACGCCAACTACCTGTTTCTGGCGATTATACTTCGATATTAAGCGGTGATTTCAATGGCGATGATGAAGATAACTTTGTTAATAATGATGAAAATGCCTACCACGTAATAATTTCCGCAGGCGATGTGGGTACAGCTTGCTTGGACGGATTTATTATTCGGGGAGGAAATGCTAATGAAGACGACCACATTAGGATAAATAATTTCTATATTTATAGAAACCATGGTGGCGGAATGTATAATCTTTCTTCTTCTCCTGTACTAACTAATGTAAGCATTAGCGGAAATACGGGACGAAATGACGGCGGTGGAATGTATAATCTTTCTTCTTCTTCTTCTGTATTAACTAATGTAAACATTAGCGGAAATACAGCACGAAATGGCGGCGGAATGTATAATCAATCTTCTTCTTCTCCTATACTGACTAATGTAAACATTAGCGGAAATACGGCACAAGATAACGGCGGAGGGATATATAATTCTTCTGCTGCTTCTCCTGTACTAACCAATGTAAACATTAGCGGAAATACGGCACAAAATAACGGCGGTGGAATGTATAACTATTGGTTTTCTTCTCCTGTACTAACTAATATAAACATTAGCGGAAATACAGCACGAAGTGGCGGCGGAATGTATAATTCTTCTGCTTCTCCTGTACTTACCAATGCAGTCATTAACGAAAACACGGCTACATCGACAGCTTTTGGCGCCGGTGGTGGTGGGATATTTAATACCGATTCTTCTTCGCCACATCTTACCAATGTAGTCATCAGCAAAAATACGGGGGGCGGAATGTATAATGATTCTTCTTCATCTTCTCCAAAAGTTCGAAATAGTATTATTTGGGGCAATGGAACGGCTGCGAACAATATACGCAATACGAGCAACGCTTCTCCTGTTTACAGTCACAGTCTGGTAGAAGGGGTAACAACAGGATTTATTCTTGATGAGACTAACCCGCTCTTTGTTGATGCCGCTAACGGCGATTTTCGTCTGCAAGAGGGAAGTCCGTGCATTAATGCCGGCGATAAAACCTTATTCGATGTCGGACAAACGCCTGATTTATCGGCTATCACTACCGATTTGGCAGGTAATCCACGTATTTCCGGTAATAATATAGACTTGGGAGCATATCAATATCAATCATCTATACTTGTATTATCTGTTATAGTAACCGGTGCGGATGATGCAACTACTATAACCGCAGACGGCGGCGTCTTGCAAATGTTGGCTAATGTATTGCCTGCCAATGCTACCGATAATAGTGTAACATGGTCGGTAACATCCGGTACAGGTAACGCTACCATAAGTACTTCTGGCTTGCTCACTGCCATAGCTAACGGTACGGTAATGGTTAGAGCTACAGCAAATGACGGCTCCGGCATATATGGCGAATTGGAAATTACAATCAGCGGACAATTCGTACCTGTATCGTCTATCACAGTAACCGGCACAGGTGGTGCAACTACTATTACTACAGACGGCGGTGCCTTGCAGATGTTGGCAGATGTATTGCCTGCCAATGCAACCGATAACAGTGTAACATGGTCGGTAACACCCGGCACGGGCAATGCTACCATAAATACTTCGGGCTTGCTCGCAGCCACAGCTAACGGTACAGTAACGGTCAGAGCTATGGCAAACGACGGTTCCGGTATATATGGCGAATTGGAAATTACAATCAGCGGACAATTCGTGCCTGTATCGTCTATCACAGTAACTGGCACAGGTGGTGCAACTACTATCACCACAGATGGCGGCGCCTTGCAGATGTTGGCAGATGTATTGCCTGCCAATGCAACCGATAACAGTGTAACATGGTCGGTAACACTCGGCACGGGCGACGCTACCATAAGTACTTCCGGCTTGCTCACCGCTACAGCTAACGGTACAGTAATGGTCAGAGCTACGGCAAATGACGGTTCTGGTGTATATGGCGAATTGGAAATTACAATTAGCGAGCAAATAACGTCTGTCAAAACCCTACAAACAGCTAACAAATTAGTTGTTTACCCTAACCCAACCGACGGAGTGGTCTATATTGAAACGCCAAGCAATATTGTTCCTACCCTGAAACTATATACATTGCAAGGCGAGCAAATCCTCGAAACCAAAAGCAACAAAGTAGATTTGTCCGCTTTCGATAAAGGCATGTATTTGCTGCAAGTGAATGGGGAAATGGTAAAGATATTGAAGAAGTAGAAAAATATATAAATTTAGTAATAAATTAAACTGAGTAAAATTGAAAGCATTAAGGAGTTTTCTCGACAAGATAAAACCCAATTTTGAAGAGGGTGGTAGGTTCGCGATGTTCCGTTCGGTGTTCGACGGGATGGAGACATTTTTGTTTGTTCCCAATACAACGGCTAAAAGAGGAACACATATCCACGACAGTATTGATTCCAAACGGGTGATGTCGATAGTCGTTATCGCGTTAATGCCGGCGTTGTTGTTTGGAATGTACAACGTGGGTTATCAGCATTATTTGGTTATGGGAAATCCGGGAGCCGGTTTCTGGAATATGTTTTTATTCGGATTTGCGGCTGTTCTTCCCAAAATTTTAGTCTCCTATTTTGTTGGATTGGGGATTGAATTTGTTGTAGCCCAATGGAAGAAAGAAGAGATACAGGAAGGATTTCTGGTTTCCGGAATACTGATCCCGATGATTGTTCCGGTCGAATGTCCGCTGTGGATTTTAGCAGTGGCGACAGCATTTGCAGTCATTTTTGCGAAAGAGGTTTTCGGCGGAACAGGAATGAATATTTTCAATGTGGCGTTAGTCGCCCGCGCATTTCTGTTTTTTGCCTATCCGACCAAGATGTCGGGAGACTCTGTTTGGATAGCCGAAAAGCCTGTTATGGGATTGGGTGAAGGAAATTTGGTGGATACTTTTACCGGAGCAACTCCTCTTGGGCAAGTTTCGGTGGCGGTAGGACACGAAGCGCCTCAACTGACAAATGCTATCGGCGATCCGATTTCCGCATTGGATATGTTCATCGGCTTAATCCCCGGTTCTATCGGCGAGACGAGCAAAATCGCCATATTATTGGGCGCTGCCTTGTTGCTTTTTACCCGGATTGCAAGTTGGAAAACAATGCTTTCGGTATTTGTCGGAGGAGGATTGACCGCTTTATTGCTCAATCAGATAGGCGCTAATGCGCAGATGAGTCTTGTTTGGTATGACCATTTGCTGTTGGGAGGTTTTGCTTTCGGAGCTGTGTTTATGGCAACCGATCCGGTCACTTCGGCTCGCACGGAGACGGGAAAATACATTTTCGGATTTCTGGTAGGGATGTTTGCCATTCTGATTCGAGCGCTTAATCCCGGCTATCCGGAAGGGATGATGCTGGCTATTCTCTTGATGAATGCATTTGCTCCATTGATAGACTATTTTGTAGTACAATCCAACATTAAGAGACGGTTAAAGAGAATTACGAATTAAAAATTACGAATTACGAAATATATGAATAGAAATAGTAATAGCTATACCCTTATTTATGTTGCTGTCATGGTGGTGGTGGTCGCTTTTGTTTTGGCGTTTACAGCCGGAGCATTGAAGGAGCGGCAGGACAGGAATGTTGAAATAGATAAGAAAAGACAAATTCTGGCGGCATTGAATATTCATGCAACTGCACGTAATGCTGAAGCTCTTTATGAACAATATATAAGAGAAGTCATTGTGGTTAATTACAGGGGCGAATTAGTCGAGGGAATCGACGGTTTTACGATCGAATTGGAAAGAGAACATAGAAAGTCCGAAGAGGAGAGGCTTTTGCCCATTTATATCGCAGAGAAGGATGGCAAGACTTATTATGTCTTTTCCCTGTTTGGATCCGGACTTTGGGGACCTATCTGGGGTTATATTTCTTTGAAAGCCGATAGAAATACGGTATATGGAGTTCATTTTTCGCATAAGGAAGAGACTCCCGGACTGGGGTCTGAAATCGCAGATAGACCTTTTCAGGTGCAGTTTCAAGGAAAGGAAATTTTTAGAGAAGGAGTGTTCAAATCCATTGCTGTCGTGAAACCGGGTCGGTCGGTCGAAGGTATGGACTTTGTAGATGGAATTTCCGGAGGCACGATTACCAGTCAGGGAGTGCATGCGATGCTTTTGAATAACCTTGAATGGTATAAGGAATTTTTAATTAAGTAATTGTAATTGAAAACAATATGGTAAGTAAAAGGAAGATTTTTTTCAATCCCCTCAGCAAAAATAATCCGATCATTATACAAGTGTTGGGTATTTGCTCTGCATTGGCTGTGACCGTCAAATTGGAGCCGGCAATTGTCATGGCGCTTTCAGTGGCGATTATTGTGGCTTTTTCCTGCGCTGTTATTTCATTGCTGCGCAACACAATTCCTTCGCGGGTGCGCATCATTGTGCAATTGGTTATTGTGGCGGCTTTGGTGACGATGGTGGATATGTTTCTGAAAGCGTATGCATACGAGGTAAGCAAACAGTTGTCCGTATTTGTGGGATTAATTATTACCAACTGTATCCTGATGGGACGCTTGGAGGCATTTGCATTGGGTAATAAGCCTTGGGTTTCATTTATTGATGGTTTCGGAAACGGGTTGGGATATGGAATCATATTGGTCATTGTTGCGTTTTTCCGCGAGTTATTGGGTTCCGGTACATTATTGGGTTTTCAGGTGATGCCTCAGGCTGTTTATGACGCCGGATATTTGAACAACGGATTGATGATTTTACCTCCGATGGCGCTTATCACGGTGGCGTGTATCATTTGGATTCATCGTATTGGAAATAAAGAATTACAGGAGAAACATTAAATTAAAATAGAATGGGAGATATTTTAAGTTTATTTGTCGAGTCGATCTTTGTCGAAAATATGGTTTTCGCATACTTTCTTGGTATGTGTCCTATTTTGGCTATATCAAAGACTATAAAAACATCCGTAGGATTTGGAGCAGCCATTTGTTTCGTATTGGTGATTACGCTTCCGATCAATTACCTGTTGGAAGAGTTTGTGCTGAAGCCGGGCGCTTTATCGTGGTTGGGAGAAGAGTATGCCGAAATTGATTTGAATTTCCTGGGCTTTATTTTTTTCATTGCCGTCATTGCTTCCGTTGTTCAAGTGGTGGAAATGATCTTTGAGAAATATGCTCCGGCGTTACACCATTCACTTGGGATTTTTTTACCGTTAATTGCTGTAAACTGCGCTATTTTTGCCGGTTCGCTTTTTATGCAGGAAAGAAATTTTCCTAATGTCGGATATGCTACCGTTTATGCGTTAGGTTCCGGTATCGGCTGGTTTATTGCTATTGTCGGAATTGCGGCAATACGCGAAAAACTTTCTTATTCCAATGTTCCGGCTCCATTGCGTGGGCTGGGGATTACTTTTATAACCGTAGGCTTAATGGCAATCGGATTTATGTGTTTTTCGGGATTTCAAATATAAACTATATCTTAAATAAGGACAATGGTGATTTTATTAGCAGGAAATATATTGATGATAACCGTGAGTATTGCGGCTCTCCTTCTTGTTACTATAACGTTGGTACTATTGCTGTTATATGCAAAAAAGAAATTGATGCCGGACGGGACAGTGACTATTTCTATCAATGGCGGAGAAAAGACGTTGGAAGTCGATATGGGTAGTTCGCTTCTTACTACTTTGAGCGACAATAAGGTATTTTTACCTTCGGCGTGTGGCGGTGGTGGGACTTGCGCCCAGTGCCGTTGCCAGGTGCCGGAAGGCGGAGGCGCTATACTTCCTACCGAAGTCGATTTTTTCACTCGTAAAGAGATTCAGAATAATTGGCGGCTTGGCTGTCAGGTTAAGATAAAAGAAGATATGGAGATAATAATTCCCGAATCTGTGCTTGGCGTGAAGAAATGGGAATGTGAGGTAATTTCCAATAAGAATGTAGCCACTTACATCAAAGAGTTTATTGTACGTTTGCCCGAAGGCGAGCATCTTAATTTTACACCCGGAGGATATATCCAGATTGATGTTCCGGAATACAGCCTCAAATACTCCGATTTTGCTATTGAAGAACAATTTCGTGCGGAGTGGGGTCAATATAAAATGTGGGATTTGACTTGTAAAAACGTAGAACCTACTGTGCGTGCCTACTCCATGGCAAACTATCCGGCAGAAGGAGATATTGTCATGCTGAATATACGTATCGCCACCCCTCCGTTCGACCGTGCAACCGGCGGATTTATGAAGGTCAGTCCGGGTATTGTCTCTTCTTATATATTTAACTTGAAACCGGGTGATAAAGTGATGGTTTCCGGTCCGTTCGGAGAGTTTCATCCGATATTGGACAGCAGCAGGGAAATGCTCTATGTCGGTGGAGGAGCAGGTATGGCTCCGCTTCGGTCGCATATTCTTCATTTGCTTAAAACATTGAAAATCACAGATCGTAAAATTTCATATTGGTACGGAGCCCGTTCAAAAGGAGAGATATTTTACGAAGAAGATTTCCGCGCATTGGAGAAGGAATTTCCGAATTTCACCTTCAATATTGCATTAAGTGCTCCGCTTCCGGAAGACAACTGGACAGGATATACCGGATTTATCCACGAGGTAATCTATAAAAATTATCTGATCAACCACGACGCCCCCGAAGATATTGAATATTATATGTGCGGTCCCGGTCCGATGGCGAATGCTGTTAAGGTAATGCTGGACAATCTGGGCGTACCGGCTGAAATGTTGATGTTTGATGATTTTGGATTTTAAAATAAAAAGAGCTGAGAAACGTTTAATTTTTATTGAGTAATTTATAAAATACAGAAGATTATGCGTAAAAAAAATTTATTTATTTCCATACTGATTGTAAGCATAATAATGGGTCTTATGCCTGCTGTGGTTGTTGCACAAGGTAATGCGAAACAACAAAAGAGCGCCCCAAAATCTCCTCAACCCCCAAGCAAAGAGGATCTGCAAGTGAATATTCATGTTTCATCAGCAGAGGACGCAAAGCAAGTTTTGAAAACTCCGGGAGCAACTGCTTTTGAACAGGATTTGGCGCGGGCGCTGGTTTTTCGCTACACAAATAATTATGGCATTGCTATCGAGAAGCTTACTCAGTTGTTGAAGGCAAACGCTACCCAAATCAAACCGGGATATTTGGCTTATGTCTATGCCGAAATCGCCTATTGTCAAAGTAAATTGAAAAATGATAACCAGGCATTGCTTTACGCCGACAGCGCTCTTGCCGTAAATCCGGGCAGTGAGAAGGCTTGGATCAGCAAGGGAATTGCGTATAACAATCTGGGAGTATACAAGGAAGCAATAGACTGTTACGACAAAGCGATTGCGCTTGACCCGAACACTTACGAAGCTTGGGCATACAAGGGGATTGCCTTAAGCGACCTCGAAAGGTATGAGGAAGCCATGTCATGTTACGATAAAGCGATCGAATTGAATTCAAATTATTATCAGGCGATTGTCGAAAAGGGAAATACCCTGTTCAAGATGAACAGGCAAAAGGAAGCGATAGAGTGTTACGATAGAGTAATCAGATCGAAGCCGGATTATGTCGACGCCTGGCGTGAAAAGGGAATCGCATTGCGTAAAATGAAAAAGTATTCGGATGCTATAACTTGTTTTGACAAAGGCATTGCACTTAATCCGGAGGATATAACCAACTGGTATAACAAAGGCATTGCGTTGGATAGATCGGGTAAAGGAAGTGCTGCTTTACCTTTTTACGATAAGACGCTGCAGGTTCAGCCAAATAATCCGGAAGTTTGGTACAATAAGGGAAATTGCCTGAACGACCTGAAGAAACACAAGGAAGCAATCGTTTGTTATGACAAGGTGATCGAATTGCGACCTAATTATGCGAGCGGCTGGGATAAGAAAGGAATCGCCCTTTATCATTTGAAGCAAAATGAGGAAGCATTGAAGTGCTATGACAAAGCGCTTGAATTGAAGCCCGATAATCCTGATTTTTGGTATAATCGAGCCATTGTTTTGACCGTCATGGAAAAATATGACGAGGCTGTAGCCGCTTATGACAAGTCCCTTAAATTGGATCCGAGTAATACGGATGCCTGGTTTAATAAGTGTATCATATTGGGAGAATTGAAAAAAGACGCCGAAGCCGCCACCTGTTACAGTAAAGTGATAGAGCAGACGCCGAATAATGCCGATGCCTGGATTAATAAAGGAGTTTCGCTGATCAACCTGAGAGAGTATGCCGAAGCGCTTGTTTGTTATGAAAAAGCGCTCGAAATGAAGCCGAAAGATACGGATATATGGATTAATAAAGGTATCGCTCTCAATGGTTTGGGAAAATACAAGGAAGCAATGGAAAGTTATGACAAAGCCATTGAGTTAAGACCGAATGATCCGGATGTATGGACCAACAAGGGAATAGCGCTTGTCGGCGCGAAAAAATACAAGGATGCGATAGCATGTTTTGATAAAGCAATTGCGTTCAGGTCAAGATTTATAGACGCTTGGCTTAATAAAGGGCGTACATTGGAAACTATGGGGAAAAACAAAGAGGCGTTGGCATGTTATCAGGAAGGTCTAAGACTAAACCCGAGAAATAAAGCGTTGACGGAGCGTGAAAAGGAGCTTAAGGCGAAGATGGCGAAGTAGAAACATTTATTCCTTACCTCGTTGTTAATTGCAGGAGATTCCTCACTCCACTTCGTTTCGTTCGGAATGACAGGCATTTCCAGTGTGGAGGGGGAGATGAAAGCAGCGGTTTCACCGCTGCTTTCATCTCTTATAATATCCTCATAATGAGACCGTCATTCCGAACGAAACGAAGTGGAGTGAGGAATCTAACCTTAACTAAAGGTCATTGATTTTAAAATATCCTTCAACAAAGGCATATCTTTCACCTCATAACGCTTTTTAAATGCTTCAACGGCTTCTTTTCCGAATTTATCCTCATCGAGCACCATAGCTTCGGCAGGGAAGGGGCGTTTATTTTCAATTTTCACGTCAATTACAACGGGAATGTTACTTTTTTGAGCTTCATCGAAAACCTGTTTTAATTGCTCTTTCCGCGTCACGGTAAATCCTTTAGCACCCATAGCTTCACCTATCTTTGCGTAGTCGGCAGATGCTAAATCTACCCCATATTTAGGCTGTTTCGTGTCTTCCTGCTCTGCTTCAATAAATCCCAGCGAGTCGTTTGAGAAGACGATATTGATAATCGGAAGTTTATATTTTACTTGCGTAATAATATCTTGCATAACCATGGCAAAAGCGCCGTCGCCGTTCAACGTAAAAACTTGGCGGTCGGGAAAACTTAATTTTGCCGCAATTCCTCCGGGTACACCGTAACCCATAGTTGCGAATAAACCGGAGGTGGTAAATACTTGTTTTTCCCCATTCATATCCAAACAACGTATGGCATGAACAGTAGTGTTTCCTACGTCGGTGATAAAAATGGCATCTTCGCCCGCAATACGGTTTATCTCCTTAAAGATCGGTTCGACTCGCATAGGAACATCATCCCGGTCATCAAAACTATGAAGCCACTTTAGCCAGTTTTGACGGTTTTGACGATTGGCTTCTAAAAATCTTGATACTGGTTTTGGTGGAGTCAAGTGCACCATTTGTTGCATGACTTCTTTAGCGTCTCCCAGAATGGCAACGTCTGTTTTGTGTCGTTTTCCCAATTTGGAAGAATCGGTATCTACTTGTATAAATTTAGCATTTGTCGGGAAAAGGTAGGCTGCAAATGGAAAATCACTGCCGATGAAAACGATTAAATCAGTTATGGCAAGCACTTCGTTTGCCGGTTTGGTGGATAATCGTGCGGCAGTTCCCATAAAATTGGGCGTGTTGTCGGGAATAATTCCCTTTGCCATTACAGACAGTACAATTGGCATTGAAAAATGCTCCGACAAGGCGATAATTTCGTTTTTAGCCCCACGAGCCCCTTGTCCGAGATATAAAACCGGTTTTTCGGCTGCATTCATCAATTCTACTGCCTTTTCAATATCTTTTAAGTCGTATTTCGGTATGCTTTTCCGGTGGTTTTTAGCCGATGAGACATCTATATCAGGTATATCAACAAATCCGAAATCGACAGGGATAGTCACTACCGCAACACCTTTTTGCTCGTATGCTCTGCGAATCGCTTCGTCTACGACAAAAGGCAGGCTTTCCGGATTCATTACTGTCCGGTTGTAAACGCTTACATCGGCAAACATCGGATTTTCGTTCAACTCCTGAAAAGCGCCGCGATTCATTGCCTTGGAAGAAACTTGCCCAATCAAGGCTAACACCGGTACACGGTCCATTTGCGCATCATACAATCCGTTGAACAGATGAGTAGCTCCCGGTCCGGCAGAACCGAAGCAGACGCCGATTTTTCCGGTCAATTTGGCATCTGCGGAAGCCGCCATTGCGCCTACCTCTTCATGTCGAACCTGTATGTAGCGAATTTTGCTGCGCTCTTCGAACAAGGCGTCCATGACAGAATTAATAGAACCTCCGGGAATGCCGTAAATATGGTCAACACCCCAGCTTTCCAATACGTTTAACATTGCCAGTCCCGATTTTATTGTCGCTTCCATAAGATAGAGATTTTGATAGTTAGTTTATTAGAATATAACATTTTCTATTGAGAATTGTTTTTTGAAAATTTTCTAATAAAATTTGTTGTTATTTAAAAAAAAAGAAATACATTTGCAAAAAAAATCTAATTGTACATGTGTTATGACTACCAACAAGAAAAAAAACAAAAAATATCCCGAACAGGAAGAAAAATTTAGTAAAGTGGAAGAGCCTTTTATTGTTTATGGTTCTACACTGAATCGTTATTCGTATGCCGATTATCTTACTTGGCTGGATGATAAGAGGCGTGAAATTATTGACGGCATTGCCAAATTGATGCAGTTTTCGGTAACAGTAAAACATGCCGAGCTATCTATCGAGATTTCATACAAATTGAAAAGGTATATAGAGAAAAGAAGAGGTAAATGCAAAGTATTTCATGCCCCTATTGATGTGTGTTTACCTAAAAATGGTGAAACAGCCGATGATAAAATCTATACGGTTGTGCAACCGGATGTTTGCGTTATTTGCGATTTGTCCAAGTTGGAGGAACGGTGTTGTCTCGGAGCGCCCGATTTGGTTGTGGAAGTTCAATCGCCCTCTACTGGCAGATACGATTTAACGAAAAAGTTTCGCGCTTACGAAGAAGCTGGAGTACGCGAATATTGGGTGGTTTTTCCAAAAAAGGTTTCAATAACAATTTTTCATTTAAAAGAAGACGGTAGATTTGATGAAGGAACGGTTTTTAGAATGGATGATAAGGTAATTTCACACGTTTTGGAAGGGTTGGAAATAGATATGAAAGAGTTGTTTGCATTTTGAAAATTTGATGCTTTTTTACGATTTTTGCTTTCAAATTTCAGTAAAAATCACTATCTTTGCGAAAATTTTTCACAAGAACATAACATAAAACAAACATATAGAAAATGCTTACAGTAGAGAAAATTGGCGGGACTTCGATGTCGCAATTCAAAGATTGCCTTAATAACATTGTTATCGGGAAGAGAACGGCTGCGGATATGTACAACCGTATTTTTGTTGTTTCCGCTTATAATAATGTTACTAATTGGTTGCTGGAACACAAAAAGACCGGTGAAGCCGGCATTTATGTGAAATTTTTGAACGGCGAAAATTACATTGCCGCCTTGGATGAATTGCGTGAAAAATTGATTGCTTTAAACAGGACTTTTGAAGAGATAAAGTTAAATCAAAAGGAAGCAGACGATTTTATTACCGAACGCATCGAAAAAGCCAAAAATTATCTGCGTTCCATGAATAGCGTAGTTGCTACCGGTTATGTGAACAAGAAGAATCTTTATCAGGCAGCTCGCGAAATTTTAGCCTCTATTGGCGAAGCTCATTCCGCATTCAATTCCGTAAATATCATAAACAACCACGGAATAAACGCCATTTTTGTAGACCTCTGCGGATTTGACGATTCGGAATCATTGACTATTGACCAGCGTATTAATGTGGCATTTAAGGGGATTGATTTTTCCAAAACGCTTTGTGTCGCCACAGGATATACCAAAGGAACAGAAGGTATCATGCGCGCTTTTGACCGCGGATATTCCGAAGTTACCTTCTCCAAAATAGCCGTCGACGTGAAAGCGGATGAGGCTGTTATTCACAAAGAATTTCACCTCTCTTCGGCAGACCCTAAATTAGTTGGAACAGACAAATCCATTCCAGTAGGATTTACCAATTTTATAGTAGCCGACCAGTTGGCGGATATTGGCATGGAAGCCATTCACCCGAAAGCATCCAAACCATTGGAACTGGCGGGAATCAATATCCGGATTAAGAATACGTTCGAGCCGGAGCATCCGGGCACGTTGATTTCGAAAGATTACAGGTCTCCGGAGGCTCGAATCGAAATCGTTTCCGGAACGGATAAAGTTGTTGCGGTCGAAATCCATGACCCTATGATGGTAGGGGAGGTTGGATATGACCTTCGAATCATGCAGGTTTTTGCAAAACATGAAGTTAGCTACATTCTAAAATCGACCAATGCGAATAGTATTACTATGGTGGTTTGGGATAATGCAAAAGCTCAGGAGCTGATTGCCGAATTGAAAGAAAAGTTCTATCTGGTTACACCGAAACAAGTGGCTCTCGTATGTTGCATGGGGACAAACATTGCTCATCCCGGTTTCTTGTACAAAGCAGCTAAAGCCCTTTGCGAAAGTAATATCAATATCGAGTGTTTTGCTCAATCGCTTCGTCAGGTGAATATGCAGTTTGTGATTACCAGAGATGGTTATGCAAAGGCGATTGTGGCGTTGAATGATGCTTTGTGTATTTGAAAAAGGCTTAATCTTTCAATTTTCAAGTAACTACCTTCTTGTGAAAAATATAATAATTCAGCGAACCCCGCTTGAATTTATTATAACCTTATTTTCACCTTATTTAAACAACAAAACAACCTTAGTAGCAATTAGTTACATCACATAACCAACCTTATTACCTTATTATTTTAACAGAAAAATAAGGTGATAAGGTTTAAGGTTATTTACTTCATTTTAAGCTACTAAGGTTGTTTTGTTGTTTAAATAAGGTGAAAATAAGGTTTATCAGTTTCAAAAATAAATAGTCAATTTATTTCATAACAATTCCGAAGTATTTCTTGCTCTTGTTACGATAATGCACCGCAAATTTTGCGGTGGAATTACGGATTTTTCACCGCATTATCAAATATTTATTTGTTTTATGCCGGAGGTAAACCATACATTATTGTGAATATCAAATTAGACAATACATTAAGTCCGATTGTTTTAATGTTTTCACACCAATTTCTTGCCCTTGTTCCCAAAGTTCGATTTTCAGTATTCGGTTCTTCTTCTCTTAATATTGCTATTAATTCATTGGCTTGTTCTTTTGTAATACCTTGATTTTGCAGTTCATTTACCAATTTCTGTTCGTTACTATTATACGACTGAACAATATTATTATCGCCTTTTATTATGGTTTTACTGCCCATAATTTTATCGCCTTCGACATAATCACCGTGTACAATTATTTGCGGTTTTTGATTATTGTTATTTTCAGTTTTTGAATCATTTTCTTTCATACTTGTTATATTTGTATTATTCGTGAAACATTTATAATCAACAACATATTGAGTTCCAAAAGTATTAAAATACTCATCATAAGCAGTTATCTCATTATGTCCTTTTTCTATATTTTCCAAATTTGTCAGTTGAACAAAATGGTTTTTATCTGTCGAAAGATAGATATTTTCCGAAATTTTAATATCTTCTCTATTCTTACTTTTAATATCTTCTTTTATTTGAAGAATAAATTTATCTCTTGGAAAGACTCCTCCCATGAACCACTCCCATTTGCCGTCGTCATTTCTGTAAAAAACACTTGAATGTCTCACTTTGCCATTATTGTATAAATCAACAATATTGAAGAAAATCCACCTTTTAATTTCGTTTAAATCCAATAAGGAACTTCTCTTACTAAATTCATTGATATATACTGCAATAGTTAATTGCGAAAAATCAAATGCAATCCGAATCCGGTAATGATTGTCAAATACAAATATCAATTCATCTCGCCAACAATTTTTTAGTTGTATTCCCTCAGATTTTCCATATAAACAAATGAATTGATTAATCAGTCCAAAAGGAATATAATACTTAAATTTTACAGTAAAATCAGGTTGTTCGTCAAATTCACAAATTAAATTTTCGTGTAACTTATCTTCATCTGATAACTGCAAATATCCGGGAATAATATATTGTTTTTCGTGTCTATCATAAAAAATTACTTTTTGCTCTATCAATAATTCCTTGATTTTTTCAAAACTTTCCCGCTCTGTTTCATTTTTGCATAATCCATTAAAATCGTTTTCGCTGATAATACCTTTGTATTCTTTCATCAATTCTTTTGTCAATATCTGATTATGAATATAGGTTATTGTTTTGGTAGGATTAAGCCATACTATATTATTCAGTTTATTGTTGTTTTTGTAATAAAGGACAAGTCCTGTTTTGCTCAATTCAAGCAATTCTTCTTTCAGATAAATAAGCAAATCTCTTTCCGTTTCATTTTCTAATATTGTTCGTCCATAATTTTCTTTATCAAGTATGTCTTCTTTTACCCGGATATATTTTTCATCCGAATAATCTAAAATAAATCGCAAAAAAGAGGAATAATAATAATTTTTTTCAACAGGTATATTTCGTTTTTCATCTATCAGTTCGTTAACATTATCACTCAAGTATTTTAAACCACTTGTAAATACTATATTTTTTTCTGTTTTTTCTTTATTCAATGATACATAATGTTCCCTGTCGGGAACTATTGGAATATCGTTTATTCTTGTACGTTGTTCTTTGTCTGCATGAGTTTGTATAAGCAAAATTGGTTCAGACAACTGATAAAGCCAATACGCAACCATATAATCTCTTGTATAATTATTTGTTTTATCCTCTGCCTTGCGTATTTGATTTTCATTAGTTTTATTGCGCCATAATAGTAAGTTGATAGATTCATCAGAAAAAAACGCCCGATATAATCCATGATAATAATCCTGTCCTCCAAAGTCATAAAATAATGCTTTCGGCAGTTCAATACCACTACCAACATCTTCACGATGACAAGAAGGAACTATTTTTAGAATATGGGTGCTTTCTTTGTTGGTTGGCAATTCTCCTGTTTGAAGATAATCTAAAAAAGTAGATTTACCTGTTCCGTGATTTCCTAATAGCATTACTTTTACAGGTAATTTGATAGAGATTTTATTTTGTTTTAAATCGGAAAAATACTTCAACATAACGTCTCTATGCGTATTATCAAATTTATCAGCCAACCAAATATTTTTTTCCCAAAAGGGATTATCATTAATTCTTAATTCAAATTTTTCTCGTTTAATGATATTCTCTAATTTACTTATTTTTTTTTCTTCCAGTTTATTGTTGGACAACAATAATGTTTGCAATTGTTCTAATTCATCCAAGCCTTTTATCTCTACGATTTGATTTCCGTGTAAATCTAATTTTTGCAAATTTTTTAATTCTTCCAATCCTTTTATTTCTTCGATTTGATTATTGTATAAACTTAATTCTTGCAATTGGGTTAATTCCTCCAAGCCTTTTATCTCTGCGATTTGATTTCTGTATAAATTTAATTTTTGCAAATTTTTTAATTCTTCCAATCCTTTTATTTCTTCGATTTGATTCTCGGATAAATCTAATTCTTGCAATTGAGTTAATTTTTCCAAACCTATTATCTCTGCGATTCGATTAAAGGTTAAATTTAATTTTTGCAATTGGGTTAATTCCTCCAAACCTTTTATCTCTGCGATTGGATTATAGTGCAAATCTAATTCTTGCAATTGGATTAATTTCTCCAAACCTTTTATCTCTGTGATTTGATTAAAGGCTAAATATAATTTTTGTAAATTTTTTAATTCTTCCAATCCTCTTATTTCGCCGATTTGATTGTAGGATAAATTCAATTCAATTACTTCGCCTTTGTTGTTGAGTTTATAGCAATTACCACCGCTCCAAAAAAGATGCTTACTTTCCGCAATTTCTTTAAGCGTAATACCATATATTTTTTCTAATTCAAGAATTTCTTTGGGCTTGCTTATCATGTTATATTATTTTCATTTACTCAAATTTTTCAAGACACCTTTCAAAATTTCTGTCATTTGAAATTGATTAAGTAAAAATATATAAAATTATCAGAATACAAAAAGTTTTTTATTGGTCGCTTCAAAATAAAAGGATAGCAACAAAAGCCACTATCCTATTTGACAAAAAACAATCAATAAATCAACTAACACTCAAAACTTTCTGCTGATATTCGCAAATGAAATGATTAAAACATTTTTCCACACTTCGAGCGCGAGCGTACAACCTTCGCCGGTTGAATTTGGCAGAAGCGATAAGTTGGTGATTGTGCAGGTCGATTTCGACTTTGAGATTTTGGACAGGAGGAAAGGTAGAGAAAATTTTGACAAAATATTCTTTTGATGTATTGAAAAAAACAGTATTTTTGTTGTACTATATTTTTTTTACAGACAGATATGAATACGATTAGCATAAAGATATTAAATCCGAAAGCATTGGATTTGTTGCGGACTTTATCCAATTTGAATCTGATTTCAATAGAAGAAGAAAAAACAGATGAAATGATTGATGTGGTAAGACGAATACGCAGCAAAGTTAAAAATCCACCCTCTTTAGAAGAAATTACGGCAGAAGTAGAAAACGTAAGAAGTGAAATGTATGCTTTGGAGCACTAAAAAAACGAAAATCATCATTGATACCAATCTTTGGATTAGTTTTCTGATTACCGGGAATTACTTGAATTTGGATGCAGTTTTATCAAACAAAAACGTTCAACTTTTATTCAGTCAAAAACTATGGACGGAATTTATAACTGTTGTAACCCGAACAAAATTCAAAAAATATTTTTCGGAAAAAGATATTGCCGAGCTTACATCTAAAATGCGTAAGCGAATAAAAATGGTCGAAGTAAAAACCACCATAAACACCTGTCGCGATGTCAAAGACAATTTTTTGCTTGAGCTTGCAACAGACGGCAAAGCCGATTTTTTAATAACCGGCGATAATGATTTGCTTTCTCTGAAAAAAATACAGAAAACCAGCATATTGACTATGCGTGATTTTTTGAATTTCAGATAAATAAAATGGCGTTATTTTCCTCAACTTATATTGTTCACATTTTTACAAAAATTGAGCAAAAATTATCTTTTTGTCAACATTCAACATCCAAACATCTCATTTCGTTTTCATTCTAAAACAAATCATAAACTTATGTCAAAACACCTTTAAAATAAGGCATATCCTAATTATCAACAACCCGAATTTATTTTCCCAAATAATTTGGCAAACTCAAATAACTTTCTCAAATTTGCGCCGCAAAAGCTTCCATAATTGAAAGCTGAAATAATTCTTTGTTCGTCAATCAAAGAGTTTATTTTAAAAATTTTCAATACATTATGAAATTGCACAATACAATCAAGCGAAAACAGTCTTGTAAAAACGTCGCGGTCATTGCGATTTATATTGTCGACAATATTGTATAATAATTGCCAAAGGCTATATTTCCGAATGCTGGTATATAGTCTTTCTTTTTTTATCAAGCACGAAAACAAAATATTATTTAAAACACAAATAAAAGCATGAGTTCAGGTGAAATCTTTATAGTCATATTTCTTACGGCTATTGTCTTGGTTTCCGCAGCTTTGATTATTGCAAAATTGATTGCTCCGCGTTCGAGTAACGAACAAAAAGGAGAACCATACGAATGTGGTATCCCGACGCGGGGTACTTCGTGGATGCAATTCAAAGTAGGCTACTATCTTTTTGCCATTCTTTTTCTGATGTTCGATGTGGAGACGGTTTTGTTGTTTCCATGGGCGGTTATTATGAAAAGTCTTGGATTTGCAGGACTTTTTAGTATATTGTTTTTCTTGCTGATTCTCGTTCTCGGATTGGCATACGCATGGAGGAAAGGAGCGTTGGAATGGAAGTAAAAGATATTTATATCCGCAACATGAAGCATGAAGACTTCAACGACAATGAATATTTGGAAAAATACGTTGAAGAGCTTCAAAAAAATGGCGTCAATATAGTTGTCGGTAAATTGGACGATTTTATCAATTGGGGACGTTCCAACTCTGTTTGGCCCCTTGTATTTGCCACAAGCTGCTGTGGTATCGAATTTATGTGCGTTGGTGCTGCGCGTGCCGATTTTGCCCGTTTCGGGTGGGAAGTGACGCGCAATTCGCCGCGACAAGCTGATGTGGTTTTTGTCTCCGGTACCATTGTACACAAAATGGCGCCTGTCTTGAAACGATTGTACGACCAAATGCCTGAACCTAAATACGTTATGGCTGTTGGCAGCTGTTCTATTTCAGGCGGACCATTCAGGGATTCTTACCATGTAGTAAAAGGCGTGAATGAGGTTATTCCGGTGGATGTTTACATTCCGGGATGCCCGCCTCGTCCGGATGCCATGCTTTACGGCATGATGCAGTTGCAGCGTAAAATCAAAATGGAAAACTTTTTCAAACTTCCGGAAAAACCCGAAATTACCGATAAAAACGTTGAAGGAGAAAATATTTAAGTATGGAAAACATAAAGAAAATTATTTTATCGGTTGCTCCTGAAGCAGTTATTGAGGAAGCTCAATATTTGTCGGCTACTGTCACTCCGGATAAATTGAGGGAAGTAGCATCGGCTTTGAAGGAAGAAGGTTTCGATTACTTAATGAACCTGACCGGAATGGATTACGGGGATTCGCTCGGAACCATTTATCATGTTTCTTCAGACAAAGACAAAAAAAGCGTTATCGTACTTAAAACAAGTACAACCGACCGCGAAGAACCGGAATTATATACGGTAAGCGACATCTGGAAATCGGCTAATCTTTATGAGCGCGAAGTATTCGATTTCTTCGGAATCCGGTTTATCAATCATCCCGACATGCGCCGTCTTTTCCTTCGGGCAGACTGGAACGGTTATCCTTTCCGCAAGGACTATGATGCAAATCCCGAACTCAATCCTGTTCCGTTAGTTAACCAGACGATTGAGGATATGGAAAGCATCCCGACCATAACGGTTGATAAAGAGGGAAATATCAAGAAAAAATTGAGTAATTTATTTGAAAATCAAGAATACGTTATCAATATAGGTCCTCAACACCCGGCTACGCATGGGGTACTCCACTTGCGGGTGTCAATGGACGGCGAAATCATCAACAAAGTAGACCCGCATTTCGGATATATTCACCGCGGCATTGAAAAGATGTGCGAATCAATGACTTATCCGCAAATCCTGTATCTGACCGACCGGCTGGATTACCTTTCCGGCACAATGAACCGCCATGCGACATGCCTTTGCGTTGAAAAGGCGCTTCAAGCGGAAGTTCCGCAACGCGCTCAATATGTCCGTGTGATTTTCGACGAGCTTACGCGTATTGCCTCCCACTTGCTTGGTTGGGGATGTATGTGTATGGACATGGGTTCTATCACCGCCTTTGTATATGGTATGCGCGACCGCGAAAAAATCATGGATATTTTTGAAGAAAACGGTGGCGGACGATTAATGGTTAATTATAATGTAATCGGCGGATTGGCGGAAGATATTCATCCTAATTTCCAAAAACGGGTAAAAGAGTTTATTCCTTACATGCGTAAAATGATTAAGGAATATCACCTTTTGTTTACCGGAAATCCGATTGCTAAAGGTCGTATGAAAGGTATTGGTTTCTTTAAGAAAGAAGATGCTATCGCCTTAGGAGTAACGGGACCGGCGGCGCGTGCTTCCAATTTTGCCTGCGATGTTCGTAAAATTGAGCCTTATGCCGTTTACGACAAAGTAGACTTCGAACAGGTACTCCGTCAGGAAGGCGGAACATTCGACCGTTATATCATCCGTCTCGATGAAATTGAACAATCGCTTCGCATTATCGAACAACTGATTGACAATATTCCGGACGACGGTTTCTGCGCTAAAGTGCCGAAATTGATTAAACTTCCGGCAGGCGAATATTATCAACGTGTAGAAAACGCACGCGGTGACTTCGGCGTTTACATCCATAGTAAAGGAGAGAAAAATCCGTATCGTGTGAAATTCCGTTCGCCGTGTATGACGTTGATTTCTGCATTAGACCCACTTTGTAAGAATGAGAAATTGGCGGATTTGATTATGATTGGGGCTTCGTTGGATTATGTAATTCCGTGTGCGGATAGATAAAATAGTGATTAGTGGTAGAGTGATTAGTGATTCTCTAAAATAAATTTTTATAAAATGTTAGAACTAACACCAATAATAAAATGGATTGACACAATACTGCGGGAGTGGATTCCGGCAGAATGGGTGGTTTTATTGATTGAATATGCCCTTATCGGTGTCGTTTTCCTTGCTTTATATGCTGTATTGGCGCTTATCCTGATTTACATGGAACGTAAGGTTTGCGCCTTTTTTCAATGCCGTATCGGACCTAACCGGGTTGGACCTTGGGGAGCATTGCAGAGTATTGCGGATATGATTAAGATTCTCTTGAAAGAGATTATCCGTATCGACCGTACAGACCAATTTTTGTTTAAAGTTGCCCCTTTCATCGTCATTATGGGTTCATTCCTGACGTTTGGAGCACTACCCTTCGGAAAAGATTTGCATGGAGTTGACTTCAATGTAGGTGTTTTCTATCTATTAGCCGTATCTTCTTTAGGCGTAGTGGGTATTTTATTAGCCGGATGGGCGAGTAATAATAAATATACATTGATTGGTGCTATGCGTGGTGGGGCGCAATTGGTGAGTTATGAGCTTTCTGCGGGAATTTCTCTATTAACTATTGTAGTTCTTGCCGGTGACATGCAACTTTCCACTATCGTTGGGATGCAAGCTCAATCGTGGTTTATTTTCCAAGCGCCGCTACCTGCTTTAATCGCTTTCATCATCTATTTGATAGCAGGACATGCCGAAACAAATCGCGGACCATTCGACTTACCGGAAGCAGAATCAGAATTAACCGCCGGTTATCACACCGAATATTCGGGTATTCAATTCGGGTTCTTCTATTTGGCTGAATATTTGAATATGTTCATCATCGCCGGTATAGCTACAACCGTATTTCTCGGCGGCTGGCAACCTTTCCAAATCAGTGGGGCAGATGGATTTAACGCTGCAATGGCATGTATTCCTTCTTACTTATGGTTCTTCGGAAAAGTATTTGCTCTCGTCTTTTTGAGTTTGTGGGTTCGCTGGACTTTTCCGCGTCTTCGTATCGACCAACTTTTGAATTTGGAGTGGAAAATATTGATACCAATTAGTTTGGTGAATTTGCTGGTGATGGCAGTATGGGTCTTGATTTAATAAATAATGAATATGATTAACTACATAAAAAACATATTTTTAGGCATTTGGGCATTGTTGCAGGGGATGTATATTACCATGCTCAACTTTTGGCGCCCGAAAATAACGGAGCAATATCCCGAAAACAGGGGAAAGAATCCGATGTTCGAACGTTTTCGCGGCGAACTCATTATGCCTCATAACGAAAACAACGAACACAAATGTACCGCTTGCGGATTGTGTCAAATGAATTGTCCGAATGGTACGATTACCATTGTCACGCAACAAATTACAACCGAAGACGGCAAGACCAAAAAATTGTTGGATAAACATTTGTATGACATCGGTAGTTGCACTTTTTGCGATATATGTCGTCAATCGTGCAGTTTTAATGCACTCGCCTGGTCGCAAAATTTTGAACATGCTGTATTTACCCGTTCGGCTATGGTAAAGCAGTTGAACAAGCTGGGTTCAAAAGTAGAAGAGAAGAAAGTAGCCGCACCTCCTGTTAAGAAAGAGGAAAGTGCGGGAAATATAGAAACTAACTAATCACGTAAGATATGGAACTTTCAACATATTTGGAATATATAAAATCTTTGTCGGTCTATTTGACGCCGTCCAATATTGTTTTCTTTTTCCTTGCGGCTGTCATCTTAGTCTGCGGAGTTCTGTCGGTGACAACGACAAAAATACTGCGCGCAGCGACTTACCTCTTTTTTGTACTTGTTGCCATAGCCGGGCTTTACCTGTTGCTTAACTACGAGTTTTTGGCAGCCGTGCAATTATCGGTCTATGCGGGAGGAATTGTTGTTCTGTTTGTTTTTGCCATATTGTTGATACAACGAATCGGCGAAAAAACGGAAAAAATCACGTTCAGTAAAAAAACATTGAGCGCTATAGCTGCCGTTTCGGGTGTTGTATTGTGCTTAGTGCTTATTTATAGTTTCGGTTTCATATATGATATGAACAAAGCCAATGAAATAGTGGCTAATGTTAAGATGCAGCAAATCGGAGAAACGCTGATGGGTACTAAAAAATACCAGTATTTGCTTCCGTTCGAGGCAGCGGGTGTTTTATTGCTTGCCTGCATCATTGGCAGTATTGTCATTGCACAACAAAAGAAGGAGGATAAAAAATGAACTTACCGATAGAATGTTATTTAATATTGAGTACGCTCCTGTTTTTTATCGGAGTTTACGGATTTATTGCCCGCAGAAACCTGATAGGTATTTTGTTGTCAATCGAACTGATGTTGAATGCGGTAAATATCAATTTTGTGGTATTCAATCGCTTTTTGTTTCCGGAACGATTGGAAGGTTATATGTACAGCCTCTTCATCATTGTAGTGGCAGCGGCGGAGACGGCAATCGCAATCGCTATCATCATTAATATTTATCGGAATATGAAGAATATTAATGTGGACAGTATTAAGGAGTTGAAAAATTAAAAGCAGCAATTAAAGATTTATGAATACATTAATAACAACATTAGTTATACTACTTTTACCGTTTCTGATGTTCCTGAAATTGGGATTATTCGGTAACCGCTTGGGTACTAAATTATCAGGGTTATTAGGAACCGCGGGAATGACAATCGTGACAATATTGTCTTATTATGTTGCATTTCAATATTTTACAGGAGGAATTGAAGCTGGTATCAATGCCGCAGGCGGATATGAAAAGATAGTGATTTGCAACTATAAATGGCTCGACTTTTCGAGTGTAGGAGCGCCTAATCTGTTCATTAGTCTGGGCGTATTGCTTGACCCTATTTCGACGATGATGTTGGTGGTTATTTCCACTGTATCCCTAATGGTACATATTTACAGTTTGGGATATATGCACGGTGAAAGCGGTTTTCAACGTTATTATGCCGTTTTGTCGCTTTTCTCTTTTGCCATGTTGGGGTTAGTAGTCGCAACCAATATTTTCCAAATGTACATTTTCTGGGAATTGGTGGGTGTTTCTTCTTTCTTGCTGATTAGTTTCTATTACATGAAACCGTCTGCCGTAAAAGCGGCAAAGAAAGCATTCGTCGTAACCCGTTTTGCCGATATGTTCTTCCTCATTGGGATTTTAATTCTTTCTTTCTATACTAAAACATTTGATTTTGGAGATATAACAGGAGATAATGCTGCGTTAGTAGCATCTTCTATGGGTGGAGTTACTTTTATGGGACTTTCGGTAGCTTCGATTGCTACGATGTTGATATTCATGGGTGGTGCGGGAAAATCGGCGATGTTTCCGTTTCACATTTGGTTGCCCGATGCGATGGAAGGTCCAACTCCTGCCTCTGCGTTAATCCATGCTGCAACAATGGTTGTAGCGGGTGTTTTCTTGGTGGCAAGATTATTTCCGGTCTATTTCTGGGTCACTCCGGATGTATTGGAAGTTATCGCTTATATTGGAGCATTCACAAGTCTATTTGCTGCTATCATTGCCTGTACACAGACCGACATAAAACGGGTTCTCGCTTTCTCTACCATTTCGCAGATTGCTTACATGTTGGTAGCATTGGGCGTTTCCAAATTTGACGGACACGAAGGACTTGGATTTACAGCTTCCATGTGGCACTTGTTCACGCATGCTATGTTCAAAGCGTTGTTGTTCCTCGGAGCCGGAGCTATTATCCACGCTGTTCACAGCAATGAAATGGGTTCAATGGGAAATCTTCGCAAATATTTACCGATTACGCATATTACATTCCTGATAGCCTGTTTGGCTATCGCCGGTATTCCTCCGTTTTCGGGATTTTTCTCTAAAGACGAGATTTTAGTTGCCGCATTTGATTCAAACAAAATCATCTTTATGTGCCAATTTCTGGTAGCAGGGTTGACTGCATTTTATATGTTCCGCTTGTATTACAGCATTTTCTGGCATAATGAGAAAGATTATGGACATCATACTCCGCACGAAGCGCCTGCAAATATGTTTATACCATTAATCATTTTGGCTGTATTTACTTGTATCAGCGGATTTTTCCCATTCAGCAAATTAATTACTGCCGACGGGCTTCCTTTTGAGATTCATACACATTGGGTAGTTGCTATTCCGAGTGTATTGGTTGCTCTCTTTGGTATTGCCATTGCAACTATTCTTTACAAGAAAGAAAATGCTCGTCCGGATGCTATTGTCGCCTCTATCAAAGACTTTTACAAATATGCTTACCATAAATTTTACATTGATGAAGTTTATTTATTTATCACGAATAAAATCATCTTTGATAAAATTTCCCAACCAATCGCATGGTTTGACCGTCACATTGTGGATGGTTTCATGAACCTGACGGCTTGGGTCACCAACAAAACATCCTTTGAAATACGCGACATCCAAAGCGGAAATGTGCAACAATATGCTTGGGTATTTGTCATGGGCGTGGTGACGGTGGTGGCGTTTGTGATTTATTTGTGATTAAAAAAAAATTAAATATATGACTAATTTCAGATTTCTTTTGAAGAATGTGGTAACGATAGTTGCTTGCTTCGCAGGATGTATAATATTTTCAGGTTGTGGCGACAAGGAAAAAGAATCCAGTAATATTGAGGTTCAGACCAAAGATGCATTGACTCAGGAAATGTTTGCCGATGAAACGGGCGCAAAAAGCGTAACTTTTGTTACCGCAGGTGCGTGGACTTCAACAATTACAGGAGCATCCAAATCATTAAGGTCGGGAGCCACTGTCTGGATTTCAATCAGTCCGGAAAGTGGCGACAAGGCAGGCACACACACTATTTCCATTAATCTTGAGCCAAACGACACGGGAAATGAACGTGCGGCAGTAATCATTATCAGTTGTAACGGAACGGATATTACAATTAGTGTTACGCAAAAGGCAACAAAAGAAGATGGAACACTGTACGAAAAGCCAGAAAGCGGCGCTTTTGACGGAAAAATAACAGCAAAAGTAGAAAATGCATCAGAAGCCGATAATGCAAATGTCAGTAAGGTACAGGCGCTTTTATGGGATGACAATATTGATGATGATGTAGTAATCGCTTCCGGTAGTTATGCCAATGGTAACTTTACATTGACTCTTCCTCAAACAGTAAGTAATAATCTTTTAGAGAATGTTGAAGATAGATTTGGCGACCCTGAAGTCGAAATTAGTGATAAAAAAGCCAATATCGCGATTGTTTGGGGTTTTTATTACTACGATGGTGACGACAAAAGAGTAGGTAGTCTTGATTACGAGAAGGGAAACATTTATGCTTTTTTTGTGTATGCAGACAAAGATGTAACCGTAACCGGTCGTTCGTCCGACAATGACATCTATAACATGTCCTTGAAAAAGGGTTGGAACATAGTATATGACAACCCCACCTCTATTGGGAAAAAAGGATATACAACCCAATCTATTGATGGTTTAAAATGGTATTTTTACAAAGATGACGATGATATTGGATATTGAAAATCAACAAACTACAACTAATTACGCCGAAGACTAATTACAACATAATTACTATCAATTACAATAAATTACGACAAAAATGAATATATTATCCTTATTTATAGCTATTCCATTGCTGATGATGGCAATCATTTTTTGCCTGAAAAGCAAATGTGCTATTCGTATTGTAATGGCGGTCGGCTCATTTATGATTCTCGCTACAGCAGCTTATCTGGCAATAGACTTTCTTGCTCAAAGGAGCGCAGGTAATACGGCAGAATTTCTGTTTACCGACAGTTATGTCTGGTACGAAACATTCAACATTCACTATGCTATTGGCGTGGACGGAGTTTCTGTAGCCATGTTATTGCTCTCTGCTGTCGTGGTGCTTACGGGTGTATTTGCGTCATGGGGAATGGAAATTCAAACCAAAGAGTTTTTCTTATGGTTTTTGATGCTTTCTATCGGAGTATTCGGATTTTTTATTTCGATTGACCTTTTCACCATGTTCCTGTTCTACGAAGTAGCTCTGATTCCAATGTACTTACTGATAGGTATTTGGGGTAGCGGAAATAAAGAATATTCAGCCATGAAGCTGACATTAATGTTGATGGGAGGCTCGGCTTTCTTAATGGTAGGAATTTTTGGAATTTATTTCTATTCTGCACCAGAAGGACAAGCGTTAACTTTTAATATCTTGGAAATATCCAAAAGCAGTATTATGCCAATTGAAATGCAACGGATATTTTTCCCGCTTACATTTGTCGGATTTGGTGTATTAGGCGCTATGTTTCCATTCCACACATGGTCACCCGACGGTCACGCCTCCGCTCCTACCGCCGTTTCGATGCTTCACGCCGGGGTTTTGATGAAGCTTGGAGGTTACGGATGTTTTCGTGTTGCCATGTTCTTAATGCCGGAAGCTGCGAGTGAATTGGCTTGGATTTTCATTATTCTGACAGGAATCAGTGTTGTTTATGGGGCATACAGTGCATGTGTCCAAAACGATTTGAAATACATCAACGCTTATTCTTCTGTAAGTCACTGCGGATTAGTGCTTTTTGCATTACTTATGATGAACAAAACAGCCATGACAGGAGCTATTCTGCAAATGGTTTCTCATGGTTTAATGACAGCCCTTTTCTTTGCCCTAATCGGTATGATTTATGGTCGCACACACACGCGTGATATTCGTGAAATGGCGGGATTGATGAAAGTTATGCCGATATTGAGCGTTTGTTATGTCATTGCCGGTTTAGCATCCTTAGGACTTCCGGGATTGAGCGGATTTGTAGCCGAAATGACTATTTTTGTTGGTGCTTTCGAGCATACGGACTTGTTCTACAGGGCATTTGTTATCATCGGAGTTTCGGCGATTGTAATCACAGCGGTCTACATCTTGAGAGTGGTTGGAAAAATTCTTTTCGGACCGGTACAGGACAAACATCACGAGGAATTGACTGACGCTGTTTGGCATGAAAAAATAGCCACTTTCGGATTGATTATTGCTATTGCCGGTATCGGTATTGCTCCTCTTTGGCTATCGAATATGATAGGAGAAGGGATTGAAAATATTGTGAAGTTGTTTTAAAAAAGATTATATATGGATTATAAAGATTTTCTTAATATGCCCCACGAAATTTGGCTGGTGGCAGTTTTAGTTTTTCTTTTGTTAGCCGACTTGTTTCTTGGCGAAAAAAGGAAGAATTATTTTCAATCGATTGCTATTATTGTTTTTCTGATATACACCGTTTACGGATTTTCTCTCAGCGGAAGTATTGGTGGTAATATAGATTATCTTTCTGGTATGTATCAGACTTCAGATATGCATCTTTTTGTCAAAAACATCCTGAATCTTGGTACATTGTTCGTATTTTTCTTTGCCCATTATTGGAACAAAAATGATAACAAAACGGCAAGTGGAGAATTTTATTTCCTTACGTTATCCACTTTGTTTGGCATGTATTTGATGATTTCAGCGGGCGATTTCTTACTATTCTATATTGGATTGGAAACTGCCTCCATACCAATGGCTGCATTGGTAGCATTCAATAAGTTTAAACATGAATCTGCTGAGGCAGGAGCCAAATATATCCTTTCAGCTGCATTTTCTTCTGCTATCATGTTGTTTGGTATCTCTTACATCTACGGGACTTGCGGTTCTTTATATTTCACGGAAGTAGCAGCAGCATTTACTGCAACTCCGTTGCAAATTATGGCAATGATTTTCTTCAGTGCCGGTATGGCTTTCAAAATATCACTGGTACCATTCCACTTATGGACTGCCGATACTTACGAAGGTGCGCCGACTTCTATTACTGCTTATTTGTCGGTTATCTCTAAAGGTTCCGCTGTATTTGCCTTTATGTGCATCCTGTTTAAAGCTTTCGGAAACTATCCGGAATTTTGGCAGCAAATACTTTGGTGGGGTATTGTCATAACGATTACTGTGGGTAATCTTTTCGCCATTCGCCAAAAAAATCTCAAACGTTTCCTTGCTTTCTCTTCCATATCGCAGGCAGGATACATCATGTTGGGAGTAATAACCGGCACGCCGGAAGGGATGACGGCAACCGTGTACTATATTTTCATCTATCTATTTACCAATTTAGCTGCCTTTGGAGTAATCTCCACTATCGAAAACCAAACCGGAAAAGTGAGAATGGACGATTATGATGGACTGTACTCTACAAATCCAAAATTGGCAATCATTATGATGCTGGTTATGTTTTCATTGGGAGGTATTCCGCCGTTTGCAGGATTTTTCAGCAAATTCTTCATTTTCGTTGCGGCTGCGCAACAAGGTCAGTACTTGTTGGTATTTATCGCTTTGTTAAATACAATCGTTTCACTGTACTATTATTTATTAGTAGTAAAAGCCATGTTTATCAACAAATCGGAAAATCCGATTCAAACAATAAAAAGTGACGGAATGTCGGTAGTGGGACTTGCAGTTTGCACAGCAGGTATATTGGTATTAGGATTTATCAGTCCGATTTATCAATATATTGGAAGCATTAGTTTTGGGATGTGATAAAGATATTTTTTAGACTTTCCGAGTTTTTAAAACTCGGAAAGTTTAAAAAAGAAGAAAGTCTACTGAAAAATGAAAAAATAACCTTCAAGATCACAATTTGTGATCTTGAACAATAAGAACTGAAATATATGGAGATACTACAAATTCAAAGAAGAATTATTGTAATTAGAAATCAAAGAGTGCTGTTAGACAGGGATTTAGCTGAAATATACGGTGTTGAAACAAAACGTCTAAAAGAAGCTGTTAGACGCAACATCGAGCGATTTGAAGGCGATGATTTTATGTTTCAACTAACTAAAAATGAAATAGATAAACTTTCAAGGTCGCAATTTGCGTCCTTGAACAATGAACTTTCAAAGTCACAAACTGTGACCTTGAACAGCCGACGAGGAAGTAATATCAAATATGCACCCTTTGCTTTTACCGAACTTGGTGTAGCAATGTTAAGCAGCGTATTGAATTCCGAAGTCGCTATTAAAACAAACAGAAACATTATGCGAGCCTTTGTAATGATGAGGCAATTTGTGCAGGACTATGCAGAAATTAACCACAAGTTAGACGATTTTATGGCAGCAACAAACATGCGGTTCAGTGAAGTGTATCAGGTGCTTACAGAATTTTTTGAGCAAAAGAAAATAGAAGAAAAACCAAGAAGAAGGGTTGGTTTTGTTCAAAAAAACGGTCAAAATTCTTAATGCGATAAAAAAAGGAACTGACTTTACAGCCAACCCCTTACTTTTAGAATAAAAACGTTTAGCAAATTTATTTCGCAAAACTCACCGAGCGTGTTTCCCGGATTACCGTGATTTTCACTTGTCCCGGATAAGTCATTTCATCCTGAATTTTCTTTGCTATTTCGTATGACAGTTTTTCAGTCTCTTTATCGTCTATTTTGTCTGCACCTACGATTACACGTAATTCGCGACCGGCTTGAATGGCGTAAGTTTTGACTACGCCGGGGTAGGATAGGGCTAATTTCTCAAGGTCGTTCAAACGCTTGAGGTATGCCTCTACGATTTCGCGGCGTGCGCCCGGACGTGCGCCCGAAATAGCATCGCAAGCTTGTACGATAGGAGAGAGGAGATTGTCCATTTCCATTTCGTCGTGGTGAGCGCCGATGGCGTTGCAGATTTCCGGTTTTTCCTTGTATTTTTCGGCTAATTGCATACCCAAAAGAGCGTGTGGCAATTCCGGTTGGTCATCAGGCACTTTGCCTATATCGTGCAGTAATCCGGCGCGTTTTGCTTTTTTGACATTCAATCCTAATTCGGCAGCCATGATAGCGCAGAGGTTGGCAGTTTCGCGGGCGTGCTGCAACAGGTTTTGTCCGTATGAAGAGCGGTATTTCATTTTACCGATTAAGCGTATCAATTCCGGGTGCAAGCCGTGGATTCCCAAATCAATGGTAGTACGTTTGCCCGTTTCTACGATTTCGTCTTCCACTTGTTTTTTCACTTTGGCAACTACCTCTTCGATACGTGCAGGGTGAATACGTCCGTCTGTCACCAATTGGTGCAGGGCAAGGCGTGAGATTTCCCGGCGGACAGGGTCGAATGCGGAAAGAACAATTGCTTCGGGAGTATCGTCAACAATAATTTCAACGCCAGTAGCAGCTTCCAATGCGCGGATATTACGCCCTTCGCGACCGATAATGCGTCCTTTCAGTTCGTCGGAATCTATATTGAAAACAGTTACCGAATTTTCGACAGCCGCTTCTGTTGCAACTCGCTGTATCGTCTGCACAACAACTCTTTTTGCCTCTTTGTTGGCGGTCATTTTAGCCTCCTCCATAATCTCGTTGATGTAGGACATGGCGTCTGTCTTGGCTTCTTCCTTCAGGGATTCTATCAGTTTATCCTTAGCTTCTTGAACCGAGAGTCCGGCAATAACTTCCAATTGGTCATGTGCCTGACGTTGTATTTTTTCCAGTTCCTGCTTTCTCTTTTCGATGATTTCCAACTGATTGTTCAAATTTTCCTTGATAGCGTCCGTTTCGGCTCTGCCTTTTTGCAGTTCCGTTTGTTGCTGGTTCAGTTGCATTTCGCGCTGTTTCAACCTTGCTTCATTTTGTTGCATTCTTGCGTTGCGTTGGTTTACTTGAGCTTCATACTCGTTCTTTAGTGTCAGGTATTTTTCTTTTACCTCGAGCATTTTGTTATCCCTGAGCATTTTAGCTTCAGTTTCAGCACCTTTTATAATCTTTTGCGTACGTGATTTTAATAGTGTGTTACTTATTATCCACGTGATACCGCCGCCTGCTATAAGAGCTGCTATTATAAAAAATATAACTTCCATTTGTTTTAATTATTAAGTTTGTATATAAAAAACGCATTATCACTGATACTTCAATCAATGGTAATGCGGGTATTTTTCAAGTAAAAAAATGTACGATTTATTTTTTCAGATTCTCTTCCAGTTCTTTTACCAACTTTTCTATTTGGTCATAAACAGAACCTTTTTCTTCTCTTTCTTTGAGTAACTCGAGAGCTAATTCTAACGAAACCAATGACAAATGTGTGTCTATACTTTGTTTTGGATATCTTTTCCGGTACTCTTGAATCTTACTTTCTACGTAATTAGCGGCGTTTCTGTACAGTGCTTCCTGACTTCTCTTTATACGGGGTTTAAAGCTTTTTTCCGCAAAATTTATCGTAATATTGAATAAACCGTCTTCCATACGCTCCTTATTCATTTAATAGAGCTATGCATTTTTCTATTTCCCGCTCCAATTTTGACAAACGATTCTGTGTTTTTCGAGCTTCTTGTTCGGAAATGGAAACAATCTTTGCCAATTTCAGGTCTTGGTATTTTGCTTCCCAATCTTGTACAACGTCCTGCGTATCTGATAATTTCTTTTCAACCTCTTCCAATTCTGTCGCCAGCTCATCTCTTTCTTTCTTTATTTTCAGATAAAGAGACATCAGATGCCGCACTTCTGTTTCCAAATTTGTCAATAACTTGCTTTGTGCATCAGCCATTTTTTGTCAAAATTCTTTACAAAAGTAATACAGAATAATGAATATAAAAATTTTATTGGTAAAATTTTTAACAACATGATAATTATTTTAGATTAATTAGGAATCAAGGCAAACGCATTTTATTAATCAAACACTCCCTGATGACGAAACAGGTTCCTCATTTCACTGTGTTTTATTATCAATGACGGCTCGGTTTGCAGGAGATTCCTCCCTTCACTCCGTTGCGGTCGGAATGACACCGCGACTGTGAAGATATAGGAGAAGGGAAAGTGGCGGCAAAGCCGCCACTTTCCCTTCCCCGCACATTAAAAACGCCGGTCATTCCGACCGCAACGGAGTGAAGGGAGGAATCTCCTGCAAACCGAGCCGTCATTGATAATGAAGCGGAGTGAGGGAACTCTACCATAAAAGCAACTTCGTCATTGGTAGTGGATTTTCGCAAATATTATTGTATTTTTGCAGTAAAATTAACCCAGCGTCAAAAGAATTTTTGATACACCTTATTTTTTTATAAAAAGGAGAGTGTGAATGAACTATTTAGAGCATATTGTTGTATATATTAGGCAGTGTATGAAAAAAATAATTAAAGCATTGGCGCTATTACTGTTTGTCATATTATTATTTGTTTCCGGCTTTTTATTGTATTTTACTTTATCAGACTATCAACCTGAGTCGAGGGAATTAATTTCAGCTTCGGAAAAGTCGGACACCATTCGTATTGGAGAACCGTTGCGGATTATTACTTGGAACATCGGTTATGCCGGGTTGGACAAGAACATGGATTTCTTTTACGATGGGGGGACAAAGGTGCGTCCGATAGAAGAGCAAGTAAAGAGAAATCTGGATGGAATCGGCGATTATTTGTCTAAAAATGGCGATGCCGATTTTTTTCTGATTCAGGAAATTGATGAGGAGGCAAAGAGAAGCTATTATATCAATCAAATCGACTATTTCAACAGTATATTATATCAGCATTACCCTTCTTATGCGATGAATCATAATGTGCAGTTTGTTCCCGAACCGGTGTCCGATCCGATGGGGAAGGTAAGAAGCGGTTTGGTAACTTATTCCCGCCATTTTCCGATAATAGCCGAACGGAATGCTTTTCCGTTTAATTTTAGCTGGCCCCTGCGTATTTTTATGCACGACAGGTGTTTTCTGTCCATGCGTTTTCCTACTTCAAACGGGAAAGAGTTGGTTTTGATTAATACGCATAATTCCGGTTTCGACCGTAATGGGGAGCTACGAAAAAAGGAGCTTGGTTATTTCCGCAATTTTATGACAGAAGAGTATGATAAGGGAAATTATGTGATCGTGGGGGGCGATTTTAACCAGTGTCCGTTAAATATCAAAACGGAATTTTGCGGGCAACCGTTTGATTTTGTCGATTTTCATGTTATCCCCGATACGTTGCTTCCGGCAGATTGGAAGTATGTGTTTGATAATGCCACACCTTCCAACCGCCGGGTGGATACTTCATATAAGAAAGGGGAGACGAAAACTACTTTGATTGATTTTTTTATCTTATCGCCCAATGTGTTGGTGGATTCGGTAAAATGCGATGACTTGGGATTCGAATTTTCCGACCATAACCCGGTAAAGGCTACTTTCAGATTAACCGAATAGCCTGCAAATCAAATTCCTATATTTTTATAGAAAATATTAGAAAGCGGAAAATCCTGCGACCACTGCCACTATTATAGCAACGATAAAGATTAAAATGTAAAGGGATATAAAGACAATGGTAAGGATGCCAAAGAATTTGAAAAGAGATTTCAAATTTTTAAAAGCTTCCTGTAACTCATTGTTATTTGTATATAAAATCGCATTTTTAAGCTTGCTGGAAAAATTATTCAAGAAAATACCGGGTAGGATATAGATTGCGGCTATTATTATATAGAGCAGACCGAACATTGAAGAAAATCCGAATCCTCCGAATAAATCGTGTCTTATTCCTCCTGCAGCAATCATAAACAGCGCCGCAAGGAACATTATGCCTGAGACAATAAAAGTCATAACAGCGAAAAATTTAGCCCACTTATAAATAGTAGTTAAATACATCTTTGTCAATTCGTTGATTTTTAATTCATTTTCTTCTTTTTTTGGATTGTCCAATAGTTGAATGTCTTCCATAATAAATAATGTTTTTGTGGTTAGTTGATTTGCAATATTAGGAATAAAAAAATTCTTTTCAAATTTTAATGGCTAAAATTATTACTGTTGTGTAATGACTCTTACTTCTGTTCGTCTGTTTCGTTGACGACCGTCGGGATTATCCGAACCGTCGGAGTTGGTGTTTGGAGCAACCGGTTCTTCGGCGCCATAACCTTTGGCAACAATTCTATTTGCTTCTATTCCTTTAGATATTAAATAGTTGCGAACGGCGTTTGCACGTTCTTGAGACAGTTTAAGGTTATGTTCGCCGGAACCTATATTATCTGTATGTCCGGCAATTTCGATTTCCATTTTGTTTTTTATTTTCATTGCTTCTACCAAATCGTTCAGAGCTTTATGTGAACTTGGACGAAGTGTCGCTTTGTTGAAATCATATTCAACATTTTTGAGGGTAAATGTTTTGCTTGGTTCAAAAATAATCTTGTAATCTACTGTATATTGGGCTTTTTCGTCCGGTAGGGCGATTCTATTATACTTGATTTCTTCTGTAAAATTCATGTACATTACATCATAAGTGTCGGCGTTAGGAATTAGAATAGAAAATTTACCTTGCGCATCGGTACGTCCCTTATATATTTTTCCGTCTTTTGAGGCAATAAACGAGACGGTTTCACCTTCGAGCGGTTTTTCGGCTTTATTGGTTACCGAAACATTTAACAATGCTTTTTCTTCCGTCGGTTCTAATTTTTGACCGAAAGAAACGGCAATGGATAGAAATAGCAATATATTTAAGGTTTTAATTTTTTTCATCTGTTTTATTTTAGCATTATTCTACGAAGATATGGATTATTTTAAATATTTGCAAAAATTAGACGTTTTATTAATGGCAATTTTCTATTTTTGCAGACTGAAAAGAAATACATCTATTTTAATCAAAATATTATGGAACTAAGCAGAACTAAAATCGTCGATGCATTAAAATTAACTTCTTTCGGGGAAGAAATAAATATTAAAGGCTGGGTACGCACGCGGCGCGGGAATAAAAATGTCAATTTTGTTGCTTTAAATGACGGTTCTACCATTCATAATATACAAATCGTGGTCGACACGGAAAAGTTTGGCGATGAGTTTCTGAAACCAATCACGACGGGCGCTTGTATCAGCGTCACCGGAACGTTGACCGAATCGCAGGGACAAGGACAAGCTGTCGAGATTCTTGCCGGTAAAATCGAAATATACGGCGCTGCCGACCCGAATACTTATCCTTTGCAGAAAAAAGGTCACTCAATGGAGTTTTTGCGCGAGATAGCACATTTGCGTCCACGCACAAATACCTTTGGCGCTGTGCTTCGCATACGCCACCACATGGCAATGGCTATTCATCGCTTCTTTCATGAAAGGGGATTTTTCTACTTTCATGCGCCTATCATTACCGGTTCCGATTGTGAAGGCGCCGGACAGATGTTTCAGGTAACAACCATGAATTTGTATAACCTGAAAAAGGAAAAAGAGGGTTCTATTGACTATTCCGACGATTTTTTCGGCAAGCAGGTAAGCCTGACCGTTTCCGGACAATTGGAAGCAGAGTTGGCGGCAATGGCGTTGGGCGCTGTTTACACCTTCGGACCGACGTTCCGGGCGGAAAACTCCAACACTCCGCGTCACTTGGCTGAGTTTTGGATGATAGAGCCGGAAGTTGCTTTCAATGAAATAACCGAAAACATGCAGTTGGCGGAAGATTTTATCAAATATTGTATCCAATGGGCATTGGATAACTGCAAAGAAGATATTGAATTCCTCAACAATATGATTGACAAAGAGTTGATTGACCGCCTCCATTTTGTTGTCAACAACGAATTTGTTCGCTTGACTTATACCGAAGGAATCAACATACTTGAAGAAGCCGTTGCTAAGGGACATAAATTTGAATTCCCTATATTCTGGGGAGCCGACTTGGCTTCTGAACATGAACGCTACCTCGTGGAAGAATATTTCAAGAAACCGGTCATCCTGACCGATTATCCGAAAGAGATAAAATCGTTCTACATGAAACAAAACGACGATGGAAAAACGGTTCGCGCCATGGATGTGCTATTTCCGAAAATCGGCGAAATCATCGGCGGTTCCCAGCGTGAGGAAGATTTGGAAAAATTGCAGAAAAGAGCCGAAGAGATGCACGTTCCGACAAAAGATATCTGGTGGTATTTGGATACCCGCCGCTTTGGAACGGCTCCACATGCGGGATTTGGACTTGGATTTGAACGTTTATTGCTGTTTGTAACGGGGATGACGAATATTCGGGATGTGATTCCTTTTCCGCGGACGCCTAATAATGCGGAATTTTGACTGTAAATAATCGTAAATGATCGTAAACGCGCCCCGTAGAGACGCGGCATGCCACGTCTCTACAATGTGCGCCTTTAGTATTAATCAGAATATTTAGACGGTAACGCCTTGTTTCCCATGCTGAGAATTGCCTGATTGAGGGTTTGCAGATTGTTTGTAACCAACTGCTTTGAGGTTCCGTAAGCAAGTAGTTTGCCGTCTGAATCCGTGACGGTTGCCTCCGAAAAGCAAACGGTTCTACCGCTTCTTCTCAGTTTTCCTTCTACAAAAACCTTATTGCAGCTTGTGGTAGCGAGATTGTCGATATGCAAATCCAGTGAAATCAGACCGCTGTTTTCGTCAATACTGCAATAAACCGCCCAATAAGCCGCAGAATCAATTGCCGAAGCATAAACGCCGCCGTGCAGTCCGCCAAACGGATTGTTATGTTTTTGTTTATCAAGCTGCATTTCCATTTTGCAGTAACCGTATCCTATATCGGTAACCATCATCGACAATAGCAAAAAATAGGGACTTTTATTGATTAATGGGATGAGCGCTTCGATATGCTTCGGATTTATCGTTTTCATTTTTTATACTTTTAAAAAAAACCGATGAAAACAATTCCCACCGGTTTTTTATAATATTAAATTTCCAAAATTACTTCTCCTCCAGTTCCAGCATCAACGAATTTTTAGGAATACGAACACCTTCCGATACGTGGATTCTTTTAATGATTCCGTCGTATGGCATCCGAATGATATTTTCCATTTTCATTGCCTCCAGAATAAGAATAGGCTCTCCTTCCTTTACAAAATCGCCTTCTTTGACATAAAATTTAATAACCGTCCCGGGTATAATTGAAAATACTTCATTCGGGTTAACCGGTTCAAACGGTTTCCGGTTTTTATATTTGGTTGTCAACAGTGTTTTGTATTTTCTTGCTGTGATTGCAAAATCTACAAATTCCTCTTTTACTTCCGACATAATTGAAATGTTTTAAATAAATAAATTAATCATCAAAATGGAGGAATACCATGTTTTTTAGAATGTCTGTATTCTGTTTTTTCCTTTGCAAGTTCCAATGCTCTTATCAACAGCATTCTTGTTTCTTCCGGTTCAATCACCGAGTCGATAAATCCTTTGGAAGCAGCCACAAATGGATTTGCAAATTTTTCTACATATTCTTTTACTTTTTCCTGCCGCATAGCGTCTTGGTCAGGTGCGCTCATAATCTCTTTGCGGAAAATGATGTTGGCGGCGCCTTCAGGTCCCATTACGGCAATTTCGGCGCTTGGCCATGCAAATACGAAATCGGCGCCCAAGTGGCTGGAGTTCATCGCAATATAACCTCCTCCGTATGCTTTTCGCAGGATAACGGTGATTTTAGGAACAGTTGCTTCGGAGTATGCGTAAAGCATTTTCGCTCCGTGACGGATTACGCCTGCGTGTTCCTGATCTACGCCCGGCAAGTATCCCGGCATATCTTCCAGCGTGACAACCGGAATATTGAATGCATCGCAGAAGCGGATAAAACGGGCGGCTTTGTCCGAACTGTCGCAATCCAATACGCCTGCAAGGAATAATGGCTGGTTGGCGACAAACCCGACGGCCTGTCCGTTGATGCGTCCGAATCCAATCACGATGTTGCGGGCAAACATCTCCTGAACTTCAAAAAAGACAGATTTATCCGTGAGCGCTTTTATTACGTCCCTTACGTCGTAAGGTTGTTTCGGATCAGCTGGAATTATATCTTCAATTTTACCGTTGAAAGTTGGCTCTTCGGCAGGGATTCTCTTCGGTTTTTCCGTGTTGCTGCGAGGAATATATGAAATCAGGGTTTTTATCTGGTCGAAACACTCTTTTTCGCTTAGGGAGTAGAAGTGTGCGTTTCCTGTGATTTCAGCATGTACGCGGGCTCCACCGAGGTCTTCCTGCGAAATCTTTTCTCCCAATACGGTTTCAATGACATTCGGACCGGTGATAAACATTTTTGAAATGTTTTCCACCACAAAAACGAAGTCGGTCAGGGCAGGGGAGTACACTGCGCCTCCGGCACAAGGTCCTAAAATGACGGATAGTTGCGGAATAACGCCGGAAGCCATTGTGTTGCGGTAGAAAATTTCCCCGTAACCTGCCAGCGCGGATACCCCTTCCTGAATACGGGCGCCGCCCGAGTCGTTGATTCCGATGCAAGGAACTCTCATTTTCAACGCATGATCCATAATTTTGGTTATTTTACGGGCATGCATTAAACCCAAGGAGCCTCCCTGTACGGTAAAGTCTTGTGCATAAATGCAAACAGGCTCTCCGAAGATCGTGCCGGTTCCAGTGATTACACCGTCGCCCGGAAGATCCTTGGATGCCATGTCGAAGTCATGTACATCGTGTTTTACGAATAAGTCGAATTCGCTGAAAGAGCCTTCGTCAAGAAGGGCAATGATACGCTCGCGGGCAGGGAGTTTTCCCATTGCAACTTGTTTTTCAATGGCTTCGTCTCCTCCGCCTTTTTCAACAATTGTCCGCCTATTGCGTAATGCTAAAATGTTGTTTCTTAGTGACATAATTAATTTTTCTAATTAAATTAGAATTCAAATGAGATAAATGAAAATTGTTTCTACGTTTCTCAAATAACAATGCAAAGGTAATACATTATATTATTAGGTGAAACAAAATGTTCAAATTTTTAGTAATCTTACAGCATTTTGATTATTAATTCGATGTAAGATGTTAAGAATGTTACTTCGGCGCTCTCCTGTATAAGTAGGTGGCAACGACAGCATAAAGGATGTTTGGCAACCATACCGCCATAAACGGCGACAAAGCTCCGCTGATGGCAAAAGTGGATGATACGGTATTAAACAATATAAATGAAAAACTGATAAGTAATCCTATACCGAGATTAAGTCCCATTCCTCCCTTTATTTTCTTAGAAGAGAGCGACACGCCTATGATCGTTAATATAAATGCGGCAAATGGAAATGCGAACCGTTTTTCATATTCGATCTCAAATTCCTTGATATTTCCCACACCCCTGTTTTTTTGCTTGTCAATATATATTTTCAGTTCGTCGTTGCCCATTTGCTCATACATTCCTTTGTATATGAAAAATTCGTTTGGCTCGACGGGAATTATGGTATCTATTACTGTTCCCGTAGTCAGTTTTTCGTACATGCCGTCAAAGTCGCGGATCATATATTTTCTGGCTGTCCATTGATAGGCAGAGTCCCATTCGAGGGTTTCCGCCGTCATTCTGGAAACCAATGTTTTCCCGTCAAACTTTTCTAAAGAGGCGCGATAGGCGCGGTTTGCATTTTTATCGAAATAATCAATATAAAGAATCTGTCCTGGGGATACCTCCATTTGTACTTTGGCTACATTGCTGAATTGCCGGGATTTTATGTATACTTCCTGAAAATTCAAGCGTGTTTCATTGGCATGAGGAATAACATATCCACTCAAAGTAAAGGTCATAACAGCGATAATTCCCGCCGATATCATGTAAGGGCGTATTAACCGGTGAAAACTGATCCCACTTGCCTGAATCGCAATGATTTCCGAGTTTTCAGCCATTTTCGAAGTAAAGAAAATAACGGAAATAAATGTGAACAGCGGACTGAACAGGTTGGCAAAATAGGGTATAAAATTCAAATAGTAATCAAACACAATGGCGCGTAACGGCGCATTTTTTTCCATAAAATCGTCAATCTTCTCAGATACGTCAAAGACAACGGCAATACTGATAATCAAAGCTATTGCAAGGAAGAAGGTACCTAAAAACTTTTTTATAATATAATAGTCGATACGCTTTAAACGCAAATAATCATCCCAAATTTCCCCTAAAGACAAATTTGAAAAGCCGTTTTTTATTTTTTGAGTCGTATCGGTCATTTACAGTCTTGTGTTTAATTTTTTTACCATTTGAGGCTTCCACGAAGAAAAATCTCCGCCCATAATGTGTTTTCTCGCTTCCTGAACAAGCCACAGATAAAATGCCAGATTGTGAATCGAGGCTATTTGCATAGCCAGCAACTCCTCAGCAATAAAAAGATGCCTCAAATAGGCTTTGGAATATGCTTTGTCAACGTATGAAGTTCCTTCCGGGTCTAAAAGGGAGAAATCATCCGCCCATTTCCTGTTGCGCATATTCATGATCCCGTTTTGAGTAAAAATCATCCCATTTCTACCATTTCGGGTCGGCATCACGCAGTCAAACATATCCACGCCGCGCTCAATGGCTTCGAGTATATTTACCGGAGTGCCCACGCCCATAAGATAACGTGGTTTTTCCTGTGGTAGTATTTCGTTTACAATTTCAATCATTTCGTACATCACCTCTGCCGGTTCTCCTACGGCAAGTCCTCCGATAGCGTTTCCCTCCCTGTTTTGAGCGGCGATAAATTCAGCCGATTGCCGGCGCAAGTCTTTGAAAGTGCATCCTTGCACGATGGGAAAGAATGTCTGGCTGTGTCTGTATTTGGGTTCCGTTTCGTCGAAACGTTTAATTCCCCTTTCCAGCCAGCAGTGGGTCATTTCCATTGATTTCCTGGCGTATTCGTATTCGGCTGTTCCCGGCGTACATTCGTCCAGCGCCATGATAATGTCGGCTCCGATAATGCGTTGCGTATCTACTACATTTTCAGGAGTGAAAATGTGCTTCGAGCCGTCTATATGCGAACGGAAGATAGCGCCTTCTTCCGTGAGTTTACGATTGTCGGACAAAGAAAAAACCTGAAAACCGCCGCTGTCCGTCAATATGGGTTTATTCCAGCCGATGAATTGGTGCAACCCTCCGGCTTTTTCCAAAATATCAAGTCCCGGACGGAGGTACAGATGATAGGTATTTCCCAGAATGATTTGGGCGTGAATATCGTCCTTCAATTCGCGCTGATGCACCCCTTTTACGGAACCCAACGTACCGACAGGCATGAAAATAGGCGTCTCTATTTCCCCATGATCGGTTGTAATTTTTCCCGCGCGGGCGTTACTTTTGGTATCCGTATGTTGCAATTCAAATTTCATTCTAAACGGCTTTTAAATGTAAATCTTTTCTGCATAAGATAACTAAAAATAACGGTGAAAACGGTGATTATCATTTTCGAAGGAGTTGGATAAAAATTAAATCCGCCCACTTGAAGTTCGCCCACCCGAAGTCCGTCTACCAGAATCTTTAATCCGATATAATTGATTAACAGATTGGCTATTACAACTAAGAAATAGCGGAACAATTGAACGCGTCCCCGTAAATAAGAGTCGGAAAAAGTAACATATTTTTGAAGCAAAAATCCTGACAGTACCGTAATGGGAAATGTTACAGCCAATGTTGCAATATGCGGGCTTAACGTTACAATTTTCAGGTATACGTCCGATTGCTTATCCAAAACGAAATTGTAAACAAAAAAATACAATACCCAGTCAAACACCACATTTGCTCCTCCGCAGGCGGCATAATGGAATACTTGGCGGGAAACGTAAGGGCTGAAAGGAGGATAAAAAAAGTCTATCAGTCCGGATATTTTATTGCCTATTTTTATGAAAAATTTTCGCATAACTAAAGGCGCAAAGATAAGGAAAAAAAGTTGCAACATATATTTAAAAGAACTACTTTTACCGACATAATAATAGAATATGATAGTCACACCCAAAAAATTTTTAGGGCAACATTTTTTAAAAGACCGGAATATTGCCCGAAGTATCGTCGACAGTCTGGAACTTTCAACCCCGGAAAAGGTGCTGGAAGTAGGTCCGGGTATGGGTGTTTTGACGCAATTCCTCCTGCAAAATTCGTTGGCGGATTTACAGGTTGTGGAGGTCGACCGTGAGTCTGTCGCCTACCTGAAAGAGCATTTTCCCCAATTAGAAAACCGTATTATCGAAGGCGACTTTTTGCGGTTGGATTTGCAGCAAATTTACGGCAATGACAGTTTTTATGTTATTGGCAATTTCCCATATAATATTTCCAGCCAAATATTTTTTAAAGTTCTTGAAAACAAGAATAGTGTACCGTGTTGCGTGGGGATGATACAAAAAGAGGTCGCCGAGCGGATTGCTTCGACTCCGGGACGGAAGGCGTATGGCATATTGAGTGTTCTATTGCAGGCGTTTTATGACATAGAATACCTTTTTACCGTTCACGAAAATGTTTTCGACCCTCCCCCCAAAGTGAAGTCGGCAGTTGTCAGGCTGCGTAGAAACAGGGTGGAAAAGCTGGATTGTGATGAGCAGCTTTTTGTTAAGGTGGTCAAGACTGGATTCAATCAACGGCGGAAAATGCTGCGTAATTCGTTGCTGCCTATTTTGGGGAAGGATAATCCGGCTTTTGAGTTGCCTGTTTTTACGAAGCGACCGGAACAGTTGAGTGTGAGGGAGTTTGTGGAGCTTACGAATATTGTGGAAAAATATACTGGTGTTACTTGAGAAACTGCCGCCAAAGTCCGAAGGACTTACATGTGGATAACCCGTATGTAGCGATAGCGGAATGCGGGGTAGCAAGAATCCGCTCCACACCTCAACCCCGTAGCGGGTTGAACTACTACGCAGTTCGGGTATCGTCAGGATTTCGTACCCCGAGCTGCGCCTCCGGCTTGCAAGGTTATCCACATGTAAGTCCTTCGGACTTTGGCGGCAGCTCCTCGAAATAACATTTTGCCAATATTTCGCCCAAGAAAAAGAAAAATAACTATATTTGTACACATTAAAAATTTGATAAAATGAATGTGACAACAGAAATAAAGAGAAAAAAAGTACTGTTTATATGATGATTTCAGATGGATTATTAAACATAAAAGAAGCGAGTGAGTGGGCACAAGTTATTTCGGAAGAAATGTAACGACTTGATTTGAACGACCGGAATTGAATAGGACGGAGAAGGATAAGACGGCGTATTTGGAGACGGTGTTTCATTTGAAAGAGAAACAAATATGGCAAAAGAATTAGAAATACAAGTACAGCAAGACCATATAGAATCATTAACAAAATCTAATGGTATAAATGCGTTATCAGAGTTAATTTGGAATTCTTTGGATGCTGATGCAACAGAGATACGAATCAATTATGAGAAAAATCAAATCGGACATTACAATTATATTTCTATTGAAGATAATGGAAATGGGTTGTCCTATCAGATGGCTGAAAATGTTTTTCAGAAACTTGGCGGTTCGAATAAAAAAGAAGATAAAACAAGTCCGTCGGGGCGAAGTTATCACGGAAAAGAAGGTAAAGGTAGATATAAGGCTCTTGCACTTGGAGAATTAGTATCATTTGAAAGTTGCCAACAAAATAATGAAAATTCGCATAATTATTTTAATGTCACAATTTCACTTGATAATTTAAAAAAGCCTAAAATAAGTGATATTCAGTTTGTTAATGGTGCTAAAAAAGGATTTAAAGTTACTATTGAAAATATTAACGCCAAAACAGCCAATGAGATATTCTTAAATAAAAATGATTTTAGAGAATTAGAAGAAAAATTCGCACTGTATTATTTGAGATACCCTTATTTTCAAATATTTATAAATAATCAAAAAATTGATTTTGATAATCTGATAAAAAATCAATATTCAGAAACTTTGAAAATAGAAGTCGGGAACTATTTTTATTCATTTGAAATAAAAATAATAGAGTGGAATTTTGATAATAAAAGAAAAACCTATCTATGCAATGAAAATGGTATTCCTTTTTTAGAAACTAATTTTGGTATTCGTTCCAATGGTATTCCTATCTCAATCTTTATTCAATCTATTTTTATTGAAACATTACACAGACAAAATGAATTAAATTTAGCAGAACTAAATCCAACATTATCGAATGTTATAGAAAAAGCAAAAGTAATCGCAAGAGATTATGTGAGAAAAAGATTGCATTATTATTCAAAAGAATTTATATCTGAACTTAAAACTGCAAATTTATATCCTTATACTGAAGAACCAAAAGACAATGTAGAAACGGCCAAAAGACAAGTATTTGATATCGTAGCTCTTCAGATAAACGAGTATTTACCTACTTTTAATGAACAAGATGACAAAAGTAAAAAATTTATATTGTCGCTGGTAAAAGAGGCTCTTGAGAATAATACTGCAAGTTTTCAAAAAATTTTAACCGAAGTTATAGGACTTCCTGACGACAAGAAAGAAGAATTAGCAGAAATATTGGAACAAACTTCGTTAGAAAATATTATTGATACTATGCGTTTGGTAACAGATAGATTAGATTTTCTTAATGGATTGGAACTTTTAATTTATGACCCTGAACATTCTATAAATGTAAAAGAAAGAAAACATTTACATAAAATTGTAGTTAATGAAACATGGATTTTTGGCGATGATTACACTTATGGTGCAGATGATTTGACACTGAAAAATGTATTGAAACAATATTTAAAATATTTAGGGCGTGAAGATTTTGAAGAAGTTGTTGATACACAAGATAATTCAGATTTAGAAACAATCCCAGATATTTGTTTGTGGAGACAATATAATTTAGGAAAAGCAGATTGTTTTGAGAATTTGATTATAGAATTAAAGCGACCTACAAAAGACGCGGGATTTGATGAAAAAACTCAAATAGAATCTTATGCAACTAAAGTAAGTAATGATTCTCGTTTTCCAAAAGAGAAAACAAAATGGACATTTATTTTATTGGTGAGAGATATAAAAGACGAACTAAAAAATTCTGTTGAACAAGCACATAGAAGATATGGACATATTATGGAAACAGAATATGTGAATGTGTTTATTTTAAGGTGGAGTGATATTATTCAAGCGGCTCGTGCAAAATATAAATACATAAAAGATAAATTAGATTTGAATTTTCAGACAAATGAAAATGCTTTGTCTTTGTTGAGAGAAAAATATAAACAATATTTACCGGAAGATTTTTAGATTAATAAATGAAAACTTTTGAAATTAATTATATCAGCAGAAATCGCGAGCAAAAAGAATATTGCAGCGAAATTATCAACGCGCAATCAGAAGAAAATGCACTAAAAAAATTCGCCAAAATATCGAATGTGAAAGATTTCAAACAATTTTTCGATGAAAATTTTTATTGGGAAGACGGCGAAAGCGAATGGTTGGCGTGGTTTAGAGGAATTAAAGAAGTAAAATTTATAAACTGTCCACATTGCAACGGTACAGGAAAACAAGAAATGAAAAACAAACAAAAAAACTAATATCTTTGTAGTTAAGAAAATTTATAATAAAGACGATGATAGACAACTATCTAAATAAAATACTATGCGCAGATTGCTTGACAACAATGAAAGAGATGCCAAGCAATTCTATTGGTTTAGTCGTTACTTCTCCGCCGTACAACCTCAAAAACTCAACAGGTAACGGAATGAAACCTTGTACCACAAGCGGAAAATGGGCAAACGCAGCACTACAAAACGGATACAGTCATTATGACGACAATATGCCACACGAAAAATATGTGAAATGGCAACGTGAGTGTTTGACAGAAATGTTTCGACTAATAAAAGATGACGGTGCGATTTTCTATAATCACAAATGGCGAGTACAAGACGGATTATTGCAAGACAGACAAGATATTGTGAGTGGTTTTCCTGTGCGACAAATCATTGTTTGGCGACGAAAGGGTGGTATAAATTTTAACCCCGGATATTTTTTGCCAACCTACGAAGTAATTTATTTAATCGCTAAACCAGACTTTAAACTTGTCCCAAAATCAAACGGAGTTGGCGATGTTTGGGAATTTACACAAGAAATGAAAAACGGACACCCTGCACCTTTTCCTGTTGCTCTGATTGATAGAATTATTGGTTCAACAGATGCACAAATAATTTTAGACCCATTTATGGGAAGCGGAACGACTGCCATTGTTGCAATGGGACTAAAACGCAATTATATAGGCATTGAACTGTCGCCCGACTATTGCGAAATGGCAGAAAAACGAATAGAAAAAAATAAGATTCAAAGTGAATTATTAAAATTCAGAATGCCTCAATTATTATTTGATTGATATGAAATTATACACAAAAGAAAATCTCATAAAAGAGTTTCACAAAATCGCAGAGCAAGGTTGGATTGAAAATGCTCGTATAGGAAATGCCGGAGGCGTAGGAAACACTCTTGAAGATTTGTTGGGCATTGAAGAAAACAATTTGCCAATCCCGAACGCCGCTGAATGGGAATTAAAGGCACAGCGATTAAACACTTCTTCGCTTACAACTTTATTTCACGTTGAGCCTTCGCCTCGTGCCGTAAAATTTGTTCCGCAAATTTTGCTTTTGAATTATGGTTGGAAACACCAAGAAGCCGGCAAAAGACATCCTGAAAATGAAATGAGTTTTCGTCAAACAATTCACGGAAAATCCGCAAGTGACAGGGGATTTATGGTAAAAATAGACAAAGAAAATCGTAAAGTTTTGATTTCGTTTGACCACACAAAAGTTGTAGAAAAACATACAGAATGGTTAGAATCAGTGGAACAAAGAATTGGTTTAGACGAACTCAATCCTCAGCCTTATTGGGGCTTTGACGATTTAGAGCATAAAGTAGGCACAAAACTTCTGAATTGTTTTTATGTTCAAGCAGAAGTCAAAAAAGAAAACGGAAAAGAATTTTATAAATACAACAAAGTTACAATGTTGCAAAAGTTCAGTTTTGGCGGCTTTTTGCAAGAACTCGAAAATGGTAATATTCTTGTTGATTTTGACGCAAGAACAGGGCATAATCATGGAACAAAGTTCAGAATGAGGCAAAACTGTCTTCCAAATTTGTACAAAAAAGCCACGACAATAATTTAAATAATGAAGCAGGCGACAGGTATTGAATTTAGACTGGGAATAAATGAATATTTTTCTAAATTCAATAAATATAAGGATACAATTAAATTATGGAACAGCATATTAAAGGAAATAGATATGATTATGTGGTAAAATATTTGGATAATGAATATTTTGAAATTTCTACTATACGAAAAAAAGATAGTAGAAAATCTGCAATAACAAATTTGAATAAGATTATTGGTGAGATAATTGAGCCGATACTAAATACGACTTGTATAGAAGAATCATATTTGTATATTGACAAAGAGAGGGGAAGAAAACTATATGAATTTGCTATCGAAGCATTAAGTGATAAACATTGGGTTAGTCAATATTTAGAAAGCGAATTAGACGAAGATATGCAAGATGAATACTAATTTAGGAATGAGAAATATCACCGAAAATTCAACCCAAACAGGCAAAGAATTGTTTATCTCAAACTATCCGTTAAGAAACATACAAGTTAAATGCGAGCAATTGCAGTTATTTGATTAACAACATTGAAAATGAAAAAACTAAAGACCATATTTTTGTTTTTACTTCTGTTCCCGCTTTACCTTACAGCAGAAACCGAACCCCCTCGCTATTTGTTATCAAACAAAGCGATTTCCATTGGAATCGGTTCGCAAAGAGAGCATGATTCTTACCTCACTCCGTTGCTTTATAGGGGTTCGGGATATACGTTGATGAGCGAGCGATTGAAATATTTTTCTCTCAATTCGGATGAATTTTCGTGGTACAGCGAGGGGATTTTTCAGGTTGGGTTGTTGGAAAATCCGGCAAGAAATGCGAGTATGACATCTTTCTTGCTGCGCTATTTCTGGGGGGCTCATTATCATATTCGTCCGGTTCAGGATATGAATATGCTGGTTGGGGCTATGTGGAATATGGATTTGGGAGGACGTTTATTGATGCGAAACCAGAATAATCCCTATTCTCTCAATTGGAACACAAACTTGTGGATTTCCGCAATGGGCTATTATCATTTGCATTTGTGGAAAAGAACATTTACTTTCCGCGAACATTTTGCCATGCCTTTTGCCGGAGTGATGTTTTCTCCGAATTATATGCAGACATATTATGAAATTTTTGTATTGGGAGATACGGATAATATCATAAGATTTACTTCTTTTGGCGAGCGTTTGGCTTGGCGAAACAAGATTTCGGTGGATGTACCCGTATCTTTTTGTACTTTCCGCTTCGGATTCTTAGCCGAAAGGAGTGTGACCAACGTAAACCTGCTGGAAACGAGAAGTACGAATCTTTCGTTTTTAACGGGTTTGGTCTATAATTTTTCTACTTTTAGGGGAAATAGACCTGTTCCGGCGGAATTTCATGACCCGACGCGATGAACGTCCCGGTAGAGACGTGGCATGCCGCGTCTCTACATCTAAAACCGCAACCTCATTTCAATTCTTGACCATTGTCAATTAAAAAAATATAGTTTTTATGACTGCCAAAATAAAATATCTTTTGTATCTCATTTTCCCCTTGTTGTGTTTTACATCCTGCGATAAGGATTTGGAGGTGAGGAACACAGCATTGGAAAATTTCGAAATGCTGTGGCGAATTGTAGATGAGAAATATTGCTTTTTTGAATATAAAAAGGACAGCATCAAGGATTGGAACGAAGTATACAGGGAATATAAGCCCAAAGCGCTTAACTGTTCCACCAGCATGGAGTTGTTTTATGTCTTTGCCGATATGCTCAATGAGTTGAAAGACGGACATGTCAATTTGTTTGCTCCGTTCGATGTTTCGCGTTATGATATACAAGGCGATTTTCCGTTCAATTTTAACAGTAATATCTTGAGGGGAGAGCGCTATTGGGGAAAAGACTTTAAAACGGCAGGAGGTCTGAGGTATAAAATGTTGGAAGGAAATGTCGGTTACATCTATTACGGGAGTTTTTCGTCCGGATTCGGTGAGTCCAATTTGGATTATGTAATAAGGCATTTTAAAGATACGGAAGGCATTATTCTGGATATTCGAAACAATGGAGGAGGCGCTGTTTTGTTTGTGGATATGCTGGCTTCGCGGTTTGCGAGCGAGCGGGTTTTGGTCGGATATTGGCAAAGCAAGATAGGGAAGGGGCACACCGATTTTTCGGAGCCGCAACCGATTTATTTATCTCCGAGTCCGCGCGAATCTTATCACGGAAAAGTAGCGTTGTTGACAAACCGCTCGTGCTTCAGCGCCGCTAATGACTTTACGCAGACAATGAAAGTGTTGTCCAATGTGGTTGTTTTCGGCGATAAAACGGGTGGAGGCGCCGGGATGCCGCTTTCGAGTGAGCTGCCTTGCGGTTGGTCTTTGCGCCTTTCGGTGGCACCTTATATGGATGCCAATATGCAGTTTACAGAGTTTGGTATTGAACCCAATATAAGAGTGGATATGACTCTTGAAGATGAATTGCAGGGGTTGGATACAATCATTGAGACGGCAAAAAGTTGGATTTTGGGAAATTGAGAATATGTTTTTGTAAAATATTTTTATACTTTTGCCTTTATTCTGAAAAAAGTAACTCATATAAAAAATATGGCTGAAACTAATTTTGTTGATTACGTGAAGATTTTTTGCCGTTCAGGGAAGGGCGGCTCCGGTTCTACGCATCTTCACAGGGAAAAGTTTGTTCCTAAAGGGGGACCTGATGGTGGTGACGGCGGTCGTGGCGGTCATATTACTTTGAAGGGAAATAAAAATTATTGGACACTTATCCATTTGAAATTCGCCCGTCATATTTTTGCCGGAGACGGGGGAAGCGGAAGCGGGAGCCGCAGCTTCGGAAAGAACGGTGAAGACAAGATAATCGAAGTTCCTTGCGGAACGGTCGCTTTTGATGCTGATACGGGAGAATTTATTTGCGATATAACGGAACATGACCAGGAGGTCGTTTTGTTGAAAGGCGGTCGCGGCGGACTTGGGAATTGGCATTTTCGTACGTCAACCAATCAAACTCCCCGTTATTCACAACCGGGAGAGCCGGCGATAGAAAGGAATATCGTATTGGAACTTAAAGTATTGGCTGATGTAGGTCTGGTCGGATTTCCGAATGCCGGAAAATCGACGTTGTTATCGGTTGTTTCGGCGGCAAAACCTAAAATTGCCAATTATCCGTTTACAACGTTAGTTCCGAATCTGGGCATTGTTCCTTATCGCGACCAAAGGTCATTTGCCATGGCGGATATTCCCGGAATTATTGAGGGAGCTTCCGAAGGTAAAGGGTTGGGACTGCGCTTTTTGCGGCACATTGAAAGAAATGCGCTGTTGCTTTTCCTGATTCCTGCCGATTCGAAAGATATTTCGGAAGAGTATAGAATATTATTAAACGAATTGGAACAATATAATCCTGAGTTGCTTGAAAAACAGCGGGTATTGGCTATTTCCAAATCCGATATGCTGGATGAAGAGTTAATGGATGGGTTGAGAAAGGAGCTTCCTTGCGGTATTCCGTCTGTGTTTATCTCTTCGGTTTCCGGATTGGGTATCATGGAGTTAAAGGATATTCTTTGGGAAGAACTCAGTAAAGATGAAAACCGTCATGTAACTATCAGTCACAGACCGATGAATATTAGCTTGATCGAAGATGAAGATGATGATGATGACGACGAAAATGAATTGTCCGAAGACGATGAATTTGATTGGGAAGATGATTGAACGCACCATTGTAGAGACGGGGCGCGCCCCGTCTCTACCGGAGCGCACAACATCATTAAGTTAATTTTGAAGGGTATTATGCTCGAATTTTCTAAGATTTTATCAAAACAACAGCCTGTTTCCCATTTCTTTTCAACCAGAAGGGGAGGAGTGAGTACCGGAAATTATACATCGCTTAATTTAGGCGCTTTTTGTGGAGACGATCCGGTTGCCGTAGCTGAAAACAGAAAGATTTTGTGCGATTCCATCGGCATAGACGTCGACCGGCTGATTGTCCCAAGAGAATTGCACAACAATGAAATCAGAGAAATTGCCCCGGCTTTTTTCAACCTTTCAAAAGAAGAGCAACTTAATTTCGTATCCACCTGCGATGCTTTGATAACTAATATACGGGGAGTTTGCTTAGCAGTTTCAACCGCCGATTGTGTGCCGATTTTACTATACGATAAGAAGTTACAGATTATTGCCGCTGTTCATGCTGGTTGGCGGGGAGTGGTGAAAAAAATCCTGCCGATGACCATACAATTGATGCAAGAAAAGTATAATTCTAAGGTTGAAGACATTATTGCCGTCACAGGTCCCTGTATCAGTGCCGATTCCTATCAAGTGAACCAAGATGTGGTGGATGAATTTCAATCCGTTTTCGGAGAAGATGAAATGTTGCATATTCTTTTGGAAAAAGAAAACGACGCTCTTTTTATTGACCTGAAAAAAGCGATATTGCTTCAGTGCAAAATAGCGAATTTGTTGGATGAAAACGTTGAAATTCACACCGGTTGTACATTTCAAATGAGTGAATTGTATTTTTCGGCACGGAGAGATTCCGTTTATTCGGGTAGGATGTTGGCAGGGATTTTTTTGCGGTAAGAAACGATTAAATAAATTATTTACATAATGAAAAAACAGTGGTACGAGTCGTTATTTGAAAACTATGCTCAAGTGTACGATAATGAAAATTTCACAAAAGGAACTATCGGCGAATGTGATTTCATCGAAAAAGAGTTGAAATTCAATAAGTCCTTGAAAATATTGGATGTCGGATGCGGAACAGGTCGACACGCCATTGAATTAACAAAGCGTGGATATAACGTAACCGGCATTGATTTGTCGGAATCCCAACTGAAAAGAGCAAAAGAAAAGGCGAAAGCAGAAAATCTGTCCATTGATTTCCAATGTCAGGATGCGAGAAACCTCTCTTTTAACGGCGAATTTGATGTTGCCATTATGCTTTGCGAAGGTGGCTTTCCATTAATGGAGACCGATGAAATGAATTACGAAATACTCAAAAACGTTACAAAATCGCTCAAACCTCAGGCAAAATTTATATTCACCACCCTTAACGGATTATTTCCATTATATCATTCGGTAGAAGAATTTTGTGCCTCTATGACGGGAGAAGGCAATGCAACATACAGAAGCAACAGTTTTGATTTAATGACATTTCACGATCACAATGTCACAGAAGTTGAGGATGATTCCGGAAATAAACTGACGCTCGAATGTAACGAAAGATATTATGTGCCGAGTGAGATAACGTGGTTGTTAAAATCGTTGGGATATAAGATAATAGATATATTCGGGGCAAGGCTTGGTGCATTTTCGAGGGAACACAAATTGATTACGGAAGATTATGAGATGCTTGTGATTGCGGAAAAAAATCCTTTATAGACGAAAATAATAAAAGGCGATATTTCGCTATCAGCGCCAATAACGCCGAGTCTGAAGAAGATGCCCGCGGTACTGTTTTGCTCATCGAGTATTTTCCGGATAGAATTTTTAATTTAAAAGTTGTGCCCGACACGAATCAGGGATTTTGAAATGTTAGAATTAAATAATGTAAACAAAGGAGTGTTTTCTATGAAAAGCACGATTAAACGCTTATGGATTGTCGCCATGGCTGCGCTAATCGGTTTTTCGATGTCTTCCTGCAGTGAGGACAAAGATGAAGACAAAGAGGACATAATCATCACAGTTACAGGAGATTTCAGCGAATACATCGGATGGAAAGCGCATATAGGCTTAGAAGATGATTATGCTGTGGCTTGGGCTATGCCGTTGAATGTTAAAGAAACCACTACTTCGCTGCCGTTTACGATGTTCAGGTATGATGACGAAAAACCGTTTAACAAGCCCGGAACTTATATGGTTGTACTGTGGTTTGAGAATGATGATGAAGAATTCGAAGACTATGCCATAGTGGGCAAACGCATCAACGAGGGAGCCAACAGCATAGAGTTTTCTGCCTTCAGATAAGGCAGTATCCTCGAAAACAGGTGTGTTATCGAGACGACAGTACCCCTTCTTTAGAGCAAGGCGCTGCCTTAAAATCCAAATTTAAGACAGCGCCTTGCGAATTGAAAACAAAAACCTGCGCTTTTCTTGCAAATTTCAATTTTTGTTATACCTTTGCGAATGAGAATATAAATTGAAGTAAACTATGTTAATAGAATTCAGCGTTGAGAATTTTCTTTCTTTTAAAGACCTGGCAACGCTTTCAATGGTTGCCGCCAAGTCATTTAAAGAGCACAAAGACAGTCATATAATTGAGGTCGACAGCAATCTTACTTTGCTCAAATCAGCCGTTATTTATGGCAACAATGCAAGCGGGAAAAGTAACCTTCTTGAAGCTATGGGCTTTATGAAGTCAATTGTTTTAAACTCATTTCGGGATGCCTTAATGGAAAACAGCGAAAGTAAATTTCCATTGACAAAATTTGCCTTGAGTACAAAAACAGAAAAGGAAACCAGCTTTTTCGAAATCTCTTTCATCCAAAAAGGCGTTAAATATCGCTATGGTTTTGAAATAGACTATAACTGCGTTGTGGCAGAATGGCTGTACCATACCACAAGCAAAGAAGTTTACCTGTTTAAAAGAGAGTTGCAAAAAATTGAGGTAAACAAATCGGCTTTTAAAGAAGGCGTCGGAAAAGAAGAGGATGTAAAGGAAAATGTACTCTTCCTTTCATTGCTTGCTACCTTGGGTAAGGAAATTTCATCGAATGTAGTTGACTGGTTCAAAAAGTTCGTCGTCGTTAGCGGCATTCATGACCGCGTACATAAACGTTACACCATTGATAAGCTTAAATCCGATAAGCAGTTTTACAGCTGGGTTTTGCACTTTGTGAAGTGTTTGGAAATAGCCAATCTGACGACAATAGAAGATGACATCAGTAATATTGATTTGGAAACATTAAGCGAAAAAGAGAAGGATGAAGAAATTATCAGCCTCTTATCGACCGTTCACAAAATACACGAAAAAAAGCCGAAGAGAGACCAACTGATTACCTACCATAGAAAGTATGATGAAAATAATATTTTGGTAGACACTGTTCCTTTCAACTTTGACAAGCAGGAGTCGGAGGGGACAAAAAAACTGCTTTATCTGCTTGGTCCCTGGTACGACGCATTACGCAACGGAAAAGTATTAGTTATTGACGAACTTGAATCCCGCTTACACAGCCGTCTGACATTAAAACTTATTAATTTCTTTCATCGTTTCAACAAAGGTTCCGCCCAACTTATTTGTGCGATTCACGACACTTCTTTGCTAAATAAAGAGACATTCAGGCGCGACCAGATTTGGTTTGTAGACAAGAATCAGTTTGGGGCTTCGGAGCTGTTTTCACTGGCTGATTTTAAAACCGACAAGGTTAGAAATAAATCGGCATTCGACAAAAATTACTTAGAGGGCAAATACGGGGCAATCCCTTACTTGGAAATGGACGAAAAATTAAACGAACTTTTGTATGAAAGGGAAGCATAATAAATTTAATGAGAGAGAGGCTTCTTCCTACAAAAGAGAATTTAAAGGCATTGAATTGCGCTCCGGAAGAAGAGACCCGTTTATCGTATTAAGTTTTCGGGACTACGACGTCAATCAAGGGCAAACATTCGGCGATTGGGAAGGCAATAACCTGTTGGCGCTGGCTATATCCAAGCTCCAAGCCGTTTGCGGGTTAACAAGGGTTGAGGCAACGCAGCAACAAATTATTAAAGAGTATGGTAAAGGGCAGTTTCCGCCGCATTCCGATTTTTATCATCCGGCGCATGTACCGCCTGATGTGGCTTGGTGCTCCATGCACATCCAAGGTAAAGAGTGCGTAATTGGTTATTTTGAAGATAATATTTTTAATATTGTTTTTCTTGATAAAGACCACAGGTTTTGGATAACAGAAAAGAAACATACCTGACAAAGAAAAGAACGAAGGCTGACGCAGGGTGTGCTGTGAGTGTAATACAAATTCGTAAATTATGCGAATTAAGGGTTGAAAATATGTGCCGTTAGGCATAAAATATTGGTAGGATATTGAATAAATCCTCTAAAAAAGCCCCGTTAGGGGCGAAATATTGGTAGAAGGGAACATCCCCCACAACCAAAGCTCCGTTAGGAGCGGAATATAGAAAAATATTTCGTTCCTAACGGAACTTAGAACAGAGGAAAAACGTATTTTCTACCAATATTACGCCTCTAACGAGGCTAAAAGGGCAAGAAAATTCAACTCTTAATTCGCATAATTTATGGGATATTATATTGACTTAGAGAAAATAACAATTGATAATTACCGGACAAAATTAGCATCAGCCTATTTACCTCCGAGCAGGATGATTCTTAAAGAAAAATTGGATGAGCGATTCGGATATTTAAAGAGTATCGGGATTAAAAATGTCAAAGAACTGATTCAGTTACTCAAGAAAAAGGACAAATTGGCAGAACTATTAAAGATAGATTACTTTTCCGGTGATTATTTAACTATTTTGCTTAGAGAGTTAAACAGTACGCTGCCAAAGCCAAATAAGCTTGCTGATTTTACCGGAATTTCAAAAAATGCAATCGACAAGTTGGAGAAAATAGGAATTAAAAATACGGAAAAACTATACGATAAAGTCATAAAAAAATCCGATAGACAGAAACTTGCAGATTCAACAGGGATAGATTATCAGGACATGTTGGAATTAACCAAATTGAGTGATTTATCAAGAATAAAATGGGTTGGAGCGACTTATGCCCGGATGCTTTACGATTTGGGAGTAGATACAGTAGAAAAAGTCTCAAAATCCGACCCGAATGATTTACATACAAGAATTAATCAGTTTATTAAAGAAAAAAATATTTTCAAAGGGCAGATTGGATTGAATGACATAAAGATATTAATAGAAGCTGCAACTGAAATACCGTTGGAAGTAGAGTATTGAGAAGAGAATAATGCAGATTGTCAAAACGTTATAGGCAAGTTTAAGGACAAGTGCAGCACTGAAAGTGAAAGTTGTCTGAAAGACTTGAAATAATTTTTTAAAATGTAATTTTACAATGTATTTAAATTTAAAATGGAAAAAAATATAATGAAAGTATTTATTTCATACTCAATAGAAGACAGAGATTTTGTTGGAAAATTAAAGGCTAAACTTAACAACAACAACATTATTGTTATTGACAGTTTTGATTCAAAGACTTTTTCTCCTGGCATAACTTGGGTTGAGAATATTTCAAAAACGATAAATTCTGCGGATTATGCGTTAGTAATTATATCCTCACATTCTTCCGACGAAGATTTGTTTTTCTTGGGTTTAGCAGAAGGATTAAAAAGTAAAAATTTTGTTATACCATTAAAAATTGACAAAAACAGTAAAATCCCGTTAGACTTGATGGGTAGGAGATATTTGGATTTTAGTGAGGGGAAATTTGAACTCCCTTTTCATCAATTATTAACATTTTTGAGCGAACAACAAAAAACCATTACAAACATTTCCAATGAAAATACCAATTTAGAAAATATTAGAAATGCCTATAATAATGGTAATTTAGTCCTTTTTTGTGGCGCAGGAATTTCTCGTGATGCAGGAATACCTACTTGGAATATATTGCTTGAAGAATCATTAGAAAAAGCAATAAGTAAAATGAATCAACAACAAGTATCAAATAATGAATTAGCCGATTTATTTCAAAACAAGATAAAAGTATCTCCTCTTATTTTAGGTAAATATTTAAAAATGGGATTAGAAAATAATTTCACGACTATTGTTAGAGATATATTATATCAAGATTGCAATAATAAGAGTAAAACGATTGATGAAATTGTAGAATTAAGCAGAGCGAGAGGAAACAGAAAAACATTGAAGGCAATTATTACATTCAATTTTGATGATTTAATTGAAGAAAAGATGAAAAGAGAAAAGATTGATTACAAAACTATTTTTAAAGAAGGCGAAAGATTTGAAGACAACGAAATACCGATTTATCACCCACATGGATTTTTACCAAGAAATATAGAATTGACCAAAGATAATGAAATTGTTTTTAGCGAAGATGATTACCACACTCAATTTATTGACCCATTTAGTTGGGGAAATTTAGTTCAATTAAACTCCCTAAACAATAATACTTGTTTATTTGTTGGAATAAGTCTAACAGACCCAAATATGAGACGGCTTTTAGATGTTTCTATGCGAAAAAACGGGAAAAATGAAAGAAATCACTATATTGTAAAAAAACATTATACTAACAATGATTTGTATTCCGATAAAAAGAGCAAAATAGATAATGAAAATAAAATGCTGAAAATAATTGAATATATTGAAGAAAAAGATGCAAATGCGTTGGGACTTAATTTGATTTGGGTAGATGAATTTTCAGAAATCCCCAAAATCTTAAATAAGATATATTCAGTATGATATCTGTTGATTTTCAAACCCGAAAGCGGTTGTTATTACCATAAATATGAATCGGGCGATTTTGAAATAAAGTAAATAATGAAAGCATAACAATATAAAGCATAGAATTTACATGAAAATAGAAAAAATTACAGCTAATAAAAAGCAATTCCTCGATTTATTATTATTAGCCGATGAACAGGAAAACATGATTGACAAGTATTTGGAAAATGGAGACCTGTTTGCATTGTATGATGATGATTTGAAAAGCATTTGTGTTGTAGCGCCGGTAGATGAGGACAGTTGCGAATTAAAGAATATAGCGACATACGAAAAATATCAAGGTCAGGGATATGGGAAAAAATTGATAAAATTCGTCTTTGATTACTATCAAGGCAAGTATAATACAATCCTTGTCGGAACAGGAGAAATTCCTTGGATATTATCATTTTACGAAAAATGCGGATTTGAAAAATCACATCGTATAAAGAACTTTTTTACTGATAATTATAATCATCCGATGTTTGAAGAAGGAATACAGCTTATTGATATGATTTATTTGAGGAAAAATTTGTAATAACCGAATAAAGGCATTTAAATGAAAACATTAGAGGAAAGCATAGCAATAGCAATGGACTGGAATGAGGATGTGACGATAGTTCCTTTTTTGCCATATATTTTACAGGATTTTTGGGAAATTGGGACGCCGCCTGAAATTGTGATAAATTTTGTTCGAGAGCATAGCGTCGTCGTAGAGACGCGGCATGCCACGTCTCTACAGCGGGTACTGGATCTGGGTTGCGGAAAAGGAGCCGTCTCGGTGAAACTGGCAGCAGCATTAAAATGCAACTGCTACGGAATAGACGGCATTCCCGAATTTATCGAAACATCAAAAGAGAAAGCCCGTGAGTATGGCGTAGATAAATTATGCCGTTTTGAAGTCGGGGATATTCGCGAAAAAATAAATACATTAGACAAATTTGACATCATTATTTTAGGCGCTATCGGGCAGGTTTTCGGAGACTATTACGCAACGCTAACAACGTTGTCGAAGCATTTGACACCGGAAGGAATTATCATTATTAATGACGCATACATTGAAGATTCAAGTACATTTCAACATCCTGCCGTGTTGTACCGCCGGGAACTTTTAAAGCAAATCGGGCAGGCAGGAATGGAATTAATTGATGAGTATACAGGTGGCGAGGACAGTGCAGATTATGCAGAACAATTTGAAAACCTGCAAAAGAGGTGTGAGGAACTGATGGCGAAATATCCCGAAAAAACATCTCTTTTTGAAAATTTTATACAAGCCCAAGCAGATGAGTATGATGCGTTGGAAAATAAAATAATCGGGTCGATTATGGTAATAAAAAAGCGTAAATAAGCAAAGGAAAATTTAATGTCCGTTTTTTACAATACTGACAACTAAATTTGTAGTAAGTTTGTTGATTTTTTGCAGGAATGGATAGCTTTCAAATCATACAACCTTCGGCGCTTCTGTCGCCTTATGTGAAGCATTACTGGTTTATGACAATAAACAGTGAGGCTCAGGCATCCGAGCGGGTAATTCCGAACGGAATGATGTGCCTGATGTTTCATCGCGGCGAACGTATTTTTTCGTCGTCGGAGGACCAATGGCAGCCGCGGGCTTTTTTAAGCGGACAAGATACCGCTTATACTGACTTGTCCTATTGCGGCAATATTGACATGATTTCCGTCGAATTCCGTCCGGCAGGAGCAAAAGCGTTTTTCAAAATACCGATGATTGAATTGAATGGACAAACTGTAACCATTGACGCTTTGAGCGACCCTCAACTTACGGAACTGGAAAAACATTTATCCGGAGACACAGACCCGAAGACCTGCGTGTTTCACATCGAGCAATTTTTGTATAAGCGTCTTTACCAGTTGGAGGCGCATAATTTAAAACGGATAGACGCCGTCATGCAATCCATTTACCGCGGACAGCAAAATATCGACCTGCTTGCGCAAACCGCCTGTCTCGGATATAAGCAGTTCAAACGGGTATTTGCCGACTATATAGGCGCTAACCCGAAAGACTATCTACGGGTTGTCCGTTTTCAAAAAGCATTGTATCTCTTACAGATTCAACCCAATATCAATCTTACGCAGTTGTCTTATGAATGCGGTTACTACGACCAGGCGCATTTCATCAAAGAGTTCAAGCAGTTTTCGGGATATACGCCAACCGAGTATATGGTTATTTGTACTCCTCATTCCGATTTCTTTTCGTAGAAAAAAGTATTCATTTCTTACAATCCGAAAGTATAAAATGAAATAATTTTACATTTTAAAATTAAAAGCAATGAAAAAGTAAAAAATTTGCATTACCTTTGCGCCCGAAAAATATTAAATAATTTGATTATGAGAAAGCTAGGACTTTACACAGTATTCGCGGCAGTCGCCATTCAGCTTACGCTTGGGGTTGCCTACATTTGGAGCGTATTTCAAACAGGTATTGCAGATAGCATTTTTGGCGGCGATAACGCTGCTGCGGGGCTTACGTTTTCACTTTTAATTGTCGTGCTGACAGTAGGGAGTGTTATCGGTGGTAAATTAGCCGCTCGATTTTCTATCAGCTCTATTATATTTGCGGGCGGAGTCATTTTGAGTTTGGGCTTTTTTCTTGCTTCCTTTGTTACGGCAAACAATGCATGGTTATTGTGGGTGACGTATGGTGTAATGGGAGGACTTGGCATGGGCTTTTCGTATTCCACCACCATTGCCTGCGTTCAAAAATGGTATCCGCACAAGAAAGGATTTGTTACGGGAATCATTGTATCTGCGCTTGGCTTTGGCGGCGTTGTTTTTACGCCGATTGTGGAGAGCGTGATTGCTGCTTTTGGCGGAACGGGCGTAGGAGAACCTAAAGCATTTATGGTTTTAAGCGCTGTTTTTTTAGTCGTGTGTTCTGTTGGAAGTCTTTTCATAAAGAATCCTCCTGAAGGCTATATGGTCGACGCTGTCGTTTCAAATACTACAGCCAAAAAGCAGACAAAGGAGGCAACGCCTTCGGAAATGTTTAAAACGCCGCAATTTTATTTACTGACGGGCGCCTTCCTGCTCGCTTGTATGGGGGGACTTATGATGATAGGCTTTGCAAAGCCCATTGCGGTTGCAAAAGGATTGGCGGCAACTGCTACTATTGGTGTTTTGGCGATTTCAATGTTCAATTCGATAGGTCGTCTGCTTTGGGGTATGGTTTCAGATAAACTGGGACGAATAAACACCATCATCGTTTTGCTTTCTATTACAGCCATACTTTCCCTTTTGGTCAACGCTGCAAGCGGCTATTGGATTTACGTCCTGATTGCGTGTATAGGATTTACCTACGGGGGACTTTTAAGCAATTTTCCTTCGTTGACTGCCGACCTTTTTGGGGCAAAGCACATGGCAACCAACTACGGATTTGTACTTTTAGGCTTTGGCGCCGGAGCGATTATTTCATCGCAAATCGCAGGTTACTATAAAAATGTTGCTGCAAATGATATTAGTCTGATGTTTCCGGCATTTGTGATTGCGTCGTGTTGTGCGGTTGTAGGGATTGTTATGATGCTTGTTTTGAGAGTAATAAACAAATAGGCCATAACAGAAAGATGTCCGGTTTTTACAATTTCAGCAGTGTAGAACAGCGTAATTTTACATTGTCAAATTTAAAACAAAAAAGAGATGAAAAATTTAGTAGCATTTTTTGAAATCCCCGCTGAAAACTTCGAACGGGCAGTGAAATTTTATGAGTCCGTTTTAGGCGTTCAATTAGACGCGCTGTGCGATTGCGAAACGGAAAAAATGGCTTTCTTTCCCGAAGTAAACGGATTGCCGGGCGCCATTTCGTGGGCAAAGGATTTTCGCCCTTCAAAGGACGGGGTGTTGATTCACTTTCAGGTGGAAAACATGGAAACTGCCATGGCAGTAATTGAAAAGAACGGTGGAAAAATCACCAAACCCAAGACGAAAATCGAAGCTGAAGGCTGGGGCTATTTCGCCCTGTTCATCGACAGTGAAGGGAATAGGGTAGGGTTGTACTCAGACAAATAATTGACAGGAAACAAGGCGCTTGCATATCATTAAGATAAAATAAGTCGCCCATAATCCCTTTTTCGTCGACTGTTTTCCTCATTTCATCGAAAAAAGTTTTCGTGTCATAAAAAAAGTTACTTTCTTCGTAGTGGAATAACCATTGACAGTTGTCATAGAAGCGTAACACAAATAAACAGTCTGAAAACAGAAATTATATGAGGAGTAGTTTCAAATTTATCGTATTAACAGTACTGATATTCCCTTTTGCGTTGCTTTCGGCGCAACCTGCGGGAAACATTCGCGGCGTTGTTACCGACGGCGCTTCGGGGCAAACCTTGCCTTATGTTTCGATATTTGTAGTCAATTCAAATCCTGTTATCGGAACGACGACCGATTCGGCAGGATATTTCCGCCTAAACAACCTGCCGGTAGGACGTTACGATATTCAAAGTAATTTCGTGGGCTACGAACCGGCTGTTTTCAAGGAAATAATGGTTACTTCGAGAAAAGAGGTTTTTCTGGAAATTGCCATGCGCGAAAATATTCAAGAGTTGGAAGGGATAACCGTTTATGCAAAAGTAAATAAAGAAGCGCCGTTGAATACAATGGCGTTGGCGGGCGCCCGTATGCTTAGTGTGGAGGAAGCGAGCCGTTATGCCGGAGGATTCGATGACCCTGCGCGCTTGGTGTCGGCTTTTGCAGGCGTTTCGGGCAGTATGAACAGCAACGGTATTGCCATTCGGGGTAATTCGCCGCTGTTCCTTCAATGGCGGTTAGAGGGTGTGGAAGCGGTTAATCCCACGCACTTTTCGGATATTACGGGAGTCGGCGGCGGTATCATCACCGCGTTAAGTGCGCAGATGCTGGGAAATTCCGATTTTTTTACCGGCGCTTTTCCTGCTGAGTATGGCAATGCGCTGTCGGGCGTGTTCGACATGCAGTTGCGCAGCGGCAATAACCAAAACTACGAACACATGGCGCAAATCGGTACGCTGGGTGTCGAATTTGCGTCAGAAGGTCCGTTTGTAAAAGGAAAACAGGCGTCGTACCTGTTCAATTACCGCTACTCGTCTATGGCGCTTATGGGCGATTTGATGCCCGATTTGATTGGCGATGCAGGAGGTATGCGTTATCAGGATTTGTCGTTTAAAATGAACTTTCCGACACGACGCGCCGGAACTTTTTCTATTTGGGGCATCGGGATTATCGACCATTTTTTGCAACGCGCTCCCAAAGACACGACAAAATGGATCGATATTTTCGAAGGCGATGCCGATTTCAAACAAACCAAAATGGTCAGCGGAATGGGTCATAAAATATTCATCGGTGAAAAATCCTATCTGAAGAGCGCTTTGGCTGTAAATTATACTCAAAACCGGACAATAGTTGAAAATGTTGATACGGATTGGAGTAAAACGCTTGTTGGCGATATGAAAAACACGAACTATAATGTCGCTCTCAATACCTTTCTGAATACGAAATTCAATGCGACGCATACCAACCGGACAGGATTCAACATCACCGGGCTATTCTACGATTTGGATTATTGGATAGTTCCCGATGTCTTCAAATATCCTCCCGACGAGGTGATTAATTATGCGAAAGACAATGGTAATTCGGCGGCGATTTCCGCTTTCAGCCAATCGTCATTCCGGTTGAACAGCCGTCTGACAACGAACGTTGGTCTGCATAGCATGTATTTCCAACTCAATGAAAAAGCGACGGTCGAACCGCGTGTCAGCCTCCGCTGGCAAGCTTTCACGAAACATGCTTTCAGTTTGGCGTATGGCAAACACAGCCGGCGAGAAAATACGGATTACTATTTCGTGAAAACTCCATCGACAGGCAACGAATTAGTCAACAAACAGTTGGATTTTGCCAAAGCGCACCATCTTGTGTTGTCTTACGATTATTCAATTTCAGAACATCTTCGCCTGAAAGTGGAACCGTATTTTCAATATCTTTATGATATTCCGGTGGAAAAAGATGGCATAATGTCGTTGATTAATTACCGCGATTTTTGGCTGACGATTCCTTTGGTCAACGAAGGAAAAGGAAAAAATTACGGAATAGATTTTACGCTTGAGCGTTATCTGCACACTGGTTACTATTACCTGTTTACCGCTTCGCTGTTCGAATCGCTTTACATGAGCGGCGACGGCGTATGGCGAAATACCCGTCTGAACCGTAACTACATCTTCAACGCTCTGGGCGGAAAAGAATGGAAAATGGGAAAACAAAAGCAAAACATGCTGAGCGTCAGCCTCCGCTTCACGTTGCAAGGCGGCGAACATTACATCCCTGTGGACGAAGTGGCTTCGATAGCGGCAAAAAATATTGTTTACGACAATTCGCGGGCATACGAAACGCAACTATCGCCGGAATTCATCAGCCATTTCACCATTGCTTATAGAATCAACCGCAACAGGACGGCGCACGAAATTAGCCTGAAAATGGTGAATGTTACCGGTAATGAAGAATTTGGCGGATATTATTACGATTACCGTAACGACCGTCCGGAGAAGTATATGGGAGCAGTGGTGATACCGAATATTTGTTATAGGATAGAGTTTTAGACAATCAAAATAAAACCTTATTTCTACCTTATTTTCCAAACAAGACAACCTCAGTAGCTGAAAATAAAACAAATAAAACTAACCTAATTATCTCATTTCTTGTGTCACAATGAGGTAATTAGGTTAGGCATTATGGTAATAATTCATTCTACTGAGGTTGTCTTGTTTGGAAAATAAGGTAGAAATAAGGTTTTATTATAATGATAAAAATCGTTTTTATTTTATTAGTTAGAACAAACTAATTATATTTGCAAAAAGTTTGAAAACATGAAAAATGATTTGAAAGAAAGAATAGTGAAATTCACACGGCTCATATCGGTTGCGGAAGAGGACGCCAAAGAGCAATGCGAAACACAGGATTTAACCACAACTCAACTCAATTATCTTGAAGTGATCGGCGAACTGCATAATCCAACCATTACGGAATTGGCATCTGCCATGGGATTATCGAAACCTTCCATAACCATTGTTGTTGACCGTTTGGCTGCCAAAGGTTTCGTTCGTAAGGTACATTCGGATACCGACAAGAGAAGTTCGCACCTGCACTTGACCGAATTGGGCGAGCAAATCAACAAACGACACGATTACGCCCACGATTATATGATTGACTTGATTGAGAAAAAACTGGATGAAAACGAGGTAAAATCATTCACCTTGTTATTGGATAAAATCACCAACGATAAAAATTTATATTCAAAAAAATGATTAAAGAAAAAAGAATAGTAGCGCTTTCTTCGATTGTGGCAGCCGTCTTTTTGACGAGCGGCAAGTTTGTTGTAGGAATTATTACAGGTAGTTTAGGATTATTATCGGAGGCTTTGCACTCCTGTTTGGATTTAGTGGCGGCTGTTGTAACCTATTTTTCGGTGCGTTTTTCGGATAAACCGGCAGACAAAGAACACAATTTCGGACATGGAAAGATGGAAAACATGTCGGCTTTGATTCAAACCGCTCTCCTCTTAGTTACCTGTGGATGGATTATTTATGAAGCCATACACCGCTTAATAACAAAAGAAGTTGAAATAGACGTTACAATTTGGAGTTATTTGGTTGTTATTGTTTCAATTATTGTTGATATTTCGCGTTCGCGCGCTTTGTATCGGGTGGCGAAAAAGCACAACAGCCAAGCTTTAGAGGCAGATGCGTTGCATTTTTCGTCAGACATTTGGAGTTCGTTGGCAGTTTTAGTCGGATTGCTTTGTGTTGACCTCTTCGATTTTCATGCTGCCGACCCGATTGCTGCGCTGATTGTAGCAGTTATCGTGCTTTCCGTTTGTTACAGGCTCAGCAAAAAAGCCATTGATATTTTGTTGGATAAAGCGCCGGCTCAAAGTTATGAATCTGTTGTCAAGATTTTAGACAATCACAGTGAAATTAAGCAATATCACAACCTCAAACTTCGGACTGCCGGCGCCGATACTTTTGTCTCTTTTAATATTCATTTAGACCCGACGATGAGTTTTTCCGACATCCACGAGTTTTGCGACCATTTAGAAAAAGATATTCAAGATAAAATTCCGAGGTGCGAGGTATATATCCATGCTGAACCTGAAAATTTAGAACATCTCAAATCGACATAAAGAGATTGTCTCAAAAGCCCCAAAAAGAGCGCTGTCATTGCGGGCTTGACCCGCAATCCCCTGATAATCATCGGTGCTATTTTAGGGGGTTGCGGGTCAAGCCCGCAATGACGCCCTTTTGAGACACC